>Ga0081539_10002619_pt1 | contig 24598 bp, 11 predicted proteins | sample TabmetS4T2R2_FD_71023 | JGI IMG/M metagenome (GOLD analysis project Ga0081539, IMG submission 71023) | Tabebuia heterophylla rhizosphere microbial communities from the University of Puerto Rico - S4T2R2 | ecosystem: Host-associated > Plants > Roots > Rhizosphere ...
CCCGCGCACCCAGCTCGGCGGCCATCCGCTGCGGCTGACCCGCGCGCCCGCCGGGGTGAACGCGTCGCTGTCCGCGCGGCGGGCCTTCGCCGGCCGGTTCCGCGACCTGCGCGCGACCGGCGTCGTCAGCCGCGGCGGCGTGACGGTGCGGACCAACCACCGCTTCACGGCGGGGTTCGTCGAGAGCCGCTGGTCGATCCACGGTGCCGCCCGGCGCGAGGCGAGCGTCCTGTTCCCGAGCTGGGGGAGAGGAGCGCACGTGGTGGCCGTGCGCGGCGACGGCCGCCGCGTCGCCCTCGGCCGGACGCGGCTATCGCTGCGCGGGATCGCGCGGCTGTGCGTCTTCAGCGAGCGCAGCGGCTATGCGGTGGCTCTCCAGCACGTTCCGGCGCGGGCCGACGTGCACGTGCTGCTCTCGGCCGCCCAGTCGTCGGATCCACGGCCGGGTCCGACCGCCGCGGTCAGGATCCTGCGGCCGGGGCGTCGCGGTCACGTCGCCATGGCGGTCCGCCTCGACCCCAAAGGGCCGCACGCCCCCTGGCGAGGTGGCTGCGCGAAGTAATGGTGTTCGCCTCCCGACCCTGACCCGTTCGCGCGCGTGGGCCCCCAACCGGCCGGGCGCGAGCGATCAATCAGCGCCGAGGCGGCTCGACGAGAACCAGCTTCCCCCGGTTCAGCATCTGCGCGATCGCGCAGGCCTTCTCGATCTGCGCGTACGTGTAGCGGACCGGGTTGTGCAGGGTCTCGATGTGGACGCCTGGGATCTGCATGATGTTCCTGGTTGTTCCCCGTTTTGAGGTGGGCATATCATCGGCGCGGTTGGGCGCCGCGATGAGATCCGAGGTGTTTGCGGACGGCGTTCTGGACGAACGTGTGATCCTCGTGACGGGCGGCGGAACGGGCCTCGGGAAGGCCGCCGCGACCGAGCTCGTCGCGTGCGGCGCCCGCGTCATGATCGCCGGCCGGCGCGAGGACGTGCTCGCGGCGACGGCCCGCGAGATCGACGTGTTCTATGTGGCCGGCGACGTGCGCGAGGCTGCCGACGCCGAGCGGCTGGTGCGCGCCTGTCTCGACCGGTTCGGCCGCCTCGACGTCCTCGTCAACAACGCGGGCGGGCAGTACTTCGTGCCGGCTGAGGCGATCACCGGCAAGGGCTGGCGAGCCGTCACACGCCTCAACGTCGGCGGCACCGAGCTGATGTCACGCACCGCCGTCGAGCTCGCGATGCGCCCTGCGGGTCGCGGCACGATCGTCAACGTGACCCTCTCCCCGCATCACGGCCTCGCGGGCATGACCCACTCGAGCGCGGCCCGGGCTGCCGTCGAGGGCTACACGCGCGCGCTCGCGCGCGAGCTCGCCGGCGACGGGATCGCGGTGCTCGCGCTTGCGGCCGGCCACTTCGACACCGAGTCGATCCGCAAGTACCCCGAGCCGGTGTGGCGCGCGGCGGCCCGCACCGTGCCCCTGGGGCGTCTCGGCCGCGAGGTCGAGCACGCCTGGCTCGTCGCGCTCGCCGCCTCGCCGCTCGGCCCCGCGCTCTCCGGCTCCGTCGTCACGCTCGACGGCGCCCGCGACAACTGGTTCGGCCCCTGGCCGCCGCCCACGCTGCTCGACGACGCGGGCTCCGTGCCGGTCGAGGAGCGCCGCCCGCGGGCCTGACAGGCGCCCCTGCCACGGCTATCATCGAGCCGTCGCCCGCGGGCGAAGTGTTGTGGTTGCACAGAAGCCTTCCAAGCTTCTAGGGCGGGTTCGATTCCCGTCGCCCGCTCTGCACGACATATCGGGGAGTGGCGCAGTCTGGTAGCGCACCCGGCTGGGGGCCGGGCGGTCGCAGGTTCAAATCCTGTCTCCCCGACTCGGGCGAACATATGCTCGGCGAACGTACGTTCGGAAGTCGATTGATTCTGGTGGTTGGGATCGCAGTTACGCGGCGACCACGGCGGGTGGCGCTCAGTTCTCAGGGGCGGCCGTGCGCATTTCACTCACCGTGGCCCAGCTCGCGAGTATTCGCGCGTCCAGTTCCGGCAGGCCGTCGAGCGTGATACCGACCGCGCGGCACAGCGCAACAGCGTGGTCGCGACAGTAGGCGGCATGCCTGACCAGGGAGGCTCGGGTAGCGAGGGTTCGGCGCGGTCCGAGTTCGACTGCGAGTGCGTCATCGATCAGCGCGATGACCGGGTCCGGGTCGCCGTGCGAGTCTCGCGATAGCCGCGAGTACAGATCGCCCGTCCCCATCGCTCTGACCCTGGCAGTCACGCCGTGGCGACGTGCTCCGTTGAGCCAGTCGAGCGCGGTCCTGCCTGATGGATCGCTCAGGATCGCCCGGGCGTGCTCGATCAGCTCGAGAAGGATCCGCTCGTATACGCGGGCCTCCGGTGAGTGCGGCAGAAGTTGCGTATGGCCTCGTTGACCTCGCTGGGTCGCTCGAGCTGGCAGAGGTGGCCCGCGCCGGGAATCACGACGAGCTCTGTCTGCGGGATCACCTCCTGGAATTGACGCGCGATGCTGTGCGGTGACCGGACATCGAGCTCGCCCCAGATCAGCAGCGTTGGCACCGCGATCCGGGGCAGCAGGTCGCGCTGGTCCGCCTCGGCCATCAGCAAGACCTGCGTCTTGAGGCTCTCGGGGCGAACGTCGGACGCGATGTCGTCGAGCAGGGGGACGAACTCCGCGGGCGGCTCGCCGGCAAATAGCCCCGGCAGCGTGGGGTCGAACGCCTCGGCGGGGGCCGCCAGCAACGTGCGCACACCCTCAACCCGTGCAGCCACCTCCTCTGCGGGCAAGGAGCCCTTCCAGCCCGCGTAGGCACCGATCAGGATCAACGTCGCGACGAGCCCGGGATGGTGGCGATAGAGCTCTAAGACGACGGTGCTGCCCCAGGAGAGACCCGCAACGTGGGCCGGCCCCTGGCCGAGCGCCTCGATCACCGCTGCCAGACAGCTCGCGTAGTCGCCAAGGCTGAAGTCATGCGGCACATCGGAGGACCGGCCCGCCCCCGGCTCATCCCAGGCCACGACCGTGAACTCGTCAGCCAACGCGGCCAGCTGCGGACGCCACACCCTGCGGTCCTCGGCGGCGCCGTGGACAAGTACCAGCGCCGGACCTTGGCCGACGCATTCGTAGGCGATCTTCAGCCCGCCGGCCTCGATGACTTCCACGGCCCGCAAGCTACCGCGAAGAAGTGCCGGACCAGGGCCACGCAGCGCCGCCGCGGCACCTCCCACGCAGGCGTCTCGACTCATGGGGTCGGGAGTTCGCCTGGATATTCGCGCCCGTGCCGGCAGGAGCGGCAGGGGCTACAGCAACCGCGTGCCAAGCGCGGGTAGCCAATCGCGGGGCCGAGTGCCGATTCGCGCGATCTGCAGCACTCAGCGCCAGATGCCGCTGCGTATCGGATCTGCCTCCAAGCAGTAGCGCGGCCGAGCGTCGGGCTGTCGGCACCGGCCACGCGGGCGCCTGCTTTCTCGTCCAGTTGTGAGACGCCCGACAAGAATCAGCGTCACTTTGGCCGATACCACTACCGGCAGGAACCAAGACCCCGCGGGAGATTCCCACCGAGCCGCAGTACTGCTGCCGGACAGGCGCGCGCCTACGGCGCGACGTTCTGATTGATGTGGAAGAGATTGCCGGGATCGTAGGTCCGCTTGACCTGAACGAGGCGATCGTAGTTTTGGCGGTAGTTGTCTTGGATGCGGTCGTAGTCGTCGTCCTGCATGAAGTTGATGTAGCCGCCGGGCTCCGAGTAGGGCGACAACGCGTCGTAGTAGTCGCGCAGCCATGTGATCCGCTCGGAGTCTTTGGCCGGGTCCGTCCAGCCCGCCAAGAACACCATCCCGTACGTGGCGTCGCGGTAGGCGAAGGCGGTGTCGTTCGCTCCCACGCGATGGCATGCGCCGTTGATCGGATACATGTGCATCGTGCAGGTCACCTCGGGGACCTGTGACCCGTGCTCGACGTGAGCCGCGATCGCAGCGTCCGGAAGGTCCTTGACGAATGCCCCCTTCCAGTACGCGCGCAGGCCCTTCGGGTAGAGCGCGTCGAAGGCGCCGTTCAGTGCTGGGTACGGCAGCGGACCGCTTCCGTCGGCAACGATCGGCGCGACCTCTCGGAACGGTTGCAGCACCTTCTCGGCCTGGTCGAGGGCGCCCGCCCAGTGCACGACGACGAGACACAGGGGGTCGCCGTGCCGGTCCTCCGGGATGAACGGCAACGGCGGGGCGATCTGGAATCCGGGGAAGCCGCCGAACTCCTCCGGAGCCTCGCGGATGAACTCGTCGAACATGCGAAACACGGTGGCGGCGTCGTCGAGGTTGTAGAAGATCGGACCGGCGAAGACCTGGTCGACCTCGCTGAGCCGATACTCAAACGAGGTCACGACGCCGAAGTTGCCACCCCCGCCGCGCAGACCCCAGAAGAGGTCCTCGTTCTCGCGTTCGCTCGCCGTGAGAAACCTCCCGTCCGCGGTCACGACGTCTGCGGAGATCAAATTGTCGATCGACAGCCCGAGCGCGCGGTCTAGGTAGCCGATCCCGCCTCCGAGCGTGAGACCGGAGATCCCCGTCGTCGAGATGATCCCGCCGGTCGTCGCGAGACCGAAGGCGTGCGTTGCGTAGTTGAAGTCGCCCCACGTCGCGCCGGCATCGGCACGGGCCGTCTTCTCCCTCGGATCCACACGCACGGTGCGCATCGCGGACATGTCGACGACGATGCCTGCGTCGTTAGTCCCGAACCCGGGCCCGCTGTGCCCGCCGCCACGCACGGAGATGTCGAGCTCGTGCTCGCGGGCGAAGTTCACGGCACCGATGACGTCGCCGGCCTGTTCGGCCTTCAGCACCGCCACCGGATGCCGGTCGAACATGCCGTTGTGGACCATTCGCGCCTCGTCGTAGCCTTCGTCCGTGGCGCTGATCACTCGACCGCGCACCTGCTCGCGCAGGGATCGAAGGGCCTCGGCGTTGGGGCTTGCCTCAGCGATGCCTTGCATTCCTTGCTCCCTTCCTACGACACCAGAAGCCGATCCTACGCCGTCGATCTGACCGTGAACAGAGCGGGCCGGCAGGCCGGACCGAGGCCCAGCGGAAATCGAGCACCAACCCGATCGGAAGGCGCCGTGGCAGACCAAGCTAGCGGTCGCCAGTGGTGGCGTACGCGCATTTCGACGCCCGCGCGTGCCCGCCCGACAGCGCAGCCCGTGGTCGACCCCGACTGCTGCTTCCCACGCAGCTCGACACTCCGATCGCCGTGCGCCCCGACCGCTCGCGCGCTGCTCCTGTCGCCGGAAAGCGGCTCTAGACCGTGGAACTTGAAGTATCTCCGCGTTAGCGCTCTCGCATCGAGCCGGGAGCGCTGGATGGCGCGCGTCGCGCCGGGTGATGGCACCTGGTTGCGGTCGGAGCCGTCGTGGCTGCCTCCACGCGACGGGGGCCGCGCGCTGGAGCGGTGAGCCCGGCCGATCCGGACCGCTGAGTCGCATGTCGGGCCAGGGCGCGGGACCGGCTTGCCGCGTGCTGCGCCCGTGTGATTGGGTTGACCAGTGGCGGTCGGAGATGCTTGGCCGCTGGTCCTGGCGGGCCCCTGGCTCCGGCGGGTCGACACTACCCGCGTGAGCGTCTTCATGGCGTTTCAGGCGGCGCGGACGGTCACGCTGACCGTCCAGGCACGAGCGAACCCTGGCACCGCCGTCGCAAACTCGCCGTCGACGCCGACCGTACGGCTCGGTGCGCGCCTGCACGTCGTCGTGGTGACGGCGGTCACGCCGGCGAGCGCGCCGCTGGTGCCGGGCGTCGTCTACGACTACGACATCGCGTGGACCGCCACCGTCCCCGACGCGTTCACCGCGGCGAACCTCCTGGACGCCGGGCTGCGCAAGGCCGCGGGCGGGGTCGTCTACGCAGACGGCGCGCTGCCGTCGTTCGCGCTCCCCCCGGCCGACATCGCGAAGGTCAAGCTCGTCCACGGCTCGTGCCGCAAGGCGCACTCGGTCGGCGGCGACGCGCTCCCCGTGGTCGACTCGCTGATCGCGAGCGCGGTCGGCGACCCCGAGGCCCGCCCGCACCAGCTCTTCCTCACGGGCGATCAGATCTACGCCGACGACGTTCCCGACACGCAGCTCGACGCGCTCACGGGCGCCGGCGACGTGCTGCTCGGCTGGACCGAGACACTCCCCGGTGTGAACAAGCCGCCGGGCGACCTGAAGCCCGGCCGGCGGACGCAGGTCGCCAAGGCGACGGGCGGGACGGGCGCCGGGGTCACGAGCGAGGACGAGGCCGCCAAGAGCCACCTGTTCGGCCTGGGCGAGTTCTACGCGATGTACCTGTTCAATTTCTCGCCCGCGCCATGGCCGGCGAAGCTGCGTGGCTTCGCCGATCTCTTCCCGACCGAAGCGGCCGAACACGCCGCCGACGTCAAGCGCCGCGACGACTGGATCCGCGACCACGCGGTCGAGAAGACCGGCGTCCCGCCGCCGGTCCGGCACGTCGAGCTCAAGGATCGCTGCGACGCGGAGGTCGCGAATGTCACCGGCTTCGTCGCCGCGCTCCCCAACGTCCGCCGGGCGCTGGCCAACGTGCCGACGTACACGATCCTCGACGACCACGAGGTCGCGGACGACTGGAACATGAACAAGGCCTGGGCCAAGCGCGTGCTCGACCAGCCACTCGGCCGCCGGCTCGTCCGCAACGGCCTGCTCGCGTACGCGACCTTCCAGGCCTGGGGCAACACGCCGGAGCGCTTCGCCGCCGGCCAGCCGGGCGCCAGCCTGCTCACGCTGGCGGCGTCGGCAACGCCTCCGAGCGGGTTCTCGGCGCCCGACGCGACAGCGCTCGACGCCGCGCTGAACGTCACGACCGGGGCCGCCATGATCGCGGCGGGCGGACCGACGCATGCCGCCGGCACGCTCGACTGGCACTACCGGGTCGCCGTCGACGGCGCGCCGTACGAGGTCCTGCTGTTCGACACGCGCACCTGGCGCGCGTTCGCGCCCGCCGACATGGATCCACCGCAGTTGATCCGCGCGGTGGGCTTCCAGAGCCAGATGCAGTCGTTCGGCACGCCGCCGGCGACGAGCGTCGTGACGATCGCGATCGTTCCCGGACCGGTGTTCGACCTCCCTTACGTATCCGAGCTCAAGAACGGGAAGCTCAACGCGTTTCCGCACGGCTGGATCGCGGGCCTCAAGGACGCGTTCGTGCTCGACCGCGAGATGTGGGAAGGGTCACCGGTGGCCCAGGAGCGCCTGCTGGCCAACCTGTTCGCCCGCTCGGCGAGCCTGGTCGTGCTCGCCGGCGACGTGCACATGGGCTACACCGCGCGGCTCGTGATGTGGGCGAGCAAGCTGTTCGAGCACCCCACCGTGGCCCGCACCGGCGTTATGGCGCAGTTCACGTGCAGCCCGCTCTGCAACGAGGACCACGGACTCGCCGGGACGTACAAGTTCACGACCGGCGGGTTCGACCGCGCCACGCTCGACTCCGGCACGGTGCCGGACAAGATCGACGTCGCCGGCTGGAACGCGCCGCCGGGCGGCGTCACGATCGGCCGGAAGGTGAGCGGGGGGATCCCGCCTTTCTGGAACTTCTACGAACCGTGGAATCTCAAGCGCGTCCCGGCGGTCCTGCGCGTGGACGACATCCCGATCGACTCCGAGCTGATCCCCGAGGACTGGCGCTATCAAGTCCACTTCCTCGAGAGCGATACCGGGGTGTTCGCGCGCTCGCTGGCGACGACGAAGGTGCCGCCGGGCTCGAGCGCCGACGGTCTTAAGAACGCGCGCGAGCTGCTGCGCAAGGGCGGCGGCAAGCAGGTGGTCGGTGCCAACAACCTCGGCGTCGTCACGTTCCCGCCCCAGAGCGGGAAGCTCGGCGCGCGGCAGGAGCTGTGGTGGCGCGTCGAGGGCGTCCCGACCCCGGCGCCGTACTCGCGCTGGACGACCTCGCTCGATCCCGCGGCGTACCCGAAACCGGCGAAGCTGCCCGGGGTGCCATGACCGAGCCCGCGCCCACCTCCTTCGAGCTCGCCCTGCTCGACGAGGTGGTGACGCTGCTCGATCCGCTGCGCGCGGCCGCGGACTCGCCGGACGCGCTGCGCGAGCTGCTCGCGCAGCTCGGGTGGGACGCCGACGCGCTCGGCCTCCCGGCCACCGCGTTCGACGCCGCCGCTCAGGCGGTCGACACGATCGAGGCACTCGTCGACGCGGGCGGCGAGCCGACGCTGGACACTCTCGCGCAGGCGCTGCAGGCGACCGCGACCGGCTTCCAGGCCGTCAACGCCCTCGCCGGGGCCGCCCCGTCGGCGCCGCCGGACTGGGCGGGGATCGGGGCCGCGCTGGCCGAGCTGCTGACATGCCGGTGGCTGGGCCGCCGCCACCCGCTCGCGTTCCGCGCCGCGGTGCTGCTGACGCTGATGCGGCCACCGCAAGAGGCGCCGCCGGCCACCGCCGTTATCGACTCCGGCGGCGGGCTCGTGCGGTTCCCGGCGCAGGCGCCGCAGCTGCGCCTCGACCAGATCGGCAAGCTGCTCTCCGATCCGGTCGGGACGCTGAAGGCCGAGTACCTGCCGGCAATCGGCAGCGGCCAGGCCCGCGCCGACGCGCTCGCCGACCGGCTGCTCCCGCGGCTGGGCGCGCTGATCCAGATGCTCGGCGCGGACGCGCTGTTCGGGACCGACACCGTCGAGACCGGCGACCTCGGCACCGACGGCGCGGCGATCGCCGCCCGCGCGCTGACCGTGCGCCTCCCGATCGGCACCGACGAGGTCGGCGCCACGATCGCCCTGCGCGCGCCGGCCGGCGGCGCGGCCGGCACGGACGTCGCGATCGCGCCATTCGGGACGTTGACGCTGACCGAGCAGGCCGGGGCCTGGCAGCTGGATCTCACGGCCACCGTGGGCATCGACGCCGTGGTCGTCGGTCCCGGCGGCGTCTCGATCGCGTCCGCGGGCGCAACGCCGATCGCCTCGCTGGACGCGCAGGCGACGGTCAGCAAGCTCTCGGCCGGCGACGAGCCGGCGATCCTGATCGGGTCCGACACGGCGACGCGCCTTGAGGTCGGCGCGTTCGCGATTGACCTGGCCGCAGCCCTCGCGACCTCGGGCTCGCGTGACTTCGGCTTCGAGGCGCGCGCCCAGCACGCCGCGGTGGTGGTCTCCGGCGGCGACGGCGACGGGTTCCTCGGCAAGCTGCTTCCCGCCCCGCCCGGGCTCACGATCCCGTTCGACCTCGCCGTGGGCTGGTCGCGCTCGCGTGGGCTTTACCTCGGCGGCGGCACGACGCTCGTGGTCAAGCTGCCGCTCCACGTCACGCTCTTCGACGCGATCACCGTCGAGGAGGTCGATCTCGCGATCGCTCCCCGGGCCGGCGGCGTGCGGATCGACGCGGCCGCGTCCGCCGAGCTCGCGATCGGGCCGTTCGCGGCGGTCGTGCAGGAGGTCGGCCTGCGCGCCGACGTCACATTCCCGGTCGGCGGCGGCAACCTGGGTCCGGCGCAGCTCGCCCTCGGCTTCAAGCCGCCCACGGGCGCGGGTCTCGCGCTCGACGCCGGCGCCGTCGTCGGCGGCGGATTCCTCGCGTTCGCCGACGACAGCTACGCCGGCATCCTCGAGCTCGAGGTCGCCGGCTGGCTGTCGCTGAAGGCGATCGGGCTCATCAGCACCCGGCTGCCGTCCGGGCAGCGCGGGTTCTCGCTACTGCTGATCATCACGGCCGAGTTCCCGCCGATCCAGCTCGGGTTCGGCTTCACGCTGAACGGCGTCGGCGGCCTCGTGGGCGCCAACCGGACGATGGCGCCCGAGGTGCTGCGGACCCAGCTGCACACGGGCGGCCTCGAGTCGCTGCTCTTCCCGCCCGACCCGGTCGCCCACGCGGTCGAGGTCATCGCCAACCTGCGCGAGGCGTTCCCGGTGGCCGAGGGGCGATTCGTGTTCGGCCCGATGGCCAAGCTCGCCTGGGGAACCCCGACGATCGTCTCGCTCGCGGTTGGCGTCCTGTTCGAGCTGCCGCCGCCGCTGCGGATCGCGCTCCTCGGGCGCCTGCGGACGGCACTGCCAACCGACGACCACACCGTCGTCCTGCTCCAGCTCGACGTCATCGGCCTGTGGGAGCAGGCGACCGGCGACATCTCGGTGGACGCGACGCTGCACGACTCGCGCATCGCCGACTTCCCGATCACGGGCGACTTCGCGCTGCGGGCCAACATCGGCGCCCACCCGACGTTCGCGCTCTCGGCCGGCGGCTTCCATCCGGCGTTCGCGCCGCCGCCCGGATTCCCGCACCTGGAGCGCGTGGCGATCAGCCTCGGCAACTCCGGGAACCCGCGCCTACGACTCGACGCCTATCTCGCGCTGACCACCAACACCGTCCAGGTCGGCGCGGCCGTGGACCTCTACGCCTACGCCGACGCGGGCCTCGTCGGCACCTTCTCGGTGGCAGCGATCCTCGCATTCGACGCGATCCTGCACCTCGACCCCCTCGAGCTGCAGGCGGACCTGTCGGCCGCCGTCGACTTCCGTCGCAACGGCGCGCCGATCGGAGCCGCCTACCTCGAGCTGCACCTCACCGGCCCGACGCCCTGGCACGCCTGGGGCAAGGCCACGATCCACTTCCTCGGCAAGCACGAGTTCGACGTCGCCCTCGCCGTAGGGAGCGAGCCGCCCCCGCCGCCGATTGCCGCCGTGCGCGTGATCGACCGCCTGCTCGACGACCTGCGCGCCCCCGCGAGCTGGGCGGCCGCGCTGCCCGGCGATCGCCATCTGCTCGCCACGTTCCGCAAGCTCGCGCCCGCGACCGGGCAGGTCGTGGCACACCCGCTCGGCTCGCTCGCGGTCCACGAGCGCTCCGTCCCGCTCGCGGTCACGATCCAGCGCTTCGGCAGCGCGCCCGTCGCGGGGCCGTCGCGACTGGCGATCACGCGCGCGACGGTCGGCGGGCTGGAGGTCGGCCGCACGCCGGCGCGCGACCGCTTCGCGCCGGGCCAGTTCTTCGCCCTCAGCGACGACGAGGCGCTGCGGCGGCCCGCGTTCGAGGAGCTGGAGGCGGGCGCGACCATGCAGCTGGTCACCTCCACGCAGGCGACGGCGCGCGGGGCCGACCTGCACTACGTGACAGCGGTCGTCGACGAACAGGAGTCGTCGGGCGCGCTCTACGCGCCGTCGGCGACCGCGCAGCGGCTGCTCGCACACGTCGGCGCTGCCGGGCGCAGCGCGATGCGCGTCCCGGGTGCCGCCGCGCTGGCCGGCCCGGGAACGCCGATGACGGAGCCGGCGTGGACGGTCGCGCGCACTGACACGCTCGCCCGCGCGGCCACCGCCAGCCCGCTGGCGGGCGAGTTCAGCCACACCGAGGCGGCCGAGCGTCTCGCCGCGCACGTCGCGACGCACCCGGAGGCGGCCCAGGCGTGGCAGGTCGTGGAGGTCCAGGAGGCGGCATGACCGACGCCGGCTTCACGTACCTGTCATGGGCCCGCTCCGGCATGGCGGCGACGCTGCCCGCGCCCGCCGGCGCGCTCGCCGGCGCGGGCGCCGTGGCCACGGTGGACGCGGCCGTGACCGTGAACGCCACCGACACCGCGGCGGTGAAGGTCCGCCTGCTGGGTCCCGGCGAGGTCACCGGGCTCGATGCCCGGCAGGTCGTGCGCACCGACCCGCCAGACGGAGCGCTCACGTTCCCGCCGCACCTGTTCCCCTGCGTCGAACTCGACCGCCCCGATCTGCCGTGGATGTTCACGCCGGCGGGCCCCTCCGGCCAGCGGCTCTCGCCATGGCTCGTCCTCGTGACGGTCCCGGGCAGCGTGACCGTGGCCGCCGGCGCGACCGACGTCCTGCCCTCGATCACCGTCGACGTCGCCGAGCTGCCGCCGCTGGACGACGCGTGGGCGTGGGCGCACGTCGCCGTCGCCCAGCCGGCTGCCGCCCTGACGGGGTTCGACGTCAACGCCCTCCAGGACAGCGCACCGGAGCAGGTCGTGGCCCGGCTGATCTCGCCGCGGCGGCTGCGGCCCGAGCGGTCGTATCTCGCGTGCCTCGTCCCCGCCTTCGCGGCCGGGCGCCAGGCGGGTCTCGGACAGCCGGTGACCGCCGGTACGCTCGCGCCCGCGTGGAGCGGCACCGCCGGTCAGGTCACGCTCCCCGTCTACCACAGCATCCGCTTCCACACCGGGCCGGGCGGCGATTTCCGCGCGCTCGCGCTCCGGCTCGAAGAACGGCGCCTGCCGGCCGAGGCGAGCACACGCCCGATCGACGTCTCGCAGCCCGGCGCGGGACTCCCGAGCGCCGGCGACCCGCTCGGCCTGGGCGGAGCACTGCGCGTGCCCTCGACCGGCCCGACGCAGTGGGAGCAGGCCGACCGGGAGGCCTTCCAGACGGCGCTCGCACCGCTGCTGGACGCCGGTGTGCAGCCGGGACCCGGCGGCGCCGTATGGCTCGCACCGCCCCTGTACGGACGCTGGCTGGCCGCGCACGCCGGCGTCCCGGAGGAGGGCGACCTGCCCGTCTGGCTGCGGACGCTCAACCTCGATCCGCGCCATCGCGCGGTCGCCGGATTCGCCGCGCGCTGGATCCACGACCACGCCCAGCGGCTGATGGCGCAGGCCTGGGAGCAGATCGACGAGGTCAACGCCGCCAACGAGCTGCTCCGACGCGCGCAGCTCGCCCGCCAGCAGGCGGCGGCGGGATGGAGGCGACTCACGGAGCTCGCCCCCGAGGTCGCGCTCGGCGTCGCCGGACCGACCCTGAGACGCGTGCGGTTGAACGGACGCACGGCGGCCGGCGAGATCGCGACGACGAGCTTCCCGCCCGCGGCGCTGAGCGGTGCCGCCCGGCGGTTGGCGCGCCCGCGCGGAGCGCTCGGGCGGCGGCTCGGCCTGCTCCCGGGTGCAGCCGCGGCGGCGGCGCGGCGCAGTCCAGCGCCCGCGCCCGCGCGCCCCGCCGCGTGGGCGATCTGGCGCGGGCGCCACCTCGCGGACGTCATCCGCATGGCGCCCGTCGTGGTCGACTGGGAGCCGCTCGGACCGGCCGATCCCGATCGCCGCCCGACCGGTCCGAGCGGCGGGCCGACGGGGGAGGCGCTGCGCGCGGCGGCCGTCGCGCTGGAGAGGTGGCGCGCCGCGCTCGACGGCGCGGGGCGCACCGCGCCGCCGGCGCTCGATCTCCCCGGGCTCGCGAGCCGGGTGCAGCCGGCGCTCGACCCGGACGCGACGGTGCCGGCGCGGATCTCGTATCGCATCGCGCTGCCGTCGCGCGTCGGGGATCCGCTGGAGCCCGTGCTCGCCAGCCCTCGCTTCCCTCAGCCGATGTGGGAGACGCTGCCCGACATCTCGCGCGAGCTGCTGTTCCCCGGCATGGCGCGGATCCCGCCCGAGACCGTGACGCTGCTCGAGACCAATTCCCCGTGGGTCGCGGCCTACCTCGTCGGCCTCAACCACGAGATGGGCCGCGAACTGCTGTGGAACGAGTACCCCACCGACCAGCGCGGCACGTGCTTCCGACAGTTCTGGGACGCGCGCGCCCGCGTCCCCGCGCCGACCGACCCGACCGACACCGGCCCCATCCCGGAGTGGGACGGAGCCGACGACCTCGGCGACGGCCTGCGGACGGAAGCGAGCCGCCGGCTCGTGCTCGTGCTCCGCGGCGAGCTGCTGCGGCGCTACCCCGAGGCGACCGTCTACGCGGTGCCCGCCGTCTTCCCAGCGGGCGCGTCAAAGCAGCCGCGCACGCCCGACGCCGATCCGACCAAGGAGCGCTACCCGATCTTCGGCGGGCGCCTGGCGCCCGACGTCACGTTCTTCGGATTCGACCTCGACGCCACCCAGGCCCGCGGCTCGCTCTCCGGCGGCAAGCCCGGCTGGTTCTTCGTCCTTCAGCAGCACCCGACCGCCCCGCACTTCGGCCTCGGCGAGGAGACGGGCGCCGACCTCGGGAAGGCCCCCGCGTCGTGGGACCAGGTGACATGGGGCAACGTCGCCAAGGATGCCGCCGACCTGGAGACGATGCGGTATGCACCGGTGACGCCGAAGGCGGGCTGGTTCGCCTCGTTCGCGTGGTCGCCGGGACCGCCGTGGGGCGCCGACGCGGCGGCCATGGCCGTGCTCACCCTCCAGCGCCCCGCGCGCGTCGCCATTCACGCCGCCCAGCTGCTCCCGGAGGCCTGACCGTGCGGATCCCGCCATGGCGCCCACCGTTCCCTCGCCCGACGGTCGCCGGCCTGCGCCCGGGGGTCGAGGCCGCGGACGCGTCGTGGCAGGCGGCGGACGCTGCGGCGAGCGAGGCCGCCGCGGCCGAGGTCGCCGCGCGGGCGGCGCTCGAGGCCGCGCGGCGCTCGGGTGACGCTGCCGCGATCGACGCCGCCGTGAAGGCGCTGGCGGGCGCCGTGGAGGCCGCTGCGCGGGCGGACGCGCAGCGCGCCGCCGCCGAAGGCGCGCTGGCGCGCGCCCGCGCCGGCCTGCTCGCGCTGCTGGCGCCCTATGTCGATCCGACCGCGCTCGACGGCTCGCGGCCGGTCGCGCTGCTCCCGGTCCGGATCGAGACGCGGTTCATGCCCGGACCCGAGCTGTGGGTCCGGCTCTTCCCCGACGACGTGCACGCCGACACCCACGAGCCGGGTCTCACCGCCGCCGAACGCGAATGGGGGGAGCACTTCTGGCGTGAGGGGTGGGAGGCGGCGGCCGAGGCGGACGCCTGGCGCCAGCTCGCGGCCCGCTTCGGCCCGCGGCGCGCGGCCTGGATCGCGAACGTGCTCACGCCGGTGAACGTCGCCCGCCGCGGCCTGCCCGGCGAGACGCCGGCGTTCGCGGCGACCGCGGCCAGGCCGGCTGCCTGGAGCCGCGCGGCGCGCACCGCCACACTGCCCGACCGCTGGGTCGTGCTCGGCTATTGGGGCGGACAGCGCACGCTCCGGGCCGCCGGCTCGGTCATCCCCGATCCGCTGCCGACCGGTCCGTCGCCGACCGCGGCGGCGGCAGCCTCGACGGCCGACCTCCCTGTCGACGACGGGGTCCGCTGGCGCGTGGACTTCGACGTGGCCGTCGCCGCGGGCATGGCACTGAAGATCCCGCTCACGGCGCAGCAGGCGCGGGACGGCTTCGACCGCCTCCTCGTTGTCGGCGTCAAGCCGACGCTCACCGCCGCCACGGGCGCCGCGCGGGTGCGCCTCGCGCTGATCGCGCATCACCACACGGCCGGCCTCTCGCTGCCAGCCGCCGGCACGCCCACCAACACGAGCGACGACGGCCGCAGCCCCGCCACGTCGGCGGCAGGCGACGACCAGGACGCCGGCTACGCGATCGAGCGGGGAACGCCGGCGCCCGCGCCCGGGACCGACGGCGATGCGCTGGCCACGGCGCTCGGTGTCGCGCCGACGACGCTCGCCGGCGTCCGGGGAGCCGCCGATACCGGGCTCCGTCGCGCGCGGCTGATGGACACGGTCCTGTGGCCCGCGACCTGGGGCTACTACCTCGCGCAGCTCATGGCGGGGCGCGTGGCCGGCGCTCCGCCGCTCATCAGCCCGGGAACGCGATCCGCCGTCCGCCGGTTTGCGCTCGCGCACGTGCGCGGCCGAGGGCCGCTGCCGCTGCTGCGCGTCGGCAGCCAGCCGTACGGGGTCCTGCCGGCGAGCGCGCTCGCCACCTGGAGGACGATGGGCGAGGACCCGGTGGTGGACCAGATCGTGAGCCTGGTGCGGGGCCTCGAGCCGGTCTGGCGCACCGCGTCGGGCGCCGTGCCGCGGGCCCGGCCGGGCGCCGATCCGGACGCGACGCTGCTCGGCCTCCTGCGCCTCGACGCCAACGTACGCACGCTCCGCGGGCGCGCGACCACGAGCCGCGAGTACGAGCGCAACCTCGCGGCACTGCTCGGCGAGGCAGTGGCGCCGGTGTCAGCCCGCTGGGACGCCATCGAGCAGGCCACGCTCCAACGGCTCGCGGCGATCGGCATCGTCGGCGCGCCGCGCCTCGTCGACCTGGCCGCTGGCGACGGTGCGGCCCCCCGGCTCGACGGACCGCTGGTGGAGGACTCGCGCATCCTGTCCCCCGGACCGGCGCGCGCCTACCTCCACGAGCTGGCGGTCGCGCCGCCGGCGCTGACGTGGTCGCGGCCGAGCGACCTCGGGCTCGCGCCCGTGCTCTACTTGCTTGCGCGGCATTCGGTACTGCGCGCGTGGCTCGACGCGGCCGACGAGCTGCGCGGCGTGCCCGCCGACGACGCGCGCGAGCAGATCCTGCTCGGGTTCACGGCCGGCGGTCCCGTGGACCCGTACGTGCGGCTGCTCGGCGGCCCGATGCCGACCGCGGCAGACGCGATCGAAGCCGCGCGCGGGCAGCCCAATCCGCCGCCGCTCGCCGCCGAGCTCGAGGAGCTGCGGGCGGCGCTGGTTGAGCTTGCGGGCGTATCGGCCGCCGAGCTCGCGCAGCTGCTGCGCGAGGGGCTCGGGCTCTCGGCCCACCGGCTCGACGCCTGGGCCACCGCCGTCGCGTCCGCCCGTCTCGCGCTGCTTCGCGGCGGCCCCGCGCCCGACGGCGTTCACGTCGGCGGCTGGGGCTGGCTCGAGGAGGTGCGACCCGGCCACGGGCGCGTGGAGATCGAGCCGCCGGACGGGGAGACGCGGCCGGTGTGGAGCGATCCTCAGGGCGCCGGATACGTGCACGCGCCCTCGCTCGGGCACGCCGCGACCGCGGCGGTGCTGCGCAGCGGGTGGCTGACGCACTCGGGCACGAGCGGCGCCGCCCTCGCGGTCGACCTGTCGAGCGAGCGCGTGCGCCGTGCGGTCGAGCTGGTCGACGGCGTCCGCGCGGGGCAGCCGCCCAGTGCCCTGCTCGGCTATCGCTTCGAGCGCGACCTGCACGAGCGGCGCGGCATGCTGGAGCTCGACCGCTACATCGCGCCGCTGCGCGCGGCCTTCCCGCTCGTGGCCGGCAAGCGCGCTCCTAAGACCGCCGCGGTCGAGTCGACGGCGGCCGCCAACGTCGTGGACGGCCTCGCGCTGCTGCGCGGGCGCGGGACGCTCGCGTGGGGCGCCGGTGACCTGCCCGCCGAGGGCACGCCCGAGCAAGCCGGCCTCGAGGCGGCGCTCGACGACCTGGCCGACACCGCCGACGCTGTCAACGACCTGCTCGTCGCGGAGAGCGTCCATCAGGCGGTGCAGGGCAACCTCGGTCGCGCGGCGGGCGCCTTGGAGGCCCTGTCGCGCGGCGAGCAGCCTCCGCCCGGCTTCGACGTGATCACGACGCCGCGCAGCGGACGCGCCCTGACGCACCGCCTGGCGGTCCTGTTCTCCGGCGGGCCGGGCGCGGGCGGAAGCTGGACGGCTCCGCAGAAGGCCGGGCCGGACACTGTCGGCGGATTGCGCGCGGCGCTCGAGCCGCACGGCGAGGCGTGGGCGGCGGCCCTCCTGCCGGACCCCGCCGACGTCCGGTTCGGGGCGACGGTCGCGGACCGCGCGGGCGGAGCGCAGCTGTTCGCCGGCGAGATGCGGCTCGACGCGGTCGGGCTGAGCGCGCTCGATGTCGTCGCTTCCGCGGTGCCCGGCGACGCGCCCGAGGCGACGTCGCTCGAGCGGCTGATCGCCTACCGCGTCGCGCGCCTGGCGCCGAACGTGCCCGGCGATGCCGACGTCGAGGTCACACTGAGCTTCGAGAAGACGTGGAGCGGGGACGACCCGACGGTCCCCGAGCTCATGGCCGCCGCCGCCACCGTGCGCGACCTCCTCGCCCGGTCGCGGCCCGCGCTCCCCCGCGACGTGGCGGTCCCCGGGGCGGGCGACGCGGCGTTCGACGAGGCCGAGCTCGAGGCGCGCGTGGCCGCGGCCGCCGGGGCGCTCACGGCAGCCGAGACCGGACTGCGCGCCAAGCCGACGGTCGCGACGACTGACGGCCTGCGCGCCGCGTTGCTCCAGGCGGTGGCCTTCGGCATCCCGGGCGCCGTCCCGGAGCGGCCGCTCGGACAGGACAAGGCGGTCGTGCTCGCGCTCGCCGCACAGGCGAGCAGCGTGCGCGCCGAGGTGCGCCGGCGGCTGGACGACTACGCCGCCGCCACCGCCGCCGGCTCGGGCCTCGCCGAGCCCGAGGCGCGCCTGCGCGCCGCCGGCGAGCGACTGCGCGCCCTGTTCGGCGCGGCGCCGCTCGCGCTGCCGGCGTTCGGCGCTCCCGACGCGGCCGAGCTGGCGGCCGCGCTGGCGGCCGGCACCACGATCCAGGACGGTGATCCGCTCGCCGCCGATGCGCTGCTCGTCGACGCCGCCGCCGTGCGCGAAGGCGCGGCGCGGCTGGCCGACACGCTGCTCGTGCGGGCGGCCTTCGACCCCGTGGGGTCGCTGGCGAACGACCTCACGGTCGCACAGCTGCCGCACGATCCGGCCGGCCGCTGGGTCGGCCTCGAGCTCCAGGACGACGCCATGGCCGCCAACCGGCTCTCGCTGCTCGTGCACGCAGCGGCGAAGCTGGACGCCGCTCAGCCGCTGCGCGGCGTGGTCGTCGACGAATGGACCGAGACCGTCCCCTCCACCGAGGAGACCACCGGGGTGACGTTCCACTACGACGCGCCGGCTGCCGAGGCGCCCCAGGCGATCGTGCTCGCGGTGCCGGCCGCGGCGCAGAGCACGTGGACGCTCGACGCACTGGAGGCGATCCTGCTCGAGACGGCCGACCGCGCGGTGCTGCGCGGAGTCGATCTCGATGCGCTCGGCGACGCCGGGCACCTGCTCCCCGCGGCGTGGCTGGCCTACGACCCGATCGACCGCACCACCGTGTCCACCGACCTGCGCCACGCCGTGAGCGGGCTGTGGCCACCGGTTCCCGCGCCATGAGCCCGGCGGTCACGACATGGGCGCGGCTGGAGGGGTCCGCCCATGACCACGCCTCGGCGGCCGGCCTGAGCGCGCGGCTCGCCGACCCGCTCTGGCTGCTCGCGCGGCAGTGGCAGGCGGGCGAGCTCGACGGGACGGACGGCGGCCGGCTGGTGGCGGCGCGTCTACGCGGTCGCAACGATCGCCTGCGCGTCTGGCGGCCCGGGGACGACGGCGACGCCCACGCGTTCGACCCCCGCCGCGACGCGCTCGAGGCGCTCGTCGAGCGCGATCCCGGCAGCGCGCCGGGGGCGTTCCTCGCCGCCGCCGCGGGGCGCCGGCTCCTCCAGCTCCTCGCGGCCGCCAAGCTCAGCCAGCACGCGGAGGCGTTTCGCGCCGCCTGGCCGCTGCCCGGCACGGCTGACCCCGGCGACGCGACCGCGGCGCGCTTGCTCGGCGCGACGGGCGGCCGCCTGCTCGACGGCGCCCGCGCGGCCGGCCGGCTGCGGGACGCGCTGGGACCCGAGGGGGACGGCAAGTGGCCGACCGACGGGCCCGATGTGGGCGCCGACGAGGGCCCGGTCCGCGACGTCGTGCTCGCCTGGCTCGCATGGTGGGAGGCGCGTATCGCGCCGCCCGCCACGGCTTCGGCATGGATCCCGCGGCGCCAGCGCTACGCGCTCGGCGCCGCGACCGCGGGGTCCGATCCGGTCGTCCTGCGCGCAGGCGATCACCGCGGCGGCGGAGCGCTCGACTGGCACGCGTTCACGTCGGTGCCGAAGGCCGAGCTGATCCCCGCGGACGCCGTGTCGGAGGCGACTCGCGACCTCGACGTGCGGCTGCTGCCCGCTCCGGTGACGTTCCGCGGCGCGCCCGCTGCTCGCTGGTGGGAGATCGAGGACGGCGACGTCGCGCTCGCGCGCGTGGACGCCGCCGCCGACGAAACCCCGAAGCTGCTGTTCCTCGAGTTCGCGCTCGTGTACGGCAACGACTGGTTCCTCATCCCGCTGCGGCTGCCCGCGGCGAGCTGGACGCGGATCGACTCGCTCGTCGTCACGGACTCCTTCGGCGTGCGCACGCTCGTTCCGGGCGCCGACGAGATCGACGCGGCGGGACCGTGGCGGTTGTGGGCGATCGCGCGCGAGGCGCCGGACGGCTCGCCTGGCTCCGAGGGGCACGCCGGCGGGCGGTTGCTCGCCGCCGCCGGAGCCGGGGCGCTCGCCGGACCGCCGGTCGAGGAGGTCGCCTACCTGCGTGACGAGATGAACGCCATGGCGTGGGCGGTGGAGCGCCGCGTCCCGGGACCGCTCGGGCGCGGGAGCGACCGCGCGCGGGCCGAGGCCACCCAGACCGCGCCCGCCAGGCCTCCGGATCCCGACGCGATCCCGGTCTATGCCGTAACACGCCCGACGCCGGCGTGGTGGTATCCGCTCCCGCCCGCGCAGGCCGGCCTGCGGGCGATCGAGTTCACGCTGGGCCGCGTGGCCGGCGCGGCCGGCTCCCAGCCGGCTCCGAGCGGGCGCATCCTCGCCGACACGGGCGCCCCGGCCGGGCCGCTGACGCTCGCCGAGGAGACCGTGCCGCGCGCCGGCCTGCGAGTGGTCGCCCGAGCGCGCTACCTGCGCACGCCCGACGGCGGCCGCCGCGTGTGGGTGGGACGCTCGTCCGGCCCCGGTGGCGGCGAGGGCTCGAGCGGGCTGCGGTACGACGACGTGACGCTGCCCGGCTCCTGACGGGCGGTGCCACTCGTTCTGCCCCCGCGGCAGCCATCCAGTGAGAACGGGCGGTCTGCGCGCCCAGCGCTCACACGCGAGCGGCGCCGGCGCTGAGCCCGTCCAGCCCACGGGCCGGCCGGAGCGACAGCATGACCGGCGCCCGCAGCCTCCCCGCGGACCCCGACGTGCGCGCTCGGTCTCGTGGGCGGCGTCGGCGCCGCGCGCGATCGCGTTTAGCCAGGCGCGGGTCGTCCGCGCGGCGGAGCGACCGACGTCAGGTGATAGCCAGACCCGGACTCGAACGTCTGCGCGCCATCGAAGCCAAGCGACTCGACTTCTCCTTTCCGACGTGAGCAGAGGTCTGCCGCTGGCGATCGAGACGCCGCGAGCGAGCCTTGGCGCTTCACTACAGACGCCGCGCGCGGCCTCCTGCTCGCGACCAACGTCGAGGGCGAGCCGCTCAGGATGAGCACCGCGGCATCCAGTGGGCCAAGTGGTTCGCGAAGGTCGAGGGCGTCGACGGGCCCGACCCGGGAGCCGCCGCCTCGACTCAGATGGAGCTCGTTCACGCCGGAAGGCCGCGGGACGGCACGACCCGCGCGCGGCGCCGCCCCCGTCGCTGCGCAGGGGTTGGACCGGGCGCTGATGCGCGGCGCCCGGGGGAGGGGAGCCGAAGCTCCCCTCCAGGGACGGTGCCCGACCCGTCACTTGAGCGCGAACTTCTGCGACGACTCGGTCGGGGTCGGGCTGCCCCAGCTGTTGGCGCCGACCGAGTGTGCCTCGCGCACGTAGACGAAGAACGTCGCGGGTGCATCCAGAGGTCCGCTCGCGAGTTGGTAGACGTACTGGTCGCCGTCGGGGTCGGGGCGCATCGTGCTTCCCGGCTCGGCGCGGCTCGTCGACGTCGCCTCGCTGATCGTGCCGATCGGAGTGTCTCCGGAGCGGCGCCCGGTGGCCACCGTCGGCGCGAGGCCGGCCACGTAGCGACCCTCGCAGTCGAGGATGCGCACCTTTACGGGAATCGTCGCACCGCGTCGCCACGTGCTCGTCCCGTCGGGGTCGAACGGCCGCAGGATGCCGGTCATCGTGTAGCGCAGACTCGCGCTCGCCTGCGCAGTGTCGGTCCCTCCGTCGCCGTCGGCGATGGAGACGTGGAGTGAATAGTCCCCGGGCTCGTACATGTGCGACGCGGCGACCAACCGGCCGGAAATCGAGCTGCTAGCCCCGTCACCCCACTCGATCGACCCCGCGATCGGGTCGTGGGCCTCGTCCGCGGGATCGCTGACCGTGAACGAGACGCCGACGCGGTTGCCGGCGCCCTGGCAGGCCGGCTCCGGCGGCACGGTGACGATCAGATCGGCGATCGTCGGGGCGACGTTGGCCGCGCTCCAGCGAAACTCCTCGGTGAGCCTCCGGTTGTGCCCGTCGCTCGCTTCCACGACCACCGTTCCGGCGCCGTCGTCGGGCGGCGTGTGGCTCCAAGTCCACGTCCCGTCGCCGCGGTCGCTGACAGTGCCGGCGCCGCTCACCTTGGTGATCGCGAGACGATCGCCGCTCTCGCCGGGGAACGCTCCGGTGGTCGCCAGCGCTGAACCCTCGTCTCCGTTCATGACGACGTAGGAGTCCGCCGCACCGACGTTGCCCTTGTGGTCCTGGCTGTATGCCGTGACGGTGGTCGTGCCCGGCGCGGAGACGGTGAGCGTCCGCGTCAGCGCGACCGTATACGCGAGCGCGTCAGCGCCGGTCTCGTCCTTGGGGAAGTCCCACGTTCCCGTCTGTGCTCCCGTCATCTCGACGTGCAGGCGCTTCATGCCGGTCGCGCTGCTGGCCCCGAAGTCGCCGACTCCGTCGCTTCCCGTGATCCGCAGTGCGACTTCCGACCCCGCCGCGCCGGGCGCGGGGACGGCCGTGATCACCGTGGAGGGCGGCTCGGTGTCGGCGATCTGGGCCGGCGACCGTCTGCGCGTGAAGGCGGACCGTGCCTTCATCCCCTCCCAGTGGGACGCATACGCGCCGTAGACACCGTCGTTCGCGATGCGAAGCAGGACGTCGTCGGTCTGCTGCTCGTCAGCGCGCCAGTTATCGCTGCCTGCGTAGACAAGCTTGGTCCGCGCACCGGCCGGCGTGCTTCCCGCGTCGACCAGCCAGTACTTCGTGTGCGTCTGGACGCCGATCACGCCGAGGTAGAACGGGTAGTAACGCACCCCGGCGTTGACGAGCTTTGCCACGACGTCGGCGTCGCCGTTGCTGTTGAGTACCTCAATGTCGCAGCCCTGCTTCGCGAGGGCGACGAGCTTATCCGCGACGACCATGCGCTCGCGACGGAAGAAGGCCTGCGCGACGCGCACGACGCTGGGTTGCGGGCAGGTCACTTCGTCGAGGCGGTCGACGATAGCGTCGTCCGTCCAGATGTCCGCTTGGCGGCGCGGCATCGGATACATCGTGTTCCGCCCGTCGTCGCCGCTCGTCACGCGGTAGTAGTGATCGCTCCGCTGCTGGGCCTTCATATCGGCGAGGTACGTCCGGTAGGCGTCGTAGAGGCCGGCGTCATCGTTGATCCGGACCAGGTCCTGAGACTGGTTGCGTTGACCCGGCATCCAGTTCTGTGACGTCTGGACCACGACGTCGCGGGAGCCGTCGGGCAGCTGCGAGAAGAGCCAGAACTTGTTGTGCATGAGCCCTGGCTTGAGGACGTTCGAGATGCAGGAGCTGAACTCGAAGCCGGGCGACCCACAGAAGATCACCTTCCCGTTGAGCTTCGCGACCAAGTCCTGGAGGAACGGCCGGTCGCGCTCGCCTCCGTCGATGACGCCGGTGACCTCGACACCACGGGCCGCGGCGTTCAGGACCGCGGTCGCGACGTCCGGAACCGTCCAGTCGCGGACGGCGAAGCCCAGCTGCGTGCCGGGCTGCGTCTCGTTGATCCGATTGATGACGTACTGCTCGATCGTTCGGTCGGCCTCTCCGTTCGGCCCCGGGTCGACGAAGCGCGTCTCATACGTGATCGGCGGGCTCGCGTCGGCTTGCGCCGCGGACCTCGCCGCCGACGGAACCACGAGAACCACAAGCGCGACGGACGTCGCCAGGAGCGCCGTCCGCCTTGGTAGCGCGCCTCGGCGGCGGGCGGGCCACCGTCGAGCGGGACGATGTGACGACCGGATCCTCCACTGTCTTCGCGGAACTGGCATGGCAGCTCCTTTCGAACTGGCTCTGCCGGTTTGATGACCCGTTCACGGGTGGGTCATCCATATTCCGAGGCCGACGTCTCGGAGAGGCCGGGACGCTCCGGATTGCGGGATCGACGACCGACGGCGGTTACGGCGTAATGGTTGTGGAGTCGCGAAACCACGACCACCACCCATGAGGGTGAAACTCATGCCTCCTCGACGCCCGTCGTCGACAATCGGCCCGCGGCGGGCAGTGGCGCTGCCCGCGCCGAGCGTTGCTCCGCCTTGCGCGAAGGCGGGCGCCGCACCGCCCGTCGCGCTTCCGCCCTGAACGAGACGCGGACAACCCGATGGGCCAAAACGCTCGGCTAGCGCCCCGCGTTGGTGGGAGATGCAGCAGTCACGCTCGCTCCCGGTGCCGTTGAGCACAGGAGTCCGGTGCAAAATGCACGCCCCCACACCGCACACGGTCCGCACACGAAACGGCCGGGAGCCGCTCTAGACCGTGGAGCCTGAACTATCTCCCCGACTTTGGATCGCAGGTTCAAATCCTGCGATCAGCCCTCAGAAATGGCGGCCAGCGCCAACGTGACCGCACACCCGCCGGGCGAGAGACCAAGCAGTGACCGCCGGTTGTGCACGAGCTGTGGCGCGCCGCTGTCAGCTCGGCGCGCGCTCGGGAGCGGCGCGCTCCAGGGCTTCCCAGCCGACATCTGTGGCGCGGGCCTCTTCGTCGGCCTGCGCACCGCCGCGCAGGCCGAAGAGCCGTTTGGCAACCAGTAGGTAGACGACGACGGCCACGTTGACGACGAACGCCAGGATCTTCAGCGGGGACAGGCGGGTGACGATCTCGTAGACCTCGAGCGGGAGCAGCGAGGCGGTGACCAGGAACGTCAGGTACTCGGCCCAGCGCCGCTGATACCAGAGCCCGACGGCCTCGATGCCCTCGATCG
>Ga0081539_10002620_pt1 | contig 24595 bp, 26 predicted proteins | sample TabmetS4T2R2_FD_71023 | JGI IMG/M metagenome (GOLD analysis project Ga0081539, IMG submission 71023) | Tabebuia heterophylla rhizosphere microbial communities from the University of Puerto Rico - S4T2R2 | ecosystem: Host-associated > Plants > Roots > Rhizosphere ...
CTGGTAGACGTCCGGCGTCCACATGTGGAACGGCGCCGCCGACATCTTGAAGGCGAGCCCGACGAGGACGAGGGCCAAGCCGAGGACGAAGACGACGCGGTCTGCGTCCCCGGCAGCGGAGGCGATGTCCGCATAGCCGATCGCCCCCGTTGCGCCGTAGACGAAGGCGCTCCCGAAGAGCAGGATCGCCGATCCGAAGCTCCCGACGATGAGGTACTTGAGCCCGGATTCGAGCGACGGGAGGGAGTCGACTGCGATGGCGCAGAGGACGTAGAGCGAGATCGAGAACCACTCGAGCCCGAGGAACAGCGTCATCAGGTTGGAGGCGGCGACGAAGAAGCTCATCCCGGCGCCGGCGGAGAGAAGCAGCGCGTAGTACTCGCCCACGCGCGTGCGCTCGTCCCGCTCCCAGCCGACGCTCGCGCCCACCGCGAGTAGGCCCGAGCCGGCTACGAGGATCTGCGCGAGCTCGGCCAGGCGGTCGCGTTGCAGCGCGTCGGCGACGATGCCGCGCGCGCTGTCGTCCTGCGCGAAGAGCACCGCCGCGACGACGCCTGCGGCGACGAAGGAGCCCGCCGCGACTGCTGCGCTGAACGGCCGTCGCCAGCCCCACGGGAGGAAGAGCGCGAGGACGAGGCAGAGTGCGGCGCCCCCCAGGAGGATCAACTCGGGCGTCAGCGCGGCCCAGTCGACCGTTGGCTGCTGGAAGTCGCTCACCGTGCTCCGAAGAACTGCAGCGCGTGGTCGGTGATGGCCGCGGGCCAGAAGGAGAGGAAAAGAAGCACGGCGACGAGCGGGAAGATGACCCCGATCTCGGCCGGGCGCAGGTCGAGCGCCTCCGCCGGGACGGCGCTCCCCACGTCCTCATGGAGCACGGCTGAGATCAGGCGCAGCATGTACATGGCCGCGAGCACGATCGCGATCGCGCCGACGACGGCCCAGCCCCAGCCTTGCGAGAAGATGCCGTTCAGGATCAGGAACTCGCCCGCGAAGGCCGAGGAGCCGGGGACGGCGAGCGCGATCACCCCGGTCGTGATCAGCATCGTCGCGAGCACCGGCCGTCCACGCGCCATGCCCCCGAGGAGCCCCAGCTGGCCCGTGGCGGTCCGGCGCTCGACTGCGCCGGCGAGCAGGAAGAGCGCCGCCGAGATCAGCCCGTGGTTGACCATCTGGAGCAGCGCTCCGTCGTTCCCTGACGCGTTGGTCGCGAAGAGCCCGATGACGATGAGGTTCATCTGCGCGAGGCTCGAGTAGGCGATGACGCCGCGCACATCGGGCGCCCGGAAGGCCAGGAGCGAGCCGTAGACGAGCCCGATGGAGGCGAGCACGAGGACGGGCACGCGCCAGTCGGCGAGGGCGCTCGGATAGAGGGGGAGCGCGATGGCGAGGAAGCCGTAGGCGGCGGCCTTCGAGACGACACCCGAGAGGAGCGCAGCCACCTCGGGCGTGGACTCGCGGTAGGCATCCGGTAGCCAGCCGTGGAAGGGCCAGATCGGCGCCTTGACGGCAAAGGCGGCGGTGAAGCCGAGAAAGATCCAGACGCTCTGGTGGGCGCCGACCTTGGCGAAGTCGAAACTGCCCGCCGACAGGCCGGCCGCGATGATCGCAACGAGCATCAAAAGCGATCCGGCCATCGTGTAGACGACGAACTTCACGGTTGCGCCGAGCCGTCCGGGGCCGCCCCAAACGCCGATCAGCACGTAGAGCGGGATCAGCATGGCCTCCCAGAAGACGTAGAAGAGAAGGAGGTCGTGCGCCGTGAAGACGCCGAGGACGGCGCCTTCGAGGAAGAGCAAGAGGCCGAGGTAGGCGGCCGGCCGGTCGCGCCCGGCCCAGAACCCGTACCCGACGGCGGCCGCGGTGACGACCACCGTCAGGCCGACGAGCCAGAGCGTGAAGTCCTGCAGGCCGACGTTGTACGAGACGCCGAGGTCCTTGAACCAAACGACATTGGTCTGGAACTGGAGACCGCCGGGCTGCTGGCTCGAGAAGTCGAAGTTCGCGGTCGTCCCGACCCAGAGCGCGAGCTCCGCGAGAGCGATCAGAAGTGCCAGGCCGCCCGGGCCGCGCGTGCTCCGCCACGGCGTCAGCCAGACCCAGAGGGCGCCGCCGATCGGGACGAGGATGAGCGCGGTCGTCACGTCAGACCACCAGGAGGAAGACGAGGGTCAGGATGGCTGCGCCGGCTCCGACCGCGAATGCGTACGAGCGGACGCGCCCGGTCTGCAGGTCGGAGAGCCCGTCGGACACGAGCCGGACGCCGCGGGCGAGCTCACGGAGCGAGCGCAGGAAGAGCGGCTCCTCGACGTACTGCGTGGCGAGCACCGCTGCGCGGTCGGCGGGCTCGTAGAACGCGTAGTCGTAGGCGGTATCGAAGTAGAACTTTTCCTCGAGCGTGCGCGCCGCCCAGGGGTAGCGGCGCCGGAGCCGCTCCGGCACAGGGCTCGGCCGGCCCCAGAGCTGCCACGCGAGGGCGATGCCGGCGAGGGCGATCACGGTTGTCGCGATCACGGAGAAGGTGAAGGTGAAGCCCGTGGCCTCCTCGGCCGATTGCGCGACGGGCTCGAGCCAGTCGTCGACGAGCTTCCAGCCCCACGGGACCTGGATGAAGCCGCCGATCACCGAGAGGACGGTGAGGACCCCCACCGGCCATGCCATCGCCAGGCCGCACTCGAACCCGGGCACGTGTAGGTGCTCGCGCGCGAAGGCGCTCATCTCGCCCCAGAAGACGATGAAAAGGAGGCGGAACGTATAGAGCGCCGTGAGGAACGCGCCGATCGCGCCCGCAGTCCAGAGGGCCCAGCCGAGCGTGCCTGCGTTCGCCGCACTGCCGAGGATCGAGTCCTTGGAGAAAAAGCCCGCGAACGGCGGGACGGCCGCGAGCGCCAGGGAGCCGACGATGAAGGCGCGGTACGTATAGGGGAGACGCCGCGCGAGGCCGCCCATCCGGCGGATGTCCTGCTCGTCCGAGAGCGCGTGGATGACGATGCCCGCGGCCATGAAGAGCAGCGCCTTGAAGAAGGCGTGTGTCATCAGGTGGAAGAGGCCCGAGCCGTAGGCCCCGAGGCCGACGGCGACGAACATGTAGCCGATCTGGCTCATCGTCGAGTAGGCGATGACGCGCTTGATATCGGTCTGCACCAGCGCGATGAGACCGGCGAGGATGATGGTGACCGCGCCGAGGATCCCGGCGAGGTCCTGGATGTCCGGGGCGAGCTCGAAGAGCGTGTGGGTACGCGCGATCAGGTAGACGCCGGCGGTGACCATCGTCGCCGCGTGGATGAGCGCGGACACGGGTGTGGGCCCCTCCATGGCGTCCGGCAGCCAGGTGTGGAGCGGCACCTGGGCCGACTTCGCGACGGCGCCGCCGAGCAGGCCGAGAGCGATCAGGGTCGCAGCGGCCGACCCCTTGTCGACGACGCCCTCTCGGAAGACGACGCTGAAATCGAGCGAGCCTGTGCGCTGGATGAGGAGGAAGAGCGCGAGCGCGAAGGTCGCGTCGCCGACTGCATTCATGATGAACGCCTTCTTGCCGGCAGCCACCGCCGAGGCTCGGAAGTGCCAGAAGTTGATGAGCAGGTACGAGGAGAGCCCGACCATGCCCCAGCCGGCGAGGAGGATCAGCAGATTGCCCGCCTGGACGAGGAGCAGCATCGAGAAGACGAAGAGGGCCTTGTACGCGTGGTAGCGCCGCTCCTCCGCGTCGCCGTGCATGTAGCCGACCGCGTACGAGAGGATCAGGAAGCCCACTCCCGAGACGACCAGCATCATGAAGACGGAAAGGGGGTCGACCTGGATCTGGGCGCCGAACCTGAGGTTGCCAGCGGAGAGCCAGGTCCAGAGCGTCGAGGAGTGCGCCCGATCGTCGGGGCTCTCGCCGAGCAGGGCCAGGAAGACGATCACCGAGCAGACGAAGGAGACGAGCGTCGAGCCGGACGCGATCAAGCCGGCGTGAAAGCGGCTGACGCGCTCGCCGGCGAGCGCGATGAGGACGACCCCGGCCGCGGGCGCGAAGAGCGCGATCCAGGCGGCGACGATCACGTCATCCTCTGAGTGACGTGAGCTTGTCGACGTCGAGGTCGACCCGGTGCCGCGAGACCGCCACGATGAGGCCGAGGCCGATCACCGCCTCGGCTGCGGCCACGACCATCACGGTCAGGGCGAAGATCTGCCCGTCGCCGTTACCCGTATGCCGCGAGAAGGCGAGGAGTGCCAGGTTGCCGGCGTTGAGCATGATCTCGAGCGCGAGAAGGACGATTAGTGGGCTCCGGCGGATGAGGACTCCGAAGGCGCCGGTTGCGAAGAGCAGCACGGAGACGACGAGGTAGGCGGCGATGCTCGGCCCGGCCATCACACTTAGCTCCTGCTTTCCTTGGGCACCGCGCTGCCGAGGATGACTCCGCCGACGGCAGCGACGAGGAGGATGATCGAGGTCGCTTCGAAGGCGAGCAGGTGCGGGCCGAGGAAGAGCTTCCCGATCTCGCTCGGGGACCCGAAGCTCGCCGGAATGTCGGCGGCCTGCGAGAGCCGGTCCCCCGCCTTGAGCGCGACGACGACTACGACCTCGACGGCGATCGCTCCCGCCGCGACGATCGCAGCGACGGATTGCAGGGTCGGGCCCCCCGCCCAGGGCGCGTCCGCCCTCCCGCCCAGGTACGCGATGACGAAGAGGAACATGACCACGATCGCGCCCGCGTACACGAGCACCTGCGCTGCCGCGACGAACTCGGCAGCGAGCACCAGGTAGAGCACCGCGAGCGAGGCCAGGTTCACGATCAGCGCGAGCGCGCTGAAGAAGGGGTTCGAGAAGAGGACGACGGCGATCCCCGATGAGAGGAGCGCGGAGGCTGCGATCACCCACACGAGCCAGACGAGGAAATCTGCCACTAGCTCTCCGTCTTCCAGACCGGTTCGGGGAAGTCGTAGAGGTCGGGGTCGGCCACCGGCACCCGCTTCACCGGAGGCGCGAGCAGCATGTCCTTCGTGTAGATGAGGTCGTCCCGCGAGTACTCGGAGAGCTCGTATTCCGCCTCGAGCGTGATGGCGTCGAAGGGACAGGCCAGCTCGCAGTAGCCGCAGAAGATGCAGCGCGACAGGTTGATCTCGTAGATGCGGGCGTAGCGCTCGCCCGGAGAGACGCGGTTGTCCGGCGTGTTCTCGGCCGGCACGACGCGGATGCAGTCGGCCGGGCACGCCGCGGCGCAGAGCGAGCAGCCCACGCACTTCTCGAGCCCGTTTTCGTGGCGCCAGAGGCGATGCCGTCCGCGGAAGCGTGGATAGACGGGGCGCTTGAACTCCGGGTATTGCTGCGTGATCGGCTTCTTGAAGATCTGCCGGAAGGTGACGGCGAAGCCCTTGAGCGACTCGAAGGGCTGTGGGCTCACGTCGCCACCACCAGGATCGCTGTGACGACCGCGTTGAGCGTCGCGACCGGCAACAAGACCTTCCAGCCGAAGCGCATCAGCTGGTCGTAGCGCAGGCGGGGAAGCGTCGCCCGCAGCCACATGAAGACGAAGAGGAACGCGGCCAGCTTGAGGATGAACCAGACGGGGCCGGGCAGCACTGGGCCCCCCCAGCCGCCGAAGAAGAGGGTCACGGCGAGGCCCGACAGCGTGATCATGTTGATGTACTCGGCCATCGAGAAGAGCCCGAAGCGCATGCCGCTGTACTCCGTGTGGTAACCCGCGACGAGCTCCGTCTCGGCTTCGGGGAGGTCGAAGGGCGGTCGGTTCGTCTCCGCGACGCCCGAGATGAAGAAGACGAGCAGCCCGATGAACTGCGGGCCCGCATACCAGACGGTCTCCTGCTGCTTGACGGCGATGTCGACGAGCGATAGCGAGCCCGCCATGAGGACGACGCCGAGCACCGAGAGGGCCAGCGACACCTCGTACGAGACGAGCTGGGCGGCCGTGCGCATGGAGCCGAGCAGGGAGTACTTCGACTCGCTCGCCCAGCCGCCGACGAGGAACGCGTAGATCCCGACCGCGCTCAGCGAGAAGAGCAGGACGAGGCCGATCGAGACGTTGACGATCCAGCCCGTGACGTCGTAACCGCCGACGTGCCAGACGCCGCCGAACGGGATCACGCTGAACGCTGCGAGCGCGGTGAATGCCGCGACCGCCGGCATGGCGATGTAGAGGATGTCGACGGCGCTCGCCGGGAAGAAGCTCTCCTTGCGCAGGAGCTTTACGAGGTCGGCGATGGGCTGGAGGAGCCCGAACGGCCCAGCACGGTTCGGCCCGTAGCGGGCCTGCATGCGCCCGAGGAGCTTGCGCTCGACCCAGGTCAGGTAGGCGAACGCCCCGAGGACGAGGTTGATGACGATGAACGCCTTGATCAGGTCGATCCACCAGGGCTGGTTCAGCTGCTCAGGCACGGACGACCTCGACGCGAGGATCGAGCCCTTCGGCGTGCTCGTCCTCGATGCGGACGACGCCGGCGAGAAGCCTCCTGTTGAGGCGCGCTGTCAGCGTTCTCGAGGTGCCGTTCGAGCTGACCACGACCGGGTCGCCGGCAGCGATGCCGCGCTCGCGCGCGTCGGCGGCCGAGATCTCCACCTCGGCCAGCGGGCGCTGGAACTGAAGCTGTGGCACGCGCTCGACCGCGGGGCCGCTGAAGAGCCCGCGGTAGCGGACGAGCTGCAGCCCGCGACCTTTCCGCTTCGGCGCGGGGCCGGCGCGGACGCCGACCGTTCCGTCCTCGGTGGCCCGCGGCGGCAGCGTCGCATGGTCGGCGGGGAGCGCGCCCGGCCAGGGATCGACGCTGAGCCCGAAGCGCTCCGCCAGCGCGGCGAAGAATCCGAGCTCGTCGTCGAGCGGCGGATTGACCGCACGCCGGAGGCGCTGCCGCCGGCCCTCGAGGTTGACGTACGTGCCGTCGCGTTCCAGGTAGCTCGTCCCGGGAACGACCACGTGCGACCACAGCGTCGCCTCGTTCTCGAACATCGCCGTCGTGAGGACGAAGCGCGCCCGCTCGGCGAGTGCCCGCACGCGGGGATCGGATGCAGCCTCGTCGCCGGAGACGATGAGCGCGGCGACCTCACCCTCGACGCGCGGCTCCTCTGCATCGCCCCACGCCTCGGCCACGCCCCGTCCGTTCGGCGTTCGCGGCAAGTAGTAGACCGCGGCCTTCTCGCCCAGGCTGCCCGCGAGCGCGGCAATCTGCGCGCCGCCCGTTGGGTCGTCCCCCGACCAGACGAGGGCGACGCTGCCCGCCTTCTTCAGGCTGCGCGCCGCGGCGCGGAGCTCCTTGGGCGGGTCGGCTGCCGTAAGCGCGGCGCATGCCCACGCTGCGCTTCCGGGCGAGAGGGGAACCGTGCCGGACGGGTGAACCGTGATGATCTCGGCGCCGTTGCGGCGCGCCGTACGCAGCCAGAGGTCGACGAGCGGGGCGCGCTCGACGACCGGGTCGTCGCCGAGGACGAGGCACACCTCGGCCCCCGCGATCGCCGAGAGGGGTGAGCGGAAGCGGTCGAGCGCGGGATGGAAAGCGTCGGGGAGAAGGGCCATGCGCGAGCCGAGCCCTTCCTGTACGAGGCGGGCGAGAGCGGCAGCCTGCTCGACCGTCTCGCTTCCGGAGAACGCGACCACGACCGAGCCTCCGGCGTCGCGGAGCCCGCGCTCGGCCTCCTCGAGCGCGCTCTCCGGGGTCGCCGGCTCGAAGCCCCGCCGCCGGACGCGGCGACGCGGCTCCGTGATGCGATCGTCCGCGCGCAGATGGCCGTAGGCGAAGCGGCCCTTGTCGCAGAGCCAGCCGGCGTCGACCTCGTGATGGTTGCGGGAGAGGATCCGAGCCACGCGCCCCTCGCGCGTCGTCGCCCAGGTGTTGCAGCCGACGGGGCAGAGACCGCAGACCGTGGGCACGTTCTGGATCTCCCATGGGCGGGCGCGGAAGCGGTAGGTAGTCGACGTGAGCGCGCCGACCGGGCACAGCTCGATCACGTTGCCGGAGAAGGGCGCACGGTAGGGCTCGTCCTCGAACGTCGTGATGATCGACTGCGCGCCGCGGTTGGCGGCTACGAGCTGGCCGTCCTCGGCGACGAGCTCGGAGAAGCGGGTGCAGCGGTAGCAGAGGATGCAGCGCTCGCGGTCGAGCCCGATGAGCGGCGAGATCGGGATCGGCTTGTCGAAGGTGCGCTTGGGGAAGCGCATGCGCGTGTTGCCCGGGCCCCAGCGGAACGTGAGGTCCTGGAGGGGGCACTCGCCGCCCTTGTCGCAGTCGGGGCAGTCGAGCGGATGGTTCAGAAGGATGAACTCGAGGACGGCGTTCTGGCCCTCTGCCGCCTGCTCGCTGGTCTGCGCCGTGCGCAGCACCATGCCGTCCTGCGCCGTCATGGTGCAGGCCGCCTGGAGCTTGGGCATCCCCTCCACCTCGCAGAGGCACATGCGGCAGGCGCCGACAGCGGCGCCCAGGCGCGGCTCGTAGCAGAAGACCGGGATCTCGATGCCCGCCGCGAGCGCGGCCTCGACCATTCCCGTCCCCTTCGGGACCTGCACGTCACGGCCGTCGATGACGACGTTGACGAGGTCGGGTGCGTCGGGCTGTGCGCTCATCGGCTCAGTCCTCCGGCATTTGGAGCGCGACGAGTGCGCCCGGCGGCGCTACGCTCGAAGCGGAGGGAGGTCAGCGGTGGCCCCGAGCGCCCTGTCCCGTCTGGCCACCTCACACGGGCACCTCGATCTCCGCGCGCACGCGCGCGTGATGCTGGTCGACCGGAGCGAGCACGTGGTCGAGCGTCGACTCGCCTGCGAACGGGCACCCGCCTTCGTCGAGGTGACGCTGATACTCGTCCCGGAACTTGGCCACATAGCTTGCGACGGGCATCGCCGCGGCGTCGCCGAGCGGGCAGAGGCAATGGCCGAGGATCTTGTCGCAGACGTCGAGCAGGAGGTCGAGCTCGGCCTGCTCCGCCTCGCCCGCCTCGATCTTCTTCAGGAGGTCGACCATCCAGCGCGTCCCCTCGCGGCAAGGCGTGCATTTTCCGCACGACTCATGCTGGTAGAACTGCGCCACCCGCAGGCCGAGTTGGACCATGCAGCAGCGGTCGTCCATGACGATCACCGCGCCCGAGCCCAGCATCGTCCCGGCCTGCGCCATCGAGTCGAAATCGAGCTTCGTGTCGACCTCGTCGGCTGTGAGGACCGGCACCGAGGAGCCGCCCGGGATGATCGCCTTCAGCTCACGACCGTCCGCGATCCCGCCGCCGATGTCGTAGATGAGCTCGCGCAGGCTCGTCCCGAGCTCGAGCTCGTAGTTGCCGCCGCGCACGACGTTGCCGGACAGGGAGAAGACCCGGGTGCCGGCGGAGTTCTCAACGCCGAGCTTCGCATATTTCGCACCGCCGATCTCGAGGATCTTCGGAACGGTCGCGAGCGTCTCCACGTTGTTGATCAGCGTCGGCGAGGCATACACGCCCGAGATGGCGGGGAACGGCGGCTTCGTGCGCGGCTGGCCGCGCTTGCCTTCGAGCGACTCGAGCAGGCCCGTCTCCTCGCCGCAGATGTACGCGCCCGCTCCCCGGTGGAGCACGATCGGCAGGCTCCAGCCGCTGCCGAGCACGTTCGAGCCCACGAGGCCTGCCCGCCGAGCTTCCTTGAGCGCATCGCGCAGGATCTCGAACTCGGTCAGGTACTCCCCGCGAATGTAGATGAAGGCCGCGCTCGCCCCGATGGCGTGCGAGGCGATGACCACGCCCTCGATGAACATGTGCGGGATCCGCGCCATGATCTCGCGGTCCTTGAACGTCCCCGGCTCGGACTCGTCCGCGTTCGCGACGAGGTAGATCGGTTTCGGGCTCTCGTCCGGCTTCGGAAGGAAACTCGCCTTCCGCCCCATCGGGAAGCCCGCGCCGCCGCGCCCGCGGACGTTCGCGGCGAGGAGCTCTTCGAGAACCGCCTGGCGCGGCATCTTGAGCGCCTTCTTCAGAGGCGCATACCCGCCGACCTTCTCGTACTTCGCCAGCCGCGTCAGGTCGCGTCCCTCGGCGTCTGCGAAGAGCAGCCGGTGCTTGGACTTACTCTTGCCCACCGCGCACCTCCTCGACGATCGCGGGAACGTCCTCGGGGCGGACGGGCTCGCGATAGCGGTGATCGACAGCGACGACCGTCCCCCAGCCGCAGCCGCCCGCGCATTCGATCGTGCGCAGCGTGACCTCGCCGTCCTCCGTCGTCTCGCCGGCGCGGACTTCGAACCCTTCCTCGAAGGCCTCGAGCACCTGCTGCGCGCCGACGAGCGCGCACGAGACGTTGGTGCACACCTCGACCAGGTGCCGGCCGACCGGCTCCAGGTGGTACATGTCGTAGAAGCTGGCGACCGCCTTGCAATAGGCGGGGGTCAGGTCGAGCGCGTCGGCCACCTCGCGGAGTGCGTCAGGCGAAAGCCAGCCGTACCGCTCCTGGGCCATGCGCAGGGCCGGCATGATCGCCGAGCGCCGCTGGGGATAGCGCGCCGCAGCCTTCTGGATCTCGTCGTAGAGCTCCGCCATCGCCCTAGCGGTCCACCTCGCCCATGACCGTGTCCAGCGAGCCGACGATGGCGATGAGGTCGGCGACGAGAGCGTCGCTCATGCAGGTCGCGGTCGCCTCGAGCGCGACGAAGGAGGGCGCGCGGAACTTCACGCGCCACGGCTTCGGGCCGCCGTCGGAGACGAGATAGCAGCCCAGCTCGCCACGAGCGGATTCGACTGCTACGTAGACCTCGCCGGCGGGCACGCGGTAGCCCTCGGTGACGAGCTTGAAGTGATGGATCAGGCTCTCCATCGAGGTATGCAGCTCGTGGCGCGGCGGGAGGACGATCTTGCGGTCGTCCACGATCCACGGCCCCTCGGGCATCCCGTCGAGGCACTGCTGGACGATCTTCGTCGACTCCCGCATCTCGTCCATGTGAACCCGGTAGCGGTCGTAGACGTCGCCCTCGTAGTAGACCGGGACGTTGAAGTCGACCTGGTCGTAGGCGAGGTACGGGTCCGACTTGCGCAGGTCCCAATCGACACCGGATGCGCGGAGCACCGGCCCGCTCTGGCCGAGCGCGATCGCGTCATCGGCGGAGAGAAGCCCGAGCCCCTGCGTCCGCTCGAGCCAGATTTGCTGCCGGTCGAGGATCGCCTCGTACTCGTCGATCCGGCGCGGGAAGTAGTCGACGAACCTCCGGCACTCGGTGAAGAAGCCGGGCGGGATGTCAGCCGCGAGGCCGCCGGCCTGGAAGTAGCGCGTGTGCATGCGCGTGCCGGTGACGAGCTCGAAGAGGTCGAGCACCGCGTCGCGCTCCCGGAAGCAGTACCAGAGCATTGAGATCGCGCCGATCTCGAGCGCTCCAGTGCCGAGCCAGATGAGGTGCGAATGGATTCGGTTCAGCTCGCAGAGCAGCATCCGCATCCAGGTCGCCTTCTCCGGCGGCTGCACCTCGAGCAGCTTCTCGATCGCCAGGACGAAGACGAGCTCGTTGTACTGGAAGGAGAGATAGTCGATCCGCTCGGGGTACGTGATCGCCTTCCACCACGTCTTCTGCTCCATGTTCTTCTCGAAGCCGGTGTGGAGGTAGCCGACGACGGCCTCCAGGCCGACGACCTCCTCGCCGTTCAGATCGACGATGAGGCGGAGGACGCCGTGCGTCGACGGATGATTCGGCCCGAAGTTGACCTGCAGGATGTCGCCGTCTTCGTGCAGCTTCGGGTCGACGCGCAAGATGGTCGGGATCGGTGAGGGGATCCGGCTTCCCTCGTAGATCCTCGTGTCCGCCCGCTCGACGACCGCCACCGCTCCCCCTCTTTCTATTCCGCGCTCGAGAAGCGCACGGGCTCGCCGCCGAGTGGGTAGTCCTTCCGCAGCGGATGGCCCTCCCAGTCGTCCTCCATGAGGATCCTCGTCAGATTGGGATGGCCCTCGATCGGGATGCCCATCATGTCCCACGCCTCGCGCTCGTGCCAGTCGGCGGTCGGCCAGACCGGGACGACGCTCGGGACCGCCTCGCCGTCCTCGCACCACACCTGCAGCCGGATCCTCGGCGCTTCGGCCGCGCCTGGCGCGAGCCTGAGGAGGTGGTAGGAGACGGAGAAGCGGGTCGGCTTCGGCTCGGGCTTCGTCGCCAGGCCCCAGGAGCCTGGGCGGTTGATGTCGCGTCCGCCGTCGCTCCCCCAGTAGCCCGCCACCGTTCGCTCGTTCCAGCCGAGGTAGTCCGTCGCTGCGATGTCGGCGAGGAAGTTGAAGCCGAGCTCTTCGCGGCAGTACCGCGCGGCCTCCTCGAGCCTGGCGGTCTCGACGACGACGGTGGTCTCACCGTGCGCTTCGACCTCTGACACGAACCCCGGGATCGACTCGTGGCTCACGAGGCGGCCTCGCGGATCTCGTACGCGGGCGGCACGCCGGCGAGGATCTTCTCCTGCAGGCGGACGATGCCCTCGAGGAGCGCCTCGGGCCGTGGCGGGCACCCGGGCACGTGCACGTCCACGGCGACGATCTTGTCGACGCCCTGGAGGATCGCGTAGTTGCCGAACATGCCGCCGGAGCTCGCGCAGGCGCCCATCGCGATCACCCACTTCGGCTCGAGCATCTGGTCGTAGATCTGGCGGAGCGGCCTCGCCATCTTGTGCGCCACCCGCCCCGAGACGATGAGCAGGTCGGCCTGGCGAGGCGAGGAGCGGAAGACCTCGGCGCCGAAGCGCGCGACGTCGTAGCGGGGCGAGACGATCGCGATCATTTCCATCGCGCAGCACGCGAGGCCGAAGGTGTCCGGCCAGATCGAGTGGCCCTGCGCCCACGCGACCGCCTTCTCGACCGTCGTGAGCATGAGCTTGTCCTCGAGCTCGCCGAGCTCCTGTTCGAAGACCCCCGGCCCCTTTCGCTTCATGAGGAGCCGCTCGGAGTGGAGCCCGTAGTCGGCGAGTCGTTTCTTGCGCTCTACCTCCGCCACTCGAGCGCCCCCTTCTTCCAGACGTAGACGTAGGCGACCGCCAGGATCGCGATGAAGAAGCCGAACTCGGCGACGGCGAACCAGCGCACCTGCTGGAGGATCACCGCCACGGGATAGAGGAAGACGATCTCGATGTCGAAGACGATGAAGAGCATCGCCGTGAGGTAGAAGCTGATCGTGAACCGCTGCTGCTTCGGCGGCCCGGTAGAGACCCCCGATTCAAAGGGCACAGTGCGCTCGCGGGCCCGACGGCTCGGCCGCGTGGCGAAGACGAACGACATGAGAATCATGGAAGCCGGGATCGCAAGGGCGAAGAAGCCGTAGACGAGGAAGGGAAACCAGTCGTCCAGGACGCCGAGCGTCACGCCGCCATACTATCCGGGCGAGGCCGATTCGAGCGGTGTCACGAAGTTCCGCTCGGAGCACGGATTTTAGGGTGCTACAGGTGTCACAAGCTTAGCCCTCTTTTCCAGCCGAAACCCGTTGGTACACTGAGCTCAGATGGTCACGGTCACCGACAACGCGGCCCGCAAGATCCAGGAGCTGATGGCGGAGGAGTCCGAGGTCTCCGTCCTGCGCGTCGCCATCCAGGGCGGGGGTTGCTCAGGCTTCCAGTACGCCCTCGGCTTCGACCGGGGGCCGCAGGACGGCGACAACGAGATCGAGGCGAACGGCGTCCGCGTCGTGATCGACCCTTTCAGCGCGCCGTACCTCACGGGCTCGGAGATCGACTTCGTCGACGCGCTCATGGGCGCAGGCTTCGCCATCAACAACCCGAATGTGCAGGCCGCGTGCGGGTGCGGCTCTTCCTTCCAGGCGAAGGAGGGCGTCGGCGAAGCCGCTGCGACCACCACCCATGCGGGTGGCGGCTGCGGCTGCCATTAGCTTCTCGACCCCGCGGGTAGCATCCGGACGGGCGTGAGCGAAGCCGTCTGCGACATCACGATCATCGGCGCGGGCCCCGTCGGGCTCGCTGCCGCCTACTACGCGGGCCACCGGGACGCCTCGGTGCGGATCGTCGAGAGCCTCGGTCAGCTCGGCGGTCAGGTCGCTGCCGTCTACCCCGAGAAGCACGTCTACGACGTGGCCGGACATCCCAAGATCCTCGGGCAGAAGCTCGTCGAGCTCTGCGTCGAGCAGGGCCTCCAGTTCGGCGCCGACGTCCATCTCGACGAGGAGGTAGCCGACCTCACCCGCGTCGGTCAGAACGGCGAGGAGGTCCTGAGCCTGACCACGAAGTCGGGCAAGCAGTTCCTCTCCCGGGCGCTCATCGTGACCGCCGGCCACGGCGCTTTCGAGCCGCGCAAGCTCGCGATCGAGGGCATCGACGACTGGGAAGGCCGGGGCCTCCACTACTTCGTCCGCCGCAAGGAGACCTTCAGGGGGAAGTCCTGCGTCATCGTCGGCGGCGGCGACTCCGCGCTCGACTGGACACTCGGCCTGCAGGACACCGCCGATCTGCCGATCACCCTCGTCCACCGCCGCGACCGCTTCCGCGCGCTGGAGACGTCCGTCAAGGAGGCGCGCCGCCTCGAGGAGGAGGGCAAGGTGCGAATCCACGTCCCCTCCGAGATCCGCGAGATCAAGGGGGATGGCGCGATCGAGGGGGTGACCCTCGAGAACACCCAGACGGGCGAGCTGACCGACGTCGAGTGCGAAGCGCTCATCCTCCTGCTCGGCTTCCATTCGCACCTCGGCTCGATCGCCGACTGGGGCCTCGAGCTTCACGGCAAGCGGCAGATCCTCGTCGAGCCCAAGACGATGGAGACCTCGCTTCCGGGTGTGTACGCGGCCGGTGACGTGGCCGGCTACGAGGGGAAGATCACTCTCATCTCGGTCGGCTTCGGCGAGGCCGCGATCGCCGCGAACAACGCCATCGCGCGCATCCGCGGCGAGAAGGTTCAGCCCAAGTATTCAACGGATTAGTTACCCCTTCCGGGGGGAGGCAGCACATCGCGCACGTCCGACACAGAGACCGTGGGCGAGAAACATGCGGTCGAGTGTCTTCGGTGCGGAAGGTGTCGCACGATCGAGCGCAACCGCAACCAGCGTCTCGAGCCCGGCGAGTGCCCGGGGTGCGGCTACCTCGGCTGGGCGCTGATCGCCGACCTCTCCGAGCCGGCTCGCCGCACGCTCCATGAGCGCGGGCCCGAGCTACGCTTCCGCCGGCTGCGCGCCGTCTAAGCTTCGGGCGTGGAAGAGACCCCGGCGAAGGAGCTCTGGGGCGGGGAGACGATGAAGGCGGTCGAGAACTTTCCCGTCTCGGGCGAGCCGATCCCCATCTCCGTCGCGCGCTGGCTCGGGCGGATCAAGGCGGCCGCGGCCCGCGTCAATGCCGAGCTCGGCCTCCTCGAAGCGGAGAAGGCCGAGCGTATCGCCGTCGCAGGCGACCGCATTGCCGGCGGCGAGTTCGACGACCAGTTCCCCATCGACGTCTTCCAGACCGGATCCGGCACCTCGTCGAACATGAACGCGAACGAGGTGATGGCCTCACTGGCGGGCGAGGGCGTTCACCCGAACGACGACGTCAACCTGGGCCAGTCCTCCAACGACGTCTTTCCGTCGGCTGTCCATCTCGCCGCGCTCGACGAGATGACACATGACCTCCTGCCTGCCCTCGGCGGCCTCGCTGAGGCCCTCGAGGCCAAGGCGAACGAGTTCGCGGACCTCGTCAAGTCGGGGCGCACACACCTGATGGACGCCGTTCCCGTCACGCTGGGCCAGGAGTTCGGCGGCTACGCGGCCCAGGTCCGGCAGGGGGTCGCTCGGCTCGAGGCGACGTTGCCGCGGCTCGGGCAGATCCCGCTCGGCGGTACGGCCACCGGCACCGGCCTCAACACGCACCCGGAGTTCGCGGAACGCGTGCGGGCGCGGTTGGCCGCCGAGACGGGGCTCCGGATCTTTCCGCCGGCCGATTCCTTCGAGGGCCAGGCGGCGCGCGACGCCCTCGTGGAGGTGTCCGGTGCGCTCAAGGTCGTCGCCGTCTCGCTGACGAAGATCGCCAACGACCTCCGCCTGATGGGGTCGGGCCCCCGCGCGGGGCTCGCCGAGATCCGCCTGCCGGAGCTCCAGAAGGGCAGCTCGATCATGCCCGGGAAGGTCAATCCGGTCATTCCGGAGGTCGTCACACAGGTCTCCGCGCAGGTGGTCGGCAACGACGCCGCGATCACCGTCGGCGGCATGCAGGGGCATTTCGAGCTCAACGTCTTCGTCCCGCTGCTCGCGCGCAACCTCCTCGAGTCGATCCGGCTCCTGGCGAGCGCCGCGCGGCTCTTCTCGACCAAGTGCGTCGCCGGCATCGAGGCGAACGAGGCGAACCTGCAGCGGTACGCGGAGCTCACGCTGTCTGCTGCCACCGCGCTCAATCCCTACGTCGGCTACGACAAGGCGAGCGAGATCGTCAAGGAAGCCGTCGCCTCCGGCCGCTCGCTGCGCGAGGTGGCGAAGGAGGCCGGTGTCGAGGACGAGGTTCTCGACAAGGCCCTCGACTACCGCGCCATGGCGCGGCCGCACGATGCCTAGCCGCTGAGCGGCAGGAGAGTCCCCCGCTTGCTGGAACTCCTGGTGACGTGGCGTCCGTCACGAGACCGCTCCTGCTCGCCGCGCTCGCGTTCGCGGCCTTCGTCCTCCTCTATCCGCAGGTTCGTGACCGTCTGCCGAAGTCGCTGAGCTACGAGCGCTCGTCTTCCAGCCAGAGCTCGTCGCAGCTCTCGACCGAGGAGTTCGGGCAGATCGACTCGGCGTTCACGCCCCAGAAGCTCGGGCGCTTCGCCGGCGAGCCAGCCGAGGAGACGAAGGCGTCGGTCGAGGGTGTCCAGCTCGAGTGCTGGTACTACGGCGTCGCCGGCGCGCAAGGCGCCTACCAGATCTGCTTCGAGAACGGGCGCCTGAGCACGAAGTCCCGCTTCGGCGACTAGTACGCGACCGCGCCGCGCCCCGTCGCAGCCGCATGCTTCTGCTCGTCCGCGCGGTAGGACGAGCGCACGAGCGGGCCCGAGAAGACCGAGCCGAAGCCGAGCTCCTCGCCCTGCTCGCGGAACCAGCGAAACTCGTCCGGATGCACCCAGCGGTCGATCGTCGCGTGGCGCGAGGAGGGCTGCAGGTACTGGCCGATCGTGACGACGTCCACGCCGTGCTCGCGCAGGTCGCGCATGGTCGCGACCACTTCGTCGTTCGTCTCCCCGAGGCCGACGATGATCCCGGACTTGGTCAGCACGGGATAGTCCGCGACCTCCTTGGCGCGCGCGAGGAGCCAGAGCGCCTTGTCGTAGGACGCCTTTGCCCCTCGCATCCGGCGATGGAGACGACGGACGGTCTCGATGTTGTGATTGAAGACCTCGGGCCGCTCGGCGAGGACGACGTGGAGCGCCTCCTCCTCGTGCCCGAGGAAGTCCGGCGTCAGGACTTCGACGCTCGCCTGCGGCAGCTTGTGCTTGAGCGCCCGGATCGTCGCGGCGTAGTGGGCGGCGCCCTTGTCGGAGAGGTCGTCGCGGTCCACCGAGGTGACGACGACGTGTTCGAGGCCCATCTGGGCGGCGGTGTTCGCCAGGCGCAGCGGCTCGAGCGGGTCGGGCGGGTGCTCCGGCTTCCCGGAGTGGACGTAGCAATAGCGGCATGCCCGCGTGCAGGTCTCGCCGAGAATCTGGAAGGTCGCGGTGCCGCGCCCCCAGCACTCGGCGATGTTGGGGCAGCGAGCCTCCTCGCAGATGGTGTGCAGGTGCTGGCCGTGGATGAGCTCCCGCACCTCGAAGTAGCGCGAGTCGGCGCTCGGTGCGCGCACCTTCATCCACTCCGGCCGCCGGGGCCGGTCAGCGACTGGTAGCGAGCCTTGCATGCGTGGGTTGTGCCCAGAGCCCCGCGCCTTCATCCGCCGGGAGCTCCTCGAAGCTCAGGTCGAAGACGTCCGCCAGCGCTTCGGCGGCCGCCGGGCGAACATCGTCCACCGAGGTCGGACGCTGGAGCTCCTTGGCCATCGTGGTGAACGCCGCGTCCTCGAGCCCGCAGGCGGTGATCCAGTCGGTGAAGGGAGCGGGGTCGAGATCGACGTTGAGCGCGTAACCGTGCGTCGTCACCCAGCGGGAGATGTGGACGCCGATCGAGCAGATCTTGCGCGGAGGGCGCTCGAGCCAGACGCCCGTCAGCCCATCGATCCGGGTCGCCTCGATCTCGAACGCAGCAAGCGTCCCGATCACCGCCTCCTCGAGGTCGCGGCAGTACTTCTTGACGTCGCGCCCGTGCCTGTTGAGGTCGAGGATCGGATAGCAGACGAGCTGCCCAGGCCCGTGGAAGGTCGACTTGCCACCGCGATCGGTCTCGACGACGTCGACCTCGGCACCTTGGGGAACATGCACCTCCCCGCCTTCAGTGCGCCGCCCGAGCGTGATGACGGGTGGGTGCTCGAGCATGACGACCGTATCGGGAATCGCGTCCTGCGAGACCGCTCCGGCCAGCGAACGCTGCAGGTCCCAAGCCTCGAGATACGGCGTCTCGCCGAGATTCAGCAGGTAGCCCGGCTGGGCCACGACCCTATTCGCCCGACTCTTCCCAGCTCTGCAGGCGCTCGCGGAGGTCGTGCAGGAAGCGTCCCGCAAGGGCGCCGTCCACGAGGCGGTGGTCGTACGTGAGCGTCAGGTTCATGATCGATCGGATCGCGATCGCGTCCTGCTCGTCCTCGTCCTGCACGACCCACGGACGCTTTACGACCGCATACGTCCCGAGGATCGCCGCCTGGGGCTGGCTGATGACCGGGGTCCCGTGGAAGGTGCCGTAGCCGCCTGGGTTGGTAATGGTGAAGGTGCCCCCCTGGACGTCGTCCGGCAGCAGCTGCTTGTCGCGCGCGCGCTTCGCGACGTCCGCGATCGCGCGGGCCATTCCGAGGAGGTTCAGTCCCTCGGCGTTCCGGACGACCGGCACGATGAGACCCTTGCCCTCGGCAAGCTCGACGGCGAATCCGAGGTTGACGTAGTTGCGCGTGACGATCTGGTCGCCGCGGATCTCCCCGTTGATCCACGGGTAGTCCTTGAGCGTGTCGACGACGGCGCGGGCGACGAACGCCAGGAACGTCGGGTTCACGCCGTACGCATCGGCCCATTCGCGCTTGAGCTTCTGCCGGAGAGTCGCGATCTTCGTCATGTCGACCTCGATTGCGCTCGTGACGTGCGCCGAGGTGTCGAGCGAGCGGCGCATGTGCTCGGCGATGCCCTTGCGCATGGCGCTCATGGGCTCAAGGGTCTCGCCCGGCTGCGCTCCGGCGGCGGCCGTGGGAGCCGGCTGCGGGGCCGCCTGAGGCGGCTCGGCTTGGGGGGGCGCCTCGGCGGGAGCGGCTGTCGGCGCCGCTTGCGGTGGCTCTGTCGGAGCCTGTGCGGCAGCGCCCGATTCGATGTAGCCGAGGATGTCCTTCTTCGTCACGCGGCCGCCGCGGCCGGTGCCCTCGACCTGCGACACGTCGACGTCGTGCTCGGATGCGATACGTGCGACGACCGGGGAGACGAACTTGCCCTCCGGGCGGCCGTCTCCGTCCGCCTCGGGCTGTGCAGCCGGAGCTTCGGCCTGCTGCGCGGGCTCGGCGGGCGGCTCCTGAGCGGATGCCGGTAGCGGCGCCTCTTCTTCGACCTTCTCCGCCGTCGGCGTCTCGCCCTCCGCGCCCGACGCAGCTGCCGCCTCGTCGGCTGCCTCCTGCGTTGCGGGCTCGGGCGGCGCCTCGTCCGGGGTCTCGGTGGGCGCGCCCTCGGGCGCGATGACTGCGATCTTCGTGCCGACGGCAACCGTGTCGCCCTCCTCGGCGAGGATCTGCTGGATGACCCCCGAGGCCGGGCTGGGCACCTCGGTGTCGACCTTGTCGGTCGAGATCTCGAGGAGCGCCTCGTCGGCGGTGATCTCCTCGCCCTCCGACTTGAGCCACTTGGTGATGGTCCCCTCCGAGACGGAGACGCCCATCTGCGGCATCACGACATCGACTGCGGTTCCGGTGGCCATCATCACCTAGTACTCCGCCAGCTCCCTGATTCCCGCCGCGACGTCGTCGACCTGCGGGATGAACGCCTTCTCGAGCACAGGGGCGAATGGGACGGGCGTGTCGGGAGCGGCGATGCGCCGGACGGGCGCGTCCAGGTGCTCGAACGCCTCCTGGCCGATCGTCGCCGCGATCTCGGCCCCGAACCCGCCTGTCAGCGTGTCCTCGTGGAGCACGAGCGCCTTCGACGTCTTCTCCACGGACGCGAGCACGGCCTGCTTGTCCCACGGGGCGAGCGTGCGGACGTCGATGATCTCGACGGAGATCCCGTCGCCCTCGACCTGCTGCGCGGCCTCGGCCGCCGTGTAGACCATCGCGCCCCACGTGACCACCGTCAGGTCGTCGCCCTCGCGGTGCGTGCGCGCCTCGCCGAACGGGATCGAGTAGCGCTCGTCCGGCACCTCGTCCTTGATCCGGCGGTAGAGGTGCTTGTGCTCGAAGTACAAGACGGGATTCGGGTCCTGGATCGCCTCGATCAGGAGGCCCTTCGCGTCTGCGGGTGTCGCCGGGCAGACGACCTTGAGCCCCGGGATGTGCGCGAAGCTCGACTCGGGGTTCTGCGAGTGGAAGGGGCCGCCCGAGAAGCCGCCGCCAGAGGGCAGGCGTACTGTGATCGGCACAGGCGTTCCCGCCCGGTAGCGCTGTTTCGCGGCGACCGTGACGAGGTGGTCCCACGCGCACGAGATGAAATCGGCGAACTGCATCTCGGCGACCGGGCGCATTCCCATGATCGCGGCGCCCGTGCAGCCGCCGACGATCGCCGTCTCCGAGAGGGGAGCGTCGATCACGCGCCAGGGGCCGAACTCCTCCTGGAATCCCTGGGTCACCTTGAACGCCCCGCCGTAGACGCCGACGTCCTCGCCGATGACGAAGACGCGTTTGTCGCGCTGCATCTCCTGGCGGAGGCCGTCCGAGATCGCTTGCAGGTAGGTCTTGACAGGCACTTCTCTACTTGTGGTGGGGAGTGTCGAGGTCCTCGGGGGTCGCGTAGACGCCTTCGAGGAGGGTGTCGACGCCGGGCTCGGGGCTTTCCTCGGCCCGCCGGATGGCGTCGTTCAGAAGCTTCTTCACGTCGCCGCGAATCTCTTCCTCTGCCTCGTCCGTGAAGTCTGCGTTCTCGCGCAGCCACGTGCGGAACCGCTCGATCGGGTCGCGCTTCGCCCACTCCTCGAACATCTCCTTCGGGACGTAGGACGCGTCGTCGTGGACGGCGTGGCCCTCCATGCGAAGGGTCAGGCACTCGATCAGCGTCGGCCCGTCGCCCTCACGCGCCTTCTCGATCGCCGCCTTGGCCTCGCGATAGACGGCGAGCACGTCCGTGCCGTCGACGACGACCCCGTCGAAGCCGTATGCCTTCGACCTGTCCGCCAGGTGCTCGCACGCGTATTCGAGGTGCGTCGGCGTGGAGTAGGCCCACTGGTTGTTGTCGCAGACGAAGACCACGGGGAGGCGGCGCACGCCGGCGAAGTTCATGCCCTCGTGCGTGTCGCCGCGCGCGGACGCGCCTTCTCCGAACCACGCGACTGCGACGCGTGCTTCCTCTCGGATCCGGAAGGCAAGCGCGCAGCCGACGGCGACCGGAAGCATCGCCGGGAGGTGGCTGACCATCGCGATGAGCCCGAGCCGGTCGTCGGCCATGTGGACGTTGCCGTCCTTGCCCTTCGTCGGCCCGTCCGCCCGGCCCATGAACTGCGCGAAGATGCGCCAGGGCTCGACCCCGCGGACGATGTGGACACCCATGTCGCGGTGGAGCGGCGTGCCCACGTCCTCCGGTCCCATAGCAGTGCCGACCCCGACGGACGCGGCCTCGTTGCCACGGCCCGTGTAGAAGCTGCCGGGGATCTTGCCCTGCTTGTAGAGGATGTGGCCGCGCTCCTCGATTCCCCTGGTGAGGACGAGGTTCCGGAAGATGCCGAGGAGGTCCTCGCGATCGAGGCCCGCCTCCTTGATCTCGTTCAGGGAGCCGACCGGCTCCGCTTCCCGGGCGATCGCCATGCGTTCAGAACGATAGCGGCTTGCGGGTAGGGTGACCGCAGTGGGCAAGCGGTCGGACTGGCTGCGCGAGGAGCGTCGGAAGACGCTCGGCGACTGGGTCGCGTTCTGCCTCTCGTGCGGTCACGCCCAGCGCTATTTCGAGCAGGACGCCGCCGAGCTGGCGGCCTCCTGCCCGACCTGCGGGGGCGAGATGCGCTCTCGATGCCCGGAGTGCGGCGCGCGCTTCAGCTCGGTCTTCACCGTCGAGTGCGAGGAGTGCGGGAGCCCCGTGCGAGAGGCCGAGGCCTTCGGGGGCCCGATCCGCAAGCCCGGGCGCTAGCGCGCGACGATCTCGGAGAAGCGGATCAACGTGACGATGTCCTCTTCCGTCACGTCCCGGTTGTAGAGCCGGCCGAGGAAGCTCGCCATCTCCTCGGGGCGCCGGATCTCGGGATTGTCGTGCTCGATCTCGCGAGGTGACAGCTCCATGAGGCGCTTGACCTCGACCTTGTCGATCACGGCGTCGAAGATCTTCTCGCGCGGCCCGTAGCGCTGGCCGACCAGGATCTGGACGACCATGCCCTTCTTGTACTTGCCGGATTTGTCGCCGAGGCGAATGGTCGCCGTCTTGCGGCGGCTCCGCAACTGGTCGGCCACGATCGGCGAGTAGAAGTTGAGGGCGTACATCGAGGTCGGGTCGAGCGGCACAGCGGCCGCCGCATCATAAGACGCCGCCGCCGATTCGTTCCAGCGCTTTTTCCGCCATCTCGCGCTCGCCCTTGTAGGACAGGAGCCGTGGTGCCTCGGCGAGAGGCAGCCATCGCGTTTCCGCGACCTCGTGCCGGAAGTGCTCCGGGATCTCGCCGAGCCGCCCGCGCGCGTAGCGGAGGAGGAAGAAGCTCACGACCTTGAACACGCGCTCACCTCGCCACGTGTAGACGTAGCGGACGTCGCCGAGCTTCTCGAGCAGGCGGGCCTGGACGCCGGTCTCCTCCTCGACCTCGCGCACGGCCGTGTCCGCGGCGCTCTCCCCCGTGCCGATGAGGCCCTTCGGGAGAGCCCAGACTTTCTCCTTGCCGCCCGGCCGGATGGCCGCGAGCCTCCACTCGCCGCGCACACGGCGGACGACGACCCCCCCGGCGGAGAACTCTCGCCGCATGGGCCGGAAGATAGTGATTCGGCTGGCGGCGGCGCCTGGAGTTCTGGCGACGCTTTGCAGCCGCTCAGAACCCAGACGGTGCCGGCAGCCGGGTCACTAACATCGGCCCGTGCGCCGCTTGCTTCTCCTCGTCTGCTTCGTCGTCTTCGTCGAGACGATGCTCTACTCGGCGCTCGTCCCCCTTTTGCCGGGCTACAAGCACGAGTTCGGCCTGTCGAAGTCGGCGGCGGGCCTGCTCGTCGGCGCCTACGCCGCGGGCGCCGTGGTCGGCGCTCTGCCGGGTGGGATCGCAGCGGCCCGGTACGGCCCGCGCCGAGCCCTCCTCTTCGGCCTCAGCCTCATGGGCCTTGCCAGTCTCGCGTTCGGGTTTGCCGGAGACGCATGGACCCTCGGGTTCGCTCGCCTCGCCCAGGGGCTCGGCGGCTCGCTTGCGTGGGCCGGCGCGCTCACCTGGCTGATCGCCGGCACGCCGCGGAACCGTCGCGGAGAGATGCTGGGCACGGCCATCGGCTCGGCGATCTTCGGCGCGCTCCTCGGCCCCGCGGTCGGCGCACTGGCCCACCACGTCGGCACGCGACCCGTCTTCGTCGGCCTGGCCGGCCTCGCGGTCGTGCTCGCTACCTGGGCGCTTCGGACGCCGCCCGCCGAGGCCGAGCCCCTTCGCCGCGGCGCGCTCATCGCCGCGCTGAGGGAGAACCAGGTGCTCGGCGCTCTCTGGCTCATGACGATTCCTGCGCTCGTCTTCGGCATCGTGGGGGTGCTCGTTCCGCTCGCCCTCGACGACGCGGGTTGGAGCGCAGCCGCCATTGCAGTCGCCTGGGTCGCGTCGGCCGCGATCGAGATGGTCATCGCTCCCTTCATCGGCCGCGTCTCGGATCGCCGCGGTCGCCTGCTGCCTCTACGCATCGCGCTCGGAGGCGCTGTCGCCGTCCTCATCGCTTTCGCCATCGCGGACCGACCCGCCGCGATCGTCCCGATTCTCGTGCTCTCGGGCGTCACCTTCGGCGCATTCTGGGCGCCGGCGATGGCGCTGCTGTCGGACGCAGCCGAGAAGGTCGGGCTGGCGCAGGGCCTGGCGTTCGGGCTAATGAACGCCGCGTGGGGTGCTGGCAACGCGCTCGGCCCGCCGCTCGGCGGCGCGCTCGCGGACGCTGCGTCAGACACGTTGCCCTATGCGCTCGCGGCCTGTGTTTGTGCGGGAACGCTGATCGTCGTACTCGTCGGCACTCGCGATCTACGAGTGCCAGAGAGTCCTTGATCGCCCCCTCCGAACTTCGCTAACATGGCGCTGGCACTCCGGCTGAGCGAGTGCCAGAACCAGAGAGAGGCAGAGGAGGGAAACCTGCATGGATCTACAGCCACTGGGTGACCGGCTGATCGTCGAGGCCCTCGACGAGGAGGAGACCACGACGAGCGGCATCGTTCTTCCGGACACGGCAAAGGAGAAGCCGCAGCGCGGCCGCGTCCTGGCCGTCGGCCCGGGCCCCCGTGACGAGGACGGGAACTTCATCAAGATGGAGCTCGAGGAGGGGGACGAGGTCATC
>Ga0081539_10002621_pt1 | contig 24592 bp, 26 predicted proteins | sample TabmetS4T2R2_FD_71023 | JGI IMG/M metagenome (GOLD analysis project Ga0081539, IMG submission 71023) | Tabebuia heterophylla rhizosphere microbial communities from the University of Puerto Rico - S4T2R2 | ecosystem: Host-associated > Plants > Roots > Rhizosphere ...
GTTGGGCGCGGACAGGAACTGGACGTGCATCTCGGGCAGTGGCGGCTTGGGCATGTGGGCGAGACTAGGCGAATGAGCACGTTGCCGGTGGACGGCGCGGACACGGCCCGCCTGTTCGGCCAGGAGCTCACGACGCAACTGCGGCGCATCGGCTCCGCGAGCGTGGCGGAGATGCACGACAGCCGGCTGCGCCTGTTCAAGATCCGCGCCACGGTCGAGGAGCTCGAGCACGCCGCCAACCTCGCGCGGCGCCACGGCTGGCTCGAGCCACCGGCCAAGCCCGCCGGGGAATGGACGCTGACCGAGCGCGGGGCGTCGCTGCCGCGACCGACGACGCTGGCGACACCGCAGATCGCGGCGCGGCTGTCGAGCGTCGCGAAGCCGGTCCGCGATCAGGCGACCGACTGGCTGCCGATCATCGCGCTGGTCGCCGGCGGCGTCGCGGCGGCCGCGACCGACGTGAAGACCGTGACGGCGGTGCGCGTGATCGCCATCGCGGTGCTCCTCTGGTCGCTCGGCATCCAGTTCGCCGGCGAGCTGAAGATCGTGCGGGCCCTCCAGGCCTGGGACCGGCTCGACCGCACGCGCGAGGAGCACGCGGCGGTGCTGGACTTCTACGGCTTCCGGCGGATGTGGCTCAACGCCGGATTCCTCGCCGCCGCGGTGGCCGCCTTCGGGCTGGGGATCTTCGGACAGTGGCCGCTCTTCTACGCGGCCGTCGTGCTCCTGCTGGTCCTCGGCGCCCCTGTTCTGCGGCGATCGTTGCGCGCGCAACGCGCCATCCGTGACGGCGACGGCCGCGAAACCGTTGGGGATGTCCCTGATGCGGTGTGACGCGGGCGGCCGTACCGTCGCCTCGTGTTCAAGCGCATCCTCCCCATTCTCATCCTCCTGCTGGCGCTGGCCGTCCCCGTTGCGGCCCACGCCAAGCCCCACGTCACGGCCCCGGCGAGCATCGTCGGCGGCCACGATGCCGCGATCTCCGACTGGCCCTCGATCGCCTTCGTCCTCGCCGGCTGGGACGGCGACAACGACGGCAAGATCGAGAGCGCCGCGGGCTGCACCGGGACGGTGATCGCGCCGCAGTGGGTCATCACCGCCGCCCACTGCGCGTTCCGTCCTGACGGCGACCCGATCGACGCGATGGTCACGATCACCGGCGTCGCCGACAACACGAATCCGGCCGGCCAGTCGATCCCGGCCGACCGGCTCGTCGTCGACCCGAAGTGGGACCCGACCACGCTGACCGGCGACGCGCTGCTCGTGCACCTCAAGTCGCGCAGCAGCCGGCCCGCGATGCCGCTCGCCGTCTCGGGCGGCTCCTACGTCACGGCCGACGACGTCCCCAACGCCGCCGGCTGGGGCACGATCGACGAGGACTCGACGATCGGCACCGACGTCCTCCAGGAGGCGTACCTCGCGCTCCAGGACGACGACGTCTGCGCGGCGTTCGCGGGCGACGACTACGACCCGGCCACGCAGACCTGCGCCGGCACGCCCGGCACCGCGGGCGCCTGCCACGGCGACAGCGGCGGCCCGCTCGTCGTGTTCGACAAGAACACCGGCGCGCCGGTGCTGTGGGGGCTGACGAGCTATGGCCCGCAGCTCGGACTCGGGATGAAGCCGTGCGAGCTCACGGCGCCGGCGATCTACTCGTGGGTCCCCGGCTTCCAGACCTTCATCAGGAACACGATCCTGCCGCCCAAGCCGCCGGTGCACCCGAAGCCGCCGGTGGTCACGCCGCCGCACGACACGACCGCGCCGGTGCTCGCCCACGCGAAGCTCAGCCGCAAGCGGCTCAAGGCCGGCAAGCGCGCGACGCTCTCGTTCGACGTGTCCGAGGCCTCGGCGGTCACGGTCACCGTGTCCAGGAAGAAGGGCCACGGCTACAAGGCGCTCTCGCCGTCCGTGCCGATCACGGCATCCGCGGGCCATGTCTCGCGACGCTTCGACGGCCGCCTGAACGGCCGCAAGCTCAAGCGCGGCAGCTACAAGCTGACGATCGACGCCGTCGACACGGCCGGCAACCGCGCCGCGCCGCTCGCGGTGAGGTTCAAGATCGTTCGCTAGATCAACGCCAGCGCAGCGACTCCGGCTCCGGCCGCATCCGCAGCAGCCGGGCCGGGGCGCCTGCGACCACCGCGTTGTCCGGCACGTCCTTGGTCACCACCGAGGACGTGCCGATGATCGCGTTGTCGCCGACCGTGGCGCCGCGCAGGATGCAGGCCCCGTAGCCGATCCAGCAGTTGCTGCCGACCCGCACGTCGCGCTTGTAGATCCCCTGGAGGCGGATCGGACGCTCGGTCTCCACGACCCCGTGGTCGAAGTCGATCAGCATGACGCGGTCGGCGACGATGCACTCGCGGCCGATCGACACGTGTTGGAAGGCGGAGATCGTGCACTCCTGTCCGAGCACGGACTTCGCGCCGATCTCGGCCTCGCCCTCGTGCACGCGGATCTTCGTGCCGTGCCCGATCCACGCCCAGCGGCCCAGCCGCAGCACCGCGCCGCGGCCGATCTCGAGCTTGACGCCCGGGCCGACGAAGCACAGCCCGTCGGTCTCGAGACGCCCGCGCCAGCGCAGCCGCAGCCACGCCCAGCGGGCGATCAGGCGGGCGTACTTGTGGTTGAGCATCCGGTGCGCGCGCATGAACCGCAGTAGCTCGAGCGGACCGCCGCGCAGGGGATCCGGAGCGCCGCGCACGTGGAGCGGAGTCGGCGGTTTGGCGATCGTCGCCATCGGCCTGATCGTATCCTCGTGCGCGACCATGGCCGACCCCAAGCCCAGCCTCGCCGAGCGCCTGCTGGCGGGCGACAAGCGCGCCCTGGCGCGCGCGATCTCGCTCGTGGAGGACGACGACCCGGAGGGCTGGGAGCTCGTCCGCGAGGTCTACCCGCGGACCGGGAACGCGTCCGTGGTCGGCTTCACCGGGCCGCCCGGCGCCGGCAAGTCGACGCTCATCGGCGCGCTCATCGGCCTCCGGCGCAAGCGCGACCGCTCCGTCGGCGTGCTCTCGATCGATCCCAGCTCGCCGTTCCGCGGCGGCGCGCTGCTCGGGGACCGGATCCGGCTCTCCGAGCACTTCCTCGATCCCGGCGTCTTCATCCGCTCGATGGCCACGCGCGGCGCGCTCGGCGGGCTCGCCGAGGCGGCGCTCCAGACGGCGCTGCTCATGGACGCCGCCGGCAAGGACGACGTGTTCCTGGAGACGGTCGGCGTGGGGCAGGCCGAGGTCGACGTGATCGACCACGCCGACTCGGTGGTGCTCGTGCTGATCCCCGGGTCGGGTGACTCGATCCAGGCGCTCAAGGCCGGCGTCATGGAGATCCCCGACATCATCGTCGTCAACAAGTCCGACCATCCGCTGACCGACACGATGGTGCGCGAGATCCGCGGCGTCCTGTCGCTGGCGCCGCAGGAGGGCTGGCGCGTGCCGATCGTCAAGACCGAGGCCGCGCGCGGGACCGGCGTGGAGGAGCTCGCGGAGAGGCTCGAGGAGCACCGCGCGCACGTCGAGGCCGAGGGCACGCTGTCCGAGCGGCGGCGGCGCAACCTGCGCAACGAGGTCGTGGGGCTGGCGACGATGCGGCTGCGTCGCGCGCTCGAGGCGTCGCTGCACGAGGACCCGGAGGTCGCCGAGCTGCTCGACGCGGTCGTCGAGCGCAGGCTGGACCCCGCGAGCGCCGCCACGACGATCCTGGCCCGGGGCAGCTGATGCGCATCCTCGTCGCCGTGCTCGTCGTCGCCGCGATCGTCGCGGCCGCGCTGCCGATCGACGACCGCCGCACGGAGGCGGAGCCGCGGTCCGCCGCCACCGCGACGCCGACGCCGAAGCCGCGCCCCGCGCGCGACGTGCGGCGCTCCCACTGCCCCGGAGGCGTGCCCGGCTGTCGCAGCGTCCGCGGCACCGTGCTCTACGTCGAGCACGTCGACCCGGACGGCGACGGCGACCTGCACGTCGTCGTGACCGGCGGCTCGATCACGCTGCCGGGCATGACCTCGATCGACGTCGCCGCCGGCCTGCGCCCCAGGCGCGACCCCGCGATCGGCGACCGCGTCAGCGCCGCCGGCCCGGTCCAGACCGGCTCGTACCGCCAGTCCCAGATCCACGCCCTCGAGCTGCACGTGCGGCGCTGAGCGGGTGCGTCCAACCTTCGGGCGCGCCGTGTGTCTGGGCCGCATGACAACGCTCGAATGGTCTCCCGGTCCGGTCCGCACGTCGTCCTCCGCGCTCGCCTCGGCGCTCGCCTGCTGCCACGACGAGCGCACGCGCGCGCTCGTCGAGGAGCTGCGGGCCGCGGACCCGACGCTGGTCTGGCACGGCGCGGCCGTGGCGCAGCTCTCGGTCGCGATGGGGCGGCGGCTCGGCCTCGTCGGCGAGCGTCTGGTCACGCTCTGCCGCGCGGGCCTGCTGCACGACATCGGCAAGCGCTACGTGCCGCGCGAGGTGCTCGCCAAGCCGGGCCCGCTGCTCAGCCACGAGCGCCAGCTCGTGGAGGCGCACGCGGCGGTCGGCGCCACCGTGCTGCTCCAGGCGGGGCTGCTCGCAGAGGCGGCGATCGTGCGCAACCACCACGAGCGCTGGGACGGCGCGGGCTACCCGGATCGCCTGCGCGGCGAGGCGATCCCGCTCGAGGCGCGGATCATCCTCGTCGCGGACACGTTCGACGCCATGACCTCGAACCGCGCCTACCGCGCCGCGATGCCGCCGGCGACCGCGATCGACGAGATCGAGCACGCCGCCGGCACGCAGCTGGACCCGTCGTGCGCCGCGGTGCTGCGGTCGGCCTCCTCAGCGGTCGCCGCCGCCTGACGGGGCGCTCACTTCTTGCACTTGTGATGGCCCTTGCCGTGGTCGAGGCCCGTGGGCGACGCGTTGCTGTGGTCGACGCACTCGGGGGTCGGTGACGGCGTCACCACCGGCGGGGGCGCCGTCACGGGCTTGGGCGCCGGCTTCGGGGCCGGCGGGGACGGCACGGGCCGCGGGTGCGGCTTGGGCTTGGGCTTGGCGGTGGCCGGCGGCTTGGGAGGCGGCCGCGTCCGCGTGGTCGGCGAGGTGGGCGGCTGCGGCGGCGCCGTGCTCGGCCCGGGCGCCGACGCATGCGGGGCCGAGGCCGGCGCGGCGGTCGTGACGAGGCGGACGTGGGGTCGCGCCGCCGTGCGCTTGACGGCCCGGTGATGGTGAGCCGGCGCGGCCTTGCGGCGGGCGTGCGTCCCCTGCCGTGGCGCGCGCGGAGTCCCGACGCGCGCGCTCGGCGACCCCTTCAGGGCGGCCGCGCCGGGCGCCAGCCTGCGGGCGGTCTCGGCACTCGGCCACGCGATCAGCGCCACCGCGGCGATGGTGGCCGTCGCGGCTGCGCCGGTGGCCAGCCAGTGGCGCCGGCCGGGAGCGGGCAGCGCGGCCGCCGTGCTCGTCCCGGCGGCGGCGCCGCCGCCGCCGAGCGCGCCCAGCACCGCCTCCCGGAGCCCCGGCACGAGCGGCACCGGCAGCAGCAGCGCCACCCGGCGGCGCTTGTCGCGCAGCTCGTCGCGGTAGGCGGTGCACAGCTCGCAGCCGCGCAGGTGATGGCGGATCAGCCGGTGGTTGAGCGCGCCGCCGTGGAACGTCGCGAGCTTCTCGCGCACCGACTCGCACGACGCGTCGCGCGCCTCTCGCTGGGCCAGGAGCGACGACCGCGCCTGGAAGACGAGCGCCTTGACGCGGGCGGGCTCGACGCCGAGCGTCTCCGCGATCTCCGCCTGCGACAGGTCGCCGAGCTCGTACAGCGCAAGCGCGGCGCGCTGCTCGGGCGGCAGCGCCGCGATGTCGCGCACGACGGCCTGGAGCGCGTCGCGGCGCTCGACCCGCGCGGGGACCGCAGCGGCGCGGTCGTCCAGCTCGGCGAGCAGCGCGGCATCGACGGTCGCCCGCCCGCGGTCGCGGATCGTCGTGAGGGCGTTGTTGCGCGCGACGTGGTAGAGCCAGGCGCGTGGGTGCTCGAGCTCGGTCCCGTCGCGCATCGTCCGGTAGGCGGCCAGGAACGTCTGCTGCACGACGTCCTCGGCCGTCGCGCGATCGCCGACGTACTGGGTCGCGAACGCGACCAGCCCGGCGGCGTGGCGGTCGTACAGCTCGGCGAACGCCCGCTCGTCGCCACGGCCTGCGCGCGCGGCAGCGGAGCGATCGGCATGATCGCGCCGCCTGGCGCGCAGTGCGGTGGTGGCGGCCACCTCGTGGCGACACTATCCCGGTGCCGGAGGCGACGCAACGGCTACGCTCGACCTCGTCATGCCGGAGGTGCGCACGGCCCACACCGCGGACCTCGACGCCGAGACGTTGCGCGCCGCCCACGCGCTGCTCGAGGAGGTCTTCGAAGGCGAGTTCGAGGAGCACGACTGGGAGCACGCGCTCGGCGGCATCCACGCGCTCGTCCACGACGGCGATGAGCTCGTGGGCCACGCGTCGGTCGTCCAGCGGCGCCTGCTGCACGGCGGCCGCGCTCTGCGCGGCGGCTACGTCGAGGCCGTGGGCGTGAGCGCCGCGCACCGGCGTCGCGGGCACGCCGCGGCGATGATGGGCGCGCTCGAGCGCGTGATCCGCGGCGCGTACGACCTCGGCGCGCTCGGCGCGACCGACGACGGCGCCGCGCTCTACACCGGCCGCGGCTGGCGGCGCTGGGAGGGCCGCACGTCCGCGCTCACCCCGGACGGCGTCCGGCCGACGCCCGACGAGGACGGCTACATCTACGTCCTGCCCGGCGACGCCGCGCTCGACCTGGCCGGCGAGCTGACCTGCGACTGGCGCGACGGAGACGTCTGGTGAAGCCCGAGGAGCTCGCCCAGGCGATCAAGGAGCTCACCGAGTGGGCGCACCACCACGCGCCTGGGCCCGAGCCGGTGATCCGGCAGCGCCTGCGCGAGCACGTCGGCGTCGACCCGACCGAGCTGCCGGTCGTGTCGCGCCCGCTCGCCGGCTGGGACCGGCCGAACTTCCAGGTCGCGGTCGACGCCTGGACCGAGGGTCGTGACGTCGAGGTCGTCGGCCTGCCCGTGATGCACGGCTATCGTGCCGGCCTGGCGGAGCTCGTGCGCGCCGGTCAGTGGATGGAGCAGATCCAGCTCGGCGCCGTGGAGCACACGACCGTGCCGCTGGGCGAGCACGAGAGCGTCCTGTGCGTACAGTCCGGCCTCTGGCTCGTGCGCGACGCCGACGGCCCGGTCGTGCTGATGCTCAAGAGCAGCGATAACGGGATGGGCGAGAGCCTCGCGCTGGAGGCGATGGCGCCGGCCCGCGAGCGCGCGGAGGCGGCCCTCGCCGAGCTGTGGGCGATCATGCGCGAGCGCAACGTCTACCGCGGACGCGTGCTCGAGCTGGGCTCGCGCTACTTCCACGACGACGAGGAGGCCCCGCTCACCGTGCGCACGCTGCCGAAGATCGCGCGCGAGCGGATCGTGCTGCCGGAGGGCGTGCTCGAGCGGGTCGAGCGTCAGGCGTTCTCGATCGCCGACCATGCGGAGCGGCTGCGCGCGAGCGGCCGCCACCTGCGCCGCGGCCTACTGCTGCACGGGCCGCCGGGCACGGGCAAGACGCTGACCGCGATGTACCTGGCGGCCGCGATGCCGGAGCGCACGGTCGTCCTGCTCACGGGGCAGAGCCTCGGCGCGGTCGGCCCGTCGATCGACCTGGCCACGGCGCTCCAGCCGGCGATGGTCGTGCTCGAGGACGTCGACCTCGTGGCCATGGACCGCGACTACGAGCCCACCAACGCGATCCTCTTCGAGCTGCTCAACGGCATGGACGGCCTCGACGAGGACCACGACGTCCTCTTCGTCCTCACCACGAACCGCGCGGACCTGCTCGAGCCGGCGCTGGCCGCGCGGCCCGGGCGGATCGACCAGGCGGTCGAGCTGCCGCTGCCCGACGCGGACGGGCGCCGCCGGCTGCTCGCGCTCTACGGCGAGGGGCTGGACGTCGAGCTCGACCCCGGTGACCCTCTGATCGCCGACCTCGACGGCGTCAGCCCCGCGTTCATCCGCGAGCTCCTCCGGCGTGCCGCGGTGGTCTGCGCCGAGCGCTCGGACGGCGCCCTGCGCGTGACGCCCGAGCACCTGCGCGCGGCGCTCGACGAGCTGCGGGAGGGCGCGGGCCGGCTCACGAACACGCTGCTCGGGTCGCAGCCGCGCGGCGGCTTCAGACCAGCACCACCCAGGCGCTCGCCGCCAGAGTGACGGCGCCGAGCAGCGCCGCCGTGCGGGGGTAGTGCCGCAGGCCCCAGGCGACGAGCGCACCGGCGACGGGCAGGGCGGGCGCGAGGTGCAGGCCCGCGAAGTGGCGCGTGGCGAGGGCCGGGACGAGGAACGCCGCGACGAGCAGCTGGGCGCCCACGACGCCGAGCGCGAGGGTCGCCGCCGCCTCGGCGCCCGCCCGCTCGGCGACCGCGCGGGCGAGTCCGGTGCGGTGCGAGCGCGCGAGCAGCCAGCCGGCGGCGAACACGAGCGCGAACACCGGCGCCCAGCGCAGCAGCCCCTCGCTCGGGTCGAGCCACACCGTCGCGAGCCGCGGCACGCGCGCGGCGTAGTCAGCGGCGCTCTGCGCCCCGGTCGCGGTCACGCCCGGCGGGTTCGCCGACCACGGCGTCGGGCCGCCGTACAGGCTCTCGTTGAGCGTCGCGTAGAACACCAGCGAGGCCGCGACGAGCTCGACGGCGGCGAGCCCGAGCAGCGGCCGGCGCGCGCGCCGGCACCAGACGTAGAGCGCGACCGCGACCGGCACCGCCGGGATCGCGAAGAGCGGCCCGAGCCACGGGAGCGCGGCGAGCATCGCGCCGCCGGCCGCCGCCGTCGTCCGGCGCGGCCGCTCGCGGCAGCTCACCGCGCACAGCGACGCACCCGCCAGCAGCGTCCCCCCGGTCAGCTCCGGGTAGATCGCCGCGGCGTGAGCGATCGCGGGCGGCGAGAGGCCGGCCAGCGCCGCGCCGGCGCTCGCGTACGGCTCGGGCACGATCCGGCGGGCGAGCAGCGCCGCGAGCACGAATCCCAGCGCGGCCACGGCGGCGAGCACGAGCTCGACCGCCCGCGCGCCGCCGAGCGCGCGCGCCGGCGCGATCACCAGCGCGAACCCGGCCCCCTGCGCCAGGTCCTCGACCTCGCCGTCGCGCGTCAGCGTGTGCGCGATGCGCAGGTGCACGAGCTCGTCGCCGCTGCGCGGATCGATGCCGATGCCCGCGGCGTAGACCGCGAACAGCGCGCCCCACAGCGCGAGCAGCCTCAGGGCCCTCACGCGCCGAGCGCGCGGGCGATCACCATCTGCTGGACCTCGTCGGTGCCCTCGCCGATCGTGAGGATCTTGGCGTCGCGGTAGAAGCGGCACACGGGGTACTCCTCGATGTAGCCGTAGCCGCCGTGGATCTGCACCGCCTCCTCGGCGCAGCGGACCGCGAGCCGCCCGGTCTTGAGCTTGGCCTGCGCCGCGGTGAGCGTGAAGTTGCGACCGGCGTCCTTCAGCCGCGCCGCCTTGTAGACGAGCAGCCGCGCCGCCTCGATCTCGGTCGCCATGTCCGCGAGCTTGGCCTGGATCGCCTGGTACTTGGAGATCGGCTGCCCGAACGCCTTGCGCTGCTGGGCGTAGGCGAGCGCCTGGTCGAGGGCGCCCTGCGCGAGGCCGACGCCCATCGCGGCGACGCCGATCCGGCCGATGTCGAGCACGCGCAGGAACTGCTTGAAGCCCGCGCCGCGGGGCCCCACCAGGTGCTCCTCCGGCACGCGGCAGTCGGTGAACGTGAGCGGCCGGGTGTCCGACGCGTTCCAGCCCATCTTGCGGTACGGCGCGCCCTGCTCGTAGCCGGGCGTGCCGTTGGGGACGAGCAGGTTGGAGATCTCGTCGTCGCCGGTGCGGGCGGTGATCACGACCATGCCCGAGATGTCCGTGCCGGCGTTGGTGATGAACTGCTTGGCGCCGTTGATCACCCACTCGCCGTCCTCGAGCTTCGCGCGCGTGCGGACGTTGCCGGCGTCCGACCCGGCCTCGGGCTCGGTGAGCCCGAACGCCCCGAGCTTGCGGCCGGCGGTCAGCTCGGGCAGCCAGTCGCGCTTCTGCTCCTCGCTGCCGAAGAGGTAGATCGGCTGCGTGCCGAGCGAGGTGTGCGCGCACATCGTGATCGCGACGCTCGAGTCCACGCGCGTGAGCTCCTCGACCGCGAGCGCGTACGCGAGCGAGTCCGCCCCGGCCCCGCCGTACTCCTCCGGGAACGGGATGCCCATGAGCCCCAGCTCGCCGAGCTTGGCGACGATCTCGTACGGGAAGCGCTTCTCGCGGTCCAGCTCCTCCGCCACCGGCGCGACCTCCTGCTCGGCGAACTCGCGGACCGTGCGGCGGATCAGGTCGTGGTCGGGGGAGAGGTCGAAGTCCATGGCCGTCGATTCTGACGTGACTGCTTGACTTCTCGGGACATGACCGTGCTCGAGGCGCTGGCCGTCGTCGCAGCAGGGGCGGTGGCCGGCGGCGTGAACACGATCGTCGGGTCCGGCTCGCTCGTGACCTTTCCGACCCTGCTCGCGGTCGGCTACGCGCCGGTCACCGCGAACGTCTCCAACACGGTCGGGCTGGTCCCGGGAGGCGTGAGCGGGATGATCGGGTACCGGCGCGAGCTGCGCGGCCAGTGGCGCCGCTGCGCGACCCTCGGGTGCGGCACGACGGCCGGCGCGGTCATCGGCGGCGTGCTCCTGCTCCAGCTGCCCAGCAGCGTCTTCGACGCGGTCGTGCCGGCGCTGATCCTGCTCTCCGTCGCGCTGATGGCGGTGCGCCCGTCGCCGAAGGAGCACGGCGGCGGCAACCACATGAAGGCCGGCGTCGCGTCGTCGTTCGGCACCGGCATCTACGGCGGCTACTTCGGTGCCGCCCAGGGCATCATCCTGATCTCGCTGCTGCGCCTGTGCTTCCGCGACGACCTCCAGGTGCTCAATGCGATCAAGAACGTGCTGGCGGGCCTGGCGAACCTCGTCGCCGGCGTGTTCTTCATCATCTTTGCCGCGCACATCGCCTGGGGGGCGTCGCTGCTGATCGCCCTCGGCTCGACCGTGGGCGCCCAGGTCGGCGCCCGCTACGGGCGGCGGTTGCCCGAGGAGATGCTGCGGCGGGTCGTGATCGTCTACGGCGTGATCGTCGCGGGCGTGCTCATCGCCACGTAGCGACCGTCAACTGCCCCGAGCGAGCTCGATCAGCGTCCGGACGCCGAACCCGGCGCCGCCCTTGGGCGTGTAGGGCTTGCCGTTCTCGTAGGCGGTCCCGGCGATGTCCAGGTGCGCCCACGGGACGTCGCCCGTGAAGCGGCGCAGGAACTGGGCGGCGGTGATCGACCCGGCCTTGCGGGCCTCGACCGCGTTGGCGATGTCCGCGTAGCGGCTCTTGATCAGCTCGTCGTACTCCTCGTGCAGCGGGAGCCGCCAGGACAGCTCGCCCGCGCGGCGGCCGGCCTCCTGCACGGCGTCGCACCATCCGTCGTCGGAGCCGAACAAACCCGCGTAGGTGTTGCCGAACGTGGTGACGATCGCGCCTGTCAGGGTGGCGAGGTCGAGGAGCCGCTCCGCCCCGTTGTCGATCGCGTGCGCGAGGCAGTCGGCGAGCACGAGGCGGCCCTCGGCGTCGGTGTTGAGAACCTCGATCGTCGTGCCGGTCCTCGCGCGCAGGATGTCGCCGGGCTTCATCGAGCGGCCGCTGAGCAGGTTCTCGGTCGCGCCGATGACGCTCACGAGCCGGACCGGCAGGCCGAGCGCCGCGATCGCGCCCGTCGCCGCGAGCACGGCCGCCCCGCCCGACATGTCGAACTTCATCTCGCTCATCTTCTGCGCCGACTTGATCGAGATGCCGCCCGAGTCGAACGTGACGGCCTTGCCGACGTAGCCGAGCACCGGGCCGGCAACGTCGGGAGCCTCGTAGCGGATCGTGATGAGCTGCGGCTCCTGCTCGGATCCCTGGGCGACGGCGGCCATCGCGCCCATGCCGGCGTCGACGATCTGCTCGCGGCCCCAGACGTCGACCTCCACGCCGGGCAGCGCCCGGGCGCGGTCGGCCAGCGCGCTCGGGGTCAGCTCGTTGGCGGGAGCGTTCTGGAGGTCGCGCGCGGTGTTGGCCGCGTCGGCGGCGGCCGCGGCCCGCGCCACGGCTGCGCCGACGTCGTCGTGCGCGGAGACGATCAGCTCCTCGATCTGGCCGTCGTCGTCGCCCTTGGACTTGTACGCGCGGTACTCGTAGGCGGCCAGCACGGTCCCCTCGACGAAGCCGGTCGGCTCCGTGTGGTGCGGCAGCTCCCAGCACAGCACGCGGGTGCCGAGCTCCTTGGCGCGGCCCGCGACCGCAGCGGCCGCTACCCGCGCGCGCTCGGCGTCGAAGTCGTCGCGCGCGCCCAGGCCGACGAGGACATACCGCCGCCCGCCGGCGTGGGCCACGGCCAGCTTGCGCAGCCCGCCCTTCGCCTCGCCGGCATCGACGAGCCCCTGGAGGATCCCGTCGACGTCGTGGGAGATCGCCTTCCCTTCGAACACGCCGACGGCGATCGTGTCCGCCCCGGTCTCCGGCGGCGCCTGAGTGGTGGAACTCACGCGCATGACCGGGGGAATCTAATCGAGTGCGGCTTACTCGCACTCGCAAGCTCGCGCGAGCGCCTTGAATACACTCGCTGGCTATGCCTCGCACCGTGATCCTCGGCTCCGCGCGCACGCCGGTCGGCAAGCTCGGCGGCGGACTCTCGTCCCTGCACCCCACCGACCTGGGCGGTATCGCGATCCAGGCGGCGCTCGAGCGCGCCGACGTCGCGCCCGAGCAGGTCGAGCACGTGATCATGGGCCACGTGCTCCAGGCGGGCGCGGGCCAGATCCCCTCGCGGCAGGCGCAGATCAAGGCCGGGATCCCGAAGGAGGTCTCCTCGGAGACGATCAACAAGGTGTGCGCATCCGGCATCCGCGCCGCCGGCCTGATCGACCAGGCCGTGCGCGCGGGCGACCTCGACATCGCGGTCGGCGGCGGCATGGAGTCGATGTCGCAGGCGCCGTACCTGCTGCCCAAGGCTCGCTTCGGCTTTCGCATGGGCGACGTTCAGGCGCTCGACGCGATGGTCCAGGACGGCCTGCGCAACCCGTTCACCGGCAAGCAGATGTTCGAGGAGGCGACCGAGGTCGGCGAGCAGCTGGAGATGACGCGCGCCGATCTCGACAAGTGGGCGCTGCGCTCCCACGAGCGCACGATCGCCGCCACCGATGAGGGGCGCCTCCCCGAGGAGATCGTTCCGGTCACGATCAAGGGCCGGAAGGGCGACACGGTCGTCGAGGTCGACGAGGCGCCGCGGCGCGACACGTCGCTCGAGCAGCTCGCCAAGCTGCCCGGCCTGTCCGCGAAGGAGGGCTCGCACACGGCCGGCAACTCCCCGGGGGTCAACGACGGCGCCGGCGCGATCGTCTTCTCCTCCGAGGAGTGGGCCGAGCGCGAGGGCAAGGAGGTGTTGGCCACGATCATCGCCCAGGCGGCGGTGGCCGACGAGTTCGCCTGGCTCGCCCGCACACCCGCCAACGCGGCGATCAAGGCGCTCGACAAGGCGGGCCTCCAGCCGGGCGACATCGACCTGTGGGAGATCAACGAGGCGTTCGCCTCGGTCACGCTGAACTCGGTGCGGATGCTCGGCATCGACGAGGACCGCGTGAACGTGAACGGCGGCGCCGTGGCGATCGGGCACCCGATCGGCGCCTCCGGCGCGCGCATCCTCGCGACGCTCGTGCACGAGCTGCGCCGCCGCGGCGGCGGCTACGGCTGCGCCGCGATCTGCTCCGGCGGCGGCCAGGGCGACGCCGTGATCGTCCAGGTGTGACGGAGAAGCCGCACATCCTCGAACCGCCTACGGGCGGCGGAGCGATCCGTCGCCCCGAGGAGCGGGGCGCGGCCTTCTTCGATCTCGACCGCACGCTGATGGCCGGCTCATCGGCGTACCAGTTCGGCCGCGCGGCGTTCAAGGCGGGGCTGATCTCCCGCCGGCGGCTCGCGGCGGACACCTGGGAGAACATCCGCTTCCGGCTGCGCGGCTCGACCGACGACGCCACGGTCGCGATCAAGGACCGCATCTTCGCCATGCTCGAGGGCGTGCGCGTGCGCGACATGCAGCGGCTCGCGCCCGACGTGCTCGCCCGCGTGCTGCCGCGCCTGTATCCGCGGATGCTGGCGATCGCCTACGAGCACCAGGACGCCGGACGCCCCGTCTTCGTCTGCACGGCCGCCTCGCAGGAGATGGCCGAGCTGCTGGCCACGGTGCTGACGCTCGACGGGGCCGTCGGGACCGTGTTCGAGTCGCGCGACGGGCTGTACACGGGCCGCGGCGGCGGCCCGTTCAACTACCGCGAGGGCAAGGCCGAGGCGATCCGCGACCTGGCCGAGCGCGAGGACATCGACCTGGCGGCGTCGTGGGCGTACAGCGACTCCGAGTCCGACCTGCCGATGCTGCGCCTGGTCGGCCATCCCGTGGCCGTCAACCCCGACGCCGAGCTTGCGAAGGTCGCGCGTGAGGAGGGCTGGGAGATCCTGCGCTTCGAGCGCCTGGGCCGGCGGCTGCGCGTGGCGGCCGCCGCGGCGACGGCGGCGGGCATCGGCTCGGTGGCGCTCCAGCGGGCACGCGCGTGACCGAGTTGACGGACGAGCAGGAGGAGATCCGCGCGCTGGCGCGCCGCTTCGCGGACGAGCGCATCGCGCCCCGCGCCGCCGAATGGGACCGCGGCCACGTGTTCCCGCGCGAGCTGTTCGGCGAGCTCGGCGAGCTCGGGCTGATGGGCGTCTGCGTGCCCGAGGAGCACGGCGGCGCCGGCGCGGACTTCCTCTCGTACGTGCTCGTGCTCGAGGAGCTTTCGCGGGCGGACGCTGGTGTCGGCGTGACGGTCGCCGTGCACACGAGCGCGTGCACGCTGCCGCTGCTCGACCACGAGTCCCCGTACGTGCACGCGCTGGCCGCCGGCGAGGAGATCGGAGCGTTCGCGCTGACCGAGGCCGGCTCGGGCTCCGACGCGAGCGCCATGCGCACGCGGGCGACCGACGCCCGCCTGACCGGCGCCAAGCAGTGGATCACCAACGGCTCGCACGCCTCGACCTTCCTCGTCTTCGCGCGCGAGGGCGACCGCATCAGCGCGTTCGTGGTGCGCGCCGGGGCCGACGGCTTCGCGGTCACGCGCGAGGAGGAGAAGATGGGGCTGCACTCCTCCTCGACGGCCGACCTGGTCTTCGAGGACACGCCGGCCGAGCGGCTCGGCGAGCCGGGCCAGGGCATGCGAATCGCGCTGCGCACGCTCGACGCCGGCCGCATCGGGATCGCGGCGCAGGCGGTCGGCATCGCGCAGGCGGCGCTCGACATGGCGACCGCCTACGCCAAGGAGCGCAGCGCCTTCGGCGGCCCGATCGCGCGCTTCCAGGCGATCCAGCACAAGCTCGCCGACATGCAGACCGAGATCGAGGCGGCGCGCGCGCTGACCTGGCGCGCGGCGCGGCTCAAGCACGCCGGCCGCCCGCACACGGTCGAGGGCGCGCAGGCGAAGCTGTTCGCCAGCGCGGTGGCCCGCCGCCAGACCGGCGAGGCCATCCAGGTCCTCGGCGGCTACGGCTACACGAAGGAGTTTCCCGCCGAGCGCTACTACCGCGACGCCAAGGTGACGGAGATCTACGAGGGCACGAGCGAGATCCAGCGGCTCGTGATCGCCCGCGCGCTGCTCGGCGAGGCCATGCGCGAGAGGTGAGGCACCGCTAGGCCGCGGCGCGGCGCGGGGCTCGGCCGAGAAGCCGGGCCCCGCGCAGCACGCCGAAGGGGAGCCGGCGCGGCCGCGGGCTGCGGACGGCGCCGGCGGCGATCAGGTCGCGCTGCCGGTCGTCCACGATGTGGGGAGAGAGGGAGTACACGAGGACCATCGTGCGCCTCGCGGGGCATAACCGCAAATGATCTTTCGGCGGAACTCATATACGCTTTGCGCATGCCCCTCGACGTCCGCCGCCTGCGCGTCCTGCGGGAGGTCGCCCACCACGGCTCGTTCTCGGCGGCCGCCGACGCGCTCGCCTTCACGCAGCCCGCCATCTCGCGCCAGATCGCCACGCTCGAGGCCGAGGCCGGCACGCGCCTCGTCGACCGCACGGCCCGCGGCGTCCGCCTGACGCCCGCGGGCGAGCTGCTCGTCGAGCACGCCGAGGCGATCCTGGGCCGCCTGGCCACCGCCGAGTCCCAGCTCGAGGCGCTCGCCGAGGTGGACGCCGGCCGGCTGCGCTTCGGCTCGTTCCCGACGGCGAGCGCGACGCTGACCGCTCTCGCCATCGCCGCCTTCGCGCACGAGCACCCGGGCGTGGACCTGCGGCTCATCGAGGGCCGCTCCGAGGAGACGCTGCCGCTGCTGGCCGCCGGGGAGATCGACCTCGCCGTGGTGACCGACGCGAGCGGTGCGGCGCCCGCCGACGTGGAGGTCGAGCACCTGATGGACGACCCGTTCTACGTCGCGCTCCCGCGCGACCACCCGCTGGCGTCCGAGGCCGACCTGCGCATGGAGGACCTGCGCGAGGAGACGTGGATCGAAGGCCGCCATTGCGCGGATGCTCTGCTGAGCGCCGCGCACGCCGCCGGCTTCGAGCCGCGCGTCGCGTTCGACTCGGCCGAGTGGCTCGGTAAGCAGGGCCTCGTGGCGGCCGGGGTCGGCATCGCGCTGATCCCGACGCTGGCGCTGGGCACCGTCCGCGAGGGCATCCGCCTGCGCTCGCTCGGCCCCGACGGCCCGCGCCGCCACGTCCTGCTCGCCACCCACGCGTGGCTCTCGCCCGCCCCGGCCGTCGCGCCGATGAAGGCGATCCTGCGGCGCGTCGCGCGCGAGCACTGCTTCACCTGCGACGCGCTGGTCGCGCCCTAGACTTCGTTTCCATGGCGACGGAGGAGCGGCAGTGGACGGACGCGGAGCGCTGGTTCCGCGAGCGCTACTCGTCCACGCCGGAGCGCCGCGATGCGTTCACGACGCTCTCCGGTGACCCCGTCCGGCCGCTGTACGGGCCCGACGACGTGGGCGCGTTCGACGAGCGCATCGGCTTCCCCGGCGAGTTCCCGTTCACGCGCGGGGTGTATCCGAGCATGTACCGCGGCCGTCTGTGGACGATGCGCCAGTTCGCCGGGTTCGGCACCGCCGAGGAGACCAACGAGCGCTTCCGCTACCTGCTCGACCACGGGCAGAACGGGCTGAGCACGGCCTTCGACATGCCGTCGCTGATGGGCCACGACTCCGACCATCCGCGCTCGCTGGGCGAGGTCGGCCGGGAGGGCGTGGCCATCGACACGCTCGACGACATGCAGACGCTGTTCGGCGGCATCGACCTCGGCGCCGTCACGGTGTCGATGACGATAAACGCTCCCGCGGCGATCATGATGGCCTTCTACGTCGCCGCGGCCGAGCGCCAGGGCGTGCCGGCCGACCGCCTCGGCGGCACGGTCCAGGCCGACATCCTCAAGGAGTACATCGCCCAGAAGGAGTGGTGCTTCCCGGTCGACCCGGCGATGCGCCTGCTCGGCGACCTGATCGAGTGGTCCAGCCGCGAGATGCCGCGCTGGCACCCCGTCAGCATCAGCGGCTACCACATCCGCGAGGCCGGCTCGACCGCCGCCCAGGAGCTCGCGTTCACCCTCAAGGACGGCCTCACCTACGTCGAGCAGGCGGTCGCGCGCGGGCTCGACGTCGACGACTTCGCGCCGCGGCTGAGCTTCTTCTTCAACGCGCAGATCGACTTCTTCGAGGAGATCGCCAAGTACCGAGCGGCGCGCCGGATCTGGGCGCGCGAGCTGCGCGACACCTACGGCGCCACGAGCCCGCGCTCGTGGCTGATGCGCTTCCACACCCAGACGGCCGGCGTGTCGCTGACCGCCCAGCAGCCGCTCAACAACATCGTCCGCACGGCGATCGAGGCGCTGGCCGGCGTGCTCGGCGGCACGCAGTCGCTGCACACGAACTCCTACGACGAGGCGCTGGCGCTGCCGAGCGAGGAGGCGGTGCGGATCGCGCTGCGCACGCAGCAGGTGATCGCCCACGAGACCGGGGTGACGAACACGATCGACCCGCTGGGCGGCGCGTACTTCGTGGAGGCGCGGACCGACGAGCTGGAGGCGCAGGCGTACGAGTACTTCCGGCGGATCGACGAGCTCGGCGGCATGGTCGAGGCCGTCAAGGCCGGCTTCCCGCAGCGCGAGATCGCCGAGGCGGCGTACGAGCTCCAGGTGGCGATCGACCGCGGCGAGCGCGTCGTGGTCGGCGTCAACGACTACACCGAGGCCGACGGCGCCGAGCTGGAGATCCTGCGCATCGACCCGGCGCTCGAGCGCAAGCAGGTCGGCCGCGTGCAGGCCGTGCGCGCCCGCCGCGACGCCGCCGAGGTCGAGCGCGCCCTGGCCGATCTGCGGGGAGCGGCGGCCGACGAGCGACGCAACCTGATGCCGAACCTCCTGGCGTGCGCCCGCGTACACGCCACCGAAGGTGAGATCGTCGAGGCCCTCCAGCAGGTCTTCGGCACGTACAGGGAGACGCCGGTTTTCTGATGCGCACACTGCTTCTCGCACTCGTCATCGCCCTCCTCGCCGCGGCGCCCGCCGCCGCGCGGACGCGGAACGTCAAGATCGGCGACGACTTCTTCAAGCCCAAGACCATGACGGTCCACAAGGGCACGATCGTCAGATGGAACTGGAGGGGGCACGACTCGCACAACGTCGTCGTGCAGAAGGGCCCTCGGCACTTCCAGTCGGCGCTCAAGAGCAGCGGCCACTTCTCGAAGAAGCTCCGCAGGCGCGGGACCTACAAGATCATCTGCTCGATCCACGCGCCGGACATGCATATGACGATCAAGGTCACGTAGCCCCATAGAATCGGCCGCCATGGCCGAACGGAAGATCCGCGTCGTGGTCGCCAAGCCGGGCCTCGACGGGCACGACCGCGGGGCGAAGATCATCGCCCGCGCGCTGCGCGACGCGGGCATGGAGGTGATCTACACCGGCCTGCACCAGACGCCGGAGCAGATCGTCGAGACCGTGCTCCAGGAGGACGCCGACGCGGTCGGGCTCTCGATCCTGTCCGGAGCGCACATGACGCTCGTGCCGCGGGTCGTCGAGCTCCTGCGCGAGCAGGACGCCGGCGACGTGATCGTCACCGTCGGCGGCACGATCCCGAACCAGGACATCCCCGAGCTCAAGGAGCTCGGCGTGGCCGAGGTCTTCACGCCCGGCGCCCCCACCCAGGACATCATCGACTTCATCCGCGGCGCGGTGACGCCTTAATCGTCGCGCGGCGGGTGTACCGTCCGGACGGTATAGTTAGACGGGATCATGCCCGTCGTCGCCCTGCTCAGCTTCGCCATCGTCTCCGAGGTCGCCGCCACCGTCGCGCTGCGCGCCAGCGACGGCTTCACGCGGCCCGGCCCGGTCGCCGTCGTGGTCGTCGGCTACGGCATCTCCTTCTGGCTGCTCGCGCTCGTGCTGCGCGAGATGTCGATCGGCACGACGTACGCGGTCTGGTCGGCGGCCGGCACCGCGCTGATCGCCGCGGTCGGCATGTTCGCGTTCGGCGAGCCGGCGACGGCGTTGAAGCTCGCGAGCCTGGCGCTCATCATCATCGGGGTCGTGGGGCTCAACCTGGCCGGATCTCACTAAGTGGCGCGCCCAGACACGCGGGCGAAGCTGCTCGACGCCGCGAGTGCGGTGATCCGGCGCGACGGCCCCCAGGCGCTGACGCTCGACGCCGTGGCCGCGCAGGCCGGCGTCTCCAAGGGCGGCCTGCTGTACCACTTCGGCTCCAAGCGCGAGCTGCTCGACGCGCTCGTGGCCCGCTGGCTCGACGACTTCGACCGCGACATCGAGGCCGCGGAGGGCAACTTCGCCGGGCGCTACGTGCGCGCCTCGGACGGCGCGAAGGCCGAGGAGGCCGGCCTGCTGGCCGCGCTCGTCGCCGACCCGCAGGTGCTCGCCGCGGTGCGCGAGCGGCACGCGGGCTGGCAGGATCGCGTGGCCGCGGAGGGCGGCGACCCGGTCGACGCGACCGTGGCCCGGCTCGCGGCCGACGGGCTCTGGCTCGCGGACCTGCTGGGAATCGCGCCGCCGGGGGGCGACCTGCGCCGCCGGGTGCTGGCGCGTCTGGTCGAGCTATGCGATTGACTCGTCAGTCAACAAGGTAGGATCACGACCGTCAGTTCCGAACACGAGGTGCCCAAGGTGAAGATCTGCGTCCTGGTGAAAGAGGTCCCGGACGCCGCCGTCGAGAAGCGGATCAATCCCTCGACGGGGCGCTTGGACCGCGGCGGTGAGAAGAACCTGAACCCGTTCGACACGCACGCCATCGAGGCGGCGATGCAGCTCAAGGAGGGCGGGGCGATCGACGTCGACGAGGTCGTCGCGGTCACCATGGGCCCGGCCTCGGCCGAGCGCGCGCTGCGCAAGGCCGTCTCACTCGGCGCCGACCGCGCGGTCCAGCTGACCGACGACGCGCTCGCCGGCTCGGACGTCAACGGCACCGGCTACGCGCTCGCCAAGGTGCTCGCGTCCGAGTCGCCGGACCTGGTCCTGCTCGGCCAGCAGTCCGACGACGGCGAGTGCTACACGATCGGGGCCGTCGTGGCCGACCACCTCCAGATGCCGTCGCTGACGCAGGTGATCAAGATCGACGTCGAGGACGGCAAGCTGCGCTGCGAGCGCCAGGCCGAGTACGGCTACGACACGGTGCTCGTCGAGCTGCCGGCCGTGATCTCGGTCGGCGACGCGATCAACGAGCCGCGCTACCCGTCGCTGAAGGCGATCATGGGCGCCAAGAAGAAGCCGCTCGACACCAAGTCCGCCGGCGACGCGGGGATCGAGGCCGACCGCGTCGGCTACGACAACGCCCGCGCCCACTGCGCCGAGTTCGCGGCTCCGCCGGCCAAGGAGCCGGGGAAGATCATCGAGGACGAGGACACCGCCGAGACGGTCGAGCAGATCGTCGCGTGGCTCGACGAGAGGAAGCTGCTGGCATGAGCGGGATCCTGGTCTACGCGCTGCACTACGACGGCGCCTTCAACAAGAACTCGCTCGGCGCGGTGTCCGAGGGCGCTCGCCTGGCCGGCGAGCTCGGCACCGAGTGTCACGCGATCGTGGTCGGCGAGGGCGTGTCGGACGACCTCGCGGGCCAGCTCGGCAACTACGGGGCGACGAAGGTCTTCCGCGTCAACGGCCCCGAGGGCCTGGCGCAGCCGGTCGTCGACGCGATGGCCAAGGTCGCGACCGACAACGGCCACGACTACCTGCTGTTCGGCGGCGGCCTGCTCGGCTTCGAGATCGGCGCCGGGCTCGCGGCGCGGCTGGACGCCGGCGTGGTGATGGAGGTCACCGAGGTCGAGGCGCGGGACGGCAAACTCGTCGCCAAGCGCCCGATCCTCAAGGACTCGCAGGTCTCCGACGTGCACTACCGCTCCAAGGTCGGGGTGATCATCGGGCGCCTGAACGCGTTCGAGGTCAAGGAGTCCGGCTCGGCGGCGGCCGCGGTCGAGGACGTCGACGTCGAGTTCCAGCCCCACTCGCTGAAGGCCACGATGGTCAACCGCGGCGAGCAGCGCGGCGGCGACGTCAACATCGAGGACGCGAACGTCCTCGTCGCCGGCGGTCGCGGGCTCGGCAAGAAGGAGGGCTTCGAGCAGCTCGAGGAGCTCGCCAGGGCGCTGGGCGGCGCGGTCGCCGCCACGCGCGCGGTGGTGGACGCCGGCTGGTTCCCCTACGCCGGCCAGATCGGCCAGACGGGCAAGACCGTCGCGCCGAAGCTCTACCTGGCGGCCGGCATCTCGGGCGCGATCCAGCACAAGGTCGGCATGCAGAGCTCGGAGAACATCGTGGCGATCAACAAGGACTCCAACGCCCCGATCTTCGAGTTCTCCGACCTCGGGATCGTCGGCGACCTCAACAAGATCGTCCCGAAGCTCACCGAGGCCGTGAAGGCCAAGAAGGGCTCGTAGTGGCAGCACCGAGCGAGTACCCGCCGCCCGTCGACTCCGCGGCCGAGTTCATCGGCCCGCCGACCGACCCGGAGGACGAGCGGATCGAGGTGGGCGTGGCGATCGTCGGCGGCGGGCAGGCCGGCCTGGCGTGCGCGATCCGGCTGCTCCAGCTGCTCGAGGGCGACCCCGAGCTCACCGAGCAGCTCGGCGAGGTGCCGGTGGCCGTCGTCGAGAAGGGCAAGGTCGCCGGCGCGCACCAGCTCTCCGGCGCGGTCATGAACCCGGGCCCGATCCGCGAGCTGTTCCCCGACGACGACGCGTGGCCGAGCTACGGGCCGGTCGAGGGCGAGACCGTCTACTTCATGCTCAACGGCAAGCGCGCGGTGCCGCTCAAGCCCACGCCGCCGCCGTTCCGCAACCACGGCAACGTGGTCGTGTCGCTGGCCGAGCTCAACCGCTGGCTAGCCGAGAAGGCCGAGGAGGCGGGCGCGTACCTGCTCACGGAGACGGCGGCGACCAAGCTGCTGGTCGAGGACGGCGTCGTGCGCGGCATCCGCACCGGCGACAAGGGGCGCGACAAGGACGGTGGCGAGAAGTCCAACTTCGAGCCGGGCTCCGACGTCGTCGCGCAGGCGACCGTGCTCGCCGAGGGCTGCTGGGGCCACCTCACGGGAGCGGCGCTGAAGGGCCTCGGCCTCGCGGCGCAGGACCCGCAGGTGTGGGCGCTCGGCGTCAAGGAGGTCTGGGAGGTCGAGCAGCCGTTCCGCAAGGTCGTGCACACGCTCGGCTGGCCGCTGCGGCCCGGCGCGAAGTACAAGGAGTTCGGCGGCTCGTGGATCTACGGCATGAACCGCGAGGGCGACAAGCCGAAGGTCTCGATCGGCTTCGTCGTCGGGCTCGACCACACCGACGCGCGGCTGTCCGTCCACGACGTGCTCCAGGAGTTCAAGCACCACCCGCTCGTCCGCAAGATCCTCGCGGGCGGCAAGCGCGTGGCCTGGGGGGCGAAGGCGATCCCGGAGGGCGGCTACTGGGCGATGCCCAAGCTGCACGCCCCGGGCCTGGTCCTGTGCGGCGACGCCGGCGGGATGGTCAACGTGCCGCGCCTGAAGGGGATCCACTACGCGATCCGCTCGGGCATGCTCGCGGCGGAGACGATCTACGGGCAGCTCAAGGCCGGCTCGACGGACTTCTCCTCCTACGAGGAGGCGGTGCACGACTCCGAGATCGGCAAGGACCTCTGGGAGTCGCGCAACATGAAGCAGCCGTTCGGCCGGGGGCTGGTCGTCGGCGGCGCGATCACGAACGCGATGGTCGTGACCAAGGGCCGCTTCCCGGGCGGCCATTGGGCGACGCACCGCGACGCCGACAGCCCGGTCACGCTCTCCGACCGCGACAAGCGCTATCCCAAGCCCGACGGCAAGTACACGTTCGACAAGCTCTCGGGCGTCTTCCTGACCGGCAACGCGACGCGCGACGACGCGCCGAGCCACATACGGATCGAGAAGCGCGTGCCGCGGGAGGTCGCCGAGGCGTGGGCGTGGATGTGCCCGGCCGCGGTCTACGAGATCCCGGAGGACGCGCCGCGCAGCGGCCAGGTCGACCTGATCGTCAACCCGTCGAACTGCGTCCAGTGCGGCGCGATCACCGCGAAGGGCGGCCGCCTGACCCCGCCCGAGGGCGGCGACGGCCCGATGTACCAGATCACGTAGCGCAACTCATCGGTCTTTGCGGCGTTATGGGAATCCCATGCGCCGTATCGCGCTCTCCATCGCGCTCTTCGGAGCCCTCGCCGCGCCCGCCCAGGCGGCGCCGGCGAAGGTCGTCCTGACCGTCTGCGCGCCCAAGGAGCGGGCGGCGGAGTTCCAGGCCCGGATGGGAGAGGTCGCGGGCGCCGAGCGGCTGAAGATGCGCTTCACGCTCCATGTCCGCAAGCGGGGGCAGAAGACGTACCACCGCGTCGCGGCGCCGGGCTTCCGGAGCTGGAGCACGGCCGACCCGGGGGCCACGAGCTGGGTGTTCACGCGCCGGGTCGAGGCGCTGCTCGGCCCCGCGCGCTACCGCGCGATGGTGCGGTTCCAGTGGCTCGACGCCGACGGCGACACGATCGCGCACGCGAAGCGCTACTCCCGCTCGTGCCGGCAGCCCGACCACCGGCCCAACCTCAGGGTCAAGAGCCTCACGCGCGCGAGCGCGCACCGCTACGTCGCCGTGGTGGTCAACAACGGGCGCACCGAGACGGGCGCGTTCGACCTCCAGCTCGCGGTCGGCGACAGACTGCTCGAGCCGGTCACGCTCGACAGCCTGCTCCCCGGGGCCCACAAGGTCGTCACGCTGCACGGGCCGCGGTGCGCGCCCGGCTCCTCGGCGATCGCCACGGCCGACCCGCTCGACCTCGTCGACGAGCGGTCCGAGGCCGACAACGCGTTCACGCTTCGGTGCGTTTGAGCCAGTCGATCAGCGCCGCCCAGTAGCGGTCGGGCTGCTCGGCGAACGGGAAGTGCCCGGCGTCCTCGACGAGCACCAGCTCGCCGTGGCGCGCGGTCGTCGCGATCCGCTCGGCGAACGGCGGCGGCGCCCCGCGGTCGTGCGCGCCGCCGATCGAGAGCACCGGGATGTCGGCGGCC
>Ga0081539_10002622_pt1 | contig 24590 bp, 25 predicted proteins | sample TabmetS4T2R2_FD_71023 | JGI IMG/M metagenome (GOLD analysis project Ga0081539, IMG submission 71023) | Tabebuia heterophylla rhizosphere microbial communities from the University of Puerto Rico - S4T2R2 | ecosystem: Host-associated > Plants > Roots > Rhizosphere ...
GCGGCCCCGTTTTAACGGCCCGGGGGGGGGTGGGGGGGGGTTTTTATTTCCCCTCCGCGGTGGTAGCCCAACAACCCCCCCCCCCGCTCCCGCTCGCGGTACTGTACCTTACCCGCCAGCTTCTAGCTGCGCCAAGTCGAGCGCGGAACGCCTTCGCGGAAGTCGTAAAACGCCATGTCGCCGCCCGCGAGTTGCTTCGTGAGGAGGATTATCTGCCCCGTGTGCATCGAGAAGTGTTCGACGACGTGGAAGACCGCCGCGAGAACAATCACGTCCAAGTTCTGAATCCGCCGGCTCTCAAGAATCTCCGACGCGTCGAAGCGCGCGAGCGCATCGCACGCTTCTTCGACCGTCGCGCGCAAACGCGCCAGAAGTTGTTCGCGCGGAACTTGCGCGCGCTCGGCGAACTCGCGTTCGCGCACCCGGCGGTCGCGCGCGCCGCCGACGCCGCACACTATCCACTGGCGCGCGTTGCCTTCAAGATGCAACAGAAGATTGCCGACGCTGTTCGACTCCTCGTTAGCGCGCCACCAGACCTGCGCGTCAGTGAGCCGTTCGAGACAGCGCTCGATTTTGGGAAGGTAGTCTTCCCGTAGGTGTCTGCGCGCTTCGTCGAGGAAGACGCGTGCCGCGTCGCTCATCCTTCGCCGTCCTCCGGGCGGCGTTTGTGCTTGGCCTTGCGCTCCGCCGGATGCGCGCGGCCTTCGGGCTTGGCGCGCGAAAGGGGATGGCCGGGCGGCGCGACGGGCTTGCGTATCGAGGCGAACAGCGAGCGCTCTTCTCTACGGCGCGACTGCTTTCTGCCGTTCTTCTTCATCGGGAGTCTCCGCGGCTGTGGGCTTGCTGGCCGCGAATGTATGCGCGCACGCGCTCCCGTGTCAATAGGATTGCGGAGCGGCGGAATTCGGATTGATGATTGATGAAGGCATCCGCGACTGAAGTCACGCGCGCGTCGAGTCTCACGCCATTGTTTGAAGAAGACGTGCGTGACTGTCGTCCTCGATTAAAGGACGACGGCGATAGAGTCGCCAGTCAGCAATCCGGATGACGCAAACGCGCGGACGCAGTTCGATTGAACTGCGTCGTCGCATCAAGTTTGCGTTACGGTTCGGAGCGTGGAAAGGGGAGGCCGACCGGGCGGAAACTTTTAAGCCTTGCTGGTCTGCGGCGTAGCGTCGGAGAGCAGGGTTTTGATTGCCTGCGCCGTCTCGCTGCGACGCTTCTGCTGAAACTCGTTGACCCACTGCGTGACGGTCGCAACCATGTCGCGCGCGGCTTCCTGCGCCGACTTGCGTTCGGTCACGACCTCCTCAGTCGCTTTCGGCTGACGATTTCTCTCGTCGCGCTTGATTATCTTTATCGGGGTTTTCTGCTTCATGATCATTAGTCCGTTTGGAATTAATGTTCGCTCACATAAGACGAACAAGACGGGTGAAAAGTTCCGTTTTGTTCGATTACCACCTGCGCCTCACGCGCTCGACAGCTTGAAAAGCAATCCGAAGGCCACAACATCTACGACGACCGGCTTAACGTCGGATTGCTCGCTCGCCGTGAGATGTTCGAAATAAAACTTTTACATCTCAGGCTGGAATGCCGCGTCTCTGGCGAGGTTTTGCAGAAGGTTTTCTTTTGAGAGCTGACCTACAGATGCGCGCCGCGCGTCTTCTGTTGCCTCAACCTTTTACGCGTACGCGCGTCCAATTTCGTTCGCGCGCAACAGGCTCGGACACCCGACAGTGCGCGCGTGGCCTCATTGCGTACATCGAATTTCACATCGCGCGCGTTTGCAGAATGCCAAGCGCGACACGCGCCGCGCGCTCTTTGCCAAACCCCGCGCCTCCTCTGACGCCGGCTCGCCTCCGCGCCCCACTCGGACGAAACGCGCGAAAATATTGACGTTCCGCCACGCACGACGTTCGTGAAAACGACGAGGCGCGAGATGGCATGTGCGTTGCCCTTCCGTTCGGTCGTCATGCTTTTGAGCGAACTCGCCATCATCTACATCGCAACGGCAGCGCCCTTCGGCGTGTCGCGTTTTCTCAACCAGAACGCGCGGGGCGCGCGCGGCTTGCGCGCGTTGGCAAACTCGGCGGCGGCCTCGCTCGCGTGGCCTCTCACGGCGTTAAGTTTCCTTTTCAAAAAAACGAACGCGCGCAAAGACGGCGCGTGCAACGTTGACGAAAGCGTCGCCCGCGAAGACCAAAGAGTCGAGCGCGCGAAGCGCGCGACGGTGAACTCGCTTCGCGCCGTAGAAGACGCGCTCGTCGCCGCACGCGGACTCGACTGTGAGGACGAGCGTCACGCGCTCTTCACCGCGCGCGCGGCGGTCGAGCGTTACGCGGGACTCGCGCTCGCGTGCGCCTCTCTTCGAGAGGACGCAGAGCCTTCGGCGCGCGAGCTTGAGTTGTGCCGCATCGCCGGGCGCGCGGGCGACGACCTGCTCGTGGCCGGACGCTGCTTTCACCGGCGCAACGTTACGCGTTTGCTCGCGCACCGCGAGCGAGCGCGCGTGGAACTCGTCCACGCGTTGGCCGGCGCGTGCGAGGCTGCGCGCAAAGTCTCTTCCGCGCCGGGGCGGTTCGACGCGCCGGAAACCATCGGCGACCGCGAGACGCAAATCTCCGAGTTGCTGCTTCAAACCCTTTCGCGGGCAGTCGAGCTTCTGTCGCTGTTTGACGACCGCGCGACCGTTGTCTCAGTCGCGCGACTGCTCGATGCGGAGTGTGCGCGCCTTCGTCGTCTCGAAGCGCGCACGCGCCCAGAGGAAGGAGGAGGACAATGTACGACACAAGCGGTTCACACAGCGTTTGTTATGCACAGCCGCACGACTCCCAGATAGCCGCGCGGCTGAGTTGGCTCAACGAAGAAATCGCGCGCGACGAAGTGCGCGGCAAGCCCTTCCGCTCAGGCGAACAGGAGCTTGCGCTTCGTTCGGCGAACGCGCTCGCGTCCGAAGAGGCTTATGCGTGGTTCGGGACGTTCCTCGGACTCTTCCCGCCGTTCGCCATATTCGCGCGAATTTTGACGAGCGGAATCCACGGCGACGCCGCGCTCGGCTGGGCCGTCATCTGCCTTGGAATGAACGCGGTCTGCTGTCTCGTCGGTCGAAAGTTCGGCGCGCACCTTGGTCGGCGCATGGGCGACCCGCGCGCGTGGCATTGGCCCTTGATGTTCTTCTCGTCGCTTCTGATGGCGACGGCGTGGGGCATCGTGACGGGCGCGTCGGGCGGCGCGGTCGCCTTCGGCTTCGGCGCGATAGCGGGCGTAATCTGCGCCGTGCCGGTCGCGCTCGCGGCCTTCCCCGCCTTCGCCTCTCTTCACAGGCTGCTCTCGCGCGGTGGTATGATTGAGGAGCGCAGGCTTTGGCCGCTCGCGTTCGGCATCCCCCTTGTGATCGCCGCGCTCATCTTGAGTCCGGCGCTTTACTCGATCTGACGGAGTAGACAGTAGTCAGTAGTCAGTAGCCAGTAGTCAGTAGCCAGTAGTTTTATACGTTAGTTCTGTGACTCAACTCCGAACGCGCTCGGCAATGCTTTTTTCTACTGGCTACTGACTACTGGCTACTGTCTACTTGCTCCCATGCTTCTCGCGCTGCTCCTACTTTCACTCTTCACGCTCGTGCTGCTCGGCTTCTACGTCTTCGTGGCCGCGCCGCGCAGCCGCACGCACCAGACCTTCGCCGCCTTCATCGCCTGCCTCGCGCTCTGGACTATCAACGACATTGCGATGTGGGGCTTCGGCGGCGGGAGTCGCGCGCTCGCCTCCTTGTGGGCCGCGGCGAGCTTCGGACTCGCGCTCCTCCTACAGTTCGCGTTCGTCATATTCGCGTGGGTCTTTCCAGAAAACGGCGAAGTCCCTCTTCGACGCGCGGCGGTTCTGTTCGCGCCCGGCGCGGTTCTCTTCCCCGCCGCGCTCGCCGGAATGATGTGGCACGGCCTTGAGTTCGACGGCGCGTCCTTCAATATTAAACTCACGCCGCTCGCATACTTCTTCGGCCTCTACATCTACGGACTCTTCGCCTACGGCTTCGCCCTGCTCTTCCGCAAGTGGCGACGCTACCGCGCGAGCCTCTGGGGCAAACAACTCGGCGCGGTTCTCTTCGCGCTCGTCATCACCGCCACGCTCAAGACGCTCGCCAACATCGCGCTCCCGCTCGCGGGCGTCTATACGCTCCTGCCCGTCGGCTCCGTCTTCGTCCTCGTCGGCGTAATCATCTACGCATACGCCATCACGAACTTCAAACTCTTCTCCATACAGTCGGCGCTCGACCAGTTTCGCCTCTTCCCAATCGCTTATAAAGTCGCCTTCTCAATCGCGGCGGTCGCCGTTCTGAGTTTCGCGCTCTTCCAAATCCCAATCGTCTGGTGGAGCTTCACCGACCACACAGTCGAGGGCTGGCGTCGTTATCTCGTCTTCAGTGTCATCACCGCGCTCGTGCCAAATCTTGTGCTCGTCGCGCTCGTCATACGCATCATATCGCGCCCCTTGCGTCGCCTCACGGAAGCGGCGGTTGACGTCGCGGGCGGCGCATACGGCACGCAGGTCGAACTAAAGAGTAACGACGAGGTCGGACTTCTCGCCGCCTCCTTCAACGAGATGAGCCGCAAGATGGCCGACGACATCGAGCGACTGCGCGCGCTGAACGAACACCTCGTCCGCACCGAGAAACTCGCCGCCGCCGGACAACTCGCCGCCGGAGTCGCGCACGAAGTAAACAACCCGCTCGCTTCCATCTCTTCGCTCATACAGATACTTCAATCGCGCCCGCTCAACGAAGAGAACGAGGCGGAGACGCGCGAGATGCTGCGTCTGGCTTCGACTCAGATTGCGCGCATCTCGCAAGTCTTGCGCGACATGTTGGACTTCGCGCGCCAACGCGCGCCCGCGCGCGCGCCGCTGCTGATAGCGAGCGTCGTCGAGTCGAGCTTGCGTCTCGCGGCCTTCGACAAGAATTTCAAGCGCCTGCGCGTCGTCACGGACTTCGACGCCGACGTGCCGCACGTCTCGGCTGACGCCGACCAGTTGCAGCAAGTCTTCCTTAACCTTCTCTTGAACGCGCGCGACGCGATGAGCGAAGGGGGCGAGCTTCGCGTCAGAACTTTCTTTGAAGAAGCGTCGGGCGAAGTCGTCGTCGAATTCGCGGACACGGGACACGGCATCTCTTCGGAAGCGCTCCCGCACGTCTTCGACCCGTTCTTCACGACGAAGCGCGGCGGCGCGGGCCTCGGCCTCGCTGTCTGCTACGGCATCGTCACGGCGCACGGCGGTCGCATCACGGTGGAAACCGGCGACGGGCGCGGCACGACAGTCCGCGTCGCGCTCCCCGCCGGAGAAAAGGCGCGCGAGGAGGTTGCGCACGTCGCCGCGCGCGTGCAGACTCACACGACCGAGCGCGGTTGAAGTCGCGCCGTCGGAAATTGGTTTGATTGAGGATTGCGATTTAGCGCGGGTCAGTACCGCCTGCGGTAGCGGGCGGGTAGTCCGAGGCAGAACCCGCCCGCTACCGCAGGCGGTACTGACTCGTTGTTAGCGACGGAAGGTGACCGGCGATGTTCAGCCATCGAATCGAAGACGAACTGGAACTGCGCCCGCTCGACGAGAGGCACGCGGAGGAACTGACGGCTGTAGTCCGCCGCGACATTCCGTATTTGAAGGCTTGGCTGCCGTGGGCGACCGAGCGCTACACGATTGACGACGCGCGCGAGTTCATACGCCGAAACCTTCGCCAGTTTGCCGAAGACCAAGGCTTCGCCACGTTCATCTTCTACCGCAACGCCTTGGTGGGCTGCATCGGCTTCAACAACATTGACTGGTCGAACCGAAAGACCGACATAGGCTACTGGCTCGCAGCCGGCATGCAAGGGCGCGGCATCATGTCGAAGGCTTGCCGCGTGCTCGTAGGCCACGCCTTCAATGAGTTGAGGCTGAACCGCGTGGAGATTTACTGCGCCGTCGAGAACCGGCGCAGCCGCCGCATACCCGAACGCCTCGGCTTCACGCAAGAGGGCATTCACCGTCAGGCCGAGTGGGTTCACGACCACTACAAGGATTTGGTCTCCTACTCGATGCTCGCGCGCGAATGGCAGGCAGTAGCCCGACCGAAAGGAAATGATGAGTGATGAATGCGGCAGTGATGAATTAAGAACAGCGCCCTTCTCTTCATTCATCACTCCGCATTCCGCATTCACCATTTGTTTTAACACATGAGCACACAACCTCTCATACTCGTCGCGGAGGACGAAGACTTGATGCGCGCGATTATCTCGCGCCTTCTCGAAGAGTCGGGCTACCGCGTCGCGGCGGTTGCGAGCGCCGAGGATGCGCTCGAAGCCTTCGCCGCCGAAGATGTCGCGGTCACGCTCACAGACATTCGCATGGCCGGGATGGACGGACTCGCGCTCTTAGACCGCATCAAGGACATTGACGCCGAAGCGCTCGTCGTCGTGATGACGGCCTACTCGTCGGTTGACTCGGCTGTGGCCGCGCTACGCAAAGGCGCTTACGATTACGTCACGAAGCCATTCGTCAACGAAGACCTTCTTCAGTCGGTCAAAAACGCTCTGCGCCAGCGCGAACTGTTCCGCGAGAATCGCGCGCTCCGGCGCGAGTTGGACAGTCGTTACAGCTTCTCGGAAATCATCGGCACGTCCGAGAGTTTGCAGCGCGTCTTCCGTCTCGTGGAGAAGGTCGCGGCGACGAACATCAACATACTCATCTACGGCGAGTCGGGCACGGGCAAGGAACTCATCGCGCGCGCGATTCATCACAACAGCCCGCGCGCCGCGCGCCCCTTCGTCGCAATCAACTGCGGCGCGCTCCCCGAAACGCTCCTCGAATCCGAGCTATTCGGCCACACGAAGGGCGCGTTCACGGGAGCGACGCAAGCGCGCGCCGGACTCTTCCGCTCCGCCGAGGGCGGCACGGTCTTCCTCGACGAGATTGGCGAGATAAGTCAGGCGTTACAAGTTCGACTCTTGCGCGCCGTGCAAGAACATGAAGTGACGCCCGTCGGCTCAAGCGCGCCCGTCTCGTTCGACGCGCGCGTCATCGCCGCAACCAACCGCGACCTCGAACGCGAAGTCACGGAAGGACGTTTCCGCGAAGACCTTTTCTATCGCCTCAACGTCATAGAGATTCACCTGCCGCCGCTTCGAGAACGACGCGAAGACATACCGCTCCTCGCGCGCCACTTCATCAAACGCACGGCGCGCGAACAGGGGCAGGACGAGAAGTCTGTAGAACCGTCGGCCATGACCGCGCTCATCAACTACAACTGGCCCGGCAACGTGCGCGAATTGCAGAACGCCGTCGAACGCGCCTTCACCTTGAGCGGCGACTCGCTCGACCTCGACAGCCTCCCGCCGCGCGTCCGCGACGCGGCAGGGCAGACTCCGGCGGTGCGCGACCCCGACGGCCTTCGGCCCACGCTCGCCGAAGTCGAACGCCGCTACATCCTCGACACGCTCGCCTCCGTCAACGAAGACAAGGCCCGCGCCGCCAACATCCTCGGCATAGACCTCTCGACGCTCTACCGAAAACTGAAACGCTACGACGCCGTGTGACGACCGACGCAAAAAAAAGCGGAGAGGCTTTCAACTTTAGCCTCCCCGCTGTCGTCACTGAAAACTGCCCCCGGCTTACTCTTTGTTGCCGCCGAGCATTCCGCCGAGGCCGCCGAGCACGTCGCCAGCCTTGTCGGCGATTGTGCCGACAGCGCCGCCCGCCATGCCGAGCGCGCCGTCAACCTGTCCGGCGATTGGCGCGGGCAGACGGTTCTTCAAAAAGCCAACGACCGTGTCAACAGCCGTGCGTGCCTGCTGCTCGCTGATGCCCGTACGCTCGACGACCTGTTTGATTAACTCGTCCATGAATCGTTCTCCTCTTATGCTTTAATTGGTAACTGACTTCCGTGAAAACTCCCGAGGCCGCCGCGCGCGACTTCCAGTTTGAAGTCCGAAACTTCAGATGAAGACGACGGTCTGGAAGTTTGGTATGTCGAAGCGCCGCCGGCAGCGCGGGTTCGAGCAGACGAGCATGTCGTCAACGCGCACCATGTAGTCGCGCGCCTTCTCAAACTGCGCGCGTTGCTGCTCGTTCATGCCGCGCGGCGGCTGCCGCTTCTTCGTCCGGCGAAGCCAGCGCACGTCGTAGTCGGAGCGTTCGCGGCAGTGCGGGCAACTGTAGTTTGCGCGCTTGGTTTCGGGCCGTTCGTCGAAAAAGTCTCTCTCGTTCATATTCAAGCAAGCCGCGTCGCATCGTCTCAATGCGCCGCTCGCTCGCGTCTCCTGTGATAGATCACGATTGCGAGTCCGAGCAGGCCGTTTAGAAGCATGAGCGAGTTCGTGACGACGAACACCCAGTTGCCGACGAGCCAGCTATAAACGGTGAAGCCGAGCGACGCCGAAATCTGCCCCACGAAGAGCCACCTCGAGACGCCCTCGCTCGACCCCTCGCGCCACTGTTTATAGACCTGCTTGGCGATGGTCAGCACGAGGATGCACGAACTGAACCAGCCGACCGCCTCGACGAGCATCGCCTTCAAACTCCCCCGCGTTCGTTCTCAAAAACTCTCCACGCATTATCGCCCAACCAAACCGCCCGCGACAAAAGCTCGCCGCGACTTGCGACAGACGCCTCCGTCGTCTCACGACAAAAGTCTCCGCACGGTCTCGCGCAGCGCGTCGGGGTCGAGCGGCTTCGGCTCGTATGCGTCCGCGCCCTGTCCGAGCGTAAAGCTCGCGCTGCCCGTGCCGAAGCCCGTGGTGACGAGTATCGGCGTCGAGGAAAGCTCCGGGGTGTCGCGCACGCGGCGGACGAGATAGACGCCGTCAGCCGCGGGCATCCAAACGTCTGTGATGATGAGGTCGGGCCTTTCCGCGACCGCCAACTCGAAGCCGCGCACGCCGTCTTCGGCGGCCACGACGAGATAGCCCTCGCGCTCAAGCGTCAACTTCATCAACTCGCGCTCGACCTCGTCGTCCTCAACGATGAGAATCTTCTTCATAAGAGCAGAGAGTCTGGAGTCTGGAGTCTGGAGTCTGGAGTCAAAACCAAAGCCGACATGCTTTGACTTCAGACCCCAGACTTCAGACTCCAGACTCCTCGCATATCTCGCGCAAATATCGAAAACTGTAGATGCCGGCGTCGTGGCCGTCGCTCCAGCGAAAGCCGAGCGCGTAGCGACCGACGATGTTTACGTCGGCTATCGTCAGTTCGTCGGAGACGGTTTCGGGCCTGAGCACGCGCTCGCCCGTAAACTCGTTGACGCAGCGAGCGCAAGGGCAGAGGCGGCGCAACTGCGGCGCGGTGTAGCCGCACTCGCGCCCGTCGGCCCAAGTGACGCGCAAACGCGCGTCCGATTCCTGCATTATCTCGCGCGGCTCGACAGCCGGGCCGCGCCTCGTCGCTTCACTCATTCTCGCGCACGATTCTGTTGATAACGTCAGCCGTGATGTCGAAGTGCGAAGCCGACCAAACGACTCGTCCGTTACGCAGCACGAACGCTTGCGGCGACTCGTGACGGACGCCCGTTCTGGTTTCGACCTCGCGCGAGACCTCTCGGTTCTGCTGCACGACGACGATTGCCACGTCGCCGCCGAAGCGTTGCATCTGCCCGTAGGCTCGCGCGCTTATCGGGCACGAGTTGCTGTGCTTGAAGAGCACGACCGGCGCTTCGTGCGAGCGCGCGAAAAGCCGTTCGAGCGCGGCGGCGTCTCCAACGGGGCTGAAGTTCGTATCCATCCGTCACCACCCTTTGGCTCGTTTAAGTTGTTCTACAGAATTCGTGAGTTGATATTAGCCCAGCCGCTTCGCGGAAGGCAAAAGGAAGCCGCCTTCGGCGGAAGGCAAAAGGCAAAAGGCAAAGGGCAAAAGTTAAGGAGGATGAAAGCCAGCGTGACTTTCGTCTTTCACCTTTGCCTTTTGAACTTTGCCTTTTGCCTTTTGCCTTCTACGACCGCCTTCGTCAGCGCCAGTCGCCGACGAGGACGAAGGGCGCCCAGAAGAAGGGCGCGCTGTATTTTTTGCCCGCGATCATGTCGAGGCGCGCGGTTCGGAGCGCGGCGGTAGGCTGCCCGCCCGCGCCCGTGAGCATGTTTTTGTAGAAGTCGGCCATCAGTTCCGCCGTTGACTTGTCGGCCACAGACCAGAGGCTCACGCCGACCGTGGGCGCGCCCGCGTACATGAAGGCGCGCGTTAGTCCCATCACGCCCTCGCCGCGCTTCTCCTTGCCCAAGCCCGTCTCGCACGCCGAGAGCATCACGAGCGGCGAGCCGAGTTTGAGGTTGAAAACTTCGTCCGTTCGCAGGAAGCCGTCCGCGCCCTCGCGGTTGCCGACGAGCGAAAGCACTATGCCCGTGAACTGCGGTCGCTCCGTGTTCAGAAGTCCGTGCGTTGCGAAGTGGAGCACGCGATATTGACGAAGGTCTGTCGCTTCGACCTTCGCTTCGTTGGCGTCGAGGTCGAGCCACAAGTCGGCCTTGCGGCCCGCGCCTTCGGCGAGTTTCTTAATCTGCTGCGCCTCGGAGCGCGTGCCTGAAAGACGGACGAGGACGCCGCGCTGCGTCACGCCGGCGGCAGCCGCGCCGCCCGGCTTGTCGTTCAAGTCAACGTCGGAGACCGCGCTGTTGAAACTCAGCCCGCGTGCGGCGTCGGTCTCCGGCGTTTGCGCCGCGGCGGTTTTCGCGCCGCCCGCGCGCGCGTCCGACGCGTCGAAGACGGGGTCTGCGACGATGAGCATTCCGCCCGCGCTCGTCGCCGCGGCGGCGCGCTGCTGGCGAATGGCCGCGACTACGGAAGCCGACGGCGCAAACAGCGACTCGTTCGTCTTCAGAAGATACGGAAGCGTCGAGAAGTCGGAGTTCGCGGCGGGCGCGTCGGTTGTGAGCGCGGCGAAGGGGACGTAGTTCAAAGAGCCGTCGGCGACGATGAGCAGGCGGCTCTGTTTGAAGAGCGGCGCGGCGGGCGCAACCGCCGTGTTGTAGAGCGCGCCCGCTGCCGCCGAGTAAGCGGCGACCGCCGACGCGCTCGCCGCAATGTTGCTCGTAACGGTTATGCCGCGCTGCGGGTCTGTGGCGACGGCGACGAGGTCTGTGAGCGAGCGTCGCGCGCTCGCGGGGATTATCTGTTTGCGAAAGTCGGAGACGAGACGGTCAATCTCGGCGCGTGCGGGAAGGCGCGAGACCGTGAAGCCAGTGCGCGTGACGGCGAAGAGGTAGGAGCGTTCGTCGCCGAGGCTGTATTCGAGGAGCGTCGTGTCGTCGTCCAAGACTTGCTGGCGTATGTCTTCGAGCGTGAGCGGACGCGACGCGGTGAGCGCGGCGTAGCGCGGTGAAGACGAGCGAATCTGGTTCTCGATGCTCTCATACTCGTCTTGAAGACGGTCTAGTTCCTTCTCAAGCTCTTCGGGCGACTTCTTCGCGTCGTCGCCGCCGAGATTGACGCCCGTCATCTGCGCGGCGATCTTCTGCTGCTCGTCGAGGTTCGCGCGCTTCTTCTGTAGAAGTTCGGGCGGCACGCCTTCGCTTATCTCGCCGCCCGACTCGTTGAGCATGTCGAGGAGCGAGCGTGCGCGCCCGCGCTCGATGAAACTGAGCGACTCGGACGCATACTTGAGCGGCTCGCCTTCGAGCGAGGCGGTCGTCGCTGGCGCGTTCGACGACGACGGGACGCCGTTCGTCAGACTTGCAAGCGCCATCTCGGCGAGCGCGGCGGAAGCCTCTCGGAAAACGTCCTCGGTCGTCGCCAGAAACGTCGTGCGCGATTCGTCGGCGCGCAGACTTCCTTCGCGTATGGCCTCAATCGTGTCGAGCGCGCTGCGGTAGGCGGCGAGCGAGTCCGCGCGCAGTTTCGCAGCCTTCTTCGCGTCCTTTTCGGCGGCGGCCTCGAACCAGAGGGCGCGGCCCATGCCTCGCTGCGCGGGCCACATGAGGTCGAGGCGCTTGTCTTCTCTCGCGCCTTTGAGCGCGTCTTGGTAGAGGTCAACGGCCTTCGAGTAGTTGGCTTGACGGAAGGCTATGTCGCCGAGGCTCGTGCGCGCGGCTGTGCGGTAGCGGCGCGACTGTCCGAGTTTGCCGAGGAACGGAAGGTCGCCCTTCGTCGCTTCGAGAACGTTCTGAAAGTGCTTGCGCGCCTCCTCCAACCGATTCGCTTGATACTCGACGCGACCGAGTCCGAGTTCGTAGCTTGCGTAGAGTATGGCCTGACGGTAGAGCTTGAGTTGATCCTTGAGCGACATGATGCCGCCGAGCGTCGGCGCGCTTATGTCAACGCTCTTGTTGTCCGACCCGATGCCGATGCCGAGGCCGCCCAAGAGACCCTTCGACCTTTTGACCTTGCCGCCCGCGCTCGTGTCGGGCTTCCTCACGCTCATCCGACCGAAGGCCGCGCGGGCGCGCGCCTCGTCGCCCTGACGATAGAACATGCTGCCTATCTTGGCGAGCATGAGTTGCGCGTTGTAGTCGCTCTCCTCGGTGGTGAGCGCGGCGAGCGCGGCGGCCTGCGCGGGGACTTTGCCGCCGCCGGCGGCTGCCGCGGCGTAGAGGTCGTGCGCGGCTTGGTAGTGTTCGAGCGCGGCGTCGTAGCCGCCCTGTCGCTCGTAGAGTTCGCCCAAGAGGTCTTGCGTCGAAGCCTCGCCCGACTTGTTCCCCGACTGCCGGAAAGCCTTGAGCGCGCGTTCGAGGTGAATCAGCGCCTCGGCGGCCTTACCGCGCCGGAGGAGCGCGCGCCCTTGCTCGCGCTCGGCGGCGGCGTCGCCCGCTTGTGCGGGTTCGGTCGTCGCGGACGCAGCCGTCGAAGTTGACTCGCGCGCGTGCGCCGTCGCGCGCGTTGCGCCGGATCGAACGACAGCGCAAAGAGACAACGAGAGGGCGAGCGAAAACGAGATGGCGCGTACGTTGCTATCCATGTTCTTAAAACTCCTGTTCAAGTCGGCGGAGACTGTTGAAAGCGTCTGAGGTTTTGGAGCAAAAGGTAAATCTGAAATCTCAAACACGCTTTCTTTAAGTTTTGAGATTTCAGATTTTGGTGTTCCGTGTTAGCCGCGCGTCGCTCACTTGTGGACGAGTTTGATTACGGTGACGAGCGTGTCGGTCTGCGGCGAGTCGTTGACGCGTACGACCGCCGGCGCGGGTTCGTCCTTCTTGACCTTAATGCCGCGCTGCAAACTGCTCGGTGCGACTGACTGCGGACGCGACTGCGCGAGCAGCGCTCCGTTCTTCGCCTCGATGACCCGACCGCCCGCCGCACCCGACTTGATTCGCGCCCACTGCTCAGCGGAAGGACGCCAGTAGCACTCCTCCTTGTTCTTGCAAAACTCCGCGAGCGCGTCGCCCGCGAGCACGCCGTCGAGCGGGCGGCGCGAGACGACTACGTAGATGTGCTCGATGGCGGCGTTCGAGTCGAACTCGAAGGCGTAGTTCGAGTCTGAAGGATAGGTCTCGCGCACGTGCGCGCGTGCGAGATTCGCGCCGCCGTCGAGTTGCGAATTGGGAAAGAGCATCATCGGGTCGCGGTCGTTCTCGGCGTTGAAGATGTAGATGTAGCCGTCGGTGTTCGGTTCGAGCACGATGGCGATGCGGTCGCCCGACTTGTATTCGCGCGCGGGGTCAACCGGCAGCAGCCCGCCCGTCTGATCCTTCATGAAGATCGTGTAGCCTAAACCGATTGGGCGCAGAACGGCGTCCACGATCTGCGCGCCGTTCACTTCCGAACCGTCGCCGCCGCCGTGGCCTGTCGTGTTTCCCGTCCCGTCGCCCGCCGTCTTCACACCTTTCCTCGGCGGCTTCTTCTGCGCGGTAGAGCCTTTCGATGAGGACGAGCCTTTCGAGACCGATGCCCCGCCGGCGCTTCCCTTGTTTGCGCCGCCAACGCTCGCGGAACTTCCGCCCGCCCTCGGCGGAGGCGACGGACTCTTCTTGCCCGGCTCCTCGAAACTCACGCCGCGCGTGACGATGAAGTCGTCTATGACCTTCTGGTCTTGCTCCCGCGGCGTCCGCTCCTCGGACGGGTCAACTTTCTGGTTGACGCCGGTCTGAGTCCGCGCGGGCGTCGTGCCGAAAAGGAGCGCGAAGATTACGAGCGTCAGGAGAATTTTGAAACGCATGTTTGATACTCCCCAAGCGATTTTGGATTTTGGATTTTGGATTGATGAGAGCCAGCGTGTCTCTCATCAATCTTTTCCGCGTAGCGACTGGCGCACGCATCATTGAAAACAGCGACGGCCTTCGTCAGTCGTCAATCCAAAATCCAAAATCTAAAATCCAAAATCTCAACGATGGTCAATCCTCAAGTCAAAGATGAGCGGTTTGCCTTCGGCGGTTGCCGACTGTGGCACTGAGACGGCGACGGCGCGTTCGCTTTCGTCGCCTCCGCTCACCGCGACGACGGGCGCGTCCGACTTGTACTTCGCGCGGAAGTCTTCAAGCTCTTTGACCTCTGCGGGCGTCAACTCGTGCAGAAACTTCCCGGTCAAAAACGAAGGCGACATGAGCGGCGCCGGCGAGAAGATGAAGGTGAAGTCATCGGCGCCGGGGTTCTTGTCGAGTTGCAGACGCGTGCCGAAGGGAAAGGCGAAGTCAGCGCCCGCGCCGACGAGGTTCGACTTGAGCACGCCAGCGCCCTGCGCCGTCAGCAAAGTCATCTGCGCGTTGCCGTTCGCGCCCGGCCCGATGATGTACAGGTAGCCGCGCTCCTTCGGCATGAAGTGGAAGCGGAAGAACTGACCCGACACGAGCGTCGCCGCGGTCGCCGCGACGCGACGGCCCTGCGTGTCTTCAGGTTTGTCGAACGCCTCGAACCAGTAGCTCGCGGCCTCGACCTTAGTCGCTTCCGGCGGGCGCGTAGTCTCACCGCCGACGGCGTTCGTGTTATCGGGCGGACGTTGCACGACCGTCGGGCGCGTCATCCTCCAAGCGAACCAGCCGCCGGCCATGAGCAACAAGACCGCGAGCACGCCGCCCAAGACGAACGGCACGACGGAGCGTCGCGCGACGGGCGCGACGACGCTCACGCCTCCTTGCCCCCCTACGTTTCCCAACAAGCCCTGCGGCGCGGCAGCGGTGCGGCGCGCGCCCGAATGCGACGCACCGCTCTGGCCGAGTCCGAGTTCGTCGGAGGAGGTTGACTGCGTTGACGAAGGACTGGCGGCGACGGTCTCCTTGATGTTGTCGCGGCGCGCGTTGCCGCCGCCCGTCGCGCGCGCGGGATGCTCCGAGGTCGCGCGGCGCGAGCCTGCGCCGGAGAGCGACTCGGAGTCGGAAGTCAGTAGAGTGCCAGCGCTGCTCAGTTCGCCGGGCCGAAGGTTCGCCGTCGCGGCCTCGCTGCCCGCGCCTTGCGACGGAGGGCGCGTGCCGCGCGCGCGCCCCGCGTCGGTGACGTGAACCTGCCCGGTGTCGGTCGCGTGTATGCTTCGCCCGCGAGCGCGCGGCGCGAGTCCGAGCGCGGCGCGCAACTCGTCAACGAACTCGCCCGCCGTCTGCTGACGGTCGGCGCGATCCTTCGCGGTCGCGCGCGAGACGGCGCGACTAAACTCGACGGGCACTTCCGAAGAGATTTCCGTGAGCGTCGGCAGAGTCTCGGAGACGTGCTTATGTCGAAGCTCCGAGAGCGTCCGACCGCCCAAGGGTTTGCGGCCCGCGATAAGCTCGAAGAAGATGACGCCCAAAGAGTAGATGTCGGTGCGCCCGTCAACCTCCGGCTCGCCGTCGCGCGGCATCTCGCCCCACTGTTCGGGCGACATGTAATAAGGCGTGCCGAGTATCTGACCCGCGACCGTGAGAGACGTTGCGCTCGCCGCGTGAACGTCGCCCGCGCCGACAATTTTTGCGATGCCGAGGTCTAAGACCTTGACGACGGTGTGGCCGCGGTCGTCCGTGCCGAGCATTATGTTTTCGGGCTTGAGGTCGCGGTGGACTACGCCGCGCGCGTGCGCCGCGTCGAGCACGTCGGCCACAGGCTCTAAGACTTCGAGCGCCTCGGCGGGCGTGAAGCGCCCGCGCGACTTCAACTCACGGTCGAGCGTGTGCCCTTCGACGTACTCCATGACCATGTAGATCATTCCGTCGCTTCCCGACGAGAGGTCATAGACGGTCACGGAGTTCGGATGCCGGAAGGCGCGCGCGGCCTTGCCCTCGCGCTGGAAGCGCTTGAGCCACTCGGAGTTGTTGCGCATCTCGGAGCGAAGCGTTTTGATGACTACTTCGTCGCCCAAGAGTATGTGGCGCGCGCGGTAGAGCGCGCCCATCCCGCCCTGCGCGATGAAACTCTCGACCCTGTACTTACCGTCAATCACCTGCCCGACGAACGACTCCGGCGACTCCTGCAAAACTTCTCCGTCGTTGGGGCAGAATTTTTCCGTGTCGGGGAAACTCTTATTGCAAGCGGCGCAGAATTTCATTTGGAAGTAACTTCGCCTCGGCAGAGCGCGGGCGCGTGAAAGAATCTCAAGAGCGAGCGAACCTGAACCGCAACGGCCTTTCGGTAGCCGTCTGGGAGAGTCGAAGTCTAACACGGCCCTCACGCGCCTGTGAACCGCGAGCGCGCGGGACTGAGTTCATACGTCCTTGCATCACGGCGTCAGACCCTAACCGCCGCAGGCACAGAGGACACAGAGGCGGCACAGAGTTTTAATCCTCTGTGCAATCTCTGCGTCCTCCGTGCCTCTGTGGTTAATATCTTTTCAAGAAGCCGGCCAGTGACCAAAAGACCACCCTGAGAGGCGAGCAACGAAACGCCCCTAAATTTAATCAAATAACGGCACGCGCAACGCCCACGCCGGGCCGCGCTTTCAAACTGACGCCCTACTGAAAGTCTCCCGACGAAAGCGTTCCCCCAACGGCCTTGCGCGCCCGAAAGCGCACACGCGATGAGACTCGACAACTTCCTATCACGCCGCTCCCCACGGTTCGTCTACGCTTGCGGGATTCTTCTAGTTCTGCTCGTAGGCGTCGTGGACTACTTGAGCGGCCCCGACGTTTCGTTCCTGCTATTCTACGCCGTTCCCGTCTTCGGCGCGGCGTGGTACGCCGGACGCCGCGCGGGCTTTCTGATGACCGCGGCGAGCGTCGTGTCTTGGCTCGTCACGGCCTACGACACCTCCGCGCATTTCTCAAACCCGTTCATCGCCTACTGGAACGTAGCCGTCCGCCTCGTCTTCATGCTCGCGCTCGTAAACCTCATCGCCTCGCTCAAACGCTCGCTCCTCAAAGAGCGCGCGCAGGCGCGGACTGACTACCTGACGGGCGCGGTCAACGGAAGGTCTTTCAACGAACTAGCCGAGGCCGAACTCCAACGCGCCCGCAGGCATGAACATCCCTTCAGCGTCGCCTTCATGGACATTGACGACTTCAAACTCATCAACGACCAACGCGGCCACAGCGAAGGCGACCGCCTGCTTCAGATAGTCTCCGACACGATTCGCTCGAACGTCCGCGCCGTTGACACCGTCGCCCGCCTCGGCGGCGACGAGTTCGCAGTCCTCATGCCTGAGACCGGCGACCACGCCGCCCAAGTCGTCATACGCCGCGTGCGCCGCGAACTGCTCGAAGTCGCGCGCCGGCGCGGGCTGCCCGTCACCTTCAGCGTCGGCGTCGTCACATGGGACTACCCGCCCGCCTCGACGGACGACGTTCTGCGCGCCGCCGACAAACTCATGTACACGGCCAAGCGTCTCGGCAAAAACTCCGTCCGCCACATCAACGCCAACCAACCCGCCACCGCCGCTTGAAGACGATGCGCGTCAACGTGACCCTTGACGATGTTCGACACGCGCTCCGCTCGCCGGCTCGGAGAGGCTCAGACGTGATGTGATGGTTCTCGCCTTCAGTCGCCGTGAGACGTTCTTGAAACTCAAGCGATACAGATTCTCAAAGTTTTTGCCGTAGAAGTTTTCCCGCGCTTCCCCCGTTTCGAGTAAAAAAAACCGGCAGGAGAGTCAAACTATGCAAGGGCCTTTACGCGGGATTTTGGCGGGCGCGGCGGCTTGGAAGTTGGGCGGCGGCTGCATCTCGACCGTGCTCATCTTCATCATCGTCTTCTGGGCGCTCGGCTACGTGCACTGTTAGGAAAATGTTGAATGCGGCAGTGTGAATGATGAATGATGAAGGCGACGCTGTTTTAATTCATCATTCCGCATTCCGCATTCATCATTTCTTTCATTCGCCGAGGTAGATGCGCTCGGTGTATTCGCGCACCATCCGGTCGCTGTTGAAGACGGGCGCGAGCGTCTGTATGGCGTGGCGCGTCATCGAGAGCCAGCGAAGAGGGATGCCGCGCTCGTCGCGTTCGTAGAAGGTAGGGACAACTTCGTTCTCCAAGATGCGGTAGAGCGACTCGGCGTCGTGCTCGTCAATCTCCTCGGTCGTCTCGGCGAACGTCTCATCGCCGATGGCCCAACCGTTTCGACCGTCGTAGCCTTCGAGCCACCAGCCGTCGAGGACTGACAGGTTCAGTCCGCCGTTCATCCCGACCTTCTCGCCGCTCGTCCCCGATGCTTCCAGAGGGCGTCGCGGCACGTTCATCCAAACGTCAACCGACTGAACCAACTGGCGCGCTATCTCCTGATCGTAGTCTTGAAGGAAGACGGCGCGCTGCATCACGTCGGGGTCGAGCTTCCACATCGCCATCTGCTGCAAGATGAGCTTCGCGCCCTGATCCTGCGGGTGCGCCTTCCCGGCGAAGACAAACTGCACGGGACGCTCCGAGTCCATGATGAGACGGCGCAGGCGTTCGGGATTCGTCAGCAACAAGCCCCAACGCTTGTATGCGGCGACGCGACGCGCGAATCCTATCGTCAACGCATCAGGCTCGAACATTCCGAGCGCGGCGTCGGCGTAGGCGCGCGGCTCGTGCTGTTGAAGGCGCGCGTGGAAGAGGCGTTCGCGCACGAACGCAATCAGACGCCGCTTCTGCAAGCGGCGCACGCGCCAGAGTTCCTCGTCGGGAATTCTTTCGACCGCCGCGGCCCAAGCCTCCGCGTCGTGCAAGACTTCGACCCAGTCCGCGCCGACGTGCTCCGTGTAGAGCGCGCGAAGCATCGGCGAGACCCACGTCGGCGCATGCACGCCGTTGGTCACCGAAGTTATAGGCACTTCCGAGACGTGACGCTCCGGCCACATCTTGTTCCAAAGCTCGCGCGAGACTTCGCCGTGCTTGCGGCTCACCCCGTTCGACACGCGCGACATGCGCAAGGCGAGCGGCGTCAGCCCGAACGATTCTCCTTCGTCTTCCTCGCGCACGCGACCGAGGCCCAAAAATTCCTCGCGCGTGAGGTTGAGCGCGCGCCAGTAGTCTTCGCCGAAGCACGTTTCGATAAGAGACGCGCTAAACTCGTCGTGCCCGGCGGCGACGGGCGTGTGCGTCGTAAACGCGCTGCGCGCGCGGACGACCGACGCGGCCTGCGCGAAGCTCATGCCCGATTCGGTCAACTCGCGCGCGAGTTCGAGCGTGAGGAAAGCGGAGTGGCCTTCGTTCAAGTGAAAGACGTGCGGCTCTATTCCCAGACGACGCAGCAGACGCACGCCGCCTATTCCTAAGACCATCTCCTGAACGCAGCGCGTCTCGCGGTCGCCGCCGTAGAGGTGGCCGGAGATGTACTTGTCAATCGGGTCGTTGCCTTCGACGTTCGTGTCGAGCAGATAGAGCGTCACGCGTCCGACGTCAACGCGCCAAGCCTGCACGCGCACGCTCCGCCCGCGCATCAAGACTTCGATGTAGGCCGGACTGCCTTCACTATCGCGCACGAGTTGGAGCGGGAGGGCGTTAACGTCAATCTGGTTGTAAGACTCCTCCTGCCAACCGTCGCGGCGCAGTCGTTGACGGAAGTAGCCGTGGTGGTAGAGCAAGCCGACGGCGACGAGCGGGAGTCCGAGGTCGCTTGCGGACTTCAGGTGGTCGCCCGCGAGAATTCCTAAGCCGCCGGAGTAGAGCGGCAGCGAGTGGTGTACGCCGAACTCCGCGCAGAAGTATGCGACGGGTCGTTCGTTCGTTATCGCGCGCGCGTGGAGCGCCGCCCAAGTGTGCGCGCCCGCGCTCATGTACGTGTCGAAGGCTTCGGCGACTCTGCGCACGCGCTCGATATAGACGGGGTCGGTCGCCATCTTCATCAAGTTGTACTGCGAAATCTCTTTCAGAAGGCGTCGCGGGTTGTGCTCACACTCGCCCCAGACCTCTTGGTCTAGGTCGCGGAATATTGACGAGCCGTCGGAGTTCCAGCTCCACCAGTAGTTCCACGAAAGTCGCTCAAGCGCGGCGATGGTTTCGGGCAGCGCGCCCTCGCCCGCTCGCTCAAAAATCTGCTCGACCCCGTTCATCGTTTGAACCATTCTTCTCTGTTCTCTCTCACCTAAGCCGCGGTCAACTTCTTAAGACGCGCGCGAGTTCGACCGGCGCGCACGACGTTCGTTTCGCCCGTCAGCCGTCGAATTTATGATTGCGTAAAAATAGTTCCGCGTCGCCGTGCGAAAAGAAGACTAGACGCACTTCCTCGACGCGCGCGGCGTCGCCTTCGAGAAACTCCGCAACCGCTACGGACGCGACGCGCGCGGCCTCTTCGCGCGGGTAGCCGAACGCGCCCGTCGAGATTGAAGGAAAGGCCACGCTCTTGAGCGTGTACCGCGCGGCGAGCGCGAGCGAGTTTCGGTAGCACGCGGCGAGTAGTTCCGACTCGCGCCCGTCCTCGCGCCCGTAAATCGGCCCGACGGTGTGTATGACGTGTCGCGCCGCGAGAAGCCCCGCCGTCGTCAACACGGCCTCGCCCGCCGGCAAGCCTTCGGGGTAGAGCGTGCGTCGAATCTCGCGGCACTCTTCGAGAATCCGTGGGCCGCCCGCGCGATGAATCGCGCCGTCAACGCCGCCGCCGCCCAAGAGACTGCTGTTCGCGGCGTTGACGATTGCGTCAACCTCCTGCCTCGTAATGTCGCCTACGCGGACGCGGACGCGCCCTCCGAGGAGGTCAAACTTAGTTTGTTCGGGCAACAAATTACTCCCAAGCCGCAGAAAGATACACGCGGAAACCTTCGGCGGCAACTTCGGCGGATAGGTTTTTCTCTCTCAAGAGACTTTCAGCCAACACTGCCTGAATCAGATTTTCAGCCAACACCGCGCGAATCCACACGCCCCCGACCTTTGAAACACGCGCGGCCTTTTCTAACTTTTTGCTCGAACGCAGGGCAAGAAGCAGTTCACCGCAGAGGCGCGGAGGACGCGGAGGCAGCGCGGAGAAGTCAACCCTCTCTGCGCTGCCTCCGCGCTCTCCGCGCCTCTGCGGTGAAATTTACTTCCAAAACGCTCTACTGAGAATAGCCATTCTGGACAACTGTCGCTAACGAACGTCCGTCGTCTTTCTGATTCTACGACGTTTCGTCGTCGTCCGCGAACCCGCGCGGCTCGACGTTGATTTCGTCGAACATGTCCTGACGGCGGAGTGCTTCGGCGATGCCGCGCGCCTTGTGTTCGGTGAGCGGGTGTTCGGGGTCGAGGCTCGCTATCTCGAAGACGCCTTCGTCAATCATCTCGACGCCGAGCTGGCCGAGCGTGACGCCGGGAACGACGATCATCTCGTTCAGATTGTGTATGCGGAAGCGGCCCGTCTCCTCCACCCAGTCCTCTATGAAGGGGTCGCGCAGGGCGTGCTCCGCCTCGGAGACGCTCAGGTACGAGCCTTCAACAATCAGACAGTATTCGTTTGACTGACTTCCCTTCATGGCGTGAAGCTCAAAGAGGCACGCGAGAACGCGTCTCAACGGGGCAGCGCGAGGTGTCGGCGTGCCGCAAGCGCGAACTTTAACACCGAGCAGCGCGCGCTGACAAAACTTTTTTTAGCGCGGACGTGAAACGTCGCAACGCGAAAACGCCGCCGCGAGATTCCGAGTCTCGCGGCGGCGTCTGTAGTTGGACGCTCACGGTTGGCGTGTCGAAAGTTTTAATAAACTCTTCCGCTCTCGTCGTTGAGCGTTCGGGTCAGGCGGTCGAAGTATGCGTTGAATGTGACGAAGCTCGTGCCTTGGAAGAAGGCGCGTCCGCCCGTCTGGTCGGAGAGGCGGTTGAGCGCGCTCTGGCCGAAGCTGACGGCGGTGCGATTCCAACTCGTCAAGCCCGCCGACGGTGCGAAGAACGAATAGACAGCGACGCCCCGGCTCTTGGCCTCGCGCGCGGCGCGCTGGAGGTCAATCGAGTCAACGGTGGACGAGTAGTCGAAGCCGCGCGAGATGTCCAAGCCGTCGGAGACGAGGAGGACTGCGCCGCGGTTCGTGCCGTCCGCAGGGAAGAGCTTGAGCGCGTCTCGAACCTGCGTGAAGGGATTTCCGGACGAGACGGCTGTCGTGCCCACGGGGATGCGAAGCGCGCGAGCGGCGGCTTCGAGGTCGGTCGTGAAGGGTTGTCGAACCTGCAAAGAGCCGGAGCGTATGTAGCCGACCAACACGCGCGAGCCTTCGGGGAGCGAGCGTATAAACGCGCCCGTCTCCTGTAGCTCGTTGCCGACGCGCGACTCCAAGTCGTCTTGTATGAGCACGGCGAGGTTGAGCGGCGTGCGAACGCGCGCGCCCGCAGTCTCTGACTTAGACGCCTTCTTCGACTGCGCGGACGCGGGGACGGCCAGCGCGCCGAACGCGGCGACGACGACCAGAGCGAGGACTGTAAAAAGACTGTAAAATCTCTTCATCTTCAATTCTCCAAAACCCACGACTTTCGCGCGGGGCTTGCGCGGCGAAGACTTGATTCAATCATCGGGGAAACGTCGTCCGAACCAGTTTTTCGCGCCTTTTTTGATGCCATGAGGCGTCGGAAAGTGGCCTGCGCTTTATAGCTTAACTAGAGTACAGTACCGCGAGCGGAAGCCTCGCGGGTGCGTCTTACAAAACACGCGCCCTGCCATGTGCGGCATACCCGCTCGCTACCGCTCGCGGTACTGTATCTCTCCGGGCGGGAATAAAATTCGGGGGCGTACGGATTAAACGTCCGTGGACGTGCGCCGCGAAGGGTTTGACTGAAAGGACGGTTGGCGCGAAGCTTGACGCGGCGAGAGGTCGAAGACTGAAGTTTCGGTCGAGAGGTTTCAGATGAAGAGAAAGCTGTTTGCAATCGTTCTGGTCGCGGTCGTTCTCGCGTTGGCCGCAGTCGCAACGACCGTCGCGTTAGACAAAAGCTGGCGGCGCGAAAACCTGCGCGCGGTCGTCTTCCTGCAAGAGCACGCGAGCCGTCGCGTCGTCGGGGCCGTGTCGCTCAAGCTGTTCGGCTGAGATGGCAGTAGCCCGACCGTGATGAAGGGCGTTGTCACGACGTAAGCACGCCCTCCCTCACGGTCGGGCTACTTCCTCGAATCCGAGGCGGCGGGCGGTTACGTAATTTGACCGGTTGGTGAGCGTGATGGTTATAAAGAAGCCGGACGACATCAAGAGCAGCGAGATAACCGACAAGAGTGTCTATCTCAACCGCCGCACGTTCATGCGCGGCGCGATACTCGCCGCCTCGACCGCCGCGACGGGCCTACTCTACCGCCAACTCCTCGCGCCCGAAGTCCCGCTCGCAACACCCGCGGGCAAGTTAGCGCCCGGCTCGCAAGACGCGACGCGGAACTGGGGCTTGCCCGGCGAGGAGGCGACGAGCTATCAAGACATAACGCACTACAACAACTTCTACGAGTTTGGCACGGACAAGTACACGCCCGCGCGCTACGCGCAAAAACTCATCACGCGCCCTTGGACTGTCGCCGTCGAAGGCTTGGTAAACAAGCCGAAGGTGTTCGACCTCGACGAGTTGACGCGCCTGTTCACGCCGGAGGATCGCGTCTATCGCCTGCGATGCGTGGAAGGCTGGTCAATGGTCATCCCTTGGCTCGGCTTCTCGCTGGCGTCGCTTCTGAAGTTGGTCGAGCCGCGGGGAGGCGCGCAGTACGTCGTCTTCGAGACCGCGAACGACCCGAAGGGGCGGGGCATCCCGCAAACCGACGCGCTCACTTGGCCCTACGTCGAAGGTTTGCGACTTGATGAGGCGATGCACCCGCTCGCGCTCCTCGCCACGGGCATCTACGGCGAGGCGTTGATGCCGCAGAACGGCGCGCCCGTCCGACTCGTCGTTCCTTGGAAGTACGGCTTCAAGAGCATCAAGTCAATCGTGCGCATCAAGCTCGTCGAGCGTATGCCCGTGACGACGTGGGTCAGAGAAGTGCCCGACGTGTACGGCTTCTTCTCAAACGTCAACCCGGAAGTTGACGTCCTCCGCGCGCAAGCAACGGAGCAGCGCATCGGCGAATGGACGCGCCGACGGACGCTTCCCTTCAACGGCTACGCCGACGAGGTCGCGCATCTCTACGACGGTATGGATTTGAAATACTTCTACTAGAAGCTGTTAGCTATTAGCTGTTAGCTGTTAGCTGTTAGCCAAACGCATTCGAGATAGCTAATGTCCGATTTGCAAAATTCTTTACCGGCGGAAAGCTAAAAGCTAAAAGCTATTAGCTAACAGCTTTCTTATGAACTGTACTTCCCGGTTTTTGACAGATAAGAGATGAGATAAGCGGCGAGGAGAGCTTGCCCTCCTCGCCAGAGTTGTCCAAAGTTGTTAGTGACCAAACTTTCAACTGAGGGAGCAACTCA
>Ga0081539_10002623_pt1 | contig 24577 bp, 27 predicted proteins | sample TabmetS4T2R2_FD_71023 | JGI IMG/M metagenome (GOLD analysis project Ga0081539, IMG submission 71023) | Tabebuia heterophylla rhizosphere microbial communities from the University of Puerto Rico - S4T2R2 | ecosystem: Host-associated > Plants > Roots > Rhizosphere ...
CACCACGGCAAAGGCGAGCGGAACATCCGCCGTGCGCGAGAGTGTTAACAGGCGTTTCACCGCCTGCGTCGGTTGCGCAGCATCATCGTCCCGCCACCAAAAGGTCGGCGTGCGACCCGCAGCGCGCAGCCGCGCCAGCGCTTCCTCGAGCGCCTGCCAGGTCACAGCCATTGCTTGATCAGCTCGGCGCTGCGCCGCGCGCCGTCGAGGTTGACGAGATCTGTCGGTGCCTGCTCGGCACGCGCAGCGCGGTTCACGGCATCGGCGAGCGACTGCGGATCGAGCGAGCGTTCTTCCAGCATGGTGGCGGCGCCGCGCTCGGCGAGGAGGCGTGCGCGCACCGTCTGCTCCACCTCGTCGCCGGCCGCGAACGGCACGAGCACTGAACGCACACGCGCCTGCAGGATCTCGGCGACGGTGTTGTAGCCGGCCTGGCTGATCGAGAGCGCGGCTCCCGCCAGCAGCGATTGAAAATCGTCGCGACTGCGCTCGACGATGACACCCGCGCCCGCCGCGCGCGCCAGCGCGCGAACGTCGGCGTCACTCGCGCTCACGCCGGCCAGCAGGCGCCACGTGGCATCGCGAAGGAGCGTGTGGCTGCGCGCGGCGAGCGCCGTTTCGAGGAGCCGCCGGCCGACCGCGCCACCGCCCGCCGATACCAGCACCTCGCTGCGCGCAGCGTCGAGGCGTGGTGCCGGTGCGACGATGTAGCCGGTGTAGTGCAAGCGCTCGGCGAGGAGATGAGCAGCGGTAAACGTGAGATCGAACCGCGCGAATCGCGGGTCGCCGTGCACCAGGATGCGATCGAAATGGCGTAGCGCGAGCTCCGCCGTGTCGGCTTCGCGCTCGCGGCGCGGCTGCAGCAGGTCGCGCACCGAGCAGACCACGAGCGGCCGTGGCGCGAGGCGCCGTGCATCCTCGAGCAGCGGCAGGAGCTCGAAGCGCATTTGCCGCCGGCCGAACGGAAAGAGCTCGACCAGCAGCACGTCGGCGCGCGCGGCGCGCCAGGCGTCGAGCAGTGCGCCGGCGCGGCGGCGCTTCCACGGTTCGTCGATCGGCCGGCCGGCGTCGTCGACGAGCATCTTGAAGCTGATATCCGCGGCGCTTGCCGGTGGCAGCTGCACGTCGACGGGGATGGAAGCGACTGGCACGCCGCCGCTTGCGAGCACCACTTTGAAACCGGCGGCGCGTAGCGCCTGCGCGAGCGTTGCCGCGCGCTTGAGGTGCCCGATGCCAAGGAGATGCTGGACATAGAAGAAAACGGTCATCGCACGTTGAGCGAATGGACCTTGGGCGTGCCGTCCGGCGCCAGGTGAAAGAGATGTACCGCGTGCCAGTCGAGCTTCGCCGGCGGTGCGCCGCGCATATCCCAGCCCATGGCCGTCGCGAGCACGGCGCGAATAACGCCGCGATGCGTGATGGCGAGCGTCGGCTCATTGACTTCGGCGAGCCAAGTACGCACGCGCGACCAGACTTCGCGAGGCGTCTCGCCCTTCGCCGGACGGAAGTCCCAGCCGCGCGCCTCGTTCTCGCGCATGGCGACGCCGAGCTCCTCGCGCAGCTCGGAAAGAACGCGTCCTTCCCAGTCGCCCCAGTGCATCTCCACGAGGCGAGCATCGCTCGGCGCCTCATGCGCGCCGAGCAGGCGCGCCGTCTCCACGCAGCGCGCAAGCGGGCTCGTGACGACGCGCATGCTGCGGCAAAGCGAGGGCAGCGCGTGCGCCGCCAGCGCCGCGCGTCCCTCCTCCGAGAGGGGCACGTCGCGGCGTCCCTGGATGCGTCCCGCGGCGCTCCACGCCGTATCGCCGTGGCGCCGTAGCGCGACAAGCACCATCTACAGCGCGGCGAGCGCCGCCTTGATGCGCGCCGAGGCCGCCTCGAGGCTGCGCTCGGCGGCGACGAAACGCGCGGCTTCAGTGCCAAGCGCGGCGCGGCGAGCGCGATCGGCGAGCATGCCGCGCACGGCATTGGTAAATGCGTCCTCGTCGCCATAGGGCACCAGCACGCCGGTGCGGCCATCGGCGACGACGTCCGGCACGCCGCGCGTGGCGCACGAGACGACCGGGATGCCGGCCGCCTCGGCTTCGAGGAGCGCCATGCCGTAGGCCTCGTTCACCGCTGGCCAGGCGTACAGATCGCAGGCGGCGAGCACTTCGGCAATGCGCGGCTGCCCGAGCGCGCCGAGAAACGTCGCACGCTCATCGAACATGGATTCCACTTCAGCGCGCATGGCGCCGTCACCAATCACCAGCAGCCGCCAGCGCTGATCGTCGAGCCGCGCGAGCGCGGCGGCGAGCGTGCGGTAGGAGGCGAGCTTGTCGCCGCCGCGCATCATTGCCACCACGGCGATCCACGTCGTTGCGGTATCGAGCTTGCGCTCGGCGGCGAGCTCCGAGCGCCGCGCCGCGCGATTGGCGCTCGCCGCGCGATAGAGCGCGACGTCGAGAAAGGGCGGCAGGTAGAGAATGCGGCGCTCATCGACCAGCTGGCGCAGGCCCGGCATGTCGTCGCGCGACGGGCAAAGCACGAGCGCCGCCTTGCGGATCGCCGCCACGCTCGCTTCGTGCCCGATCGCCCAGGGGCCGAAGGCGCGCTTCGCCGCGTGCGACGCCTCGGCGATGACATAGGGAATGCCGAGCGTGTCGCACACCGTCGGCCCGAGCCAATCGGGCGCCTTGTAATAAAGGTGGTAGGTGAACCAGAGCTGCGGCCGCTCGTCCGCCGGCGCGTCGCGCCATTGGGCGGCGAGCTCGGCGGCGTACGCCTCGCCCTGCGCGCCGAGCGCGCGCTGGCGCGACGCGTCGCCGTCGCCGTCGTAGCTGCGGAAGGTGGAGATGACCTGCACGCGGTGTCCGGCGAGCGCCAGCGCATCCATCAATAGTCCGGCAACGCGCCGATCGCCCGAGGGCGTGCCGTGGGTCGGCGACTTAAGCGGTGCGTAGAAGGCGATCCGCATGCGAGCCCGCAAGGCCGAACTTGCGCGCCAGGCGCTCGAGATTTCCGTCCAGCGTGAACTCGGCGCGCACGCGCGCCTCGCCCGCCGCGCCGATGAGGCGCCGCCGCGCCGGATCGCGGATCAGATCGGCGAGCGCGGCGGCGAGCGAACCCGCATCGTTCTCGGGTACGAGCAGACCCGTGCTGCCCTCGCGCACCAGCTCGGCAATGCCCGAAACGCGCGTCGCCACGCACGCGAGCGCCTGGCTCTGCGCCTCCATCAGCACATTGGGCAGCCCATCGCGGTCGCCGTCGCGCGCGACGCGGCAGGCGAGCGCGAAAAGATCCGCGCGCCGGTAATGCGCCAGCAGCTCGTCCTGCGCCAGCGGGCCCAGCCATTCGATGCGCTCGGCGATGCCGAGCGAACGCGCGCGGCGCTCGAGCTTCGCTTTCAGCGGCCCGCCGCCCACGTGCACGAAGCGCCAGTGCAGATCCGCTGGCAGCCGGGCGAGCGCGGCGAGAAGCACGTCCGCGCCTTTTTTCTCTACCAGGCGCGCCACCGAGAGGATGGTGACGGGCTCGCGCGCGTCGCTGCCGTCTTTCGACGGCCGCGCGGCGCGATAAGGCGGAAAGCGTCCGAGGTCGATGCCGTGATAGACCAGCTCGACGCGCCCGGCCGGCGCGAGCGGCGCGAGATGCGCATGATTCGCACGCGTGCAGGTGACCAGCCACCGGCACGCGGCGAGCTTCTCGCGCTTCTCCCACGCCGGCGTCGTCCAGATGTCCTTGGCATGCGCCGAGCCGCTCCACGGCAGGCCGCGCAGCATCGCCGCATAACGCGCGACCGATGCGGGCGTGTGCAGGAAATGCGCATGCAGGCACGCGACGTCACGCGGCAGCTCGGCCGCGAGCACCAATGCCTGGCCGAAGCGGCGCACGCGATTGGCCGTCGGGTCGCGTGCGAGATCGCGCAACCATTGTGCGCGCGTCGCTCGGTACGTCGGCCATTTGCGCACGGTGAGCCACGCCCGGAGCACGCGCCGCGGCTCGTGCAGCAGATACTCGGGCAGATAGCCCACTTCGGCCCGAATTTCGCGATGCACCGGATGGCGGCGCTCGTCAGTCGGACGGCGCAGCGACACGATCAGGATGTCGAGCCCGCGGCGCTCGAGCGCGGCGATTTCCTGCGCGATGAACGCTTCGGAAAGCCGCGGATAGCCCTTGAGGACGAAGGCGACGCGCAAAGATCAGCCGATGCGCGAGAACGCGCGTGCGGGCCTCGCTTCTTGCTCGAGCGGCTCGAGCCAGGGCGCGACGAGGCGCGAGACGTTTTTCAGCCCTTCGAGGAGCCCCGGCACCACGACCTCCGAGGGGCGGTTCTGCCTCGGCAGCGCGCGCAGCGCCGCGGCCATCACCGCCGGGTCGTACGTGCCGTCGTCCTTCAACATCGACACGAGGCCGAGCTTCGCCGCGCGCGAGGCGCGCATGAACTGCTCGAGGCGCGGCGCGGTGCGCGGCACGATCAGCGCGCGCTTGTCGAGCGAGATCACTTCGCAGAAGGTGTTGTAGCCGCCCATCGCCACGACGCCGGCGGCGCGCGCCATCAGCGTCTCCAGCTGCTTATGGAAGACGATGGCATCGACGCGCTTCAGTTTCGCCGCGCGGTCCATGAAGTCGGTCTGCCGCTCCGCCGCCATGAACGGCCCGAGCACCAGCAGCGCGGGGTACGGCAGGAGCGGATCGTGCTCGTAGGCGCGCAACACCCAGTCGATCAGCGCGTCGCCATCGCCGCCGCCCCCGGTGGTGACGAGGAGATACGGCCGCTGTGCGATCTCCGGCAGCCGCGCCGGCGCGCCCTGCGTCGGCACCTCGCGATGCAGATAGCCGGTGTAGACCATCTTCTGGCGCACGCGCGGCGGAAGGGCGATGCCCTCCAGCGGATCGCAGATCTGCGGCAGGCCGTACACCCAGATCTCGTCGTAGAGCTCGCGCAGCGCCGGCATCGCTTTCTTCCTCTGCCACTCGGGCTCGAGGAGCCGCGGCTCGTCCATGACGTCGCGCAGCCCGAGCACGAGCCGCGTGCCGCGGCGCTTGAGCGACTTCAGTGTCGGCAGCACCTCGCCGCGCAGCCCGACCGGCTCCTTGTCGACGATGAACACGTCGGGATCGAAGATCTCCGCGGTGTGCTGGATGATCGAGGCGCGCATCGACAGCGTCTCGGCGATGTCGAGGTGCAGATTGAGCGGCGTGTAATCGCCGTTACGCAGCTTGATGACGCCGGGCACGCGCACGAAATCGACGCGCGCGCGAAAGTCGAAGCTGCCGATGATCGGCGAGCCGGAGAGGATCAGTACCGAGACCTGCTTGTAGCGCTCGACGAGCGCGTGGGCGATGACGCGGCAGCGGCGCAGATGGCCGAGGCCGAACGTGTCATGGCTGTAAATGAGGATGCGGCCATCCTTGCGTTGCGCTCGCATGATCCCCTCCCCAGTGTGAGGTAATTCTCGGCTCAAATTCCGGCCCGAGCAAGACAGGCCTTGCAGGCGCCGCAGGCCCGCCAGTTGTCCCCGTCGCGCAGGGGCCGGCGACACGACCAGGTCATATCCAGCAACTCGCGCGGCAGCGAGTCGGCAAGCTCGCGCTTCGCCGCGTGGTAAACGGGATAAATCCAATCGACGCGCTCCTCGCCGAGCTTGCGCGCGCGATAGCAGTCATAGAGGCTTTCAAATAGGCGGCGCTGGCGCGCCGAGCGGTTCTCGATATCGGTGTCGCGCGCGAGCGCCGCGACCGCGACGCGGTTGCAGCCCGGCGTGTCGATCGCCACCTGGCAGGCGACGAACGCAATGCATACATAGTCGATCGGTATCGCTTCGAGCTCGCGGAAATCGAGCGCCGATTCGGAGTAGCGGAAGGGCCGATAGCGGCTCGCGCACCAGGCGACGATGCGCTCGACCGCCGCCTGCTCGGCTTCGGCACGGTGCTCACGATTGGCCATGCGGATGTGATGCACGCGCAGCGGCGCTTCGCTCTGCTCAAGCAGCTTGACGAGCATCGCCGTGCTGTCGAGGCCTCCCGAGAACATGACGAGCGTGGTCATCGGCGCCGAAAATTCTATTAGCATTGCCCACGCCATGGCCTCGGCCGCAAACGTGCGCCAGCTCCTCGACCTCGCCGGAAGACACGCGCTCGTCACCGGCGGCTCGCGCGGGCTGGGACTGCAGCTCGCCGAGGCGCTCGGCGAGATGGGCGCCACCGTCGCGATCAGCGCCCGCAAGCAGAACGAGCTCGACGAAGCGACCGCGCACTTGCGCGCGCGCAAGATCAAGTGCGAGGCGTGGGTCTGCGACATGGGCAAGCGCGAGGCGATCGTGCCGATGGCGGACGCGGTGCTCGCCAAGTTCGGCCGCATCGACATCCTCGTGAACAACGCCGGCGCGACCTGGGGCGCACCGGCGGAGGAGCATCCGCTCGAGGCGTGGGACAAGCTCGTCAACCTCAACCTCACCGCGGTGTTCGTGCTTACGCAGCACATCGGCCGCAAATCGATGATTCCGGCGCGCTGGGGTCGCGTCATCAACATCGCCTCGATCGCCGGGCTGATGGGTCAGGACCCGCGCATCGTGCGCACCATCGCCTACAACGCGACGAAGGGTGGCCTCGTCAACTTCACGCGCGCGCTCGCGGCCGAATGGGGGAGCCACGGCATCACCGTCAACGCCATTTGCCCGGGCTTCTTTCCGTCGAAGATGACCAAGGCGACGCTCGGCACCACCGGTGAGTTGATCCGCGACTGGACGCCGACCAAGCGCCTGGGCAACGACGAGGACCTGAAAGGCCTCGCCGTGCTGCTCGCGTCGGAGGCGTCGCGGCAGATCACCGGCCAGGCGATCGCCGTCGACGGCGGCGCGACCATCATATGAATGTTGCTCATGAACGTTGAGTTCGCGCGCGAATACCAGAAGAAGATTCCCTTCGTCTCGCACCTGCAGATCCTCACGGAGACGCTGGGCGAAGGCACGGCGCGCCTTTCGCTGCCGGTCGAGCGGCATCTCACCAACAGCCTCGGCACGGTGCACGGCGGCGTCATCATGTCGCTCCTCGATGTGGCGCTCTGCACCGCGGCGCGCACGCTGCACCCCGAGTCGGTCGGCGTGATCACCATCAACCTCACCACCTCGTTCATCGGCGCCGGCAGCGGCGCCAAGCTCTATGCCGAGGCGCGCGTCCTCAAGGACGGACGCAGCATGAGCTTCGTCGAAGGCGAGGCGCAGAATGCCGACGGCACGCTGGTCGCGAAGGCGGTGGCCACGGTGCGCGTTTTGCACAAGGAGAAAGCATGAAGCGCGAGACACTGCCGAAGAAAATCCGGGGTCAGGCACCGAATCGCGCCGCGACGCGCGGCGTGCATCATCTGGCGCTCACCACCGAGGACATGCGCACGACGGTGGACTTCTACACGCGCGTCGTCGGCATGCCGCTCGTGCATGCGATGAAGGTGCCGCCGGGAATCGGGACCGGGCCCGGCAATCGCGGCAATCCTCCGTACGAGGAACTCCGCCACTACTTTTTCGACATGGGCAATGACTCGCTTCTTGCTTTCTTCGAAATTCCTCCTGGCGCCGAGCCGCGCGCCAAGCGCGACGCGATCGGCGGCATGCAGCACGTCGCCTTCGCGATCACGCCGGCGCAGTTCGCGGCCCTCGAGGGGCGACTGCGCGCCGCAAGCGTGCCGTTCGATGGCCCGATCGACATCCTGCCGGGACTCGTCTCCATCTACTTCCTCGACCCGAACGGCATCCGGCTCGAGGCGTGCTGCCAGCCGAAGGCAGGCGAAAAGCCGGCGGTGATCGGCTCGGTCGCGCAGTCGCGCGCCGAGGCGTTGAAGGAGCTCGAGTCGATCGACCGCGACTGGGCCGCGCCCACGGTGGCGGCCGGAAGATTCAAATGAGCGCCCATCCTCCGCAACCCGCGGCCGCGAGCGCCACGGCGCTCGCCCTCCTGCCGCGCGGCAGCTTCAATCCGGCGAGCCGCGGCGTGCCGATGGGGAACGGCTGGACCTGGTTCGCCGCGGCGTGGTCGCTCTTCCGCGCGGCGGCCGGCACGTGGATCGGCATGCTGCTCGCGCTGATCGTCATCGGCTTCGTCGCCAATTTGCTGCCCATGATCGGTCCTCTCGTGCTGACCGTGCTCTGGCCGGTGTTCATCGCCGGCCTGATGATCGCGAGCCGCACGCTCGAGGACGGCAACGAGCCGAAGTTCACCGTACTCTTCGCCGGCTTCCAGCAGCGTTTTGGCCCGCTAATCCTGCTCGGCGTCATCTCGCTCGTCATCTCGCTCGCCATCGTCTTTGCCGTCGTCGCGCTGACCGGCGTGCAGATATTCGCCATCGGCACGGCAACCAGCCCCGAGGCGGTGTTGACGGCCATGTTCAGCATCGCCTTCGCGGGCCTGCTGATGGCGGCGCTGATGCTGCCCCTCGTCATGGCGACGTGGTTCGCGCCGGCGCTGATCGTGTTTCACGACATGGGCGTGGTCGCCGCGATGAAGGCGAGCTTCGTCGGCTGCATGAAGAACGTGCTGCCGTTTCTGCTCTACGGCGTGATCGCGCTCGTCGCGGGCGCCATCGCCTCGGTGCCGTTCCTGCTGGGCTGGCTGGTGCTGGGCCCCTTGCTTTTTGCTTCCGTCTATACCGGCTACCGCGACATCTACTTCGAGCCTATCTAGCGCTTCGGCGCTTCCAGCCCGCCGATGATGAAGCGGTTCCAGGTCGGGCTGATGATGATCTCGTTGATGCACACGCGCGGCGGCATGCCGGCGATGAAGGCGATGGCGCGGCCGAGGTCCTCGGGCTGCAGCATCTTGTCGCGCTCCTCTTTGGGCGGCGGCACCGGCCGCTTCTCGAGGATCGGCGTCGCCGCCTCGCCCGGGAGCACCGACGTCGCGCGGATGCAATTGGTCGCCTCCTCGAGGTTGATCGATTCGGTGAGCGCAATCACCGCCCGCTTGGTCGCGTTATAGCCGGGGCCGGTCAGGGTGCTCGCGTAGCGCCCGGCCCACGAGGAGACGTTGATGATCAACCCGCCCTTACGGCTGCGCATCCCCGGCAGGACCGCCTGCACGCAGTAGAACATCCCGGAGAGGTTCACCCCGACGATCTGGTCCCAGCCTTCACTGCTGACGTCACGGAAGCTGCGCTTGGGGAGATTGATGCCGGCGCTGTTGATCAGGATGTCGACTCGCCCATGGCGCTTTTGAATCTCGGCCGCGGCGCTCGCCACCTCGTTCTTGTCGCCCACGTCGCAGGCGACGATGTCGGCCTTGACCTGCTTCTGCGCCGCCTCGAGCGTGGCGCGCGTGCGTCCCGAAAGCACGATCTTCGCGCCGGCCTTTTGCAGCTCGATGGCACCGGCGAGCCCGATGCCCGAGCCGCCGCCGGTGATCCAGGCGACCTTGCCGCTCAGTTCACCTGCGCGCGTATTGCTTGGCACCGAAGAGCACCTCCGCTTGTTCTTTGCTGAAGCCCGGCGTCTGGCGGCGCCGCTCGGCGAGCACTTCGACCGCCTTCTTCACCGCCGGGCGTTCGGCGATGCGATCGCGCCAGCGCTTGACGTTGGGATACTCCTCGATATTCACTCCCTGCCTTTCGGGCGCCCGCAGCCACGGCATCGTCGCCATGTCGGCGATCGTGTACTCGTCACACGCGAGCCACTCGCTTTTCGCGAGTTGCCGGTCGAGCACGCCATAGAGGCGGTTCGCCTCGTTCTTGTAGCGGTTCATCGCGTACTCGATCTTCTCCGGCGCATAGCCGAGGAAGTGATGTGCCTGGCCGAGCATCGGGCCGACGTGGCCCATCTGCGTCATCATCCATTGCATCACCTGCCAGCGCTTCTTGATGTCTTTGGGCAGGAACTTGCCGGTCTTCGACGCGAGATAGAAGAGCATGGCGCCCGATTCGGCGAGCGCAAAGGGCTTGCCGCCCGGTCCGTCCTGGTCGACCATCGCCGGGATCTTGTTATTCGGCGAGATCGCGATGAATTCGGGCTTGAACTGATCGCCCGCGCCGATATCGATCGGATGCACGCGGTACTCGAGGCGCGTCTCCTCGAGCATGATGTGGATCTTGTGCCCGTTGGGCGTCGGCCAGGTATAGAGGTCGATCATAGTTTCACCAGTTGCTTTCCAAAGTTCTTGCCCGAGAGCAAATCGATCAGCCCGCGCGGCGCGTTTTCCAGTCCGTGGACGATCGACTCCTTGTATTTCAGCCGACCCTCGGCGAAATAACCGCCGAGCGCGGCCAATGCCTCGCCGTAGCGGTCTTTCCAGTCGAACACGATCATGCCTTGGACGCGCAGGCGATTGACGAGAATCGCGCGCCAGTTTCGCACCCGATAGGGTTCGATCGCGTTGTAGTCGGCGATGGTGCCGCAGACCACGACGCGCCCGAACAGATTCATGCGCGTGAGCAGCGTGTCGAGGATCTCGCCGCCGACGTTGTCGAAGTACACGTCGACGCCCCTCGGGCACTGCTCTTTCAGCTGCTCGCGCAGCGCGCCGGTCTTGTAGTCGATGCAGGCATCGAAGCCGAGCTCGTCCCTGACGTAGGCGCATTTCTCGCGGCCGCCGGCAATGCCGATGGCACGTGCGCCCCAGATCTTCGCAAGCTGCCCGACCACGCTGCCGACCGCTCCCGAGGCAGCGGAGACCACCACCGTCTCGCCGGCCTTCGGCTGGCCGAGCTCGCGCAGGCCGAAGTACGCCGTCATGCCCGGCATGCCGATGAGGCCGAGGTGATAGCTCGCCGGCGCGCGCGACGGGTCCACCTTGCTCGCCTCTTTCGTGCAGCCATAGATCTGCCAGCCGAGCGGCGCGAGCACCGTATCGCCGACCTTGAGCTTCGGATGGCGCGACTCGACCACCTCGCCGACAGTCTGCCCGACCATCACTTCGCCGAGCTCGACGCCCTTGACGTAGCTCTTCTGATCGCTCATGCGCCCGCGCATATATGGATCGAGCGACAGCCACAGGTTGCGTACCAGCACTTCGCCCTCGGCGGGCTTCGGCACCGGCGTCTCCTCGAGGCGGAAGTTCGCCTCGCTCACCGGGCCGACGGGCCGGCTGGCGAGGACGATGCGCTTATTGGTCATAGCGCGGCGTAGCGCGCGAGGTGGTGGTCGGCGTCGCCGTATTCTCGCGCGAGCACGGTGAGGCGGCGGAACGTGTGGCTTACCTTCAGCTCCTCGCTCATCCCCATGCCGCCGTGCAGCTGCACCGCCTCCTGGCTGATGTGGCGCGCGGCGTCGGCGATGCGGATCTTTGCCGCCGAGATGGCGCGCGCGCGCTCGCGCGCGTCGCGCTCGCCATCCGCCTTGCTCGCCGCGAGGCACGCCATCGAGCGCGCCTGCTCGAGCGAGATGTACATATCGACGATGCGATGCTGCAGCGCCTGGAAAGTGCCGATCGGCACGCCGAACTGCTTGCGCGTCTTCAGGTATTCGAGCGTCGTGTCACACGCAAACTGCAGCGCGCCCACCGCCTCCGCGCAGATGAGCGCCGTGGCGAAATCCACCGTCTCGTCGAGTAGCGCCGCGCCGCCGCCGATCGGTTCCGCCGGCGCTTCGCGAAGCACGATATCGCCGGCGAGGCGCTCGTCGATCGTGCGGTGCGCCTTCACCTCGGCCGCGGCGCGCTCGACCAGGTACAGGCCGATGCCGTCTTCCCCGCGCGCGCTGACCACGAGGTAATCCGCCAGCGGCGCGCCGATCACCGCGCGCTTCTCGCCGCTCAGCCGGTGCGTGCTTGCGCGCGTCTGTACCGCATCGAGCGTATAGCGCGCGCCTTTCTCGGCGTGTGCGAAGGCAAGCTTGGCGCGGCCTTCCACCACGGATGGCAGCATGGAGGTGTTTCTCCCGCCGCGCTCGATGGCGCGCGCGGCGAGCACCAGCGGCACGTAAGGCTCGACCACCAGCGCGTCGCCGAACGCTTCCATCACGCCCATAAGGTCGACCGCGCCGCCGCCGAAGCCGCCGTGCTCGGCGCCGACCGGCAGGCCGGTAAGTCCCATCTCGACGAATTGTTTCCACGCCTCGGCGCTCCAGCCTTCGCCGCCGACGATGCGCTTGCGCGCTTCGAAGTCGTAGCTCTTCGAGAGATAGCGTCGGACCGAGTCGGCAAGAAGCTGCTGCTCTTCGTTGTAATCGAAGTTCATAGGCCCAACGTCATCTTGGCGATGATGTTGCGCTGGATCTCGTTCGAGCCGGCATAGATGGTGGTCTTGCGCGTGCTGAGATACCGGTTGCGAATGGCAACGGCGAGCGGATCGCTCGCCACCGGATCGGTGGCGTCCATCATCAGCTCGGTCAGCCCCTGCTGGATCTCGGTGCCTTTGATCTTCAGCATCGATACGTCGGCGCCCGGCGGCTGGCCGGTGCGGCGCATGCGGTCGAGAAAGCGCAGGTTGGTGATCTCGAGCGCGGTGAGCTCGACCTCCAGGCGCGAGAGCCGGTCGCGCCAGCGCGTGTCGCCCATCAGGTGCTCGCCGTAGCGTTTGAGGTACGTAAGCTGCCGCTTCGATTCGCCGATGCGGCCGGTATTCATGCGCTCGTAGCCGAGAAGGTACTTGGCCACCGTCCAGCCCTTGCCCTCCTCGAAGACCAGGTTCTCGGTCGGCACCTTCACGTCGTCGAAGAACACCTCGTTCACTTCGTGGGCGCCGTCCATGAGGATGAGCGGCCGCACGGTGATCCCGGGCGTGCGCATATCCATCAGCAGGAACGAGATGCCTTCCTGGCGCTTCTCCACGGTCGGATCGGTGCGCACCAGGCAGAAGATCCAGTCGGCATAGTGGCCCAACGTGGTCCAGATCTTCTGGCCATTGACGACGTAATGGTCGCCGTGTCTGATCGCCTTGGTCTTCAGCGACGCGAGGTCGCTGCCCGATCCAGGCTCCGAGTAGCCTTGGCACCAGAAATCGTCGCCGTTGTAGATGCGGGGCAGGAAGCGCTTCTTCTGCGCTTGCGTGCCGAAGCGCAGAAGCACCGCGGCGCACATCGTCACGCCGAACGGAATGATCGGCGGACTGCCGGCGTAGCCGAGCTCCTCCTCGAAGATGTAGCGCTGCACGACGTTCCAGCCGGTGCCGCCCCATTCGCGCGGCCATGCCGGCGCAACCCAGCCTTGCTTCGCGAGTATGCGGTGCCAGCGCAGCAGCTCCTCTTTCGAGAGATGCTCATAGCGCTCGACCTTCTCGCGCAGGTCGGCCGGCAAATTGGCGCGCAGCCACGAGCGCACCTCGTCGCGAAAGGCGAGCTCCTCGGGCGAGTAGTTGAGGTCCATGACGGCGGCGCGGGAGGGCCGAAAGTCTACCGCCGAAATCGGGGTCAGAGCCCGATTTTGAATAGGGCTCTGACCCCGATTTCCGTTTGAAACATCCTAGAGAATGCTCACGCCACCGTCGGCGACGATGCACTGACCGGTGATGAACGCGGCGGCGTCGGACGCCAGGAATACCGCGATGCCGCCGATGTCGCGCGGCTCGCCCAGGCGCCTGAGCGGCGTCGCGGCGAGGCGCTCGGCGCGACGCGCCTCGTCCTCCCATAACGCGCGCGCGAAATCGGTCTTCACCAATCCCGGCGCGATGGCATTCACGCGCACGTTCTTCGGTCCCCACTCGGCCGCGAGGTTGCGCACCAGATGGTGGCCGGCGGCCTTCGAGATGCCGTACGCGCCGATGACCGTGTTGGCGAGCAGTCCGCCAATCGAGCCGACGAGGGTGAAGCTGCCGCCGCCGCCCTCAGCCATCTGCGGCAGCGTCATCGCCGCAAGCCACAGCGCACTCTTCACGTTGTTGCCGATGATTTTGTCGAACGCGTCGTCGGAGATGCCGGTGAGCGGGCCGTAGTAAGGATTCGCGGCGGCATTGGCGACGACGATGTCGATGTGACCCCATTTCGCGCGCGTCGCGTCGACGAGCGCCTGCAGCTCGTCCTTGCGCGAGACGTTGCAAGGCCGCGCGAGCACCGCGAAGCCCGCGCGCTCGAATTCCGCGCGCACCGCTTCGCACGCCTGCGCCTTTCGACTCGACACCGCGACCGCAGCACCGGCGCGCGCGAGCTCTTCGGCGATCGATTTGCCGATGCCACGCGTCGAGCCGGTGACGAGCGCCACCTTGCCGCGCAGGTCAAAAAGAGAAGCGCTCATTTCACAATGCGAAATCTCGTATGACTAAGTTGACAGGAGGCCGCTCGTCGCCAGAATAGCGAAACGCGAAACATCCCGCTTTAACCCCCAAAGAAACAAATCAGAAGGAAGGAAATGAATTCAATGGGCGCTCCCGAACCCGCGGCACCGCTTGCCCAACCGTTGGCCCCGAACTTCAGCTACGAGCACGAAGGGGACCGGCAGTTTGCGACAACGCTCGCCCGTGGTCTCGAAGTCCTGCGTTGCTTCACCCCGCTCGAGCCGCTGCTCGGCAACAAGGAAATCTCGGTGCGCACCGGCCTGCCGAAGCCCACGGTATCGCGCCTTACGTACACGCTCACCAAGCTCGGCTACCTGCGTCACAACATGCGCCTCGGCAAGTACCAGCTCGGCTCGGCGGTGCTGTCGATCGGCTATCCGCTCCTCGCCTCGATGAACGTGCGCCAGGTGGCGCGCCCGCTCATGAAGGAGCTCGCCGACTACTGCAACGGCTCCGTCTCGATGGGGGTGCGCGATCGGCTGAACATGGTGTACGTCGAATCCTGCCGCAGCGGCAACGGCATCACGACGCTGCCGGACATCGGCACGTCGGTGCCGATCTCGCAGTCGGTGATCGGCCGCGCGTTCCTCGCAGCTTGCACGCCGCCCGAGCGCGAGGCGGTACTGAACCAGATGAAGGTGAAGGACCCGGAGGCGCATCGCAAATATCGCCTGTCGATCGACAAGTCGCTCGAGGACATCCGCGCGCGCGGCTTCTGCGCCTCGAGCGGCGAGCTGCGCCGCGAGGTCAACGCGGTCGGCGTGCCGATGCGCCGCACGGTCGATGGCGAGATCGTCTCCTTCAACTGCATCGTGCCGGCATTCATGGTGAAGAAAGGCCAGCTCGAGGACGACCTCGGGCCTCGCCTGGTCGCCATGGTGCGCAACATCGAGGCGTCGCTGGGATTGCACTGAGGGATCTCCTTCTCCACTTCCGCGAACTGGACGACGAAGCCAAGGCCGCGGCGATCACCGCGCTGCACGTCGTCCTGATCCTCGGCATCGCCTGGATTCTCCAGGCGAGCGCCAACCGCCTGATCCGCATCTTCAGGCGTTACATGCAAGCGAAGGCGCCGACCGCCGACGAGCAGGCGCGCATCCAGACGCTTGCGCGCGTGTTCCGCAACAGCGCGGCCATCGTCATCGTCATCGTCGCCGGCACATTGGTGCTCGGCGAGCTCGGCGTCTCGGTCGCGCCGATCCTCGCCACGGCAGGCGTCGCGGGCGTCGCCATCGGCTTCGGCGCACAAAGCCTGATCAAGGATTACTTCAACGGCTTCTTCCTCCTGCTCGAGGACCAGGTGCGCCAGGGCGACGTGGTGGAAGTCGCCGGCAAGGGCGGGCTGGTCGAGGAAGTCACGCTGCGCTACGTGCGGCTGCGCGACATGGACGGTCATGTGCACTACGTTCCGAACGGCGAGATCAAGCTCGTCACCAACCGCACGCGCGGCTATGCCACGCCGGTGGTCGATATCGGCGTCGCCTACCGCGAGAACATCGACGAGGTGCTCGCGCTGATGCGTGAGACCGCGGCGGGCCTTCGCGCCGATCCGCAGTGGAAGGACCGCGTGGTCGAGGACCTGGAGGTGATCGGCGTCGAGCGCTGGGGCGATTCCGCCGTCGTGCTGCGCGCTCGCTTCAAGGTCGTGCCGCCCATCCAGCAGTGGAACGTGAAGCGCGAGTACCTGAAGCGGCTGAAGGCGCTCTTCGATGCGCGCGGCATCGAGATCCCGTTCCCGCACCTGACGATCTATGCCGGGCAGAACAAGGACGGCTCCGCGCCGCCCTTTCATCTCCTCGACACGAAGGCGGCCAAGATCGAGTGAAGGCGGCGCACGCCGTCGGTGAGCGCCGCCGGCCCGGGCTGCAGGATCTCCGCCGCTTTGATCTCGTGCAGCTCGCCCGCCTGCACCGCGGGAATCGCCTGCCAGCCCGGGCGCGCCCGCACTCGCTCCGGGCGGAACTTCTTGCCGCACCAGGACGCGACGATGATCTCCGGGCGCCTGGCGACGATCGCTTGGCCGTCTTCGACGATGCGGCCCTTGGCGGCGTGCGAGCGCGATTGCTCGGCGAAGATGTCTTCACCGCCGGCGATTTCGATGAGCTCGCTCACCCAGCGGATGCCGGTGATCATGGGTTCGTCCCATTCCTCGAAATAGACTCTCGGCCGCTGTTTGAAGCGGCGCGCGGCATCGCGCATGTCTAGCAGCCCCTGCTCCAGCTCTCTCACGAGTGCCTGGCCGCGCTCGGCGGCGCCGACGATCGACGAGAGCGTAAGGATCATCGACAGGATCTCGTCCACCGAACGCTGGTTGAAGACCAGCACGTTCAGGCCGCACTTCGCCAGGTCGCGCAGGATGTCGGCCTGCAGATCGGAGAAGCCGATCACGAGATCGGGCTTTAGCGCAAGGATCTTGTCGTTCTGCGCCGAGAGAAAGGCGGAGACCCGCGGCTTCTCGCGCCGCGCTCGCGGCGGACGCACGGTGTAGCCGGAGATGCCGACGATGCGACGCTCTTCGCCGAGGAGATAGAGCGTCTCGGTCGTCTCCTCGGTAAGGCAGACGATGCGCTCGGGATAGCGCGCAGGCATTCGGTATTATCGAGGCATGGGTCCGCTCGCCGGGGTCAAGGTGCTCGAGTTCGAAGCGATCGGCCCAGCGCCCTTCGCCGGCATGCTGCTCGCGGACATGGGCGCCGATGTGCTGGTGATCGACCGGCCGCAGAACGCGGGCCTCGGCCTCAAGCGCGAGCGCTGGTACGACGTCATGCTGCGCGGCAAGCGCTCGGTGACCCTTGACCTGAAGTCGCCGCGCGGCGCGCAAGCAGCGCTCGCGTTGATTTCGCGCGCGGACGCGCTCATCGAAGGTTTCCGTCCCGGCGTGATGGAGCGCCTCGGCGTCGGACCCGACGAAGCGCTGAAGGCGAACCCGCGCCTCGTCTACGGCCGCATGACGGGCTGGGGACAAGAAGGCCCGCTCGCGCCGCGCGCCGGCCACGACATCAACTACATCGCGCTCTCCGGCATCCTCAACGCCATCGGCCGGCGCGGCGAGCCGCCGGTGCCGCCGCTCAATCTCATCGGCGACTTCGGCGGCGGCGGCATGCTTCTCGGTTTCGGTGTGGTGTGCGCGCTCCTCGAAGCGCAACGCTCGGGCCGCGGCCAGGTGATCGATGCGGCCATGGTCGACGGCGCGGCGCTGCTTGCGGCGATGTTTGCCGGCTTTCTCGCCGCCGGCGGCTGGTCGGAAGAGCGCGGCGCCAACATCCTCGACAGCGGGGCGCCCTGGTACGACGTCTACGAAACTGCCGATCACAAATACGTGTCGATCGGCGCCATCGAGGAAAAATTCTTCGCCGAGCTGTGCGCGCGCCTGAGGCTCACCGACCTGCCGGCGCAGCACGACCGCTCGCGCTGGCCGCAAATGCGTAAGCGCTTCGCCGAAGTCTTCAAGGGCAAAACCCGCGACGACTGGTGCCGCATTTTCGAGGGCTCGGACGCGTGCTTCGCGCCAGTGCTCTCCTGGTCGGAGGCGCGCGCACACGAGCACAGCCGCACGCGCTCGGCCTATGGCGAGCTCTCCAAGGTGCCGCAGCCGGCGCCGGCGCCGCGCTTCTCGCGTACCGCGCCTGAGCTTCGTCGTGCGCCACCCGAGCGCGGCGAAGGCGGCGGCGAGGCCCTGCGCGGCTGGGGCTTCGATGAGCGCGCGATCGCCGAATTACGCGCGCTCGGAATCGGTTTTCTTTAGAATCGCGCCGCCATGCTCGGACGCCTGATGCCCCGCGAGGGCAAGTTCTTCGATCTCTTCAATGCCCACGCCGAGCGCATCGTCGAAGGCTCGCGCGAGCTCGCCGCGATGATGAGCCGCTTCGACGAGCTCGAGGCGCACGCGCAGCGCATCGACGGGGCCGAGCGCGCGGCCGACAAGATCACCCACGAGACCATCACGCTGCTGCACAAGACGTTCATCACGCCGTTCGACCGCGAGCAGATCCATGGCCTGATCACGGCGATGGACGACATCCTCGATCTCATCCAGGACGTCGCCGAATCGATCGCGCTCTATGACCTGCGCAGCGTCACGCCCGAGGCGAAGCAGCTCGCCGAGATCTGCCAGTTCTCCTGCGACCGGGTGAAGCAGGCGGTGGCGCTGCTCACCAACCTGAAGGACCCGCAGGCGATCCTCAAGTGCTGCGAGGAGATCGATCGCCTCGAGTCGGACGCCGACCGGGTCATGCGCGGCGCGATGTCGAAGCTCTTCCGCGAGGAGAACGATCTCAAGCAGGTGATGAAGCTGCGCGTGATCTACGATCTTCTGGAATCGATCACCGACCGCTGCGAGGACGTGGCGAACGTCATCGAAGGCATCGTCATCGAGAATTCCTGATGGAGTCGGTCGGGCAGCTCAGCCTCGGCGTCATCGCCGGGCTCGTGATCGTCGCGCTCGCGTTCGATTTCATGAACGGCTTCCACGACGCGGCGAACGGCATTTCGACCGTCGTCTCCACGCGCGTGCTGAAGCCCTATCAGGCGGTGGTGATCGCCGCGCTAATGAATTTCGTCGCGGTATTCATCTTTCACCTGAGCGTCGCAGCCACGGTCGGCAAGGGCATCATCGATCAGGGCATCGTCGATCACTACGTGGTGCTTGGCGCACTGATCGGCGCCATCTCGTGGAACATCATCACCTGGTATTACGGAATCCCGTCTTCGTCCTCGCACGCGTTGATCGGTGGCCTGGTCGGCGCCGGCGTAGCCAAGGCGGGCACCTGGGCGCTGATTCCCGCCGGCATCCTGAAGACCGTCGCCTTCATCTTCATCTCGCCCCTTCTCGGCTTCGCCATCGGCTCCGTTCTCTTCCTCGCCATTTCCTGGATCTTCGCGCGCTCGACGCCCAGCCGTGTGGATCGCCTCTTCCGGCGGCTGCAGCTCTTTTCCTCCTCGCTCTACAGCCTCGGCCACGGCGGCAACGACGCGCAGAAGACGATCGGCATCATCTGGATGCTGCTCGTCGCGGGCGGCTACACGCGCGCGCAAGACTCGGTGCCGGCGTGGGTCGTCATCGCCTGCTACGTCACCATCGGCCTTGGCACCATGTTCGGCGGCTGGCGCATCGTCAAGACCATGGGCCAGCGCATCACCAAGATCCGGCCGGCGAGCGGCTTCTGCGCCGAGCTTTCGGGCTCGATCACGCTGTTTCTCGCCACCGGCCTCGGCATCCCCGTGTCGACGACCCACACCATCACCGGCTCGATCGTCGGGGTCGGCGCCACGCAAGCGGTGTCCGCGGTGCGCTGGGGCCTCGCCGGCAACATCGTCTGGGCCTGGGTGCTCACCATTCCATGCTCGGCGTTCATGGCCGGGCTCGCCTGGTGGATCGCCCGCACGATCCTAAGCTGATCAGTGCGAGTGGTGCTCGCCGCCGACGAGCGGACGCACCTGCAGCTCGGTCCTCACCTCGCCCGCCTTCTCGAACTTGAGCGTCAGCGGCACGCTCGTGCCTTCCTTGAGCAGCGCCTTGAGATTCACCAACATGAGATGCGACCCGCCGGGCTTCAGCTCCAGCGTCGCGCGCGCCGGCACTTCATAGCCTTTGACCTCGCGCATGCGCGAAATATCTCCATCGCGCACGGTGGTGTGCGTCTCGACCCGCTCAGCGGCGGGAGATGAAGCACTTAGCAGTCGATCGGCCGCGCCGGCATTGCGAATGACGAGGTAGCCGGCCGCGATCTTGGCGCCGGGCGGCGTCGCCCGCGCCCAGGCGTCCTGCACCGTCATTTGCGCATGAGCGACATTCGCGAGGAGCAGCGCGACCAGAAAAGCAGGGACTGTCCCTATTTTTCTAAAAAAAGTGACTGTCACCATTTTCATTGGGCCCGCTCTCGCTCCTGAAGTTCGCGCCAGAGGATCTTGCCGGTGGCCGTTTTCGGCAGCTGGTCGACGAACTGCACGACGCGAGGCACCTTGAACGCCGCCATGCGGCTGCGTGCCCATTCGATGATTTCCTCTGCCTTCACATCGGGCGTACGCGGCACGATAACCGCCTTGACCGTTTCGCCGCGATAGCCGTCGGGCGCGCCGATCACGCAGGCCTCCTTGATGCCGGGATGGGCATAGAGCATCGCCTCGACCTCGGCCGGCCAGACCTTGAAGCCGGAGGCGTTGATCATGCGCTTAAGGCGATCGGTGATGAAAAAGTAGCCCTCGTCGTCGTAATAGCCAAGGTCGCCCGTGCGAAAGAAGCGCTTGCCGTCATGCTCGATGAACGCCTCGCGCGTCGCCTGCTCCTGCCGCCAATAACCTTTGAAGACCTGCGGCCCGTGCACGATGATCTCGCCCACCGCGCCGACGCCGAGCTCGGCGCGCGTTTCGAGGTCGATCACCCTGGCGTCGGTATTGAAGAACGGGATGCCGGCGCACTGGCGCTTGGGCCGCTGCGGCGGGTTGATGTGGCTCGGCGCCATCGTCTCGGTGAGACCATAGCCTTCGACGTAAGGCAGGTGAAAGACCTCTTCGAGCTTGCGCGCAAAGGCTTCCGGCATCGCCGCCCCGCCGCCGCCGAGCTGCCGCAGGGAAGATAGGTCGTATTTGCCGAGCTGGGGATTGGAGACGAAGTCGACCAGCATCGTGGTGATCGCCGACCAGTTGGTGACGCGGGCGCGCTCGATCTGCATCGCTGCGCAGTCGCGGTCCCAGCGCGAGAGCAGCACGATGGTCGCGCCGCGATGGATCGGCGAATTCATGCCCGCCTGCATGCCGGTGACATGGAACATCGGCAGCGCCGAGAGCACGACCGCCTCGCCCTCGTCGCCGCGCCAATGGAGATACGGGATCGCGGTCGCCTGCACGGTGGCGTGCGTATGGATGCAACCTTTCGGCTTGCCAGTGGTGCCTGACGTATAGGGCATGACCGCCAGGTCGTCGCCCCCCACGCGGTGCTCCGCCGGCGCCCCGCCGGCCTTAATGGCGTCGCGCCAGGCGATGGCATTCGTCGCAATGCGTGGCGCGCGCACGAAATCGGGCAACGGCAGATCGGTGCCAGCGTCCACATAATCGGAATACGTCGCGATGATCACCTGTGGCACGCCGAGCGGCGCGATGCGCTCGTAGAGTTCCTGGCCAACGACGGCGACGCTCGTTTGCGCGTCGTCGACATAATGGCGCAGCTCCTCCGTGCGATTCATCGGATTCACCGGCACCACGACCGCATCGGCGCGCAGGATGGCGTAGTAGCCGATCACGAATTGCGGACTGTTTTGCAGGTACAGCAGCACGCGGTTGCCCCTGGCGACACCGCAGCGCTGCTGCAAGAAGCCCGCGAGCGCGTCAGCTTCGCGCTTTACCTGCGCATAGGAGATGCGCGTGCCGTAGTAGTCGATGAGCGTGCGGTCGGGGTACCGCGCCGCGCTGGCTGCCAAGTTGGCGTAAACGCTGGCGCTCGGAATATCAAGCGTGCGCGGCGCGCCGGGCGGCCAATACGGAAAATGCCTGCTGAACGTCACAGCGCGTAGCGCGCCACGGCCTTCTCGTCCCAGGCGATGGCGCACCCCGGCTTCGAGGGGATGATCACGTGCCCGTCTTTGAGCTCGAGCGGCTCGGCGAGGATCGGGTTCGCCCAGTCGACGTACTCGAGCCAGTGGCGGGTCGGCGTCGCCGCGAGGAGATGGCAGCTCACTTCCGGAAAGAGATGGCTCGACATCTCGGCACCCGCGCCCTGCGCGAGCGCGGCGGCGCGCAGCCAGCCGGTGACGCCGCCGATGCGCTCCGCGTCCGGCATCACGTAATCGCACGCGCCGGCGGCGAGGGCCTGCGCCATCTGCTCCGGCCCCATGAAGTTCTCGCCGAGCTGGATCGGCGTCGCCACTTCGCGCGTGATGCGCGCGGCGCCGGCGAAGTCGTCAGCGCGGATCGGCTCCTCGATCCAGTACACGCCGCCTTCCTCGTCGATCAGGCGTCCGCGCCGGATCGCCTCCGCGACCGTGAGCACCTGGTTGAAGTCCACCATCAGCGTGATGTCCGGACCGATCGTCTTCTTCACCGCGCGCAGCGCCTCGAGATCGAGGCGCGCCTCGCGGCGGCCGAGGCGGAGCTTCACGGCGTGGAAGCCCTCGTCGACCAGCTCGCGCGCCTCGACGACCAGCCGCTCGAGCGGCATGATGCCAAGCCCTTTGGAGTTGTAGGCCGGGATGGGCCGCGGCGTTGCGCCGAGCAGCCGCACGAGCGGCTGACCGAGCGATTGCGCGTAGGCATCCCACGCCGCCATGTCGATGCCCGACATGGCGAAGAGCACGATGTTGTGCACGCCGAGGAGCGTGAATCGCGCGCGCAGCTTTTGCTCGAGGTCGAACGGGGCCACCTCGTCGCCTTTGAGCATCTCCGCCATCGCCTCCACCAGCTTGGCGATCGCCGGCAGCGCGTGCTTTCCAGGGCTGAAGAGGTAGGAGCGCCCGACGGCACCGGCGTCGGTCTCGAGATCGATCAGCAGCAGCATCGCCGCGGTGAGCTGTCCTGTGCTCGTCGCGAGCGGCCGCTTCATCGGCGCGGCGACCGCGCGCGAGCGAATGCCGGTGATCTTCATTTGCCGGTGAAACGGGGCTTGCGCTTTTCCATGAAGGCGCGCCGGCCCTCGATGTAGTCCTCGCTATGGGCGCAGCGCTCGATCGCCGCGCGCATGCGCGCGAGGTCCGGCCCGCCGGTCGCCTTCACGTACTCCTCGAGCTGCGTTTTGGTGTTGGCGATGGCGAGCGGCGCATTGCGGCAGAGCGTCTGCGCGACGTCATCGACATAGCGCTCGAGCTCGGCATCGGGCATCGCCCGATGCACGAGGCCCATGCCCGTCGCCTCGAAGGCGTCGTAGCGGCGGCCGAGGAACATGATCTCGCGCGCATACGCGTGACCCACCGTCTCGACCAGCCGCTTGTGGCCCTCGATGTTGTACGCGAGGCCAAGCTTCGCCGCCGGAATGCCGAACTGCGCCGAGGCGCCGCAGTAGCGCAAGTCGCAGGCGAGCGCGATCTCGACGCCGCCGCCGAGGCAGAAGCCGTAGATCATCGCCACGGAGGGCTTGGGGGAATCCTGGATCGAGTGCAGCACGCGATCGAGCAGCCCATCGTATTCGGCGATCGCGCCCCGGTCCGAGCGCGCGCTCTCGAACTCCGAGATGTCGGCGCCCGCGGCGAAGGCCTCGGTGCCGGCGCCGCGGAAGACGACGCAGCGTACCTCGGGATCGCGATCGAATTCGGCCATTGCGCTCGGAATGCCGCGCCACATGGCGCCGTTGATGGCGTTCTTCTTCGCCGGCTGATTGAAGATGAGCCAGCCCACGGCACCCCGCTTCTCGACGAGCAGGCTCATGGCTTGCCCGAGGGGCCGTAGATCGAGGGAATCAGCGAGCGCGGGCTGCGCGGCCGCCATTTGCCGAGCTCCACCTGGTGCAGGAAATTTTCCAGGAGCTGGTTGAAGAGCGCCGGCTCTTCGAGGTTGACGGCGTGGCCGCTCTTCGGCAACACCGCGAGGCCGGCGGTGGGTACGCAGCGCTTGATCAGCAGGTTCGCTTCCAGCGCCGGCTCTTCCTCGTCGCCCAGCATGATGAGCGTGGGCACCGTCATCTTCTGCATACGTTCGACGAGATCGTAGAACGACGGCCGCCGGCACTGCACGCCGAGCAGCGTGTTCGCCGAGCCGAGCGCCGAATGCTGGTCGAACTGCGCGAGATATTCGGCGAAGGCGCGCGGGTCCTTCTCCTCGAGCTGCACGCGCGTCGGACCGACGCCGTAAGTGGCGACGAACTTGGCCATACCGTCGCGCTGCAGCTTCTCGGCATTGGCGCGCGAGTCCTGCTGGAATTGCTGGTAATGCGCGGGATGCGAGCCATAGGCGCCCCCGGCGAAGGTGATGGAAAGCGCGCGCTGCGGATAAGCGAGCCCGAAGTGCAGCGTTGCAAAGGCGCCCATCGACAGGCCCACCACATGGGCACGCTCGATCTTCAGCCCATCGAGCACGCTTCGTATGTCATCGCGCGCTCGCTCCTGCGAATAGCGGTTCCAGTCCTCCGGCACCTCGGAAGGCGGGTAGCCGCGCGCGTTGTAGCAGATGCAGCGATAGGAGCGCGCGAAGTAGCGCACCTGCGGCTCCCAGCTGCGCAGGTCGCCGCCGAACTCGTGGACGAACACGAGCGGCGTGCCCTGCCCCGTTTCCTCGTAATGCAGGCGCACGCCATCGTCAGTGGTGAGGGTAGGCATGTGGCATTCTATGGCGATGAAAGCCGTAGTCTGCAAGCAGTACGGGCCACCGGAATCGCTGGTACTGGAAGATCTGCCGTCGCCGAGCGCGGGAGCAGGCGAGGTGGTCGTGTCGGTGAAGGCGGCGAGCGTCAACTTCCCCGACTTCCTCATCATCCAGAACAAGTAC
>Ga0081539_10002624_pt1 | contig 24576 bp, 24 predicted proteins | sample TabmetS4T2R2_FD_71023 | JGI IMG/M metagenome (GOLD analysis project Ga0081539, IMG submission 71023) | Tabebuia heterophylla rhizosphere microbial communities from the University of Puerto Rico - S4T2R2 | ecosystem: Host-associated > Plants > Roots > Rhizosphere ...
AATTTGTTAGCCGATTTCCTACAGGACCTTCGCTAACATACGCGCCGCGTAGCGCAGGTCCTGTAGGAAATCGGCTAACAAATTCAACCTCCCTGATTCGTCTGCGAGTTGATGTGCTTGCGGTTGCCGCTTGTAACGCTGAATGCCCTTGAGTTCGCCGGCGAGTTCGTTCAATGCCGCACGGTTTGCATCTGCTTCGTTCGCGCCACTACTAATCGCGCGGTGATAGACGTCGTCGAGGTGTTGCGCCAACTCCTCGATGATTTCAGCTTCCTGCAGCGGCGACAGGCTGAGCCCGCGCAGCCGCTCACTGATTTCTCGTTTCCAGTCAGGCATGTTCGAGCCCGGTAATGCTATTGATCGCTTCGACAAACTCGCGCCAACGGTTTCGCTGCGCTTTCAGGATCTTTTTGCCTTCGGCAGTCAGGCGGTAGTAACGGCGTCGGCGCTGGCCGGGCTTTTCCACCCAACGTCCCTGAATCCAACCGCGCTTTTCCAACCGGTAGAGCAACGGATAGAGCGAAGCCACATTGAATTTGAGCCGCCCGCGCGAACGCTGTTCGATCAGCGTACCGATGTCATAACCATGACGCGGCTGCCTCTCGAGCAGTGACAAGATCAAAAGCTCCGCGCTGCCCTTCTTCAGCTCCCGGTCCAGCACTCGCGAACCTATATATGCCATAAACACATATTACGCAGCCGCATATCATGCGTCAACCGGCGGAGTTTTCTGCATACACGATCCAAAAAAAGAAAGGCGCTCCAAGACGGAGCGCCTTCGCTAGCAGGGCGAAACCAGAGTTGTCTACTTACATTTGCTGTAGCCGCAGTCGCGGCAGAAGTCGCAGCCGCTCGCGTGCTCGAGCTGGCCGTGGCACTCGGGGCAGATGCCGATCATGTTTGACATGATGGCTCCGGTGACGGGTTTCTGCGCGCCGTGATGCTGCGCTTTGCTGACCGCACGCGCGGAATCGGGAAGATCCTGCACACGCCGGACGGTGATCATGATGCACTCCGCTACGGCTTGTTCCGGTGACGTGAGCAGCCGTTCGTTGAACCAGACGGCGTGCGTGCCTGTCACTTTGTTCAGACTGTACGCGACTTCCGCCGCGTCAAAACCGCCACGCAACATCTTCGAAGCAAGCAAGCCCACGCCGCCGCTGATGGGACCAGTGGCAAACACTTCCTGGATCATCTTGCCGTCGTGGTTAACGGTGACGTAAAGGTTCTGACCGTCGAACGGAATCTGCCAGGTGGCGCCACGCAGCTCACGCGGACGCTCGATGCGAATCGCTGTCACCGCGGGAACTTTCACCGTGTCGGTATGTTCGCGTGCAATCGCTTCCTGTCGTGCGGACGCATCGTCAGCGGCAGTCGCTTCTGCGGCGCTGACGGCTTCTTCCAACGGCTCGACCACTGCTTCCGGATTACACGCCACCTCACCTTTTGGCTCCTCCGCCTTCATCGAATTCAAAACCTGGTTCTCGCGCGAACCGTCGCGATAGTAACTGACGGCCTTACAGCCAAGCTGCCGGCCGAGGCGATACAACGCATCGACGGATTCGACGGTGTCATTGACCGCGCCATTGCAAGTCTTCGACACACTGTTATCGACGTTGCGCTGAGCAGCCGCGAGCACATGAACGTGCTGCTCAGCGCTTATGTTCATCGCCGAGATAAAGTGCGGCGGCAACTCCTGCTCGTGTTCCACGACGTAAGCCGCAGCCGCATCTATCGAATCCTGATCGCATTGGTCCACATCAATTCCCAGCGCCCGCGCCGCCAGTGTATGAACGTAAGTGCGCGTGCCTAAAGTGTCCTTTCGCACGTAAGCCCAAGAGAAGTTTGGCTCGATCCCGGAAGACGTTTCCGCGACGAGCGAGATGGTTCCGGTCGGGGCGATCGTCGTCACTTCATAGTTGCGCGGGGTGAGCGGAATGTCTTGCGGAATGCCGATCTGCTGGTAAAGAAAATCCGTGTACGCTTCGCGATTCGGTTCAAACTCCGGAAAAGCGCCCTTCTCCGCACCGAGACGGTTGCTCTCCATCCACGACTCGCGACGAACGAAGCCCATCACCTCATCCATCAAATCGATGGATGCCGGCGAACCGTAAGTAATGCTCAAGTTCAAACACAGATCCGCGAAGCCCATGATCCCGAGGCCCACCGGACGAGTGCGATGGACCACGTCGTTGATTTCCAGCAACGGCCACGCGCACGTATCGATCACGTTATCGAGAAAACGCGTGCACAGGTGCGTTACTTCGCGCAGGTGGTCCCAATCGATCCGCTTCTCCGGATCGTAAAACTTCGCCAGATCGATCGAACCGAGATTGCACGAGTTCGAGAAGTGCAGAAACTGTTCGCCGCACGGATTACACGAATAGATCGGCCCCATCGACTTCATCATGTGATTGTGACGATTCACTTCGTCGATGAACGCGATCCCGGGTTCGGCATACTTGTGCGCGCTCGCAACGATGCGATTCCAAATATCGGGAGCGAAGATCATTCCGAGACGCGGCGGCTCTTCAGTCGTGCAATCAGAAAGATCCGCATTCAAGAACGCCTGGCGATCGCAGAACGTCACGGTCGAGCCGTCCGCGCGGCGATGAAGCACGTAGTCACCATCGCGCACGGGATCGTAAATCGCTTCCTGCCACGGTTCACCGTTGAACTCCAGTTGGAACCATTCGTTGTTATCGACGGCTTTCAAAAACTTATCGGTAACATTGACGGAGATGTTGAAATTGGTGAGCGAGTGCTGATCGTTCTTCGCATGAATGAAGCGCAGCACGTCGGGATGCGTCACGCGCATCATGCCCATGTTGGCGCCCCGTCTGACGCCGCCCTGTTTCACGACGTCCGTCACCTGATTCACGATGTTCATGAACGAGACCGGACCGGAGGCAACACCGGTCGCGGAGCTCACCATCGCGCCGTGCGGCCGCAGAAACTCATAAGTCATGCCGGTGCCGCCGCCGGTCTGGTGAATCGTGGCCGCGGCTTTCGCATGATCCATGATGCCGCTGAGCGAGTCCGGCACTTCCAACACAAAACACGCCGCCAGTTGGCCGTTTACTTTGCCGGCGTTCACGAGGCAGGGCGTGTTCGGAATGAATTCGCGCGCGAGCATAACCTCGCTCATCGCGGCGAAGAATTTGTCCCTTTTTTCGCCTGTTTCGGCTTTTGAAACGTGGCCGACGACACGCTTCACGATATCCGCCCATTCTTCAAAGGGCTGCCCCTTCGAATCCTTGAGCGAATAGCGCTTGCTGACGACTTTTCTGGCATTGAGCCCGAGTTCATGCGACTTTCGACGGGGGGAAACCACGGGAGACCCGGTCGGGGTGTTTCCGGTTTTTTTGCCGATAGTTGCGCTCATCGATCTACTGCCTTTCTCATGGGGGAGGCCGAAAATACCATGTTTTAGAAACAGGTAGGCCACGGCGTATTGCTACGCAAGCCTTAACTTAGACTGTATTCTGAGTACTGCGGTTGGCCCGAAACCTTGCTCTCAAGCGGAGGGGAATATACTCCTTTGATTTTCGGCTGTCAATCAATATCTTGTGGTGGGGAGTTTTTTAAGGCGCTATACAGTGTGGCCTTCAATGTTATTATGCTTTCGAACAACAAACCGCAACGCGCTGTCATCTAAACGGCACTTCGCTGGTATCCTGGTTGGCTCAAAAAGGCGCTCATGTCTCTAAGTCGACGCCAAACAGTAATGGCCTTCCTTCTGATTTTAATAGTTCTAGCTACACTTCTGCCCAGCCTCGGTCAACAACAACTGTCAGGATTTGAAGGTGGCGCCGTCGGCAGTCCTTCGCTTTTGAACCGAATGCAAAACGCCCAACAGCACGGGGGCGAGTACGCGTTCGCGCGGATCGTGTACGACTCGCCTCACTCACAGTACAACGCATGGTTCGGCGGCGCGTGGAAAGTCGATTATCCGGAGGCGGACTACAATTTCATGGAAGGCATTCACCTGTGGGCGGGCACTAACTTGCACCTTGCCTCCAGCCCGGTCCACCTGCGCCCCACTGATGAAAAAATATTCAACTACCCGTTTGTGTACATCGTCGAGCCTGGCCAGTTGGAACTTTCCGACGCGGACGCGGCCGCGCTGCGCGAGTACCTGTTGCGTGGCGGTTTTCTAATGCTCGACGATTTCCACGGCGAGATCGAATGGGCGCACGCCAGAGATCAAGTCAAGAAGATCTTCCCGGAGTATGAAATTAAAGATCTCCCGCTCTCGCATCCGATCTTTCACAGTCACTTTGATCTGGACCAGGTGATTCAGGTTCCCGGCGTCGCCGCACTGATTCAGGGCGTCACGTACGAGAAGGGCGGAGTCACGCCGCACTATCGAGGCGTCGAGAACAAGAACGGCCGGTTAATGATCTTTATGACTTTTAACTGTGACCTCGGTGACGCGTGGGAATGGATCAACGATCCGCGTTACCCCGCTAATTACGGTGTCGTCGCGTACAAGATCGGAATGAACGTCATCATTTACGCGATGAGTCACTAGCAACGTGCTCCAACTCGCGCGTTTCTATTGCACCTCACGCCACCCGAATTACTGATTTACTAACAACAGCTTCGGTCTTCGTCTTGCTTAGTGTCCGCGGAGGGAGATTGATCTGTTATGACGCGGGTATTGATGGTTGCGCTGCTGATAGGCAGCATTTGTCCAACCGCCTTTTCTCAAAACACTAAACCAACAACTTCTCTTGACGACAACAGACGTGAAGCCGAGCGGCTTTGGGAGCTGGCGATTGCGGCAAAAGGTGGTCGCGAGCGTTTGTACAGCGTCAAGAATCTGCAGGTATCTATTCGCGAAAAGGTTCGGTATCTGATCCGGCGACTCCCGTTTATCGTCGAGGGCCTCTACGTTTTTCCGGGAAAGTCGTGGGAATGGGACGATCAGCGACCAGCTATATTCGGCTTTAGTGTAATCGTCTATAACCACGACCAGGACATGAAGTTTTGGTATTTGGATCACGGCAAAGGCGGGAGTAGTGGAAAAGCATCTCTGTCGGACTCCATCTACGGGGATGGCGCAATGACTTCTCTCCGCTACATACAACTTCGGTATTTCATGGAAACTAAGTGGGTCAAACCGATTCCGATCAGTGTTGAGAAAGGCAAGGCGGGCAGGAAATCAGTCGATGTCGTGCAAACGATCGTGAGCGGCCCGACCAGAGGGGGAAAGAATGAAGAGAGGATCGCGTTCGCGTTGGATCAAAAGACGCATTTGCCGTTGCAGATCATCTTTTACACAGTCTCGTTTGGCCAGGAATACTCCGGCGCGGTTCCATTATCGGATTACGTAGACGTCGACGGCATACAAATGCCGTCAAAGGTTTATGGCCTCAAGACGAACTGCCAAATCAATGTCGATTACGACGAGCAGATCTTTATGCGGGAACCGAACATCGAGGCAGGAATTCAGCAGTGGATGAAGAAGTAAGGTTTACTTCGCGCCAGAGCCAGTGTTTGAAAGCAACAGCTCGTAATTCCCGATATCGCGGTTGTGGCTGTCGAGGGCCGCGAAGGTATCGGACGTTTCTTCGAGCATCTGTTTCGTCATTGCAATCGAATCGCTGAGCTGTTCGAAGTCCAAAGAAGAGACGCGTTCAGGTGTTGGCAGGGTGACGACTTGATCGTTCACCAGTCCGAAGAAGTTCTCGATCGACTGCAACTGTCCTTCAACTAACTTCACCGAACGTTCGATATCGTTGAACGCCGCCACACGCCGCTTGAGAATCTCGACATTTGCCTGTTGAATCCGTCGCTCGCGATCGTCTTTCGCCGCCGACACGGAACGCTCCGCCTGGACCAGTTGATTCTGCACTGCCTGACGATTGATCGAACGCAGGTGATGTTTGCGTCGACGATATACATCAAGTAGATCGACAAAGTCTTCCCAGCGTTGATCCAGACTCTGAATGTTGTGGGGAATCTGTTTGGTGCCGGTGAACTTCTTGTAGTTGGAGTAAATCTGGTTCTTCATCCAACGCAGATACTCGACAGCTTCACGTTCGCGCGGATCGAACAGCTTGATTTGCGCTTCGCGTTGCTGTTCGCGCAACTTCAGCAGCCGTTGCTTTTCGCGTCGATCGACCAGGCGGCGATATAAGGTACTTGCAGGCACGGTGGCGAGATAAACTGCTTCGGTGGCGAGTGCTGCGACAAGCGGTGTTACATCCTGGACGTAAGCAGCGGCCACCGCGAAGCCGGCCATACCCCAGAAATTGATGGGTTCTTTAAAGGCCTCTTTTAGATACTTCAGATCGATCTTTGGTAACTCGGCCATACAACCTGGTTAGTCTGTCTCTATCTATTGCCAGTGCCATTCGGTCCGCTGCTAGTTTCTCCTTCAGCCGGAAGCGCCTGCGGTTGCGGTGCGCTGGTTCCGGGACCAAGCAAGCCCATGTCGCGCTTGTACTCGAGCAGCTTGTCCGCCAACTGCATGTCCAGCGCCTCGCGCTCGATCTCCTGCATCTGCGTATCGACCGAGGCGGCGCCCAACTGCATCTTCGCTTCGGCGGCCGCGGCGCGGCGGTCGATCTTGTCGCGCATCTCGTTAAATGTCGACGCATCGTCACCCAACTGAAACGACTCCATCGTTTGCGCGAGCTGTTCCTGCAGCTTTGCCTGCTTCGACTGATTTATCAACTGCATCGCTTCGGCGGTGCGACGCTGCATTTGAAGCACGTAGTTGTCGCGTGCTTTAAGTGCCTGTTTCGATGCGTTCCCGGCGTGCTCAAGTTGCTGACCTGTCTTTTCGAGGTCGATCTGCACTTGCTGCAACTGGCCGATGTAGGCGGTCGCAATATCGTCGCGACCCATTTTCACCGAGGCCCTGATTTTCGAGTCGAGATCAACGCGCTGCGATTCGAGTCGCTCCTTGTTTTTCGCAAGGAGCTTTTCGGTGGCCATCACCTGCGCCACGGAATTGTTGAGTTCCGGGACGCGGTCGCGCATGTCGCGGATGGTTTGCTGAAGAATGAGCTCGGGATCTTCAGTCTTTTCGATTATTCCTCCGAAGAGGGCGCGCACAGAGCGCTTCATTCTTGTCCAAAGTCCCATTCTCGCTCATCCTCCGGCAGCGAAATGTGAAAGCTCAAACGTTGGGAGCGCCGGCCCGGATTGCGGCAGTTTCGGCCACTGGCAACGTTCTGTTGTACGACACATACGTTCAGGCAGTTTCAAATCCAAGAAACTGACTTCGGAGTATAACAGCACTCCGAAAAGCCTTCCACAGACCAGCCCGACGGTTATCCCAAGCCTACTTCGAGCGTCCGATGTCCCTGCGAAACTGCATTCCCGGCCAGTGAATCCTGCCCAAAGACTCGTAACAAAAACCGAGCGCAGCCGGCAGGTCTGAAGCTGCGGCAGTGACACCTAAAACGCGTCCGCCAGTGGCAGTGAATTTACCGTTCGGTGCGCGTGAAGTGCCGGCGTGAAAAACCTGAACGCGTTCATTCGCGAGCGATTCCAGTCCCTGAATCTCGGCTCCCTTTTCATACTTGCCGGGATAGCCACGATTCGCCGCCACGACGCACGCTGACGCACCATCACTCCATTCGACTTTCAACTGCCCGAGCGTGCCTTCGCGAACAGCCTGAAAGATCCGAACTAAATCCGTTCTTAATCGGACGAGGATCGCTTGCGTCTCCGGATCGCCGAAGCGCACGTTGTACTCGAGCAGCTTTGGTCCATCCCTCGTCAACATCAAGCCAAGGAACAGAACACCCTTGAACGGAAACCCTTCCGCGGCGGCCCCGGCGAGTGTTGGCTCGATGATCTCATCGACGACTTCGTCGAGGAGATCTGTGGCGAGAACTGAACCATCGGTGATGCTGCCCATGCCGCCGGTGTTTGGTCCGGTATCATTCTCACCGATTCTTTTATGATCGCGTGCCGCCGGCATCAACACATAATCTCGTCCATCTGCAAACAACAACACCGACGCTTCAGTCCCGGTTAACGCCTCTTCAATCACGACGCGTTGCGCAGCCTCTTTTCCCGCTGCGTGATGGATCATTAGATCTTCAATCGCCTTTTCCGCCTCCGCGCGCGCCGACGCCACGACAACGCCTTTGCCCGCCGCTAAACCGTCCGCCTTTATCACGACGGGCGATTCAGCCGAGCCAAACTCGCCAGTCCTGAGATATGAAATTGCATCATCAGGCGAGTCAGCGGTGCGAAATGCCGCAGTCGGTATGCGGTGCCGCGCCATGAACTCCTTCGCAAAAATCTTGCTGCCTTCGAGACGCGCGGCCGAACGCGTCGGACCGACGATCGGTAGTCCTTTTGCTTCGAATAAATCGACAATCCCATCAGCGAGCGGCGCTTCTGGTCCGACAAACGTTAGATCAATCTGTTCCGACTCGGCGAAAGCTGCCAATTCCGCATGGTGGTCAACAGATATGTTAACGAGCTGGGCGTCTTGCCCTATTCCGGCGTTTCCCGGCGCACAATACACTTCCATCTCTTTCGTCGCCGTCTGGCGCAGGGCCCAAACAATCGCGTGCTCTCGTCCCCCCGAACCGATCACGAGTGTTTTTATCATCGTTTTCCTTGACACAGTTTCGACATAGTTATATACAACTTGTCCAACCCGAAGCCCATTGCGGGCCTTGGACCTTTTACCTCAATTGGTGGACAACCAAAGAGCGTCTCGACACTGACGCGTTATTCTTATTCGCCCGCCGAATCGAATTGGTTGTTCAGGCGTTACGACCCAAGGGAGTTAGATCATGGCACAAACGGAAGCGGCCCCCACAGTGGAAAGTTTCCAGGAAAGTGAATATCAGGATCGCGCAATCAAGTGCGTTGACTGTAATGAGAACTTTATCTGGACCGCAGGCGAACAGGTTTTCTTTCACGACAAGGGTCTAAAGAACGAGCCGAAACGCTGCAAGCCTTGCAAACAAGCAAAGAATGAACGACTCGCGGCCATCGCCGCGGCGCAGTCGTCGGGAGTAAGACAGCGCATCGAAGTCTCAGTGCAATGCGCGCAATGCGGACAACAAACGACTGTTCCGTTCTATCCTTCGCAAGGACGGCCAGTCTTTTGTCGTTCCTGCTTCCTGGCAGGAAAAGCGGCTACCCCCGAAGTCGCGCCGGTCTAGCTTTTCGGATCGCTCCCCTATCCGCCAACATGCACAATCGGCCGCCTGCTGGAATCCTTTTCGGCCTGCCGCAAAACCTCGTGAGTAACTGGAGCTGTGTCTCCCTCACCGAACGCGATGTACTTCAATAAATAAGAGATCGGATTTCCCTCGCTCCAACCAAAATAGACGTGGGGCAATTTGCCCATCTCGTCGCGCAGGTAAAGCAGGAACGCTGCGATTGCGTTTGGCACCGCCGGGGATTCTGTACGCAGGATGCGAAAACCGTCGACTGTTTCACCGCGCACCGCGAGTGTGCCCGCAAACTCCGACGCGTCGCCCGGCGTGACTTCGAAAAACAGAATCGGCTCGCCGTCCGGAATGTGATTGCTGGTGCGTTTTTCATGTTCCTTTTGCTGGTACTCGAGCGCGTCGCCCGTGTCGCGGCGGTTCGTGATGATGCGAATAGTTCCCTTCGCGGCGTCTTTGATGAATTGGCGGGCCTTGTCGTCCAGCTCGATGCGCTCGACGCGGAGCTCCGTCGAACGCCAAACCCTCGAAACGAGCGACGCAACGATGATCGTCAGGATAAAGAACGAAGCGATCTTGATTCCTTCCGGACGCTCGTGAATGTTCTGAATCGTCGTGTAGACGAAGACAACGGCGATCGCCAGGTAGACGTACCAGTGTTTTAGTTTTCGGCGGGCAGCGAGCGTCACCGCAATCGCAGCGGAAGTCATCAACACCAGGACGCCGGTCGCGTACGCCCCGCCCTGCTGATCGACGTCGGCATTGAAAATAAGTGTGACCGCGAAGGCGATAACAATGATCACGATCACGAGCGGCCGCGCTGCCTTGGCCCACTCCGGCGCCATGCCGTAACGCGGCAAGTAACGCGGCACGATACTCAACAGGCCGGCCATCGCGGAGGCGCCGGCAAACCACAAGATGGCGATCGTGCTGAGGTCGTAGATCGTGCCGAAGATACTGCCAAAGAAAAGGTGCGCCAGGTACGCGATCGCGCGACCGTTTGCTTCGCCACCTTCGGCAAACTTGTCGGCTGGAATCAGAATCGCGGTGACGAAACTGCTGCTGATGAGCATTACGCTCATGATCAGCGCAGCGGTGCGCAGCAGTTTCTTAGTGTTGCGAATACGACCGCGCAACAGTCTCCGAACTTTCGCATCGCCTTGTCCGGTGCGCGTCATTTGAATGTCTTGCCATTCGTCGTCATCGACATCCGCACCACCCTTTACGAGCGGCATCACGGCCACGCCGGTCTCAAAACCCGAAAGACCGAGCGCGAGTTTGGGAAAACGAAATAGCGCGATGAGAACTATCAACCACGGAATGCCGTGCACACTCGGTTCAGCGAGCAAAGCTTGTTTCCACTCGGGAAAGTGATGTGGATGTGTGACGAGCTGATATACGCCATAGCCAACTACGACGACGTTAAGTGTCAGGTACGCTGCCACCAGCCCGACAGCAATTCCGATTGCTTCTTTGAAACCGCGCAGAAAGACCAGTCCCAGGATCGCAATCAAGGCGATCGTGACGTAGATCTGATGTTTCAACGACTCGGGAGTAAACGGATTCTCGATGATGTGCGCCGTCGCGTCAGCGGCCGAAAGCGTGATCGTGATGACGAAGTCAGTCGCGACGAAGCCGAGGAGCATCAGCACAAACAGCTTCCCTTTCCAACGCGACAACAAGTGCTCGAGCATCGAGATCGAGCCTTCGCCGTAAGGACTCTCTTCCGCGACTTTGTTGTAAATCGGTAAGGCGCCGAAAAGGGTCAGCAGGACCAGGACAAGGGTGGCGATTGGCGAGAGTGCGCCGGCGGCGAGAAACGCGATGCCGGGTTGATAACCGAGGGTCGAGAAGTAGTCGACTCCGGTGAGGCACATCACCTGCCACCACGGATGTTGCCGGTGTGGTGTGGCGTGAGCGTCTTTCTGTGCAGAACCTCTAAATAACCAGAGCTTGAAGCGTTTTCCAGCAGCTCTTCTGGCGAAGCGATTAAGCATCTTTTGCAGCCCGAGGATCCACTCGGCGCGCACACAATGAAAAGGCGCGGGACAATGAGCCCCGCGCCTTTCGGATCGCGGCACTGTCCTTCCTTTAGGCCTACGAGGTTAGCTGTCGGACTCGAACTGGAAGTGTTCGTCACGAGCGAAACAACGCGCTCAGTGATTAGCCCCTTCTCTCTGGCGAACCAGTGGTTCCCCCGTGTTGCTCAGCCGTGTGCGGCACGAGCAGCTTCGGCAGACGTTAAATTTTCAACAGGGTGATGTTACTCCCGCTGCCAATGGGAATCAACACACAACCTTGTTCTGACTACACCGGACAAAAAGCAGCGGATGGCCCATAAAACAAAAGCGGGCGGGGGCCTCCCACAGCCCCCACCCTAAGGCCACGTGTCCTCACCCCACGCGACCACTTCGTCCACCGGGGAGGTGAACGCATCGGGATTATGCAATAGTCCGCTTAAACTTTCAACCGCCTTATTGTTTTTGTCAGCCACACCGGCGAGTGTTTTCGCTACCAAAATTTATAGACCACATAAGCAACTTCGATTCAGTGGCGCGGTTAACAATGATCGACAGTGTCCCGGCTTAACTTACCGGTTTGCAACACTTGCTGCATCTTTTGCCGAATGCACCTCTTCCTGCGCGTGGTTAGCGTGCGCTAAATCAGACATCGCCACGATGACCAGCAGCACGGTGACGCCGAGAGTGCAAAGAATGTAAAGGATCGCTGTCTTTTCCAACACGATCAGCGTGATCACGACAGCCGCGAGCGCGAGCGCCCACGCAAGGGTGATCATTTTTCTACGACGGCGATCGCCGGCGACTGTTTTTCGGTTCATTACTTAATCAACTTCCAGTTATTCGTAGTGGCGTTTCGAACTTTAGTAGAGGATGCGACTCGGCAGATACATCCCGGTGTTGGAGATTGCACTCCCCATGCCGCCCGTTATCGCACCCAGCAAAGTAGATCCAAGGCGCTGCGAGGAAAGCATGCCGGCCTCGGGTACCTCGATCACGTCGTAAGCCTGCAACATGACGTCCGGTTTTTGGTTCTTCTTAATCGCCGCTACATCCACGGTGATGATTTCCTGATTCGTCGAGCCGGGCACCTGGCGGTAGATCCTCACTTGGTTAAGTTTGGCTTCTTTTCTTGTGCCGCCCACCATGGCTAGCGCGCGCGTGAGTGTTAGCTGGTCGCGCATGTATACGCCGGTTGGAGAAGCGACCGCTCCCGTTACGTAAACGGGTTCGGCTTCGGTCACCAAAACGTAGTCGCCGGGACGGATCACCGGATTCGCTTCCGCTTTGCCGGCGCGCAACTCCGTGATCTTCACAATCTGAAGCGGGATCTTAGTGCCGTCGATCGGCGCTGCGTCTTTTTCCTCGCCCGGTTCCGGACACATCAAGGGTTCGGTGTGAAGAATCTGGATCGTTCCCGAAGCGCGCTCAGTGAAACCGCCGGAAACCGCGATCAACTCGTTCAAGCGAACCTTGCGCTTCATTTCAACGCGGGTCGATTGCCGCACGGCCCCAAACACCGTTGCCGGTTGACGGCTGTTTCGCTCCGCGATCCTGACGCTCACCTGCGGATTGTTAATAAACTTCGCATACGCCGCCGCGATGTCTTTCTGCACCTGTTTGTCCGTGCGGCATTTGGCGGGAATCGGCGTCTCCAAAAACGGCAGCGAACTCAAATTGCCGTCGCTGTCAATCTGCGCATTCGGCGTAGACAAATCGGGTTGGCCAAACACCCTGATGTCGAGCACGTCGCCTGGTCCAAGCAGGTAAGCCTTAGCTCCCTGAATGTCCATGGGAGACGAGCCGGAAGTTGTCGGAGGTGGAGTCTGTTGAGGTTCCTGAGCCCGGCTAAAACCCGCGAATATGCAGGCCAGTCCGATGGCCACAACCAAACACAGCTTAATTCTCATAACATTACCTCAAGGTGAAGTTTTTCTTTGCCGTCGATGTCTTTTACGTCGATTGAAGGTCCCAGGCAGAACAAAACCTGTAAAAAGCAAGTTGCAATGATCGCACAAAAGGTGATAGATGCCAACCAGACGTAACGGCCACGGAGTCCGCTTGTACCCTCGCCGGATCCTCGAGCTGCCACACTTCGGACACTTCTGAAAAGTCATTAATCCTGTTGCGTTTTGTGCCGCCGTAACTTCGTCTGCAGCTCGGCGATCTCCCGTTCGATCTTCTCGGTTCCCGCCCGGCGAACGTCCGGTTTCACCACGTCCTGGTTTAAATAAAAGAGCGCGTCACGATACCGATCGATCGCGCGTCGATAATGGCCCTTGAAAGCCGAGCGTTCCGCCAGTTCAACCCAGTGGGCCACTTTCACCGACGCGACAAACTCGCTGATCGCGGTTTTTGATTCGTGCAGCTCGGGTTCGTTCGGATAGACTCGCAAAGCCGAGTCGATACAGTCTAACGCACGGTTCGCCGTCTCGATCTTGTCGAAAGTTCGCGCACGCTGCTGTGCTTCGTGCGTCAACAAACGCGACTGTCCCCTGGCCCACGTCAGCAGGTGATGTTTGTGCAACGCGCGTACGCGTTCCTGCCCGGCGCGAATCGCGATTCCCTTTTCGTTGCCGTAACCGCCGGATCGAATGGCTTCATCAGTGCTGGCAAGATAATCGTGACAGAGTTGGGCGACGTCGAGATGCGCTTCGGGAGTTGCGTGTGGAGAATCAGCCGCGGTTGATTGCTTTTGGATCGTTCGCAACGCAGCGGAGTGGATCGATGAAGAGAACCCCTTTTTACCACTGCGACTGCTCGAACGACTGCTCGTTGAAGCGGAAACTTTGTGTCGCGTGTCGTGAATGCCGTTTTCCAGAAGGTAACGCGTCCAGGCGCGGCGCATCACCACTTCGCGCGCGGACAATGCCACCAACAAAACGACGCTCGACGCCAGGCCGGCCGGTAACCACGGTGCTTCGTCACCGCCACGCACCAGCACCCACCAAAGAAAGAAGAAGAGTCCGGCAGCCAGCGCAATCGCGATTACGAGATACCCGGTGCTCGACGGCATTCGCCCGCGCGCGGGACGATGGCGCAGATCGTCGGGCGATCGCGAGTGCGTCCGCGGGTTACGAGGGAAAAACTGATCTGCCGAGTTGTTTCCCAACCATCCCCTCCAGGGTGATAATAGTCAGCCTTTTGGGATTGCAGTGTCAACACAGGCTCTTCCATTCAGTTTCAGACGAGGACCGGGAACATGAGCGACAGGAGATTTGCAGGAAAGGTGGCGCTGGTCACGGGTGCGACTTCCGGCATCGGCCGAGCTTGCGCCATTGCCTTCGCGAACGCGGGCGCGAAGGTAGCGTGCGTTGGTCGGAAAGAAATCGCTTTGCAGGCCGTATCGGACGAGATTCGCCGGCTCGACGCGGAAGCTTTAGCGATTCAAGCGGATCTCGCCGCCGCGGGTGAAACAGACCGCGCCGTCGCTGAAACCGTGCGCGCATTCGGCGGCATCGACGTTCTCGTCAACGCCGCCGGTCACATCAGCAGCGGTACGATCGAGAACACGTCGCTCGAGGCGTGGGACGAGATGATGAACGTCAACGTTCGTGCTCCTTATCAATTAATGCAGAAAGCGTTGCCGAGTTTGATTGAGCGTCGCGGAAACATCGTGAACGTTTCGAGTGTTACCGGCCTGCGCGCTTTTCCCGGAGTGCTCGCTTATTGTGTTTCGAAAGCCGCGCTGGATCAGTTGACGCGCTGCGCATCGCTGGAGCTGGCGGCGAAAGGCGTGCGTGTGAACGCTGTGAATCCCGGGGTGGTGGTGACGGAAATTCACAAACGCGGCGGGATGAGCGAAGAGGCGTATGCTGCTTTTCTCGAACACTCCAAAACAACGCACCCGCTCGGACGCACCGGACGGCCGGAAGAGATCGCGGCGTTGGTCCTGTTTCTCGCGTCTGACGAAGCTTCCTGGGTCACCGGCGCGACTTACTCGATCGACGGCGGCCGGGCGCAAACCTGTGCTCGCTAATCCTCAGGCATCGAATATACTGCGCGACTTATGACCTTTCCAGACCCGCAAACACCGGCGGCCCAGGCGCCCACTATCGTCATCATGCGTTCGCCGCAAACAAGCGCGATCAAAATCGCGCTCGCTATCGTTGCGGCGCTCTTCGCTTTGTTTCTTGGTCTGCTCGTGCTGATTGTGATCGGCATCGAGACTGGCCCGGTCGCACTGCTGCTCGGCTTGATCGTCGCGACGATTCCGGTGCCGCTCTACATCGGACTCGTCCTATGGATCGATCGTTACGAAGCAGAACCAATGTGGATGCTCGCCACTGCGTTCTTCTGGGGCGCACTCGTCGCTACGTTCTTCGCGTTTCTTCTGAACACGACGAGCCAGGGCGTAGTCGGCGCGTTGTCCAATGCCAACGCCGGTGAAGCGTTCGCGGCAGTGATCTCCGCTCCCATCGTCGAAGAAAGCGGCAAGGCGCTCATCCTTTTCATCTTTTTCTTTTGGAAGAAAGACGAATTCGACGGCGTGGTCGACGGCATCGTCTACGCCTCGATGACGGCGCTTGGCTTCGCGATGACCGAGAACATTCTTTACTACGGTAAAGCCGCCGCGGCGGGCCATGGCGCGTTGCCGTTGCTCTTCGTCATCCGCGGCTTCTTCGCTCCGTTTTCACATCCGCTGTTCACGAGCTTGACCGGCATCGGACTCGGCCTGGCGCGACAATCAACGAATCTCGCGGTGAAGATCCTGACGCCCATTATCGGTTTGCTGATGGCCATCTTCATGCACAGCATTTGGAACGGCTCGGCAGTGTTTGGTGGCGGTGCAGTTTTTGTACTCACCTACATCGTCGTGATGGTGCCGGCGTTTGTGATCCTGCTGGTGGTGATTGGCCTGGCGTTGCGACGTGAAGGTCAGGTGGTGCGGCAGTTTCTGGTTATCGATCTCAACCGCGGTTTCCTCACGCGCGAAGAGTATGACCAGGTCGGATCGATCTTCGGCCGCATGGGTTCCTCGTTCAGAGCGCTTTCACAAAGCGGATTTAAAGGCTACCGCGCGCGCAAGCGTTTCAATCAACTGGCCAGCGAGCTCGCCTTTCATCGCAGCCGTGTTTCACGCGGCTATCATTCCGCCGATCACGACGTGCGGGCGCAGGAGGCGGCGTATTTGCAGGCGTTGCATGAATTGGTAAACGAACTGCGCCGCCGCTGAAAAGGCCCGCTTGGCGGGAATAACACTCGCTGCATATCAGCTTTCTGACATATACTGGCCCGGTCGTGGGAAGGCACTTCAACAGAGCTGGTAGCTCGTGAGAATCGAACTTTTACCGAGTACGTTTGATGACCGGGGTGTCGCTACCCTGGAACAACGCCTGACCTGTTTTCTCATCGACGATTGTGTCGCGGTCGACGCCGGCAGCATCGCCATCGCGCTGAACGACGAACAGCGCAGCAAAGTGCGCGACATCATCGTTACTCATCCTCACATGGACCACATCGCGAGCCTGCCAATCTTTATCGACGACCTTTATCCGTCGTTGCAGCAGCCGATGCGCGTTCATGCGACGCCCGAAGTGATCGATCTGCTCGAGCGCGACGTTTTTAACTGGAACGTCTATCCGCGTTTTTCCGATCTGAAAAACGATTATGGTCCGGTGATGCAGTACGTGCCGATTCCGATCGGTCGTTCATTCTCCGTGGCCCATCTGAGCGTGGTGGCGGTGCCCGTCAATCACATCGTGCCGACGATCGGCCTGGTAATTTCCGACGGCCGGACGAGCGTCGCTTTCAGTTCTGACACGGCTGAGACGGAAGAGTTTTGGAAGCTGGTGAACGACGTGCAGCAACTCCACGCATTGCTGATTGAAGCGTCATTTCCGAATAAGATGGCGAAGCTGGCGGAAGTCTCGCGGCATTTCACGCCGGCATCGCTGGGCCGGGAATTGAAAAAGTTAACTCACAACGGCATGGACATCATGGCCGTGCATCTCAAGCCAAGCTACCGCGATGAGATCATCCGACAGCTCGAGGATTTGGGCATTCCGAAACTGCGAGTGATGGAGCCGGGAAAGATTTATAACTGGTAGGTCTCGCGTTTACGCGACCGGACGATCGAACTGAACAGGCTCAAACTCCTTCTCCGCGTGTTCACCATCCACCCCGTGCAGCGAAACACGGCCACTCGAAAGTAACTGCTTCACGCGAAAGGTGCGTTCGTCACGCTCGCGACCGGGCATGAGTTCGGCGCGGAACGTGACGAGCATGCCGGGTCTCGCCCAAACGTCTGCTCTTTTCGAAGCGTGCATGTGCTTTCGTTTCCGCTTGCTGACGGCGGCGCCGATCCCACCCGCCGTGAGTGCCAAGGCGCCAATCAGCCAGCCGGTGCGCTTTTTCATGTTGCTATCGGGTCCAAACGATTCGCGACCCTGCGGCTATTCGCAAAGCGGGTCGAGTCGCGCCGAGATCGTCGGCAAGCCGCTGAGGGCGCGATCGGCATTGATGCCGGTATAACTGGACCACTCGGCCGGCAGGTTAGCTTCGGAGAACACCGCCTCGACGGGGCACTCGGGCACGCACGCGTCGCAATCGATACAAGTTTCGGGATTAATCACGAGCATGTCGTCGTCGAGGTGAAAAGCCTCGACCGGACAGACCAAAGCACAGTCAGTATAGCGGCAGTTAACACACGGTTCGGCTACGATGTAAGTCATTCAGGTTCCGCTCCCGGAAGATGATGGTGAGGCTATATTAAACAAGAATGACCGGGTTTTGGAAGGTGGGTCGTTACGTCTCGAGTTACCGATCGTTGATTACGTCGTCGAGGATCTTGATCAACTCCTCTGCGCGCGCCAGACCAAACGCTTTTTTCCAAAGTCCTTTCGGCTCGTTGCCAATGATGAAGATATTCGTGTGATCATCTTTGCTCTCAACGTACTGGCTGAGTTTGTAAAGAGCCCAATCTACATTCTCCTTCTTCCCCGTCAAAAACAGCCACCCCGGGACGAGCGTGAAAGCGACGGCCATATTCCTTGAGCCGTGCCGGTGTATCGTTCGCCGGGTCCACCGTAATCGAAACGAGGAACACGTCCTTGCCTAACCGATCGCCGAGCGCTTCCTGCATCTTCTCGAAGTTTCGATTCATCGGCGGACAAATGTTCGTGCAGGTCGTGAAGAACGTGTTGATGGCCACGATTTTGTTTTTGAGCACATCGCTGTAGAAGCGCAGCTTGTTGCCGTCCTGATCGATCAGCGCGGCGTTAACGAGTTGTACAAAAGCTCAGCTTTCTCTGTGCCTGCAGGCACAGAGAAAGCAACAGAGACTTCTTGTGCAGAGCCGAACAGGAATAGCGCCCCTCGGCTTACTGCGTCGCGCAAGCGCAATCGGCTGCTGTTTTGAAAACCTCCGGTCGTGACAATGGAGGCCGTCTGTTTTGCTCGAAGCAGTATTTGACGAGTCCTTCCGGCCCCTCTGCTGGCGGACTGTCGCGGTACACTCGTTGGAAAGAGTTGTGGATTGTTCCGTCTGCGGTAACTTCAACCAAGAGGTAGCCGTACTTGATCTCCGGTCGATATTGTTCGGCGCCCGCTGTCCCGATGATCCAGCCCGGCAAGCCATGACCGCCGTGTTCCGGCGTGTCGTAAATAAACTCTTCGAAATAATGTGAGTGGCTGGCCATGACGTAGACTTTCTTGCCTTTCAACTGCGTCGTCCTCAGCCGCTCATACGCCCTTTTGCCGGCACAAAAAGAAGCACAGTTTCTATCCATCGCATGATCTCTGGAGACGCTTTCCGACAGCGCGGCGTGCATGCCGACGATGACGGTTTTGATCTTTGGGTCCGCCTCGTCGCTCTTCAACACGAGATCCAGCCACGTCCGCTCGGCTGCGGAGAAACCGGGATCCTGATGGTTCGGGTCGGCATCGTCGTAGATGCTCGCATTATCGAGATAAATAATATCGACACCCTTGAAAATGAAGTGGAAGTAAGTATCACCATCGTTCGAAGCAATTCCCTTTTTGCGATCGGCAGTGCGTTGTTGCTGTAGCGTCGAGCTGGTTAGCCACTCCTTGAATTGCTGACGAAATTCGTCGCGGGTCTTCGGCTGGATCAATTCGTGATTGCCGATACCGAGATAGAACGGTATGCCGCGCGTTTGAAATGGCTGAATCTGGTTCGCGATGTAATCAGGCCAGGCGGCGGCGAGGTATTCGGTCCTCACGTCCTTAGGTTCGTCTTTCAAGAGTCTTTTAGGAGGACACTGGTACGACGGATCTTTCCTCATCTGCATGTCGCAATCGAGCCGGTAAAGCGCACGCAAGTCGCCGAGGTGCCAGTAAAACTCGACGGGTGCGTTCCGCTTGTTATCGGCGATTGCCTGCGCAATCTTCGGCATGATCAGGTCACCGCAATCGCGCGAATCACCAGAGACCGCGAAATACCAGCTATCAGTTTTCGCTTTGGGTGTGGACCAGGCAACCGCTACTGTCAACACGAGCAGCGTCGCGACAAGTAGCGCTTTTTGTTTGACCGTCATGGGCGTTGACTGTAAGCTAACTCCGTTTTCGATTCAATCCTCGCAATCTTTGGCCTCTAATCCAGTGGAGGAACTCCCGTGAAACAACGAATCGTGATTGTAATTGTCGTCCAGTTGATTGGACTGCTGTGTTTCAACGCGCTCCAGGCAAAGACCTCTCCCATCGACACATCTTCAATACAAACCAATCAGCAGATCTCGGAGCCCGAACTAACCAAAAGGTTCAATGCCGTTCTCGACAAGGAACTGTCAGGCGAAAACGTTTGCGTCACAGTTTCCGCGGCCCAACGGTTGAACGCGATGATGACCAGTGCTGCGCAAAAGGTGATCAGTGAAAAGGCTTTTGACAGAGTCAGCGAAGCCGACAAGAACGTTCAAAAGCTCGCCCAGACACTGCTGAAGAACGGCACTCAAGTGAAGAACGGCACGCAAGCGGGACGCACGAGAATCACGGTCGAGACGATCGATAGCCTATTTGCTAACGAACCTCCTGATAGTACCGGCGGTAATAGCGTGCGAGACCTGTTTTGCCCGCTGTTCCCGATTTGTTAGCACTGGAGAATATTTGATGGATCTTCCCCTGGCTGGCTTTCAATCAGCGACCGACCTGGTCAAACAATTAATTACTCTGGCGACCGGAAGTCTGGCGCTCAGCATTACCTTCACGAAAGACATCATCAAAACCAACGTCCCCGTGGTTACCTGGCCTTTGAAGATCGCCTGGGTGTCGTGGTTAGCGTCTGTCTGTTTTGGCATCTGGACGATGATGGCGCTGACCGGAATGATCTTCAGGATAACCGCGAGTAGCGGGCCAGCTATGCCGGTAACGTACGCAGCAAATGTGAGCATCCCGGCATTGCTTCAGATCGTGACTTTTATTCTCGGCATCGCGCTCCTGATCGTGCACGGCGCGAAGATGCTGCGCATCAAGATTCCGCGCGACTAAATCCGTCACGCCGCCGTCATCCGTAAATCCACCACGGATGACAAACCAAACACCACCACAAACCCATCAACGGCACCGGCTCAGGAGCCTGGCGATTCCGCTGTTCCTGAGTTCATTTATCGTTCTTGGCCTCACGACGGGCAGGAAAACGTTTTGGCCTGTTAAGGAAAATCCTTCGACGAAAGATCCGGCGCAACCCCCCGCGTGCCGTTTGATTCTGGCGCCGCTGCCCGTTGCCAAACCCGTCGATCAGGAGATCGCCCGTCAACAAGCGCGCATCCGCGACGGCTCGTCGTCAGCAACCGATCTGGAGCGACTCGGATGGACCTTCGTTAAGAAAGCCCGACTTTCTTTTGACGCGGGATTCTACAAGCTGGCAGAGCAATGTGCCGCTTGCCTGGAAGCACGCGGCTCGAGCGGGCCGGAGACGTTGCTCCTGCGCGCGCACGCCTTACAAAGCCTGCATCATTTCGGCGAAGCTGAGGCGGTCGCGCGCGAACTCGTCAAGCTGCGTGAACGCCCGTTTGATTACGGCGTCCTCGGCGACATTCTGATCGACCAGGGCAAGGTCCGTGAAGGCGCTGCTGCATATCAAAAGATGGTGGACCTGCGTCCCGACTTGCAGTCGTACGCGCGGGCCGCGCACGTGCGCTGGTTAACGGGCGATCTCGCCGGCGCGATCGCGTTGATGAAACTAGCCACGACGGCGAGTAGTCCTAACGATCCCGAAGCGGCCGCCTGGGCCTTTACGCGGCTGGCGGTCTATCAACTGCAACGCGGCGCGACGAAACAAGCAATGGAATCGTGTGACGCAGCATTGTCTCTGCAAAGCGACTATGCACCCGCAATGCTTGCTCGCGGCCGCGTCTTCTTCGCTACGAATCGTTCGGCTGAGGCCCTCGTTGAAGTGCAGCGAGCGGCAAAGCTGAATCCACTGCCGGAATATCAATGGGCCCTGGCGGACGCTCTCACCGTCACAGGCGATCGTGATCAGGCAGACCAGGTCGAACTCCAGCTCGCGGACAACTCCAACAAAGAAGATCCAAGAACGCTCTCGCTTTACCTTGCGACCCGCCGCCAGAACGTCGAACGTGCGGTCGAACTTGCGCGGCAGGAATTAACCAACCGGGGAGATGTTTTTACGCATGATGCGCTGGCCTGGGCGCTGGCCGCCGCGGGACGCATCACCGAAGCGCAACCGCACGCGCAGCAGGCGCTGGCGGAAGGTACGGCTGATGCACGCCTCTATTTTCACGCCGGAGTTATCGCGGCGCTTCGCCACGACCACTCACAAGCAAAACAGTTGCTGGAAAAAGCTGCGGCAACGCAGCAAACACTCTTGCCGAGTGAACGAGCGGAGCTCGAGGCCTGGAGCCGGCTGGTTCGCGGCAAACAATTTATGAACCTATCGAACATCAGGACCGCAAGAATCAACCTTCATTAAGGAGTAAACGAACATGCCTACATTACCTAACAGGCTCAAACGCCTGGTCGCAGCGCTGCTGCTCGCTGCTTTGCCGGCCGCGCTGCTACCCGCAACTGTGCTCGCCTCGAGTCACATGGACGCGCCGCTCATCATTCTCGACCCGTCGGCCAACACCACGGACGTTTACGCGTTCGTGGACCAGGAGGGAAACCAGAAGTCGCTAGTGCTGGCGCTGGGCGTATACCCGCACGAAGAGCCGGGAGTCGGACCGAACAAATACAGCTTCGACGACAACGTGCTCTATGAAATTCACGTCGCACTCGGTCCGGACGTGGCCGCCGGACGCGCGACCTTGAGTTACCAGTTTCGCTTTACCACTGACTTCAAGAACAGAAACACGATTCTTCAGGCTTACCTCGGCACCGTGCAACACGCCGGAGATGCGAACCAAAACCTGACGCAGACTTACACGGTTACAAAGGTCGACCATCACACGAATCGGAAAACAGTGCTCGGCACGGGAGTCGTGCCCCCCAACAACGAAGGAAACGCGACCCCCTTCTACAATCAGGGAAACAATGGCGAGAACCCGGCGCGAGACGGCGTGGCGACGGAGGCTGAGCTCGACCGGTATACACGCGAAGCAATAACTGAACTGTCGCATGGCTACGTCGCGTTTGCCGGTCAGCGTGACGATGGTTTTTACGCGGACATCCAGTCGATCTTCGATCTCCTCAAGCTGCGCAATCCGGGCAAGGACTCGCAAGGCGGCTTCAACCTTCACCTGATGGCGCTCGAGATACCGATTGCGGAACTCGGCGGCGACCAGCAGGTAGCCGGTGTTTACGCGACCACGAGCCGGCGCTCGGTGCGCGTGCTGGATGACAGGCAAGCGCCGAAAAACAATGGACACTTCGTCCAGGTTGCACGCCAGGGAAATCCGCTTTTCAACGAAGGGCTGGTGGCCATTGCCGATAAGGATTTATACAGCCGTACCAGTCCGAGCAGCGATAGCGAACTGTTCAGGAAGTACGCGGAAACTCCGGAGCTGGCGCGCTTACTCAATCTGCTTGTGTTCAAGGCGCCGGTTGCTCCGGAAACGAATCGCACCGATATCGCGGGCATCTACATTCCCGATCTCATCAAGGTCGACTTATCGACGAGCAAAGTGCGCTTTGCCGGCGGTGGTCCTGGTAATCCGACCAACCCCGACGATGCCGGATATTCGCGTCTGAGCATCTTCGGCGGCGACGTGCTGAAGAGCAACATTCAGGACCCATTCAAGAATGGCGGATTTATTCCGGGCGGATGGCCCAACGGCCGGCGCTTCGGCGACGACGTGGTAGACATCGCCGTGACTGCGCTGATCAGCGACCTGCGCGATCCGAGCAACTTGATCATTCGCGGTCCCGCAGGCGACGGTGTCGATCGCAACGACATGGCTTTCAACAAGGTCTTTCCTTACGAGTCGACCCCGCAGAACGGCCGTGACCATCAACACCCATAACCTGTTTCGACGATCAGACGATGACCACGAAAGGCGCAAGAGCACTCCAGAAAATCCTTTGTGCTTCTTGCGCCTTTTTGTGGCTCGTGCTGAGTTGCAGTAGTGCGCTCGCACACGATCCGGGCCTGAGCGCTGCCGAAGTTCACCTTCTCGCCGATCGAATCGTGGCGGAGGTAAGTTTTGCGCCGATCGATGCGAACGCAGTTGAGCAGCCTTTTCTGACGATTGACGGTGACGGAAAACGACTGGAGTTGCGCTCGTACAAACTGAACTCATCGGATCAGAACAGCGTGCATTTTCTGCTCGAGTTCTCGAGCACGAACGCCGCGCAATTACTCATCAGCGCACCCGTTCTGGCAAATCTCCCGCGCGGACACAAGCAGTTCTGCTCCGTGTACGATCGGCAAAACAATCTGCTGACCGAACGCATGCTCAGCGCGGAAGCAAACACTCTCACGCTCGACCTGCGCGATACGTTCGCCGGCGACGGCAGATTCGCCAATGACAGATCCGCCCGCGACAAATCCGCCCGCGACGGCAGATTCGCTAGTTACGACAGATCCGCCCGCGCCACGTCGATCCGCCGCTTTCTCGTTCTCGGTATTGAGCACATTCTGACCGGCTACGATCATTTGGCGTTTCTACTCGCGCTGCTGCTGGCCGGCGGCTCGCTCCGCAGTAACGCGAAAATCATCACCTCATTCACTGTCGCGCATTCGCTGACACTCGCGCTGGCCACGCTGGGGCTCATCAGAATCTCACCCCTCATAGTCGAACCGGCGATTGCCGCCTCGATTGTCTTCGTCGGTTTGGAGAACTTAATTCGTCGCCGGTTGGTGGCACGCTGGCTGGTGACGTTTTGTTTTGGATTGGTTCACGGTCTCGGATTCGCGTCGGCGTTACGCGACCTGGGCATCGGTGGACGGGGAGCGCGGGCCGCGATTCCTCTTTTATCATTCAACCTTGGCGTTGAGCTCGCGCAGATCTCGATCGCCGCTCTCGTGCTACCACTGGTGTGGAGATTAG
>Ga0081539_10002625_pt1 | contig 24575 bp, 25 predicted proteins | sample TabmetS4T2R2_FD_71023 | JGI IMG/M metagenome (GOLD analysis project Ga0081539, IMG submission 71023) | Tabebuia heterophylla rhizosphere microbial communities from the University of Puerto Rico - S4T2R2 | ecosystem: Host-associated > Plants > Roots > Rhizosphere ...
GGGCAGCTCGACTTGATAACGGGGCCGATGGGCAAACTGGATGAGACAGCCCTGCAGAAAGTCATTAAAGCGATCGGCTACGTGATGAAATCGAACTGTACGTTACTTTGAGGCATGGCCTAACGGTCGCCTCCAGGCCGACCGCGGCCCGTTTGCGGCTCTGAGCGAATACGAAAAGCTACAGTTAGGCCGCGGCGGCTGAGGCGACCGTTAGGTTTTCATTTATACGAAGCGGAGGCGATTCATGACCAACCCAAAAGCTTTCCTCTCTTATGCATGGGAAGATGAAGCACATCTTGGGTGGGAGCGTTCGCTTGCTGCACAACTTCGGACCGATGGAGTCGAAACTATCCTTGATCAGTGGCATGCCGTCCCCGGCGATCAGCTCCCGCAGTTCATGGAAACAGCGGTTCGAGATTCTGACTTTGTTCTAATTGTCTGCACGCCTTCGTATAGGCACAAATCGAACCGTCGCCAAGGCGGTGTCGGCTATGAAGGCGACATCATGACGGGAGAAGTTTTCATCTCCGGTAATCGAAGAAAGTTCATTCCACTCTTGAGGAAAGGGCCTTGGGAAGAAGCTGCGCCGTCTTGGCTGGCCGGAACGTACTATATTGACTTCAGTAACGATGGGCACTTCAAAGAAGGCTACGTTCACCTTGTGGAAAGACTGCTAGGCAAGGCTCTTCCGGTTTCACCTGTGGCCGTGGTTCGTTTCTCTAAGAACCCGGATGGCACGGTCACAGACAACTCAACAGGTCTAATGTGGGGGATGCCTCACGACGAGCGCGAGTTCCCTATGGGAAAAATCGACCGGGTTCTAGCTTCATCTCTACATGGGTTCTCCGATTGGCGTCTTCCCACGCGTGACGAGGTCGCTACCCTCAAGAAAGCGATGGAGGGCTACTTCCCTGCACCCGTAACACTCTACTCGTGGGTTTTCAATCCGAGCTTCGGCGAGCAACAGAAGGGACCCTGGAATCAGAAGACCATCAACGAGAAAACCAGCGGCTCATCGGGCTTCTTTAACTCGTCTTTCCTCCCAGACTATGCGCTTCAAGCTGTGGCAGCGTCCTCTACTCGGTTTTTGCGCCCTGTTCGCTCGGTGAGGTAGCGAGATGCCTATGATCCCTTGCGCCAACTCATTCTGCTGGCAGAATTTTTGCGAAATGCCGAAACTCTATGAGTATTTGGGAATCATCGTGCTGTTCTATTCCAATGAACACGAGCCCATTCATGTGCATGGCCAATGTCAAGGACGGGAAAGTAAGGCGGAACTGATCGTGGAGAACGGCAAAGTAGTTCAGATTCTCTATTCCGCAGTGAAAGGCCGACAGCCGCTAAGCAAAACAGAGCTGAGAAACTTTCAGGCCGTGACGGAACGCTATGCTGAGGAGATTGTACAGAAATGGATCGATTACTTCGTACTGCACAAACCAGTGGCAGCGCAGAAAATTACGCAGAGGATTCGATGAGGCTCTCCGAGGGTACAGCAATCGACATCGTCCACGCCGAGCGGGTTGCAGATCACAAGCTGAGACTGTCTTTTAGCGATGGAGTTGAGCGCGTGGTCGACTTCGAGCCGTTCCTGCGTCGGTCCCGTAACCCGATGATTCGCACCTACCTTGACCCTCAGAAGTTTGCGGACTTTAGGATTGAGTATGGCAACCTGATCTGGGACGATTATGGACTGTGCTTTCCCATTGCAGATTTATACGAAAACAATATCTGAGTGAATTAGCTATCTCACAGAGTGTGAACATAACTAACGGCTGGAGCGCACCGGCGGGGAGGCGGGCTGCTCTGCGCGAGCATCGGAGGCCGCCGGGCGCTCAGCCGAGGCGTTAAACGTTTTAGATATGCCTATGGCAAAGCGAGCGATTCCAATCTCGATCCCGAGCGAGGAGCCAGGAAACAAAATCGCCGAGGCGATACTGAACTTCATTGGGCAAATTCCACACACTGACGAAGCCGAGAGTCCTCTTTCTATAGAGCGCGCTCGCTCTATCGCAAGTGCTGCTGTCACAAAAGCAGCCATTACAGCTGGCACGCTTGCTTTACCTCCTGGCCCACTTGGATGGCTCACCATGCTGCCTGAGTTGATCGCTATCTGGAAGATTCAAGCGCAAATGGTCGCGGACATTGCTGGTGTTTACGGCAAGCAAGCCTTCCTCACGCGTGAACAAATGCTCTACTGTCTCTTCCGTCATACTGCCGCGCAGGCTGTTCGTGATCTGGTTGTGAGAGTCGGCGAACGGTTCCTTGTCCGTCGCGTCTCGCTTCGTACATTTCAGACAATCGCTGGGAAAGTTGGCATTCGCATTACCCAGCGTGCGATCAGTAAGGGAATTTCGCAATGGCTCCCAATTGTTGGTGCGCTCGGAGTTGGTGCATACGCGTACTACGATACCGGTCAAGTTGCCCAAACGGCTATGGAACTTTTTGAGGGAGAGATTGAGATCGAACCTGAGTCAGAAGCCTGAAATACAAACGGTTGATATCTCGACGGGGCCAATGAAGACAGTTGCTCGTTCTTATTTTTCCTTGTACTTTCCGGCTTCCTCATGCATGAATAGGAAACGCATTGATGCCCCGGAATCCACTTGCAGAAGTGTTTGGTTATCCTCCTGGCAACTTTTCCAAGATTGCTATGCGGCACCGAGCCAACAAGTTTTGTCCATTCCACAATTCGTCCGGTCCTCGTTGCACCAAGAATAGCGCCACAGATCCACTTGGTGTTTGTAGTGTTTTTGAAGGAGACCATGCAACGATTACTTGCCCTGTACGTTTTCGGCAGGATTGGCTTAATGCTGCTAATGCAGCGACGTTTTTCTTTTCCAAAAGTACGAACTACACATCTTTGACTGAAGTGCGACTGCATGATGCGTATGGGAAGTCAGCGGGTAATATCGATGTAGTTTTGGTCTCGCTCGACAACTACGGGCGGGTCGTCGATTTTGGCGCGCTTGAAGTGCAAGCCGTTTACATCTCAGGTAATGTGAGTGGCCCTTTCCGGTACTACATGGAAAATCCAACGACTCGCCACGCAATGGAGTGGCCGCGTAAGGGCTATCCTTCGCCCGACTACTTATCCTCGTCACGTAAACGTCTCGCACCTCAACTCATATTCAAAGGGGGGATCCTGAATGCTTGGAGCAAGAAAGTCGCTGTAGCCGTCCAGCAGTCCTTTTTCTCGACACTTCCCAAGTTCCCACGGGTCAGCCGTGACCGAGCCGAGATCATGTGGATGATTTATGACCTGGAACACAATCCTACTGAAAACCAGTACCAGTTAGTTCTTGCCGAGACTATTTATTTTCGATTCAAGCCGGCACTAAGCGAGATCACCACCTCCAAAGTCGGTCCTATTGAGAAGTTCATGCGGACTTTAGAGCGACGAATTAAGAAAGGGGAACTGCTCGGTTCCCCGCCAGAATCCGAAGTGCCACCGGATACGGAACCCCCACCAGACCCAATAGAGTAGGCTTAGACCATGCAACAGTTGGCCTTCTGGACCCAGAGAGAGCATGCTGTCAATGTCGCATCAGTACCCCAGCGCAGTCCGTTTCGGTATCCGGGAGGCAAGACTTGGCTTGTGCCTTACATTCGACAATGGCTTCTCAGTAAGAAGGAAATACCGGCCTTGCTCATTGAACCTTTTGCCGGGGGCGGCATTGTCAGCCTGACAGTAGCAGCTGAGCGGCTCGCTCGTCGAGTCCTCATGGTAGAACACGATGAAGCCGTAGGTGCAGTTTGGCAAACCATTATTAATGATGCTGGAGGTGGCGAATGGGTAGCGGAGCGCATCATCTCCTTCACAGTTAGTCATGATTCAGTTACTACACTGCTTACTGCCCCTGTTTCTTGTATGCGAGAGCAGGCCTTCCAAACTATTGTGAAGAATCGCGTTAACCGAGGCGGAATCATGGCACCGGGTGCAGGATTGATAAAAACAGGAGAGAATGGAAAAGGATTATCCTCGCGATGGTACCCTCAAACTCTCACGCGGCGTATTCTTGACATTGTAAAAATGCGCGACCGCCTGGAATTCACACAAGGTGATGGACTTGCTTCGTTTACTCAACATGCGGCAAACTCAAGAGTAGCCTTCTTCATTGACCCACCTTACACAGTAGCGGGGAAGCGCGCTGGAAGGCGGCTCTACAAGTATTCGGAAGTGAACCATGAGGAACTGTTCCATCTCTCTTCCAAGTTGGCAGGCGATTTTCTGATGACATACGACGATGAAGCAGAGGTGCGTGGCTTAGCGAAGCGGTACGGATTTGAAGTACGAACGGTAGCTATGAAGAGTACGCATCATGCAGCCATGAACGAACTCCTTATTGGCCGCGATCTACAATGGCTTCGCTAAGGTAGGACATTTTTGAAGACTGGAATTCACCGGCAGATATCAAACGTCTAACCATCGGCTGCACAGGACAAGGTCCCGTGGCGGGTAGTGCTGACTCTGAAAAGTCTCGTTCAGGGGCCTTGCCCGTGAGCCGGTGCGTTAGCCTGCATATCAGGACAGTTGACAGTAACGCGAGATCAGCAGAATAATCCGAGCTTATGCAGGACCCCCGCAGTGCGGTCCACACGGAGACTCGGCGGCTCGCGGCGATCATGTTCACCAACATCGTCGGCTTCAGCCGTCAAATGGGTGCGGATGAAATCCGCATGCTGCGGCTGCTAGCCATGCATAACCCACTCATTCAATGGGTGGTGACCGAACATCACGGGACAGTCATCAAGACCATTGGGGGTGCCTTTCTAGTGGACTTTCCTTTTTCCCTCTGAAAATTTGCCCATGTCTTGGCCGATATGATAAAATTGGAGTTCTTGCTGTCAGCAAGAAGCAAAATTCCTTTCTCTGGGGAATCCTAAACTACCGTGAAAAGCACAAGCACGAGACAAGAGTGTAGAGGAGGCATGGTGCGAGGGATGAGGATGTGGTGGTGGATGGGCGTGGCGAGTGGAGGAATACTTACCTGTTTACTAGGGGGAACGATCAGTCTCGGTCTTGCTCATGTAGCAAAGAACTCGCGATCTCCTTCCCGTATAGAGGAAAAATCAGACCTGCGTCAAATGAGAAGCAAACGGACGGAAAATCGACGAGTAGCTATTGTCAAAGTTTCTGCCGCTCACCGTCAGCGAGGTCAAGTCTCAGCTCACGCGATACAGAGAAGTCTCGTACGAAGACCCCAGCGTCCGGTTTCGATCGTGCGGGAAATTATCTCGTTTCCGGCTCCAGATCCAACCAAGGACTTCCAGTCAATGTTATTGGCAGATGCGGAGAGCGGACAATTACTCTTAGCCGAGAACATCGATCGACAATGGCCGACTGCCTCCCTCGCAAAGATGATGGTTGGATTGTTAGCGATGGAGGACATTGAGCGCGGACAGCTGTCTCTCCAGACCCCGGTGGTGATCAGCTCACGGGCGAGCCATGCGCGCGGACGGACTATTCACCTTCATGCTGGGGAAGTCTTCTCCTTAGGAGAGCTTCTGCAAGCAATGCTTGTAACATCGGCGAACGATGCCGCAGTTGCGGTTGCGGAACGCCTTCGCAATTCAGTCGAAAACTGTGTCGCCGCAATGAACCAGAAAGCCCGCATTCTTGGGATGCAGAAAACCAGATATAGCACCGTCAATGGCATGCCGCTGCCGGGCGGTAATGTTGGAGACGTGTCTTCTGCACGAGACTTAGCTATCCTCGGAATGGAACTTGCCCGGTACCACCGTGTCCTCCGTTGGACCTCGCTTGATCAGGTGCCGTTCCGGGATGGTATGGCAATGCTACCGAACACGAACCAGCTTGTTGGCCGGGTTGATGGAATCACTGGACTCAAGACCGGTTTTACTGTCAAAGCGCGCTATAATCTCGTAGCCACTGCCCAACGTGGGGAGACTCGGCTCATTGTCGTTGTCCTGGGCGGGCGGAATAGCCGGGTACGATTCGACGCGGCAGAGGAATTTCTTGAATGGGGGTTTGCGCACGGTATGCGCGGCCCCGACACTGATGAGAGCTGGAACCATAGTGATAATCTTCCTGTAAGTCCGTCCATCTCCACTCATGCTGAATCCCTATTTTAGATTTGGCTGATTTATAGCTTTGCTGGGCCATTCTTACTCTTCCTAATTAGAGGACCTTGCAATTTACTAAAAGATGCATACTTTGCATTGTCTCGTAATGTTTATCGCGAACATAAGTGTGTGAAAGGAGAGTCCGGGATGGCGAAGAAGCTCGTCTACCTGCATGAAAAGGCACGAGAGGGAATCCTCCAAGGGGTCAACCTGTTAGCTGACGCGGCGCAAGTGACGCTTGGTCCACGTGGACGTAACGTCCTGCTGCAAAAGAGTTTTGGTGCTCCGCTGGTTACCAAGGACGGGGTAACAGTCGTCAAAGAAATCGAGCTCGAGGACAAGTTCCAAAATATGGGTGCCAAGATGATTCGTGAAGTTGCCAGTAAGACCTCTGATACTGCTGGTGACGGCACGACGACCGCGACCGTACTGTCGCGTGCGATTCTTCGCGAAGGCATTCGTTTGCAAACTGCCGGGTTTGACCCAATGGAACTGAAACGTGGGATCGATGCGGCTGTGGAAAAAGTGATTGAAGGGGTGAAAGAACAGAGCCGTACTGTACGAGGGAAAGAACAGATTGCCCAAGTCGGTACCATTGCCGCTAATGGCGAGAGCACAATCGGTGAGATTCTGGCCCAAGCGATGGACAAAGTTGGGAAGGAAGGGGTCATCACTATCGAGGAAGGCAAAGCCCTAGAGACGACCCTTGATGTTGTCGAAGGTATGCGCTTCGATCGTGGCTATCTCTCTCCGTATTTTGTCACTCACCCAGACAAAATGACCACAGAATTAGAAGACCCATATATTCTCTTTCAGGAAAAGAAGATCTCCAACCTCCGTGAGGTTTTGCCGTTGCTAGAAAAAGTCGCCCAGAGTGGTCGTGCCCTGCTTATTGTGGCAGAGGATGTTGAAGGCGAGGCACTCGCTGCATTAGTGGTAAATAAACTGCGCGGCACGCTCAAGTGTGCTGCGGTCAAGGCTCCAGGATTTGGCGACCGTCGCAAGGCCATGTTGGAAGATATGGCGATTCTAACATCAGGGAAAGTCATTGCTGAAGAATTGGGGATCAAGCTAGAGAATATCGCGTTGAGCGACCTCGGTCGTTGCAAACGTGTGATTATCGATAAGGACAATACTACGATTGTCAGTGGCGCAGGCAAAAAAGACGTGATTCAAAGTCGGGTGCAACAGATCCGTACTCAAATCGAAGAAACAACATCTGATTACGATCGAGAGAAACTCCAAGAACGTCTGGCAAAACTTGCTGGTGGGGTGGCAGTCATTAAAGTAGGTGCAGCAACTGAGATCGAAATGAAAGAGCGCAAAGCGCGGGTAGATGACGCTATGCATGCGACCAAAGCTGCGGTCGAAGAAGGTATTGTTCCTGGTGGGGGAGTGGCGTTGGTGCGGGCGCAAAAGAAACTCGATGGATTAAAGTTCGGTGATGGTCGGGACCAAGGCGTTACGATCGTTCGCCGCGCTATTGAAGAACCATTGCGACAAATCGCAGAGAACGCAGGATCTGAGGGCTCTGTTGTCATCAGCAAAGTACGGGAAGGAAAGGACGACTACGGGTTTAATGCCGCTAGTGAGAAATTCGAAAATCTGCTAAAAGCTGGGGTGCTCGATTCAGCGAAAGTCGTACGCTCGGCACTGCAAAATGCTGCCAGTGTTGCTGGCCTCATGATCACGACCGAAGCCGCAGTGGCTGATAAGCCGGAGAAGAAGGTGCCACCTGCTGGTGGTGGTCATCATGGGCACAGTCATGGCGACGATTTTGGCGATGACTATTAATTGCTAGTGTGTTGTCAGATTTTTCAGTCGCACTTGCCAAAACACGTGACCATTGGGTAGGGGCATAGTATGCCGTGCCCCTACCTATTGTTTATGGATTACGCTCGGTTGTAAGGAATTGGCTATACATCAATACATTACCTGTTTGAGTGAGCGGCAAAATTGTGGCAGTATAGAAGGAAGAATGTATCTAACGAAGGGGGGTACGCAGGATGAGGACTTTTGGGAATTTGGTCACGAGCGTTGCAGCAGTGGCACTACTTTCGGTTGTCAATGTTGGCTGTGCGACACAGCGCGAAGTGAAAGACACCTGGACTGAGGCATCAACCCGTTCGAGTCAATCGGCTAGTCGTGCAGAAGACGCCTCTAGGCGCGCCGAAGCCGCAGCCGCACGTGTAGAGGCAGCATCAAAGAAATGTGAAGATGCAGCGGCTCGCATCGAAGCGATGACAACAAAAGGCATGAGAAAGTAGGGCAGGCGGTGCCGGAGAGGTAAGAGGTACATGTAATGAAGACGTATAAGAGAATAGGGGCAGCCATTATCGCCGCTGCCCTATTAGCGACGCTTAATTCTGGGTGTACGACAACTCGCCAATCTGAGGTGAGAGATACGTGGACCGACTCTGCCAATAGATCAGCTACAGCGGCGAGTCGAGCAGAGGATGCTGCGAAACGTGCCGAAGCTGCTGCTACACGTATGGAAGCCGCTGCTCAGAAAGTTGAAAACGTTGCTGGGAAGTACAATTCAAATCTGGACAAATCTCTTAATAAATAAATCTTAGCCAACCTGCGATACAGGCGGCCTCTCGATCAAAGAGACCGCCTTTCTTTTTATCCTCTTTCTAGTGCTTCATCATCCTGTCTAGAAGCGTAAGATTTGTGTTGCTGATTTGGTCATGGGCGTAGTCAAGAAAACTCGACCAGCGTCTTGATCGAATCGCGTGCTTCGGATGCGGTTTTGTATGCGTCGTGTAAAGCTGTAAAAGGAAAGCGATGGGTGATGAATTTATCGGCGCTGACAACACCAGCGCGAATAAGTTGTAATGCCTCACGGGTGTCATTCGGACCACATGAGTAACTGGGGATCAAGCGAATCTCATTAAAATATAAATGATACGGAGAGACTGGCAGCGTCGCTTCCGGGGTGCTCGTGGTAAAGAGCACCACGGTGCCACCTTTCGCTACACAGCGAATTCCTAGGTCCATCGCTTCAATGGAGCCTGGCCCAACAATGACCACTTCGGCCATCTCACCATTAGTATAGTGGCGCAACTGTTCTTCGATCGCTCCTTGGGTTGGGTCAAGTGCCGCATCAGCACCTAACGCAAGCGCCTTCTCGCGCCGGTACGGGACGAAATCGGTACCAATGACACTCTCTGCACCAGCCTGGCGAGCCAATGCAACATGTAATTGCCCCATAATTCCCAAGCCAATAATAAAAACTCGATCATCAGCTTGCATGCCCGACTTGCGTATAGACTTTACCGCACACGCAGCAGGTTCGATCAGTGTACCATCAGCAAAAGATAAGTCGGAGGGAAGTAGGAGTGTATCACCAGCCAAGTTTTCTTTCGGGACAAGAAAATATTCAGCCATGCCGCCCGGAACAATCCGGGACGCCCTCCAGGTCGAACACTGCACAAACTCTCCACGCTGACAGGCTCGGCAGGTAAAACATGGAGCATGGTGGTGGACAAAGACACGGTCCCCAGAACGAAAGTCTGTAACTCCAGGACCAATCTCGACCACCTCTCCGGCCGGCTCGTGGCCAAACACGAGTGGCGCTTTTTTCTTCATATACCAGCCCATAACATCGCCAGAACAGATGCCACAGGCTCGTGTACGAATCAGCGCTTCTCCAGGGCCAACTGTCGGAACAGGTTCGTCCTCAAAACGGATGTCAGTCGAGTCGTACAGTCGCGCGACTTTCATGGTCGTACGTCCATACGAGTGATCATGAAAACATCCACTTTGCCATCTTCCACATGTCTTGTGGGCTTTCAGGGAAGGTGCGAGTGACCGATGCCTCGAACCCAGAATGCATCAAACAATCATGGCACCGCGCATCAATACGTTGTTCCCAATAGTTCCAATCGACCCTAGTCCAGAACTCATCCCAGGTTTTGTAATACTTGTCGCCAATAAGGTAGCAAGGGCCTTTCCAACCGAATGGCGTACGAGTGACGTTGCCCCACGGAGTGCAGGGATACTCGCGCTCGCCAGCCGCGAACTCCAGAAAGAGCGGTGTAGAGCCGAGGCGATACTGTTTCGATAACTCCAAAACTTTTTTGAACTTCTGATGAATTTCTTGGCGGAAGAGGAAATGGTTGTCTTGAATTTTTTCGTAATGATACCCAGGTGAGACCAACATATTGTCGATCCCTAGCTGTGTTAGAAGTGCGAACAGTTCTTCGATCTCTTCCATGCTGGTTTCACGATAGACCGTGGTGTTAGTGCAAACTGTATAGCCAAGCTGCTTGCCCAACTTGATCATTTCGATCGCTTTGTCGAATACGCCTTCACGTGCACACACGAAATCGTGCGTCTCGCGCAAGCCGTCTAAATGAACGTTGAGGGTGAGTCGTTTATGTGGCTGAGCTTTGTTAAAGAAGCGCTCAAGCAGGATCGCGTTTGTGCAAACGATCACATGCCGCTTGCGCGCGATGGTTTCACTAACTAACTCAGGCAGTTCTGGGTAAACTGTCGGTTCGCCACCACAGATAGAAACAATTGGCGCGCCGGCTTCATCAACCGCTTGCAGGCATTGCGAAAGTGTCAGTCGATCTTTCAGTTCGCCAGAGTGACGTTCAGGTGAACAGCCAACACAGGCCAAATTACAGGTATACAAAGGTTCAAGCATCAACACGACCGGATATCGTTTCCGGCCCTGCAACTTGTTCTTTGCCTGCCACTTCATCATGTCTGTTGTTACATGTAGCGGGTACCGCATCCTTTTCCACACTCCTTAATCCACTCTTGACCGTTTGGTCAGCAAATCTTAGCGGGCGGCTCTGAGCGTCGCAAGAGCGAGCTTTCAGCAGTCAGCAATCAGCTTTCAGCCAACGAGGAGAGCAGTGGTGATAACAATGAGGAAGAGAGAGATGACTGAGCTGATAGCTGAGCGCTGACAGCTAATCGCTATCTCGACAAAAACACTGGACACGGCGCATTCCGTAACACATACTCAGTGGTGCTGCCCAGGACCATTTCGATAATCCGACTGTGGCCGTAAGCGCCAATGAATAACAGATCGTGACCTCTTTCTTTGAGGCACTCGACAATCTGTTGGTTTGCGTGGCCATTTGCATGCAAGAGCGCCAGTGGCATTCCATAAGAGCTGAGATAATGCCGTGCTTCATCAAGCAGCTTTTCCTCATCGCTCTTGTCTCGATGGGCGACGGAGAGCACGGTTAATGGAAGGTGAAGGGCAGCACAAAACTCTGCCGCGAAATGCATCGCTGTGCTTGCCCGTGCGCTACCGTCATAAGCAAGAAGTGGATTTGTGATCGGTTGAAATTGCATTGGGGCCATAAAGACTGGGCGCGGACTTTTGCGCGTGACGCTTTCGGCGGTGCCGCCTAACAACCCAGTAGAAAATCGCTCGTTGATGCCGCGATGTCCAATGACAACGAGATCGCTAGTGCGAGCATGTTCACAAATCTCATTGGCAATGATTCCAGTGACGAGAGCAGTTTCGTTTGCGACGTGCCGCTCTCGACACGTCATTGTGAATTCATCGATCAATTGCCGCCCGCGTTCATGCAAGACTTGGCGGACTTTTCCAGTCATATCGAGATAGGGCTCGAACCCTAACGCCCCAGAGATATCCTGGAAAAATGGCCCTTCAACTGAAACGATGTCGATGACGTGCAGACCGGAAAGTTCGGCCTGAAAACGTTCGGCTAACCATAACGCATACTGGAACGCCGTCCGCGCATGGTCAGAACCGTCGAGCGCAAGAAGGATATGTTTAATCATACACCCCTCAATATCCAGTTGCCCTTCATCGAGGGCTTGCTTATCACCGTGCTCGTGCTTGAGCAAGCGACCACTTTACAAGCCGAGTCCCCTTGGTCACAATAGATAGTCACTATGGCAAAGAAACCACAGACTGGGGGAAGAGGTGGTGCCCTCCTACAAGAGCTGAAGACTGTTGCTGAACGGATCGGTATCCGTGTCCGCGAAGAAAAGCTCTTCCGCGAGGTGGGCTACCAAGTACGAGGTGGAGGATGTCGAGTCCGTGGTCAAGAAATTGTGTTCCTTGATCGCGATATGCCAGTGCCAGATCGCCTGGGTATTCTCCTTGAGGAGTTATCACGACGCGAGGTTGATCGCGAGTTATTGTCACCTGCGTTACGACGGCTCTGGCCTGGTGGAGCAGCACAGTGAGCGACCGGCTCACCCAATTTCGTCATTGGATTAAAGAGCAAGGGCTCAAAGCGACCTCGCAACGCGAGGATATTGCGCAAGTCTTCTTCTCGGCAGATCGCCACATCAGTGTCGAAGAACTCTACAGCGAGGTGCGTCGACTCAATCCCCGTGTGGGATATGCTACCGTCTACCGCACGATGAAACTCTTAAAAGAGTGTGGCCTCGCGGAAGAACGCCACTTTGCTGACGGGCAAGCGCGATTTGAAAAGCTCGAAGACGAACGCCATCACGATCATCTGATTTGCGAACGCTGTGGGCGTATCGTTGAGTTTACCCAACCGCAGATCGAAAAACTTCAGGAAGAAGTCGCCCAGCGGTTCGGATTTGTCGCATCCACTCACAAGATGGAGATCTACGGCATTTGTAAGGACTGCCGGGAAGGCCGAGGCGTGCGCCCTAATCACTAGCAGTGAAAAAGTATAGCTGTATTTTGCCAGGTTGCTGCAGCCAATGCTTCTAACGGTATGCCCCTTGTCTCAGCAATCACTTTCGCGACTTGAGCGACATAGGCAGGCTCATTGCGTTTACCTCGATAGGGGATCGGTGCTAGCAGGGGACAATCGGTCTCAACCAACAAACGATCCAAAGGGATCAGACGTGCAACCGCGCGTAGATCAGTGGCAGTCTTAAAGGTGACAATGCCACTGAAGGAAATATACAAACCAAGATCAAGGAGCGTCTTAGCCTCTTCTGCACTGCCAGTGAAACAGTGCATGACACCGCGAACTTGCCCTTCGCCTTCTTCCTGTACTATCTGTGCTGCTTCTGCGTATGCATCTCGTACATGCATCGATAACGGTAACTGCAACTCACGTGCGAGGCGAATAAAAGCACGAAAGTGGGTCCGCTGTGCTTCTCGCGGTGAGTTGTCGTAATAAAAGTCGAGCCCAGTCTCTCCTAGACCGACAACTTTGGGCCGACGTGCCAATTCTCGCAAGCGCACGTAGGTTTCATCGGTAATCATCTTCGCATCATGGGGATGAACGCCGACAATAGCAAAGATATCTTCGTGTTCCTGCGCCAGCGCAACGGCTTTCTCATTATGAGCGAAGTCACCATTGGCACCGATGACAATGAAGCACGACAACCCTGCCTCCCGTGCACGGGCAATCACGAGGTCGCAATCAGCATCGAACTGCGCGTCGGTTAAATGACAGTGAGAATCCGCGAGTATCATGGTAAACGTGGGAAGAGGACTTGCGACTTTTGTACCTGATGTCCAGGAGAGAAAGCCTGTCCCCAAGGTAAATCGTATGCGTGCCATTTTTCCGCTGGCAAGTTTAAGAGCGTAAGCAGCTTGCTACTTGTTTCCGGTAAGAAAGGAATGAGTAACTGCGCAGCAACACGCAACGCTTCTAAGAGATTATGCAGTACGGCTCCAACGCGTGGCATCTGTGCTGGGTCCTTGGCAAGCGTGAACGGCGCGGTCTCAGTAATGTACTTGTTGGCTTCATTGGTAGCGCGAAAGATCGATTCTAACGCCCGGTTAAGCGCCAAGTTCCCAACATGCGTCTCCACCTCACTGGCAGCGTGGGCAAAAGCTGCTGCCAAGCGCTGATCGATATCAAACGGCGGTACGCTCAACGGTCGTATGACACCTTTGAAGTAGCGATCTTGCATCGACAGCGTGCGACTGACAAGATTACCAAGATTATTAGCTAAATCACCGTTGTAACGATTGGTGAGGTTTTCCTGGCGAAAATCAGCATCTTGACCAAAGACGCTCTCTCTTAGCAGAAAGTAACGAAAAGCGTCGAGCCCGATCTTCTCTTTCATCTCCAACGGCGAAATAACATTGCCCAGACTCTTGGACATTTTCTGTCCTTCGACGGTCCAGAAGCCGTGAACGTTGAGATGCTTGTACAATGGCAGACCGGCAGACATGAGCATGGTCGGCCAGAACACTCCGTGCGGTTTGAGAATATCTTTGCCGATGATGTGCTGTGCCACTGGCCAGAATTTCTCAAAGACCTCTTCCCCTTTATATTTTAGGCCGCTGATGTAGTTGATGAGTGCATCGAACCACACGTATGTCACATACCTTTGGTCGAACGGCAGTTCGATACCCCATGTGAGCCGGCTCTTGGGGCGAGAGATACACAGATCACCAAGATTCTCATCACGCAACATGCTGATGACTTCATTCTTGAAGCCTTCAGGGCGAATAAAATCAGGATTGGCTTCGATATGACGCAGTAGCCGTTCCTGATATTTGCTCATGCGGAAGAAATAATTTTCCTCCTCAATGAGTGTAGGTTCTGTGAGATGATCCGGGCACTTACCATCGCGCAGTTCTTTGGGCGTGTAGAATCGTTCACACCCGATGCAATAGAGTCCACCGTAACGATGGAAGTAAATGTCACCAGCCTCATGCACTTTAGTAAGAAATTCTTGCACGTAACGAATGTGATAGGAATCAGTGGTACGAATAAAGTGATCGTAGGTAATATCGCAGGTATCCCACGCAGCACGAAACGAGGCGCTCACACGATCAGTGAATTCTTTGGGCGAGACTCCGGCTTGCGCGGCAGCGTCGGCAATTTTATTGCCGTGCTCGTCAGTGCCGGTGAGATAAAAGGTGTCCCATCCACGGGCACGATAATAGCGCGCCAGCGTATCGGTGATGATCATCGTGTATGCACTACCGAGATGCGGATCGCCGTTCACGTAATAAATCGGAGTCGTGATATAGGTCTGTGGCATAGAACCTCTTGGGACTAGGGACTTGGGGCTTGGGGAGAAAAAGTTTCTAGTTCCTTGTTTCTGGTTTCTCGTCCAAAGTTCAAGGTCTAAAGTCCAAAGGGAGAGTTTCAGGTTTCAAGTTTCACGTAACACGCTCCCTATCTTCCCTTTAGCCTGAAGCCTATAGCCTCTTTTCTACCGACTACTGAATACTGACTACTTTTACGCATCACACACCACGTTTCACGTTCCTAACCCCTAGCCCCCAGCGAAAGTTGCAATAACATATCCTCGACTGCTAACTGGCGGTTCGCGTTCCGTCCTAACGCTTGCAATGTATCATAAACGATCGTGAGCTGTTGCAGAGCCCCCTCGATGCCGAGATGAGTTGCTTGTTCCGTGATAGCCGGTAGACAGCCCTGGTGACGGGCAACTCCCTCGGCGCCAAGGACCGCATAGCGGAACACTTCCTCGTACCACGACAGTACCAATTCAAGGCGATCACCGCCGGTTGCATGTTCTTCCGCAAATTCACTGTTTTTGGCTGACTTCTTTACTCGATTAGCAACTAACCACTCCGCGAAGCGAGAAAGATTAGTAAACGACGCGCCATTCAGTTTCTGTAACTCTTCCTCAACATAGCGTCGTTCTTCGGTGAACAGTTGCGGGTCGAGGGCGAGTGCACGTCCGATACTGCCGCGACTATACAGTGCGAGTGCTTGTACGGTCTCATTGTCTTTCCCAGGTGTCTGCGTCAGCAATATCTCGACTATCGGGGTCGATAACGCAGCAAACCGCACTTGCTGACAGCGAGAGAGCAACGGGCGTGACAAAGTCGCGGAGTTGGGTGTTAACAGTACCAGCAATGCATCTCCAGGTGGCTCTTCGACGATCTTGAGCAACGCACTCTGAGCCGCAGGGGTGAGGAGATATGCGTCCTCGACGATTGCGACCTTCTTTTTCCCTTGGACCGGGCGTAGGCTGAGAAGTCGTTGCAAGTCGCGAACCTGTTCAATAGTCACTGACTGTTTTCCTGCTTCTGGCGCGACGAACCGCACGTCCGGATGGGTGCCTGCTTTCAGCATAATACAGTTATTACACGTTGCACAGCCAAGGCCTGGTTGTGAGGTACACAGAAGAGCGTGTGTGAGCGCCAACGCCGTCTGCTTCTTACCTACACCAGTCGGGCCGACAAAGAGATAAGCGTGAGCTAGACGGTCGCGAGCCAACGCGTTGCGGAGCATGGCAATCGCCGCGTCTTGGCCGTGAATCTCGCTAAGGAACATAGACGAGAACGTAAAACGGAACGCGGGGAACGTAAAGGGGAAGGAGGGATTGCGAAGTGCGGATTGTAGATTGCGGAATTATGGCTGCCCGTCATTCCGGGCAAGCCTACCCCGTACGTGATACGGGGCCGTCGGCCGCGACCCGGAATCCGGAAACAAAAGACTGGCTTCCCGCTGAAGCCTGTCCTGCCTGCGCCAGTGCCGCAGGCACAGGTGAGCCTGTCGAAGGGCGGGAATGACGCTTCAATTGTCCGTTCAGGCACAGCGCATGACCTATCTTAGCCGTATGTTGTCTCCGTTCACCCGAAAAGTTATGCTGCGCTGCGCAAATCTACCGTATGCAGCTTCGCGGTTGACAATGGGAAACATGGAATGTCACCAGAGGTGGATATGAGTACACCACATATATCAGCAGAGAGCCCAGATAGTAATCCTGCACAGTTTGTTATGCGAATCGATCGTCGCACCGGCGAAGAGATTCCTGGCCCAATTGACCCTGATGAACTGCTGATTCACGCCTATCGTGATCGTCATCCGTTAGAAGTGACAGCGCAATTCCTTGCCAGCCGCACGATTCAACTGACTGGTAGTGAGACGCTGGCGCGGCGGGGGCTGCGAGTTATCAACACTGTTGGGTCGCTGATGGCGCGAGCCATTGGCACGGCGGTTGGCAGTGCAGATCTCGAACGTCAAGCGAAGAAGTTTCTTGGGGTGGTCGATCGTGACGCGGTCTTTCAGTTTCGTGCGCCTGCACATTTGACGGAAAAGGAAGTGACTGCTCGTGTCGAGCGACTGCAACGTGATGCTCGCGCAGTGTTTCGTGCTCGTGGTCGGAAACCACAACTCGTGGTGCTCCTTACTGGTGCGACTGGTTTCGTCGGCAAGGAAATCCTTCATCAAGCTGCAAGCGACCCACGAGTTGCCGAAGTCATTGCCGTTGTTCGTCCAGAAACACTACGTGACCCCAAGAGCAAGGCGGTGACGAAAGTCCTCTCGCCACAAGAGCGTGGCACCCTTTTATTGCAACGGTTGCATATCACCGGTCCGGCGGCCCGTAAGTTTCATTTTATTGCCGGTGACATTGAGAAGTCGCAGCTGGGTATTGCCCCAGAGATGGTCGAAGAGCTGCGCCGTAAACTGACCCACGTCATTCACTGTGCGGCGAGTGTTTCGTTTGACGATCCCTATGAGGCGTCATTTCGTGCCAACGTGTTGGGTTGTCGTAATGCCCTCACCTTCTCGTTGGGGCTTCAGCACAGCGAAGGGTCTCCGTTCATTTGTCACATCGCCATCGAGACATCGTACATTCATGGGCGCAAGCGCCACTCCTTTGCCCAGGAGAAGATGCTCGATTTCCCCCGCCACTTCTACAACAACTTCTATGAACTGACGAAAGCGATGGCGTCAATTGAGACCGATCGTTTTCTGATCGAGAAAGGTCTTCGGGTCGCACAGCTCTTGCCAGCTATTGTTATTGGCGATGCGCGCACTGGTAACAACCGCGGTGATACGAAAGTCGTAAATGCTCCGGTCAATGTCTTTGGTCGCATCCACCAAGCTGCCGTTCAGGCCGACAGTCTGAACGAACAATTAAAAGCTTGGCTAATTGGCGTTATCGCTAACAGTTTTCCTGGGGATGACACAGCAGAAATTAATCTGGTTCCAGTGGATCGCGTGGTTGCCGGGATCATGGCCGCACTCGCGACGCCTGACGCGGTCGGACAACGTATCCATCTGGCAACCGATAATCGTATTCGCTTCGACGACATGATGCGCATTCTTCATGAAGAACTGGGAGTGAAGGTGCGTCGTGCTGACCCGACTTTGTATCGCAACATAACATTACCGGTAGTGAAGACTGTCCTGAATGCGGTAAACGAGAGTCGTCTTGCCGATGGGCTTGAACGCCTGGGCACCATTTTTGGCGGCTATAGCGAATGGGGACAACTCGTGCATGACGTCGGCAATGATGTGCGTGTCCTCGGATTAGCGTTGCGCCGCCCCAACACTGAATATGCGTTTCGTATGCTTTGTCGCCACAATCTGTACGTGCAAAACTTTGGCCGTGTGCGCGACGCGGACGAGCTCGCCCGACGTGAAGCGGTGTGGGGAAATATGTGTCGCGCACTTGAACAGAAGACCGGGCGGGAGGTAGGGGCGATTGTCGCTGACGACTTCCGTCGCTTGGTTGCGGAAGAAATTGCCCTTGATCCATTCTATCCTCATCAATCCCAGCACCATGCAACTAAACCGCAACCACGGGCAACCAGACGAAGCACGTCAGCTGCCTATAGCCTAATGCAGAATGACAAGAGCCAAAAAGGTCGTAATTCCTCACCTACAGGACTGACGGTAATAAAGTGAACAACTATGGGCAAATCACTCACCCTTGTTGATCTGGCATTCTTGGCGCTCGAATCACAAGTGCAAACTGGGCATGTCGGCGGCCTTGCCATCTTCAAATTACCAAAAGGAGCAAAGAGTGGCTTCTTTCAACGCGTTGTAGAAACTCAGAGCGACTGGCGACGAGCAGAGGGAATCTTTCGGCTCGTTTTACGGCGCAAAGGCGTTGGCCTCGGATGGGTCGAAGATGAGCATGTTGATGTTGAACCGCATATTCACTATCTCGCGCTTCCCAAGCTGGGAAGTCGGCGGCAACTGTATACATTGGCGGAACGGCTCCATGCCCAACCGCTGAATCGCTTGCATCCGCTCTGGGAGGTAGCGTTCATTGAGGGCCTCGAAGGCGGTCATGGAGCGATGTACATTAAGATCCATCATGCCCTTGTCGATGGAATTTCCGCAATTCGCTTGCTGCTCGGAACCTTCTCGTCGTCGCCTGACGAACCGTCCCGCTTGCTGTGGCAGGTACAGTTGCCGAAACGTCAAGCCAAAAACGATGAGGAGCAAGACCACACAAATAGTGTGATACAGAAGTTGACCTTGGCAGTTGAGGGAGTAGTAGCGGTTGCACCAGTAGCCTCGGCAGAGACGCTACGCTCATTGCTTCATGCAGTCGGTTTGCATAACGGACCAGAAGTATCGACCTTCATGGCACCGCGCACGATTTTGAATAGTCAGATCACGGATCGGCGACGATTTGCCTCCTATGATTTTTCTGTCCGTGAAATACGAGCAGTAGCGAAGCACGCCGGCGCGACGATGAACAACGTTGTGCTCATGATTTGTGCCAGTGCATTGCGCCAGTATCTGTTGGATCAGCAGGCGTTGCCTGAGACCTCACTTACAGCCTGGATGCCAATCTCGACACGGCGAGAAGGAGACAATCGTCCGAGCAATCAGATTGCGATGGCGTGTGTGTCGTTGGCCACTAATGTTGCTGATGTGCGAGCACGGTTTCAGACTATTCGCGCTAGTGCGGAAGCCGCCAAGCAGGATACATTGACCCGGTCACCTGAAGCTAATAACTGGCTTGCCGTCTTGCGCGGAAGTCTGCCGCTGGTGACAGATTTACTCAAGTTGAACGAAGTTGTCGCTCCGGCGGCCAACCTTACTATTTCCAATGTGCCAGGGCTGAACCAAGAATTTTACTTTTACGGCGCAAAACTTGAAGTAATCTATCCGTTGAGCGTGCTCATGGGAACTGTTGGACTCAACATCACGCTGTTGAGTTGCGGGGATACACTAGGAGTTGGATTGCTCGCCTGTCCAGATACCGTGCCTCACTTGGAGAAGCTGGCAGCGTATCTTGGTGAGGCGTTTACGGAGTTTCGGCAGACGTTTGCAGAGCCGCACGGAGAGAAGCGAGCATCCGTTCGTCATTCTCGCGGAAGCGGGAATCCAGACGCTTGAACTGATGGCCTCTGCTCGAAGTCCCTGGATGCCCGCCGAAGCCTATCCTAAGCTTGACGAAGGGCGGACCTGACGAAATCAAACCCCAAAATTATGCCGACAAAAAACTAACCTTCACATCTCGACTGAGCTTCCCTAACTTGCTGCGCTTTTCGCATGCGTGCGACAAAGAGAACCGCACTCCCAAAAGATCAGCCAAGAGAGGCTACACAAAAGGCTCCAGCAGTGTATGAATCTCTAGGCGTCTGGTGTGACGCCAAAGTGCACAACCTTGAGAAAAGGAAACTTTCTCGCCATGAGTGATACAGCTCCGACCGCTCTCTCCGATCTGCGCATTCTCGACTTGACTGACATCAAAGGTGCGCTGTGTGCCAAGCTCTTTGGTGATATGGGTGCGAACGTCATTAAGATTGAGCCACCGGGCGGTGATGCTATGCGCTCGATCGGCCCATTTCTCGACAACATTCCGCATCGAGAGCGCAGTCTGCTCTATTGGTTTTACAATACTAGTAAACGCGGTGTGACACTGAATTTGCAAAAGCCCGCTGGTCAGGAACTCTTTAAGCAACTCGCAGCAAAAGCAGATGTGATTATCGAGTCTTTTGCCCCAGGAAGCCTTGCGCGCGTAGGCTTGAGCTATGAGGAATTGAAGCGGATCAATCCTCAACTCGTACTGACTTCAATTGCGCCGTTTGGTCAGACTGGACCCTATCGTGATTACAAAAGTTCGGACACAGTTGCCGAAGCGCTTGGGGGAATGATTTACACCAATGGTTTTCCAGAAGATGCTCCACTCCGAGCCTTGGGCTTACAGGCGTATCACAGCGCGTCATTCTTTGCGGCGATTGGCACCATGTCTGCGCTGTGGGCACGTGACGCAATCAGTGAAGGCCAATGGGTAGATGTCAGTGTTCAGGAAGCTACTGCGGCAGCGGTTGAGCATGTGGCTCCGTTTTATCACCAAGGCTTAGGGGTACAGACCCGCCAGGGCAGCTTGCACTGGAGTCGCTATTTTCGCGTCGCCAAGTGTAGAGACGGTTATATCATGCACTGCTCGCTTGGTGACTGGACTTCATTAGTTGAATGGGTGAAGTCTGATGATAGAGCCCGAGACCTAAGTGAAGCACAGTGGGAAGATCAGGTTTATCGTAAGGAACACGCTGAGCATCTGTTCGATGTGCTTGATGAGTGGGCAAAGGATTATAGCATTGCTGAGCTGATGGAAGGGGCACAGCTTCGTCGTATTCCCTACGCAATGGTTCGTTCACCAGAAGCGCTTGTCAATGATCCGCAACTCAATGCGCGCGGATTCTTTTCCGAAATCGATCATCCTGAATTGAGTCGCACCATTTGCTATCCGGGCGGTCCGTTCTTCTTTACGGTTTCACCGTGGCGTATTGCTCGCCGTCCACCGCTGTTAGGAGAACACAATACCGAGGTCTATCAAGGAGAGCTTGGTATCAGTACAGAACGACTGATGATGCTCGCGCAGGAGAAAGTGATTTGATGACAAAACCAGCGAAAGAGTGAAGATTAAGAATCAGACTACAGGCTAAAGGGTTTTCGTTCCCCTCTAGCCTATAGCCTTTTTTTAACTCCACATCTTTCATTCTTAATTCTTCATTGTTTATTGTTCCTCTTGGGTTCCTTGCTTGAGCCCCTGGAGACGTTCACAATAGAGGTGTCTGGTTCACTGAACAGGCAATATTTGTCTGGTCCAGGAATGAATGTCTATGGATAAAAAGACGAAATTTAATCTCGGCTACATATTTATCGCTATTTGGGGAGTGGTGATTCTGCACAGTTTATGGGTGCAGTATATGAATCCGGTTGAGCAAATTCCCTATAGTCAATTCCAAACGTACCTTGCTGAGGAGAAAATCGAAGAGATACGTATCGGCCCTGAGTCTATTCGTGGCAAGCTAAAAGAAGCTCCGGCAGGACATCCGAAACAGTTTGTCACTGTTCGTGTGGAACCGGATCTTGCCGACAAGCTTGCGGCCCACAAAGTCAAATTTTCCGGTGAAATTGAAGATACCTTCCTCCACGACCTCCTGTCATGGGTGCTTCCCACCTTACTATTCTTCGGCTTGTGGATATTTCTCATGCGCCGCTTTGCGCAACGTGAAGGGCTTGGTGGCGGCTTTCTCGCCATTGGCAAGAGCAAAGCAAAAATTTACATGGAGAAAGACGTCAAAGTCACTTTCGCTGATGTCGCCGGAGTCGATGAGGCTAAGACCGAACTGCAAGAAGTGATTGAGTTCCTCAAAACCCCAGAAAAGTTCCGCCGCTTAGGGGGAAAGATTCCCAAGGGTATTTTGCTGGTCGGCCCGCCGGGGACGGGTAAGACGCTGCTCGCCAAAGCGGTAGCCGGAGAAGCGGGAGTGCCGTTCTTCTCGATCAGCGGATCAGAATTTGTCGAAATGTTTGTCGGCGTTGGCGCGGCGCGGGTGCGCGACCTGTTTGTGCAAGCAAAACAGAAAGCCCCCTGTATTATTTTTATCGATGAACTTGATGCGCTTGGGAAGGCCCGCGGGGTGGGTCCGATGGGTCATGAAGAACGCGAGCAGACGTTGAACCAACTCCTTGTCGAGATGGATGGGTTTGATGCTCGCACCGGCGTCATTCTCGTAGCGGCGACCAACCGGCCGGAAATTCTTGATCCGGCGTTACTCCGTGCCGGACGTTTTGATCGCCAGGTGTTAGTGGACCGCCCGGACAAAATCGGTCGGCTCGCGATTCTCAAACTCCATGCCCGAGAGGTGCCACTGGTATCCGAAGATGACCTCGAGGTGATCGCGGCGATGACGCCAGGATTCGCCGGCGCTGATCTGGCAAATATTATCAACGAAGCGGCCCTGCTGGCGGTGCGACGCGGAAAAGATAAAGTCGGACTGTCCGAGCTTCAAGAAGCGGTCGAACGCGTGATTGCCGGCCTTGAGAAGAAGAATCGCGTGCTCAATAAGCAAGAAAAAGAACGTGTCGCCCATCACGAAGTCGGACATGCGCTCGTCGCGTTAGCAATTCCTGGGTCTGATACGGTACAGAAGATCTCGATTATTCCACGCGGTGTAGCGGCACTTGGCTACACATTGCAATTACCAACCGAAGATCGCTTTCTCATGACTCGTTCCGAATTAGAGAACCGCATTGCCGTCTTACTTGGCGGCCGTGTAGCCGAAGAGATCATTTATCATGAAGTCTCCACTGGGGCACGTGATGACTTACTCAAAGCGACGGAAATCGCCAAAAGTATGATCAAAGCTTACGGCATGAGCGAGAAGTTGGGGAAAGTAAGTTTTGATGGTGAACGTCAGCCCCTGTTTCTGCGTACGAATCAAGGGCCAAGTAATGGCGACTACAGCGAATTGACCGCGCAAGAAATTGACGCCGAAGTCCGGCGCATCATCGAGGAACAGTACACGCGGGTGACGACGCTGTTGACCGCGCAACAAAGTATTTTGCGGGATGCCGCAGCAGTGCTCCTGCAGAAGGAAGTCATCACTGGTGATGAACTCAAAGCCATTGCTTCGCAGACAGGAACAACTGCCAGAGTGGCAGCGGCGACGGCAATACACTGAGTGTGAAATGCGTGCTGTTTGATATGTGATGAAGAGTAATCGTATGAATGCTCCGCAAGCAATCATTGAAGACTTGTACCACGTTCCTGAAAACGGTAAGGCTGAGATTGTTGACGGAAAGCTGGTTCTTATGCCTCCGACGGGAGATCTGCCGACTAGCGCGTCAGGCGAGATTTTCATTGCTCTTCATGCCTATGCTAAACGCACAAGAAGTGGGCGCGCCTATCCAGATAATGCCGCCTTTATCGTGAATCTTCCTAATCGCAGGTCATTCAGTCCGGAAGCCGCATTTTATGTTGGTCCACGAAGTGGCGGGAAGTTCCTGCAAGGCGCGCCAATCTTCGCTGTTGAGGTCCGCAGCGAGAGTGACTACGGCTCCAAGGCTGAACGCGAGATGGCGGCGAAACGTGCAGACTATTTCGCTGCAGGCACACAGGTTGTGTGGGATGTCGATGTGCTACGAGACGAAATTGTGAATATGTATCGCGCCCAAGATCTGGCCAATCCTACCATTTATCGTCGTGGTGACATTGCAGACGCCGAACCTGCTCTTCCCGGTTGGACAATGGCAGTAGATGATGTGTTTGCTTAGCCCCAGTAGCGTGCGCTATACGCACGAAATATTGAGAATGAGCCAATGGCTACCTTCCGGCGTGCGGTCGTCCCCGGCGCCACGTACTTCTTCACAGTTAACATCAATCAACGCCGGAAGCTGTTAACCAACGCTCCGTTTTCCTCGGCCTTGAGGAATGCCTTCAGACAGGCCAATGCGCAACATCCACTGGGATTACGCAGGAGTCAAAAAGTGCAATAAGATGTTGGTGTTATGGACAACCTCAGCACTCTACTAACCCCTGCGATGGCAACGTACCTGATGAGTTTACTGTCCCGCAATACACGGACG
>Ga0081539_10002626_pt1 | contig 24561 bp, 21 predicted proteins | sample TabmetS4T2R2_FD_71023 | JGI IMG/M metagenome (GOLD analysis project Ga0081539, IMG submission 71023) | Tabebuia heterophylla rhizosphere microbial communities from the University of Puerto Rico - S4T2R2 | ecosystem: Host-associated > Plants > Roots > Rhizosphere ...
GCCTTCTCTGCCGGCGCCCCCGCCCTGGTCAACGTCCTCACCGACCCCGCGGTCGTCTATCCCCGCAGGTCCAACCTGGCGTAGAGCGGACCTCACCGACGCCGCGTTGGAGGGCAGCAGGATGCACCGGATCTACCATCGGATCGCGGAGCCATCGTTGTCGTTGCCAAGGACGCAGGGGTGGGGATAGTGCTCCGCACAGACCCACCCCGAGGACGCCGGCAGCGGCAAAGAGGGCCCGCGAGCCGGTGGTAGACGATGGAAGCCGCCCGGAGGCGGCTTCCAAAGTTGGCCCCGACAGGACGGGCAGGGGTACGTGCCATGAAGGGGCCGGTTCGACGGTCCAGGCGGCGGGAGGCGCCGATTCGATGCGGCTTCGCCCGAACCTATGATGCCGGTAGCCAGGGCTCTCACGCCGAGACGGCACGATCACCCCTTCGCCAGCGGTCGCATTGTCCGCTCGCTTACTACCGGGGTGCCATCATACATACGTCCAGGCGTGGGCACAGAAGTGGTGATGTGTATACGCGAGTGGGATTGCGTCGACAGCGGCGCGAACGCCGCTGTGTACTCGCGTTAAAGGCGGTTTGCGAAGACGTCAACGCGCCGCCGCGGCGCCGTGCGCCCGCGCGCGATGCACCGTTTCCAGGGCCGCCCCATGCAGGATGTCTTGGTCGGAGACTTCCGTTTCCTGCAGGCCGAAGAGCGCCAGCGCCTCGATGAGCATGACCGTCCCGGCGACGATGGTCGGGGCGCGGTCGGGGTGCAGTCCGCGCACCTCGCGACGGTCGGCTTCGGTCATCGCCGCGAGCCGGTCGCGCATCGCGGCGCACGTGCCGATCGTCAGAAGATGCCCCTGTACGGCGTCACTTGAATAACACTCCAGATCTAGGTCTATAGCCGCCAGCGACGTCGGCGTGCCGGCGACGGCGATGGCCCCACGGGGCGTGGCGCGTACGTGTGGCGGCACCCCCGCCTCGAGGATCGCGCGCGCGTCGGCGGCCAGCGCCTCCAGCTCGTCGGCGCGCGGTGGGTCGGTGTGCACGTGGCGCTCGGAGTGGCGGACGACCCCGGCCTGGGTCGAGACGTGGAAGCTCACCTCACCGCCGCGTCCGACAACGAGCTCCGTCGAGCCCCCGCCGATGTCGATGACCACCGTCGGCGTGGGGTCGTCGGCCGGGCGGCTGTTCGTCGCTCCGAGGAAGGTGAGCCGCGCCTCCTCGTCGCCGTCGATGACGCGGGCGTCGAGGCCGTGCTCGTCGCGGACGCGCGCGGCGAACCGCGCGCCGTTGGCCGCGTCGCGGACCGCGCTGGTCAGGACGGCGACGGCGCGCTCGGCGCCGTGGTGGTCGATGCGGCGCCGATAGCCGTCGACCGTCGCCAGGACGCGCCCCATCGCCTCCTCGGCGAGCACGCCGTCGCGATCGACGCCCTGGCCCAGCCGCGTCACCTCGGTCCGCCGCTCGACCTCGGTCAACGCGCCGGCGTCGTCGACGTCGGCGACCAGCAGGCGAGTCGAGTTGGTGCCGATGTCGACCACGGCGACGCGCATGCGCCCGCACGCTACCCACGCGAACGTCCACAGCGTTACACGCCTGTTGTCACGTCATGGACGTTCGTGGCCTCCGGGCCCGCCCCTACCCGGCCGGCGGCGGCTCCAGGGGCGCGGGGTAGGGCATCGGGCGCCCGTCGAGGGCGGCGAGGAGGTTGTCGACGGCGCGGTCGGCCATCGCCGCGCGCGCGGTCTCCGTCGCCGAGGCGATGTGGGGCACCACGAGCAGGTTCGGCGCGGTGAGCAGCGGGTCGTCGGGCGGGAGCGGCTCGGGGTCGGTGACGTCGAGCGCCGCGGCGGCCAGGCGGCCCTCGCGCAGCGCGTCGGCGAGCGCGACCTGGTCGACGATCGGCCCGCGCGCGGTGTTGACGAGGATCGCGGACGGCTTCATCGACGCGATCGCCTCGGCGTCGATGAGGTGGCGGGTCTCCGGGGTCAGCGGCGTGTGCAGCGAGACGAAGTCGGCGCGGCGCAGCGCGGCGTGGAGGTCGTCGCCGAGGTCGACCATGACGACCTCCATCTCGAAGCCGGTCGCGCGCTTGGCCACCGCGCGCCCGATCCGCCCGGCGCCGATGACCGCGAGCGTCGCGCCGTGGACGTCGACGCCCAGCCAGCCCTGGGGCTCCCACGTGCGCCACTCGCCATCGAGGACGGCCTGGCGCGCCTCGACGAGCCGCCGGGCCGCCGCGAGCATGAGCGCCCAGGCGAGGTCGGCGGTCGCGTCCGTCAGGACGTCCGGCGTCACGCCGACCGGGATCCCGCGCTCGGCGACCGCGTCGAGGTCGACGTTGTCGAACCCGATGGCGTAGTTGGCGACCGCCCGCAGCCGCGGTGCCGCGGCGAGCAGCTCGGCGTCGATGCGGTCGGTGAGGAGCGACAGCAGGCCCTCGGCATCGGCGACCTTCGCCCGCAGCTCCTCGGCGGGCGGCGGCATCGCGCCCTCCCATACCTCGACCTCGTGCTCGGCGGCGAGCCGCTCGAGCGCCGTCCCGGGCAACCGACGGGTGACGAAGACGCGCGCCATGCCCGCGATTCTGCCCGCTGGAGCCGGGGAGCGCCCTTGAGGCGGTTGATCCGCTCACTCCGACGTTGCTAATGTGTAGCTCCCGCCGCGGGGTGGAGCAGTCTGGTAGCTCGTCGGGCTCATAACCCGAAGGTCGCGGGTTCGAATCCCGCCCCCGCTACTCCGAAAGGCCCTGCGACCCAGGGCCTTTCGTCGTTTGACGCCCGGGGCGCGCGCACCGTCATCGGTTGTGGGGCACGCACCCTTGTGACGGCACCCCAGCGCGAGCGACACTCGGCAGGCGTCCCGCACCAGTCAGCGGGATCCTCAAGGAGAGGAACCTCTCAATGCTCTTCGCCCTGCTTGGGTTCGTGTGGTTGCTGATCTGGATCCTGGTGCTCGTCGACATCGTGCGCCGGAAGGATCTGCGCACCTCGTCGAAGGTGCTCTGGGCGCTGGCGGTGCTGCTGGTCCCCATCGTCGGCGTCCTCGTCTACGTGATCGTGCGTCCACCCGACGCCAGGCAGTACGTGGCGCCGGACATCCAAGGGGGAGGCGACGCCTCGTACGAGAGCCTCCGCGACCGTCACCCCGTGTGACGGGCGCTGATCGCCCGGGGCTAACGACCCAGGAAGGCCGCGGCCGGCGCCGCTCGATCGTCCGCGCGCGATTGCGTCTCGGCGAGGAAGATCAGGGTCGCCTTGACGCGCTTGCTGACGTCCTCGGCGGAGGACAGGTTCAGCTTGAGGAAGATCGAGTTGATGTGCTTCTCGACCGCTCGCTTGCTGAGCACGAGGGCGTCCGCGATGGCGGCGTTGCTCTTGCCCTTCGCGATCTCGGCAAGGACATGGCGCTCCCGGGCGGTCAACTCGGCCAGCGGCGATCGCTCGATGCGCACCTTCGCTGCGATGAGCGGCTCGACGATCTTGGAGTCCAGCATCGAGCCGCCGTCGGCGACCATCTCGATCGCCGCGACGAGCTGCGCGCCTTGGTTGACGTGCTCCTTGAGCAGGTAGGCGCGCCCGTCCGCACCCGAGTCAAGCAGCGCGAAGGCGTAAGCGGGCTCGGTGTGGTTGGACAACACGACGAGGCCCATGCCGGGGTACTTCTCGCGTAGGAGCTCGGCCAGGCGAATGCCGTCGTCGCCGGTCATCGGCGGCATCCAGATGTCCGTGACGACGACGTCGGGACGCTCGCGCTCGATGGCTTCGACGAGCGACGCGAGATCGCCGCACGAGGCGACGACGCCCATGCCCGGCTCGCTGGCGAGGATCTGGGCGACTCCCGCGCGGACGATGAGGTTGTCGTCGGCTAGTGCGATCGCAAGTGCCATGGGAAACCGACACGACGCCGGATGGTTGGGCCCCTCAGGATCCCGCGACACACCCCCTCGCGCATTGGACAGAAGACCCCTTCAGAGCGGGACATCCGCCACGCAGGAACTACGTCATTTGGCGCACGGCTCATCGCGGCGCTACCGTTGACCGGGGCCGTTGGCACAGCCGTCCGCGAGGAGGCGTCCATAGGTACCGAGGCCCAAGTCCCTTCTGTTCAGCCGGCGCTTGCCCGGATCGGATCGGCCGTTGCGCGGTCGTCGCCGGCCAGGTCCGTCGTAGGCACGCTCGCGCTCGCAGTCGCCTACTACGGCTCCGCGAAGTTGGGCCAGTCGTTGAGGTACACGGCGTCGGTGGCCGCGATCTGGCCTCCGGCCGGTGTCGGTGTCGCGGCGCTCTACTTGTGGGGACTGCGGTGGTGGCCCGGGGTGCTGATCGCCGAGCTCGTCATCAACGCAGAGCTCGCGGTCGGCAGCGATGCGTTGCCGCTGGGAAGCCTGCTCGGCCAGCAGGCCGGGAACCTGGCCGAGGTCGTCGTGGGGGCGATCCTGTTGCGGCGGCTGATCGGCTCCGGCGCCGCCCTCGATCGTGTCGAGCAGGTCGGCGGCATGTTCGTGGCGCTCGCCGTCGCGACCGCGATCAGCGCGACGATCGGCGCGACGTCGATGCTGGCGGGCGACGTCATCGACGCTGCCGAGGCCCCGACCTTCTGGCGGACCTGGTGGCTGGGCGATCTCGCCGGCGCACTGGTCGTGACGCCGTTGCTGCTCGCGTGGGTGCGGTCTCCGGCGGCGGCGCTGGCACGCATGCGCACCTGGGAGGGGGGCCTCCTGATCGCCACGGTCGCGGCGCTGGGAGCGCTCGCGGTATCGACGGCCGAGCCCGTGACCTACGTCGTGTTCCCGGCGCTGATCTGGGCGGCATTCCGATTCGGGCCTCCGGGCGCCACGGTCGCGATCGCGATCGCGACCGTGGTGGCGATCGGCGTCACCGCCAACGACGTCGGGCCCTTCTCCAAGCAGCCGATCGACCACAAGACACTGAGCACGCAGATCTACATCGTCGTGACGGCACTGACGACGCTGATCATGAGCGCCGTGGTCGGAGAGCGCGAGCGATCTGCCACGGAACTGGCGGAGGCCAAGCGCCAGGAGGGCGTCCGGGCGATGGAGGAGCGCCACCGGATCGCACGCGATCTACACGACTCGGTGTCCCAGGTGCTGTTCTCCGCGCGCCTGCACACGCGCACCGCCCAGAGAGAGCTCGAGCGCCAAGGCGCCAATCAGTCCGGCCCGCTCGCCGCGGACCTGCGCGCCATCACGAGGCTGACCGGCGCCGCGCAGGCCGAGATGCGCGCGCTCATCTTCGAGCTAGGCCCCGATCCGCTGGCGGACGGGCTCGTCGCCGCCCTTGCCGCGCATGCCTCGGAGCTCGGCATCGGGGATGGGCTGACCATCGACGATCAGGTCGCGGGCGGCCGCGTGCCGCTCTGCTCGCGCGCGCAGGCGCAGGTGTTCGGCATCGCGCGGGAGGCGCTCGCCAACGTCGCCAAGCACGCCCGTGCGAGCAACGCGCGAATCCGCATCGAGGTTGCGGACGGGCATGTCGTCGTCGAGATCCGGGATGACGGCTGCGGCTTCGACCCGGACTCGAGCCACCCGGGCCACTTCGGGCTGGAGTCGATGGCCAGCCGCGCGGCGGAGATCGGCGGGCTGCTGACGATCACGAGCGCGCCGGGCCAGGGGACCGCCGTTCGGGTCGAGGCTCCGGCAGAGCAGACGGACGGCCCGGATGACCGGCTCGCGCGATGACAGGATCAGGGTCGTCGTGGTCGACGATCACGATGTCGTCCGGCGCGGACTGCTGACCGTCCTGGGCGGCGAACCGGACCTCGAGGTCGTTGGCGCCGCCGAGGGCGGCGTGCAGGCGATGGACCTCATCGCGCAGCTGGACGCGCGCTCGCAGCGACCTGACGTCGTCGTCATGGACCTCGAGATGGCCCCCGTCGACGGCATCGAGACGACCCGGCAGATCCGCTCGCGTTACGACGACGTCGAAGTGGTGGCGTTGACGTCGTTCGGTGAAGAGGAACGCGTACGCGCGGCACTCGAAGCCGGAGCGTCCGGGTATGTGCTCAAGGATGCCGACGTCGACGAGGTCGCGGCGGCCGTGCGCGCCGCCCATCGCGGCGAGCTCCAGCTCGATCCCGCCGTGGCGCGCCTTCTGATGTCCTCGCTGCGGGGCATCTCGCGCGACGACGTGTCGGGCACGCTCACTTCACGCGAGCTCGAGGTGCTCGCGCTGGTGGCCACGGGCAGGGCGAACAAGGAGATCGCCGCCGAGCTGAGCATCAGCGAGCGCACGGCTCGCACGCACGTGTCGAACATCCTGCGCAAGCTGCGCCTCGCGTCGCGCACGCAGGCCGCGCTCTGGGCCGTGCGCGAGGGCCTCGTGGATCTCGGCGACGGGGAGTAGGCCGTCGGCGAGAGGGATGAACGCCCCGGCCAGGACACCGGTGGGCACGGTGGTACGCGCCATCGCGCCCCGCGAGCGTATGCCGCCATGCAGGCGACGCAAGCCCTCTCGTCGACCGCGGCACCGCGCGATGGAATGGCTAGCGCTCGCCACCTGGCTCATCGTCGCGGCCATCGCGCTGCCGCTCGGGCGCCACGCGCTCGATGAGACGGCGACGGTCGGCCTGCAGGCCATGGCGGGGGTCGGCGGCCTGGCGCTGTGCGTGGTGTTCCTCGCCGCCGGCCGGGGGTCTCTCCTTGCCTGGGCGGCCGTCACCCTTGGGGCGATCGGCACGGCGTCGGCTGTTGCGGCTGCGCTCTGGCTCGCATCCGATCGTCGCCCGGTGAGCCGAGCCGGTCAGAGCGCCGAGGAGATCGACGCTCTGCTGGTCGCGATCGTCGGCCCGTTGTTCGTAGGCGCCGCGATGTTCTCGCTGTTCATGGCGCTCGACGTGGGGATGGTCAGCTGAGCGCGCGCGGCTGCGGTGCCCGCCGTAGGCGACGAGGCCGTAGATGACGAGGATGTCGAGCGAGAAGACCGCCAGGGACGCGAACGGGTAGGACTTGATGAAGAGCAGCTGGATGACGGCGTTCACTCCCGCCGAGAGAACGCCGAGCCAGCGGCCCCACTCGGTTCCTGCCCAGATCGCGAACGCCAGCCGTAGATGAAGTTCAGCATCCCCGCGACCATGACCATGACGCCCGCGAAGCGCACCCATCCGTACCCGTGCACGGCCTCGGGATCGCTGGACACCGGGCGCACCGCGATGTCCGGCTCGCCTCTGGTCAGCGGGTCATAGCCAGCCATACGACCTGCTCCTTCCAAGGGGTTGCTCGTCGGCGCGAGGCTAGGAACGGCGCCGCGCGCCGGCATCCTCCGAACCGGGTGATTCGACGCTGAGCCCTACGCCTCGAGCAGTCCGAGCGTGCGCGCCCGGGCCACCGCCTGGGACCGCGACGAGGCGTCGAGCTTGCGATAGACGGCCTGCGCCTGGGTCTTGACCGTGTTGGGCGACACGTACAGCCGCGACCCCATCTCGCGGAAGGAGAGATGCGTGGGCAGCAGGCGCAGGATCCTCAGCTCGGCCGTGGTCAGCGAGGCCGGCACGGTCATCTGCGAGGCGGAGTACGCGTCCACCTGGGCCCGCGTCTGGTCCAACCATCTGCGCAGAACAGGAGTGCCCTGCGAGGCATGCAGTGCCAGGTCGGCATCGTCGAGATGCGCCCGCGCGGCGCGGATGTCGGCGAGGCACAACGTCGCCCGGGCAAGGACGATCCTGACCTCGGCGACGTACCACGGCGCGCAGTCGACGTTGCGTTCCAGCAGCCGGGTCGCTTCATCGCCATCGCGCTTGGCCGCCTCGATCTGTCCCTGCTGAGCCTCGGTCAGGGCGCAGACCGCCAGGACCACGCTCATCGCCGGGTAGTCGGCGAGGTGGAAGCGCTCCACCTGCGATCGCGCCCGAGCGGCGAGGTCGGTGCCGAGCTTCCACTCCTCGCGCTCGAGTGCGAGAAGGGAGAGCTGCGCAAGGCAGAGCGCGTTCGTGCTGGGCGCGGCCACCACACCGTGACGCGATCCCTCCTCGAGCAGCGCCTGCGCCCGGTCGCGCTCGCCGAGGAGGTGGCACGCGGTGCCCTCGAGCTGGCGATCGACGCAGCGCCACGGACCATCGTCGCCGTCGAGCTCGCGGGCCAGAGCAGCGTCTTCGCGCATGCGCGCGACTCCGTCCCGCGCGATGCCGGCACGCATGGCCGCGATGCCCGCCTCGAGCGCGCGGGGAGCGGGGCCCGCCACCGCCGGGGTCATCGCGTTGGCGGCCGTCGTGGTCCACTGCTCGGCGAGATCGCGCTCGCCGCTGGCCAGGTGGACGTTCGCGGTGACGAGCGCCAGCGCGGGGGAGCCCGCGATCTGCTCGTCGGTGAAGTGGTCCAGCCATCGCCGGACGGTGGCTTTGTGGCCCTGCGGGATGTAACGCGGGAGGTTGGCCCACAGGAGCTCGCCGGCGAGCTGCGCGTCAGGCGCCGCCGCGGCGTGCCGGATCGCCGCGTCGACGTCGCCATCATTCGCGAGCCAGTTGCTTGCCCGCCGGTGCAGCTCGGCCTCGAGCTCGGGCTCGCGAAGGCGCAGCTGCGCTCGGAGCATCTGCGCGAGCAGGCGGTGGTAGCGAAACCAGCGGTCGGTGCGGTCCAGCGGGTGCAGGAGCACGTTCGCGCGCGCGAGCTCGTGGAGCAGCTGGGCCGAGCCGTGGTCGTCGCAGACGGCATCGCAGAGCGGCCCGGACAGGCGGTCGAGCACCGAGGTGCGCCGCAGGAAGGTGACCTGCTCGGGTGGCAGCTCGGACAGCAGGGCATCGACGATGTAGTCGGAGACGACGCGGTCGTCGCCGCCGAATCGCGCGACCGCGGAGAGCGCGTCGGCTTGGTCGCGCAGCGACAGCGCCGCGAGGTAGAGCCCGGCGGGCCAACCCTCGGTGCGACGCACGAGCGTGTCGATCTGCGCGCGGCCGAGCTCGACCCCGGCGAGCTCGAGCAGCGCGCCGGCCTCGCCGCGCGTCATGACGAAGTCGCGCGCCGTGAGCTCGATCACGCGCCGATGGGCGCGCAGGCGTCCCAGTGGCACCGGCGGCGTCCGGCGCGAGGCGAGCGCGACCTGCGCACCGCGCGGCGGCTGCTCGAGGAGCGCCGTGATCGCCTGCGCCGCGCCGGACGACCGCAGCACCTGCACGTCGTCGAGTACGAGGACGAAGGCGCCGCCGCGGCGGGCCAGTGGCTCCGTGCAGCGCTCGACCGAGGCAAGCAGGTGCTCGGGGTCGTCATGATCGCGATCGAGCGCGAGCCACGCGAACGGACGCTCGTCGCGTTGTGCCCACTCGAGCAAGGTCGTGGTCTTGCCGTAGCCGGCCGGTGCGCAGAGGAGCGCGACGGGAACGTCGCGAGCCCTCATCAGGCGACGCACGAGGCGGTCGCGTGCGACCAGCCGGCGACCGGACACCGGCGTGGGCTGCGCAGCGCGCAGCGTCACGACGGGCGCGGGAGAGATGAGGGCAGACGGGTTCATGCTCGGCCCGATGAGCTCTGACAGCATCGTCGTCGCGCCTCGCTCGCAGCAAGGGCGCACGCCACCGTTTTTTGCGCGGGAGACACGCACCGGGAGACGGTGTGTGGTGTCGGCACGAGGACCCCCGGCTGGTGCGCCTACCTTGTCGCGGGCGCAGTACGGATCGATACTCGGCACACCGTGAGCGATGACTGGCGCGTAGAGCTCGACGTTGCCGAGCACGGTGGCCTCCAACATCTCCTCGACAGCGTCCGCGAGCACAAGGTGGCTCGGGCGGCGCGCGAGCGGCTGGGGGCGCGCGTGACCGTCACGGTCGACGACGACCGCCTGTTCGCCTACACGGAGGCCGAGCCGCAGGCCCACGAGGCCGAGCGCGTCCTGCGCGAGCTGGCGGCCGACCGGGGCCTCGAGGTGCGCGCCACGATCGCGCGCTGGCATCCCGTGGAGGAGCGCTGGGAGCCGCTCGGCGAGGCGCTCCCGACCACGGCCGCGGAGCGCGACGCCGAACGCAAGGTCCGTGACGCACAGCAGGAGGCCGAGGCCGCTGAGCGCGGGTACGCGGAATGGGAGGTGCGCGTCGAGCTGCCCGACCACGAGGCGGCCGCAGCGCTCGGCGAGCGACTCGGGTCCGAAGGGATGTCCGTGGTCTGCCGCTCCCGGTACGTCGTCGTCGCCGCGGCCAACCAGGACGAGGCAAGCGCGCTCGCCGCTCGCATCCGTCAGGAGGCGCCCGGCGCCCTTCGCGTGACCGCCGAGGGCAGCGCCGCGGTGGCCATGGACGAGCTCAACCCGTTCACGGTCGTCACCGGTCGCTGGCGTCGCACCTGACGCTCGCGCCGCTAAGCGCCGTGCCAGGCCTCGTCGACGTCCTCGACGTCGTAGTCGATCGCCAGCGCCAGTCTCGGCGCCACGCCGACCACGCGGGCGCCGCCGACCGTCGGGGCGACGGCGACCAGGACGCCCACGATCTCGGCGTCCGTCGCGCCGGCGGCGCGCGCCAGCTCGACCGTGGCTCGGCACGAGGCCGTCGCTGCGCCGACCGACAGCAGCGCGGCAAGCCGTACGAGGGCGTCGGTCTTGGCGTCGAGCTCGCGATCGCCGCCGAGTGAGCGCGTGTCGGCCCCGACCGCCGATCTCAGGACGTTCTCGTCGTTGAGCGCGAGCCGCCGGAGGAGCTCTTCTGCGTCCACGTCCGCCCGACCGTAGGAGCGCGCGCCGTCGGACGCATCCTCCCAACCGGGTGATTCGCCGCATCGCGCGATCATCCAGTTCGGATGAGGAAGGATCGCCCCGCCGCGACGAACATGCGCCCACGATGATCGGGGCGCGAACGGTCGATGGGCACCAGGCGCTGACCCTCGCGAGCGCTGCGGCCGGCGGCGTCGAGGTCGCCTTCGTCCCCGACGCCGGGATGGTGGGATGCTCGCTGCGCCATCGCGGCGAGGAGCTGCTCGGGCAGCGCCGCGGACTGCGCGCCTACGTCGCCGACCGCGCGACGATGGGGATCCCGCTGCTGTATCCCTGGGCGAACCGCGTGGCCAGCCGGCGCTTCTCCGTCGCGGGGCGCCAGGTGGTCATCGACCCGGACTCCACGCCGTTGCGGCTCGACTCGAACGGCCTGCCGATGCACGGCCTGCTCACCGCCGCCGCCGGGTGGGAGGTCGAGCGCCACGAAGCCACGGCGGCCGGCGCCGTGCTCGACGCCCGCTTCGACTTCGCCGCCCACCCTGCGCTCATGGCGGCCTTCCCGTTCGCGCACGAGGTGCTCTTCGAGGCGACCCTGGCCGGGCCGACCCTGACGATCGCGACGAGCGTCCGCGCGGCCGACGACAGCCCGGTGCCGATCGCCTTCGGCTTCCATCCGTACCTGCGGCTGCCCAACGTGGCCCGCTCCGATTGGCGCATCGAGGTCCCGGTCCACGAGCGGCTGCGCCTCGGCCCCGACATGCTGCCGACAGGGGAGCGCGTGGAGGCCCACGTCCACGACGGCCGGCTCGACGCGCGGACCTTCGACGACGCCTACGTCGCGCCGGAAGGTCCCTCGCCCTTCGTCCTCGCCGGCGGTGGCAGGCGCATCGAGGTCGCGTTCGGCGACGGCTACCGCTACGCGCAGGTGTTCGCGCCCGCCGATGACGACGTGATCGCCTTCGAGCCCATGACGGCGCCGGCGAACGCACTCGTCGACGCCGGTCCCGACCTCCGGGTGCTCGCGCCGGGCGAGAGCTTCACCGCCACCTTCTCGATCGCGATCAGTCCGTGAGGCCGGCGATCCCGTTGCGCAGCAGCGCCGCCGCGATGAGCACGAGGAGCGCCGCGGCGATCGTCTGAGCGTGGCGCTCGAGCCAGCCGCGGGCGCCTTCCAGGATCCGCACGGCTCTTTCGCGCGCGAAGACGAGCATCACGAGCGCCGCCGCGAGGGGCAGGAGCGCGACGAGCGCGAACAGCGCCCACTCGATCAGATACTGCGTCGTGCTTGGATCGGTCTCGGAGATCTCCTTGAGGGCGAGCGGGATGAAGCCTCCGGGATTGGCGAGCATCGCGCCGGCGCCGACGATCGCTATCGCCGGCGACGACGCGACTGTGCTCATCTTCGCGATCATCCCCGCGGTCCTTTCCGGGTCGGGCGGGCGCCGCAGGAGACGGACGGCGAACGCCAGCACGAGCGCGCCGGCGATCACGTCCACGATCGCCACCCAGGTCTTGGGCGTCGAGCTGTTCGAGGCGGCGGCGTCGCCGAGCACGAACGCGGCGACAACGCCGACCGCAAGCGTGGCGCCGAGGGCGCCGACGAAGAACCAGGCTCCCGTGCGCAACGGACGGTCGCCGAGGACGAGCGCGAGCACGGAGAACGACAGCGTTGTCGGCGACAGCATCGCGGCCAGCGCCACGAGGCCGAGCTCGACGTCGACGCCGGTCACCGCGCGGGCGCCCGGTCGCGACCGCCTGGGCTGGGCGCGAGCGCCCGCTGCACGACCAGCGTCACCGAGCCGCCCACGAGGAGCATGGCGACGTTGATCCCCAGCACCGCCAGCGCCCCGGAGGCCTTTCCGACCTCGCCCACGCCGGCCGCCACTCCGAGATAGGCCGACGCCGGGATCGTGGTCACCGAGATCGCGACGCCCACGGCGGCGCTTGCCCGTGTCTCGAGCGCGAGCACGCCGGCGACGCCCGCCGCGGCCGCGACGACCACCGTCGAGCTGTTGACGGCGGTCAGGCCTCGCAGGGCGCTCTCGCCGACCTCGAAGCTCGATGGCAGCAGGCCGGCGAGATCGAGGAGCGCCGTCAGCCCGCCCGCGACCAGGCCCGCGGTTCCGAGCCCCGCCGCCAGGGTCCAGAACGCGCGCACGACCAGGCGGCGGCGACGGGCGACCAGGCCGATGCAGGTCGCGGCGATCGGCAGGAAGTCCGGGCTGACCGCCATGGCGCCGACGACGAGGATCCCGTTGCTGTAGATCACGCCGTAGGACGCGATGATCCCGGCGACGGCCATGAGCGCCAGGTAGCGCGCGACGGGTCGGGCGTGCTCGCCGGCCTGGCCGAGCAGGTCGGCCCAGACGACGGCTCCGTGGTCGCGACGCACCGCGCCCCCAGGCTGAAGGCCATCGAGCCGCAGGAGCCAGACGTCCTCGGCCGGCACGCCGAGTCGGCCCAGGGCTCTGAGTGCCGCGTCGGCCGCCTCCGGGTCGACGTCGGCGGTCACGAGCGATCTCCCCGACCTGTCTCCGGCGTCGGTCCGGGTGATGTGGTCGGCGCCGGGGAGCGCGGAGACGCTCGTGGCGACCTCCTCCATCACCGGCCCGGCACCGAACACGCGGAGATGCAGCATCGCCCGCGAGCGAGCCTAGCCGCGGCATCGACCGCGCATCTCACCCGATCGGGATGATTCGGCGGCGGTGTCGCACGCCTGAGCGTGGCGACCGCGTGCCCGCGTTTCATTCGCATCGGGTGATGACGCGCGCCCGTGGCGGCGGACACGATCCGTGCCATGACCACCGCTGTGAGAGCACGCGCGCGCGTCGCCGCGACGGACAGCGCTCGCCCCGCCGACGTCCTGGTCGTCTTCGGCATCACCGGCGACCTCGCCAAGCAGATGACCTTCCGGTCGCTGTACCGGCTCGAGCGCCGCGGGCTGCTCGACTGCCCGATCGTCGGCGTGGCGGTCGACGACTGGACCGTCGGCGATCTGCGCGACCGCGCACGTACGGCGATCGAGGCGACGGGCGAGCCGGTGGACGCCGAGCTCTTCGACCGCTTCGCCGCGCGTCTGTCGTACGTGTCCGGCGACTTCGCCGACGCCGACACCTTCGAGCGGCTGGCCGCCGCCATCCACGACGCGCGCTCGCCGGTCTTCTATCTGGAGATCCCGCCCTTCCTCTTCGGCAATGTCGTCAAGGGGCTCTCCGACGCCGGTCTGACCGACGGGGCGCGCGTCGTCGTCGAGAAGCCCTTCGGCCACGACCTCGAATCGGCGCGAGCGCTCGCCGACGAGATGCACCAGTACATCGACGAGTCGCAGCTGTACCGCATCGACCACTTCCTCGGGAAGATGGGGGTGGCGGAGATCCTCTACCTGCGCTTCGCCAACGCGGCGCTGGAGCCGATCTGGAGTCGCCACCACCTCGCCTCCGTGCAGATCACGATGGCCGAGAGCTTCGGCGTCGAGGATCGCGGGCACTTCTACGATCCGGTCGGCGCGTTGCGCGACGTCGTCGTCAACCACCTCATGCAGGTGGTCGGGGCGGCCACCATGGAGGTGCCGTCCAACCGGGAGGCGGAGACGCTCAAGGACGCGCTCCACACGCTGTTCCGCGCGATCCCGCCGGCCGACCCGGCCCAGTACGTCCGTGGCCAGCACGAGGGCTACCGCGACATCGAGGGGGTCGCCGCCGACTCCACGACCGAGACCTACGCCGCGCTGCGGTTGGGGATCGAGAACTGGCGCTGGTCCGGCGTGCCGATCTTCATCCGCACCGGCAAGCACCTCCCGGTCACCCAGACCGAGCTGCGCCTCGTCTTCCAGCGTCCGCCGCGGATGGGGTTCCACATCGCGCGGGCACGCGAGCCCGAGCCGATGCAACTCGTGGTCAAGCTCGACCCGGCCACCGGCGTCCGGCTGCTCGTCGAGGCCCAGCGCGCCGACGCGGTCGACCCCGAGCAGATCAGCCTCGACATGGACTTCGCCGACGAGGGCGGCGAGGGCCCGACGCCGTACGAGGTCCTGCTCTCGGCGGCCATGCGCGGCGACCCCACCCGCTTCACGCGCCAGGACGGCGTCGAGGAGACCTGGCGCATCATGCAACCGCTGATCGAAGCGCCGCCGCCGGTCCACCCGTACGCGAAGGGATCGTGGGGGCCACCGGAGGCGGACGCGCTCCTCGCGGGCCAAGGGCGCTGGCACGAGCCGTGGATGGCGTCATGAGCGCGGTGAAGGCCGAGGTCGCCGAGGCCCCGCAGAGCGCCGCCGCGCCATCGCCCTTCCCGCCGATCGCGGAGTACGCCTTCCTCTCGAACTGCCACACGGGCGCGCTGATCGCGCCCGACGGCGCGATCGACTGGATGTGCGTTCCGCGCTTCGACTCGCCGAGCGTCTTCGGCACGCTTCTCGACCGCGAGGCCGGCTTCTTCCGGCTCGGCCCGTTCGGCATCAACGTCCCGTCGAGCCGACGCTACGAGCCGGGCACGAACACGCTCGAGACGACGTGGCACGCGCCGGTGGGCTGGGTCGTGGTGCGCGACTCGCTCACGATGGGCCCGCGGCAGGTCGAGGACACGATCACACCGCACACCCGGCCGCCGGCCGACGACGACGCCGACCACCTGCTGGTGAGGACGGTGCAGTGCCTCGACGGCACCGCGGAGATCGATCTCGTGTGCGAGCCGGCCTTCGACTACGGCCGCGTTCCCGCCGAGTGGTCGCTCGTGGGAGACGACCGACATGCCGCCGACGCCAGCGGGGCGGGCCAGACGATCAGGCTGCAGACCGACATGGCCTTGGGGCTCGAGGGCAACCGCGCGCGTGCGCGGCACGTGCTGTCGGCGGGGGAGGAGCTCTACTGCTCGCTCTCCTGGGCCGAAGGGCTCTCGTCCCCCGCCGACATCGACGAAGCCAAGGCGCGCATGGCGGCGACCACCCGCTACTGGCGCTCCTGGCTGTCGCGGGCGCGCCTGCCCGACCACCGCTGGCGCGCGCACATCCAACGCTCGGCGCTGGCGACCAAGGGGCTGACCTACATGCCCACCGGCGCGACGGTGGCCGCGCTGACGACGTCGCTGCCCGAGACGCCGGGCGGCGAGCGCAACTGGGACTACCGCTTCACCTGGGTCCGCGACGCGACGTTCACCCTGCAGGCGCTGCACTGGCTGAACCTCGACTGGGAAGCCGACGAGTTCATGCAGTTCATCGCCGACCTCGAGCCCAACGAGGACGGCTCGCTGCAGATCATGTACGGGATCGACGGCCGCCGCGATCTCACCGAGACCACGCGCGACGATCTTTCCGGTTACGCGGGCGCGCGCCCGGTCCGAGTCGGCAACGGGGCCTTCGACCAGCGCCAGAACGACGTCTTCGGCGCCGCGCTGGACTCGATCCTGCTGCACACCCGCCGCAGCGAGCGCCTGCCCCGGCGCCTGTGGCCGATCGTGCAGGCGCAGGCCGAGTGCGCCGCCGCCGTCTGGCGCGAACCCGACCAGGGCATCTGGGAGGCGCGCGGCAAGCCTCAGCACTACGTGTCGTCGAAGCTCATGTGCTGGGTGGCCATGGATCGCGCCGCAAAGCTGGCCGAGATCCGCGGCGACCGCGAGCTGCACGCGCAGTGGGCCGCCACGGCCGAGGAGATCAAGGCCGACATCCTCGAGCGCGGCGTCGACGATCGCGGCGTCCTGCGCCAGCACTACGCCACCGACGCCCTCGACGCCTCGACGCTGCTGGCCGCCCTGTTCGGCTTCCTGCCCTCCGACGACGAGCGCCTGCGGGCCAGCGTGATCGCCATCGCCGACGAGCTGACCGAGCACGGGTTCGTCCTGCGCTATCGCACCGGCGAGACCGACGACGGCCTCTCCGGCAAGGAGGGGACGTTCCTGATCTGCTCGTTCTGGCTCGTGTCCGCGCTGGCGATCATCGGCGAGGTCCAACGGGCCCGCGACCTGATGGAGCGGCTCCTGCGCGTGACCTCGCCGTTGGGGCTGTACGCCGAGGAGTTCGATGCCGACACCGGCAGGCACCTGGGGAACTTCCCGCAGGCCTTCTCGCACCTCGCGCTCATCGAAGCGGCAGCCCAGATCATCCTCGTCGAGCGACTGGAGGAGCTGCGGTGAGCTCTTACGACGTCATCGTGATCGGAAGCGGCGCCGGCGGAGGGACCCTCGTCCGGCACCTCGCTCCCTCGGGAAAGCGCATCCTCCTCCTCGAGCGGGGCGACTGGCTCCCGCGCGAGCCGCAGAACTGGCTCGCGCGGGACGTCTTCGTCGACAACCGCTACGTGTCGGCGGACACGTGGTACGACGACAAGGGCACGGCGTTCCAGCCCCAGGTGCACTACTGCGTCGGGGGCGCCACCAAGCTCTACGGCGCCGCGCTCTACCGGCTGCGCAAGGAGGACTTCGGCGAGCTGCGCCACCACGACGGCATCTCGCCCGCGTGGCCCATCGAGTACGACGAGCTGGAGCCTTATTACACGCGCGCGGAGGAGCTCTACCACGTGCACGGAGCGCGCGGAGAGGATCCGACCGAGCCGCCCGCCAGCGCGCCCTATCCGTTTCCCGCGGTCAGCCACGAGCCGCGCATCCAGCAGCTCTCCGACGACCTCGCGGCGGCCGGTCACCAGCCTTTCCACGCGCCGTGCGGGGTCATGCTCGACGAGGCGAACATGCCCTACAGCGCGTGCGTGCGCTGCTCGACGTGCGACGGCTTCCCGTGCCTGGTGCACGCGAAGTCCGATGCCGAGGTGCTCGGGGTCCGGCCGGCCCTCGAGCATCCCAACGTCACGCTGCTGACCAACGCGCAGGCGGTGCGCCTGGAGACCAACGACGCGGGAACGGCGGTCACCGGTGTGGTGGTCGCCCGCGGCGGCACGCACGAGACCTACACGGCCGATCTCGTGGTCGTCTCGTGCGGTGCCGCCAACAGCGCGAAGCTGTTGCTCGCGTCGGCCAACGACGCCCACCCGCACGGCCTGGCCAACGGCTCCGACCAGGTCGGTCGCAACTACATGTTCCACAACTGCGTGGCCGTGCTCGCGCTCTCCAAGGAGCCCAACCCCACGGTCTTCCAGAAGACGCTCGGCCTCAACGACTTCTACTTCGGCACCGACGACGTCGACTACCCGCTCGGCAACATCCAGATGGTCGGCAAGTCCTCGGCCGAGATGTACCGCGGCGAGAAGCCGATCCAGACGCGGCTCGCGCCCGAGTGGACGCTCGAGAAGGTCGCAACGCACGCGGTGGACTTCTGGCTGTCGACCGAGGATCTCCCGCTGCCCGAGAACCGCGTCACCCTGCGCGACGACGGCAACATCGCGCTCGCCTACCGCGCGACGAACGACGTCCCGAAGAAGCGGCTGCTGCACGAGCTCAAGGTCCTCCTGAAGGACCTCGGCATGCAGCACGACCACCTGCTCCCCCGCCACGCCTACCTCAAGAACGACATCCCCGTGGCCGGCTGCGCTCACCAGGCCGGCACGTGCCGCTTCGGCACCGACCCCGCCCAGTCGGTCCTCAACACCGACTGCCGCGCGCACGAGGTCGACAACCTCTACGTCGTCGACACGAGCTTCTTCCCCAGCATCGGGGCGGTGAACCCGGCGCTGACCGCGATGGCCAACTCCATCCGCGTCGGCGATCACCTCCTCGAGCGCATCGGCGCGCCGCAGGCCCGACCCGAGCACGCCCATGTCGGGTGACCTCGCCGCAGACGGGCGGCACGTCGTCATCGTCGGCGGCGGCTTCGCCGGCGTCGGGTGCGCGCGGAGACTGGCCCACCACGACGACGTGCAGATCACGCTGATCGACCAAAACAACTACCACCAGTTCCAGCCGCTGCTGTACCAGGTCGCCACGTCCCAGCTCGCGGCCAGCGACGTCGCGTACTCGCTGCGCAAGCTCTTCCACGACAAGCTCAACGTCGACGTCAAGCTCGGCGAGGTGGCGTCGATCGATCCGGCAACGCACGGCGTGACCACCACCGACGGGGAGCGCTACGCCGGCGACGCGCTCGTCGTCGCGGCCGGATCGCAGCCCAACTTCTTCCGCACTCCCGGCGCCGAGGAGCACGCCTTCCCGCTCTATTGCCTCGACGACGCCACGCGGCTGCGCTCGCGCATCCTCGGCGTGTTCGAGGACGCCGACCGCGACCCCGGGCTGATCAACCAGGGCGCCCTGAACTTCGTCGTCGTCGGGGGCGGTCCGACCGGGGTCGAGGTCGCAGGCGCCCTCGCCGATCTCATCCAGGACACGATGAGCGTCGAGTACCACCACCTGGCGGTCACGGCGGCGCAGATCCACGTCGTCGATCTCGGCCACACCCTGCTGGGAGCCTTCTCCGACAAGGCGCACGACTACGTCGCGAAGGTGCTCGGGCGCAAGGGCGTGCGGCTGCACCTCGGCGTCGCGGTCACCGAGGTCGGGCCCGGCCACGTCAGCCTCGCCGACGGCACGACGATCAGGACCCGTTGCGTGGTGTGGGGCGGGGGGATCATGGCCCCGCCTGTCGCCGGCGCCGCCGGGCTGCCCCAGGGTCGCGGCGGGCGCATCGACGTGGAGCCGGACCTCACGGTGGCCGACGCGCCGGGGGTCTACGCGATCGGCGACGTCGCCAACATCCCCAGCCCCGACGGCAACACGCATCCGCAGCTGGGGTCGGTGGCCCTGCAGAGCGGGGTCGCCGCGGCGGACAACCTCCTCGCGGACTTCGCCGGCAAGCCGCGCAAGGCGTTTCACTACCACGACAAGGGGATCATGGCGATGATCGGCCGCGGCGCCGCCGTCGCCGAGGTAGGAGCGCATCGCCACGAGCTGCATGGGGTGATCGCCTTCTCCTCGTGGCTGGGCGTGCACGCCATGCTCATGACCGGCGTGCGCAACCGCATCGACGCGTTCGTCGACTGGGGCTGGGACTACTTCTCCAAGACGCGCGGGCCGCAGGTCCTCGATCGCTCCGAGGCCGCCCGAATCGACTGGGGAGAGGACGCAGCGCCCGAGCCCATCACCACGGCCCGGTGACCCCGCTCGCCGTCAGCACCGTAGACCTGGCGCGCGCGCAGTTCGCGACGACGACGATCTACCACTTCCTCTTCGTTCCGCTCACCCTCGGCCTGGCGCCGCTGGTGGCGATCATGCAGACGACCTGGTACCGGACAGGGGTCGACGCATGGCTGAGGCTGACCAGGTTCTTCGGGACGCTGCTGCTCATCAACTTCGCGATCGGGGTCGCGACGGGCCTCGTGCAGGAGTTCCAGTTCGGGATGAACTGGTCGGTGTACTCGAAGTTCGTCGGCGGGGTCTTCGGCGCGCCGCTGGCCATCGAGGGGCTCGCCGCCTTCTTCCTCGAGGCGACGTTCCTGGGGCTGTGGATCTTCGGCTGGGACCGGCTGTCGCCGCGCGTGCATCTGGCGACGATCTGGATGGTCGCGCTGGGCACGTGGCTGTCGGCGTACTTCATCCTGGTCGCCAACTCGTGGATGCAGCATCCCGTCGGCTACAAGATCGTCGACGGCGAGGCCCAGCTGACCGACGTCTGGGCGCTGCTCTCCAACGAGTTCGCGCTGCGCGCGTACCTGCACGTCCTCCTGGTGGGCATGACGACGGGTTCGATCGTGGTGCTGGGGATCAGCTGCTGGCACCTGCTGCGCGGGCGCAACGTCGAGGTGTTCCGCCGCGCGGCGGCGCTGGCCCTGATCGTCGCCGTACCGATCACGCTCATCAACCTGACGGTCGGCAACCGCTTCGGGTTGGCGGTGACACAGGCCCAGTCGATGAAGATCGCCTCCGCCGAGGCGCTCTGGAACACCGAGCAGCCCGCCGGGTTCTCGATCTTCCAGATCGGCGGCTTCAGCAAGGACGACCAGGACCCGAAGGTCGTCATCCAGGTGCCGAGGCTCCTGTCCTACATGGCGACGGGGTCCTTCAGCGGCGAGGTTCAGGGCATCAACCAGCTCCAGGCCCAGGAGCAGAAGACGTACGGGAAGGGCAACTACATCCCGAACGTCGAGGTCACCTACTGGTCGATCCGGGTGATGGCCTACCTGGGCGTCCTCATGTTCCTGGTCGCCGCCACCGGCGCGTGGCTGTATCGAAAGCGCCGGCTCGAGAAGTCGCGCTGGTACCTGCGGACGGCGATCGTGGCGACCGCGTTCCCGTTCATCGCCGCGACCGCAGGCTGGCTCCTGACCGAGATGGGGCGCCAGCCCTGGATCGTCCAGGGGCTGCTGAAGACGTCGCAGGCCCACTCGCCGAACGTCAGCTCCGCGACGATCGGCGTGAGCCTCGGCGTGTTCGTCGTCCTCTATCTCGTCCTCGGCGTCGTCGACTTCGTCCTCATGCGCCGCTACGCCCGCCTCGACCCGCCGCCCTTGCGCGAGGAGGCGCCCGCCGCGGTGCCCGCGCCGGGGTACTGAGATGAGCCTCGAGATCCTCTGGTTCTGCCTGATCGCAGTCCTCTGGGGCGGCTACTTCTTCCTCGAGGGCTTCGACTTCGGCGTGGGCATCCTCCTGCCGTTCCTCCCGCGCAACGAGCGCGAGCGCAGCACGATGCTCGAGACCATCGGCCCGGTCTGGGACGGCAACGAGGTGTGGCTCGTCGTCGCCGGGGGCGCGACGTTCGCCGCCTTCCCCGCCTGGTACGCGACGATGTTCTCGGGCTTCTACCTGGCGCTCCTGCTCGTCCTCGTCTTCCTCATCGTCCGCGTCGTCTCGTTCGAATGGCGCGAGAGGGGCGACAGCCCCCGGTGGCGCGCGACATGGCAGTGGGCCAACACCGTCGGCAGCGTCGGCGCGCCGTTCGTGTGGGGCGTCGCGCTGGCCAACCTCGTGCACGGGGTGCCCCTGGACTCCAACGGCGACTACTCGGGGAACATCCTCGACCTCTTCAGCGCCTACACGGTGATGGCGGGCATCGCCACCGTGGCGCTCTTCGCGCTGCACGGAGCGACCTTCCTGACGCTGCGCACCGGGGGCGATCTCCACGCGCGCGCGGTCGCGGCGGCGCGACGGCTGTCCGTTCCCGTCGCGGTCGTCGTCGGCGGGGTGCTGGGCTGGACGGTGGCCGTCGGGGTCGATCGCAACGAGAAGGACGTCTTCCCGCCCGTGCTGCCCGCCGCAGTCGGCGTCGCGGCGCTCGTGCTGGCCGTCGTCCTCGTCATGCGCGGCCGCAGCGGTTGGGCGTTCGTCGCGACCGGCGCCGCCGCCCTGGCCTGGGTGGCCACGATCTTCACGACGCTGTATCCGCGCGTGCTCGTCTCGCATCCCACGTTCGCCAACAGCCTCACGATCTCCGATGCGGCGGCCGCGCACTACGCGCTGAGCGTCATCACCGTCGTGGCCGCGATCCTCACGCCGGTCGTCCTGCTCTACCAGGGGTGGACGTACCACGTGTTCCGCGCGCGGCTGGGCGGCGAGGTGCCCGTCGCGGACCCGGCGCCGGCGCGCGAGCACACCACCGCCGGCCTGCCGACGCACTGAGGCGATGCGCGCGCTCGACCCGCGCCTGGTCCGCAGCACGCGGTCCGTGCGGCCGCTGCTGGCGATCGACACCGTGCTCGGCATCGCCACCGGCACGCTCGTCCTGCTGCAGGCCACGTTGCTGGCCCGGATCGTGGCGCGCGCGTTCTCCGGCGCCGCGCCCGCCGATCTGCGCGGCGAGTTCGTCGCGCTCGCCTTGGCCTTCGCGTGTCGCGGCGCGCTCGCTTGGGGGATGGAGGTCGCCGGACGGCGCGCGGCCGCAGGCGTGCTCTCCGAGCTGCGCCTGGCCCTCGTCGCTCGCCGGCTGACCACGCAGCCCGCCGCGGCGGATGCAACGCAGTCGGGCGAGATCGCGGCGGTCGCCGTCCAGGGCGTCGATGCGCTCGAGGGCTACTTCGCTCGCTATCTGCCCCAGGTGGTGCTCGCGACGGTCGTCCCGCTGGCCGTTGTGGGCTGGGTGGCCGCCATCGACCTCGAGTCGGCCCTCGTGATGGCGCTGACGCTGCCGCTCGTGCCCGTCTTCATGTGGCTGATCGGCCGCGCCACGGAGCAGCGCACGCGCGAGCGCTGGCACGCGCTGCGACTCCTCTCGACGGACTTCCTCGACACCGTGCGCGGGCTGCCCACGCTGCGGTCGTTCAACCGCGGCGCCGCTCAGGCGCATCGGATCGCCGCGGTCAGCGAGCGCTACCGCCGCGCGACGATGGGGACGCTGCGCCTCACCTTCCTGTCGGGGACGGTGCTCGAGCTGGCGGCGACGATCGGGGTCGCGCTCGTCGCGGTGATCGTCGGCGTGCGGCTGGTGGGCGGCGGCCTCGGCCTGCAGGCGGGCCTGACCGTGCTCGTCCTCGCCCCGGAGCTGTACCTGCCGCTGCGCCGACTCGGCTCGGAGTTCCACGCCGCCGCCGACGGGCTGGCGATCGCCGAGCGAATGCTCGCGCTGCTCGACGCGCCCGCAGCGGCCGGCCCCGGAGGCCCGCGGCGCGCGCCGAGCCCCGCCGTCGCGCCGGTGCGGCTGGAGCGCGTGTCGTTCTCCTACCCGACGCGGCCCGGGCGCGTGCTCGACGAGCTGGACCTCGAGCTGGCGCCCGGCGAGACCGTGGCGCTCGTCGGCGAGAGCGGCGCCGGGAAGAGTACCGTGTGCGCATTGCTCCTCGGCTTCGTGACGCCGACGGGCGGCCGCGTGACCGTTGGCGGGGTCGACCTGCGCGAGTGCCGGGCGCCGGCCTGGAGGGAGCTCATCGCCTGGGTGCCCCAGCGCCCCACGCTGCTGCGCGGCACGATCGCGGACAACATCAGGCTCGGCGCCCCCGCCTCCGACCGTGCGGTGCGCGCCGCGGCGGCGCTCGCGGGCGCCGAGGACTTCGTCGCCGCGCTCCCGCGCGGATACGCGACGCTCGTGGGTGACGGCGGACGCCCGCTCTCGCCCGGCGAGCGCCGGCGGATCGGCTTGGCCCGCGCGTTCCTGCGCGACGCGCCGCTCGTCATCCTCGACGAGCCGACGGCGGACCTCGATCCCGCCAGCGTGGAGCTCGTGGCGCGGGCCGTTCGGCGGCTCGGCGCGGGACGCACCGTGCTCCTCGTCGCTCACCGGCCGCAGCTCGTTGCCCATGCCGATCGCGTCGTGCGCCTCGAGCACGGAGCGGCGATCGCGCTTCCGGCGAGGCGAGCGGCATGACGGCCACCCTGCGACGGCTGCTGGCGCTGGGGTCCGCGTCGCGTCCGCGCGCCGCGCTCGCCGCCGTGCTCGGCGCCCTGACGATCATCTTCGGCACGGGGTTGATGGCGACGGCCGGGTACCTCATCTCGCGAGCCGCCGAGCGTCCCGCGATCCTGTCGCTCACCGTGGCGATCGTCGCGGTCCGCTTCTTCGGTCTGGCGCGGCCGCTGACCCGCTATCTCGAGCGCCTCGTGTCGCACGACCTCGCGCTGCGCGTCCTGGGCCGCGTCCGGGTGCGCGTGTACCGGCGGATCGAGCCGCTCGCGCCCGCCCAGCTCGAGGGCTATCGGCACGGTGACCTGCTCGCGCGCATGGTCGGCGACGTCGACGCGCTGCAGAACCTGCATCTGCGCGCGATCGGACCTCCGCTCGTCGCGCTGCTCGCCGGCGTCGTCGCGGTCGGGGCGACCGCGGCGTTCCTCCCCGCTGCGGCGGTCGTGCTCGCCGCCGGGCTGGTGGCCGGCGGCGTGGCGGTCCCGGCGCTCGCGGGCGCGCTCGGCCGACGCGGGGGACGGCGCCAGGCCGCTGCTCGCGGCGAGTTGTCGGCCGATCTCGTCGAGCTTCTGCGCGCCGCGCCGGAGCTCGTCGCCTACGGCGGCGAGGGGGCCGCGCTCGTCCGCCTGCGCCGTGCGGATCGCGCCCTCGTCCGGCTCGCGCGCCGCGACGCGCTCGTCGGCGGGGGGGCCGGCGGGGCCGGGCTGGTCGTGGT
>Ga0081539_10002627_pt1 | contig 24558 bp, 17 predicted proteins | sample TabmetS4T2R2_FD_71023 | JGI IMG/M metagenome (GOLD analysis project Ga0081539, IMG submission 71023) | Tabebuia heterophylla rhizosphere microbial communities from the University of Puerto Rico - S4T2R2 | ecosystem: Host-associated > Plants > Roots > Rhizosphere ...
TTTTGATTCCGGTTGAGATTTAATTGCTTCTATCATTTTCCTGATATTATCTACACTTACCTTTTTCGCATTGTTGCCCCAGCTCGACTTCTCATGATTCATGATTGCAGCGATTTCTTCGGGTGTGAGATTATTATTAGTTCCAACAGGTGGCATAGGTCCAAAACCTTCGCTGACACGACCTGTATAGCCATTCATAATTATGTTTACCATTAGCTCAGGGTTATCATCATTCACTACCTTGCTTCCTTTAAGAGGCGGGAATGCGCCTTTTAACCCTTCACCATTTTCCTGGTGGCAGCCCTGGCAATTGGAGGTGTATAACTCTGTGCCATTAGGTGACGATGCAGTGTTGCCTGCTGAACTGGTTTTTACCTCTTTTTTATATAAAAAATCAAGCGGAGGAGTGCCGTCCGGCAGATTCACTTGTTTGAGCGAAAGCAGGTAAGCAACTAATTGCCGCGCCTCTTTTGTTGCAACGACCTTCCCTTGCTGTTCCAAAAAACCCCCTGGAACATTCACCACGATATCTCCTTTATCAGTCTTTTTCTTTGTGACAAACAACCATGTATAAGCCGGCATGATGGATTGTTTCACCAATATTCTTGGATTATACAAATGCGTAAGGTGCCAGTCAACAGATGGCTGCCTTGTACCGATATTTGTAAGATCAGGACCTGTACGTTCGGTTCCCATCAGTGTAGTAGTATTTCGCCAAAGATCCGTGCGATGTATGGGTGCATAATCAGCCGCGATGCTTGGTCGTGCTCCCCAAACTTTATCCATATCTACATTGCGAACTTGTTGCGTGTGACATGCTACACAGCCATTAGCAATAAATAATAACCTTCCACGTGCGGCATCATCGCTTAGGGGTCCATAACCCGGCAATACTGTATTGATTTTTTCATTGCTGAGAGCGGGCATAATAGCGACAATGATCGTGAGGCCAATAAAAAGTAATGCCGCTGTACCAAATAATTTTTTATGGTCGTCAAAAAAAGCCATGTTATGAGCCGGTTTTAAGAGGCAAAACTGCCGGTGAATAAGACTGATTTAATTTTTCTATAGTGGTCTCACTTACATCAACAGTTTTGTATGACACGACCATCTTATAAATATTATAGGCGAAAAACAGGTGAGACATCCACATCAGGCTACCTCCAATGGCGCGCCACAACCAGTAAGGAGCCATTAATACAAGACCATCTGTAAAGGGTTTGCCTTCGCTCCATAACAAACCTTTTAAAGTGGCGCCATACATTAAAGGGACGGTATAAAAGAGCACACCTATCAAAGCGAACCAGAAGTGAGCGCCAATGGTAATTTGTGGTGCTTCCTTACCTGTTAGCCTGGGCAATAATGAATAGGTGCATGCCCACATAAAAAAAGCAATAATGCCGTACATAGTCAGGTGAGAATGTGCCACGGTAAAGTCAGTGAAATGCCAAATGAGATTAGTGCCTCGAAAAGCTTCAGCGGTTCCCTGTAAAGATCCTGTAACATAAAATATGATCCCTACAAGGAAAAACGGAAGTGTATAACTCCCTGCAATCTTATGCCATGAGCCTTTGAACGTCATCATAAAATTAGTAAAGCCTGCACCCACAGGTATTATCATTCCGATGCTGGCTACGATGGCGGTTGTTTGCAGCCACCACGGAATCGAGCTGAATACAAAATGATGAGTGCCAACCATTGTGTAAAAAAATATCTGCGCCCAAAATGCAAGTATTCCCAAGCTATATGAATAAATAGACTTGTTTAACTGTTGCGGTAAAAAATAATAAACGAGGCCTAGCGTAAAGAACATGAACCACATGCCCACACCCATGTGCATATAATAACCCTGCACGATTGTTTCACCGAGACCGTTTTGCCACCAGGGTATATAAGCCACTATTGAAATGACAAGCACAAACATGATAGCTGAAACAATATACCAGCTGGAGATATAAATTTCTTTGGTGGTTCTTCGCGCAATTGTTTTAAAGAAATTGATCAGCGTTAATATAAGTCCGGTAGCGAAAAATGCCATGATTGGCCAAACGTATTCGCGGTATTCACCTCCTCCGTTGTTAATGCCTGCCATTAAGGAAATGCTGCCAAATATCACCGCTGCATTGATAAAATAAAGCGAATACCATCCAAGCTTAAGACTCGCAAGCTTTGTGTTGCTAACCCTTGGAACGACATAATAGCCTAGCCCAAGCATAGCGAGCGAGGACCACCCCCAGAATACTGCGTTGGTGTGAACAGGGCGCAGGCGACCCAAACTTAGCCAGCTTACATGGTCTACATCGGGAGATACGAACTTGATACCAATGTATTCACCGATACTGGTACCAAATACAAGCCAGAACGCTGCACAGCACAAATACCAGATAACCAATTTTGACAAGGCCGGTTCAATCGGAGGTCTTTTAAGAGCCTTTTTTTTTGCGGCAACAAAGGGAACAAACCCGTTAAGGTGTACATTTGAAATAAAGCCTTTTTTATCTTTTGGCTCATAGGTTCCTGCTAATTCATTATCACTCAGACGGTAATCAAGTGAAGCTTTTCTTTCCGTTAATTCTTTTTCAGCTTCAGCAGGGTTCAATTCTTTAAGATAATCAGCAAATGCTTCAGCCTCTTCAAGGTTGTATTTATTATTTTGTTGCCTGAATACCGCCGCAACTTTCACTATCATGATGACAATAGCTGCAAGCAGTGGTACCATGATGAGCACCATAGTAATTATAATGCCGGGCTCCTGTAACAAGTTGTGTGGCTTTGTCGCCTGTCCAAAACAAGCAGATGATGCGAGCAGCATAGTCGGCAACAAATAGACTGGCGACAGAAATCCCATGGCTTTAGCGGCTACAGCATTATTATTGACAGAGTTTGTCTTTTTAAGCTCCAGAATTTCCTCTATTTGGGTACTGTTTAAGCCATTTATATATTCATTAAATCGTTGAATGGTGTTTTCGTCTTTTTCTTTTTTCCATTTTGACCGTATCATTCTTATGTGGTACAAAAGATACAATGCTGCTGCGAGCATTATACAGGAAATTACAAGAGCCAGTATGAGCCACCCTGTTCCCGAATCAAGGGGCATATCTGCTGCGTTATCTGTTTGCGCGCACACTCGGGTGACTAACAAAGCGCCTGAAAATAATAAGGCGATTACTTTTAGAGGGTATTTTTTCATACACATTCCAATTATTCGATATTATGAACAGAAAGCCTCTTCCTGGTTATTTAAATTCGTAATTCTTTTATGCTTGTTCTTACACAGCAAAAAGTAAGTGACGCTAATTTCGAAGGCAAAAATTCTTTGCCATTTTTCTTTGATGTTGATAGTAGTCTTTGGCATCGCTTATTTTTATTCAACAAATTTATTTTTGCAAAATGCTGTTTTCAATGGCGTGTTCATTCTATTTGTTGTATAAATTGTTCAGTTCATTTATAATGTGACTGTGAAAGTTTTTTTGAAGCATTCGTGAAAGAGATCGTTCGAAATATATTTTGCTTAAGTCGGGCAATAAAACGAAAATAAAAGAGACGGTTATAAAATTTTTTTCACGGATAATGAAGTAATCGCTAACCACGCCTTGATGCTGGCGCTCTGTCAATTAATGTCGGTTGAGTAAGCTCTGAGCAACGAGCTACGGGCTATACCTATTACCGATCGATCACATGTTACGCAAAAAATTTACGCCAACCGGTCATCGATCTTTTCCCAGGCGTTCAACTTGCTGTATAATAAACAATTCCATTGTTTCATAATTTCAACAACCATTTTAGGCTACCATTCTGGTTTCTTTATAATTCGGATAAGTCTGGTATAAGTCGCATATTTTTTCATATGAAGGTATCAAAAATTGCTCCCGGTGAATTCCTTCTACGATGTGATATGCCTGCTTTTCTTCCAAAGTCAGTTTTCTATCTGTGCATAAATTATCGCGGGTAGGCAAATTCATAAGCGCACCTAAACAAAGCGCACTAACTTTAATGTTTGCATTTTTGTAAATACTTGACAGTCGCTTTGCAAAGAAAAGAGCTGCGTGTTCTATTGTACTGTATAAGGGTGAATGAAATTCGGCAAAAAGTCCTTCCATAGGAACTAGGTGAACAAGATAACCGTTTCCTTTTTTAATCATATAAGGAAGTAAATATTTCGCAGTATACATTTGGGTTAAAATGTTCGATTGCCAACTACTTCCATAGCCGGCATCCGGTAAAAAAGGGTTGCCAAATTTGGATGTGCCTGTATTGAAAATAAAAATGTCTATACAACCGAACTGGTGAATCACCTTCCTGATAAATTGTTGTATGTTCTCTTTGCTGTTGAGATTAGTTGGCAATGCGGTAACATCTAATTTCAAAGCTTTTTCCTTTAGTACTGTTTCGTTGACATCAGTTATAATCACAACCGCCCCCTCCTTCTTAAAAAGGTTGGCTATAGCCGTGCTATTACTACTTACCCCAGCTGTAATGACAGCAATTTTTCCTTTTAAATCCATCTTTCTTTTGTTAAAATATGTCGGTATGTTAAAAGATAAAAAAGACCGGCTCCAATTTATGACAAGTGAATTGCTGGTGTACCTGTCAGTGTTTTAGAATGAGTTTTTTTGTATTCTTCTGCCACTCTCTTCAGAGAATATTATTATTTCCAGTGAATTAGATTCATTTTAAAACATTTTGGTATGATTGAAGAATTAATTATAAAAAAGTAATGATGCAAAACTATCATATGGGCAACGCCATGTCAATTGACCGATGGAGCAATACCTTGTATTTTTCAATTCTTGCCCATATGACTTTATTTTGAATCGCTCTTGGCGAAAATTTTATCGCGGAGTTTCCGACTAATAAAATTTTTTTAGAGAGCAACTGGATCGCGATTTGATTTTTTTATAGAGAGTATTATTCAGGAAAATAGAGAAAAATTGCAACACGTAATAGAAAGAAGCATATTATTAAGCAGGTAATATACTTAGTGAAATGTATTCCCGGACCCGCTTCGGTATTGCGAAGAAAAAAGATAAATTATAAAAAAGACAAGAGCAAATCGAAAGAGACTATACTTTCTGTTTCAATGCTTCTGCCGCCCCACCTTTCGCTGCAACTTAATAATTACACTCCATCTAACTTCCATGGAGTACACTGAATTCTGAAATGAAAAAACTCGGGATTAAGATTTTCTTATGAGTAGTCAGCAACTCCATGGCCATTATACTCAATTACCTGCCATCAAGGTATTGCTACTAATTATTGTCAAACCACTTTTTTTTAATATAATCTAAATTTGAAACTGCAACCACTAGAATAACTATTCCATTCACTATTTCCAGGGAAGTTAACATCCTGAGAGAAGTTGTTTTTACTACAATGTCTCCATATCCAACTGTCGCAAACGTTGCAATGCTGAAATAAATGAAGTCACCGAAATTTAAATGTTCTTTCAATGATACATTGAATAAGTCTGGGTTAATCTTATAGAGCGTGCTGTATACAAGACCATAGAAAATAGGAATAATAAACATTACTGTAAAAAGAGCTCTTACTGCAGGTCTTCTTGCTATCAAAAGAGTTTTGACAATAAAAAAATTATATAGTATAATCAGTATAGCAGATATAGAGCAAATTATCGGTAACGAAAATAAGGGATATAATAACGGTATACCTCGACTTATGGTTATCCAAATTATTAAGGTCGAGATTAAATATTTATTCTTGATGTACGTAAGAAAAGCCATAATGTTTTTTAATTGCAAAAGACTTACTGCGGAAGTCAAATTGTACAGTCTGCAATAAATAAGGCTGCGATATATATCGTCTAATTAATGCAGGATGAATGAGAATATCGCGGGTGCGCGCCTGAGACTTTGTAGAAATATGAAAGTGAGTTTATGCGGTGACACTTTGGTTCACCGCAAAATAGATTTTTCAATTTTTGTTGTTGTTCTACCAATTACCCTCCTGCGCTTCGTTTGTTCTTTCAAGTGGCCGAGGCCCATTTGTCCTCCAATTTTTATCATACCAGACAAAGAGCGCAAGCCATCCTGTTCGTGCAACCCTCATTAAGTACGGTTGCGCAGCAATTAAAAAAACCGCATTAAAAGTTAACCAATAAAAAATCCGATTATCGTACAGGGAAAAACCGATCAGAACCCACCAGGCTATAAATGTTGCTGCACTCATTGCAACTGTAAGTGCATAACTAATGTAACTTGATCCAAAATAGAAACCTACTTCAACATTCAAAGGCTGCCCACAAACAGAACAAACCTTATTCATTTTCATTGTTTCCTTCAATACATAAGGATTTTTGTTTTCAAACATATCACCCAATCTGCATCGTGGGCATTTGCATTTTAGCAAATTAAACACACTCACTCTTTTCTCTGTCACAGGCTTATTAATATCCTGTTCCACTTCAATAACTGCTTTCATATTTTTATTTTTTTACAAATTGTTTTCTAAATATTTGCGGTGATACTTAGTAATAGCGAACAGCAGCAAGAACATCGTTAAATAAAAGCTCTTATTTTTTTCTTATCTATTTTCCCAGCACTGTTTTTCGGTAATGTGGGAACGAAACGATAGTCTTTCGGAATTGCAAAAGATTTTATTTTTCCTGAGGTTACAAATTGCTGCAAGTGTTGAATTAGATTTTTTTCGTTTATTCTTTCATTGGGTTTCTGCACTATTACAGCCACTGGTCGCTCTGTCCATTTTTCATCCGGTACACCTACTACAGCTACTTCTATTACACCTTCATAAGAAGAAATAAGGCTTTCAATCAAAGAAGAAGAAACCCATTCACCTCCGCTTTTTATTACGTCTTTCTTCCTGTCAATGACAGTAATAACGCCATTTTTATCTATTGTCCCAATGTCACCAGTATGCAGATAGCCACCCTTCCAAAGTTCTTCGCTGTGTTCAGTGTCGTTATAATACCCGTTTACTGTCCAGGGTGAACGCACTACAATTTCTCCGGGAGAAATACCATCATGTGCAATAAATTCACCTGCATCATTTTTTAGCTTCACATCGGAAAGATGGATGGGTCTGCCGGCCTTTAACCTCAAATCTATTTTTTCATCTTCACTCAAGCTATCTATCATTTTTTCATCCAGATAACTTAATGAAATGGTCGGACATGTCTCCGACATGCCATATCCCACAATGATATTAATTCCCAGTGACAATATCTTTGTAGCCAACCCTTTCGGTAAACCACTGCCGCCACAGGTTATTTTCCAATCAGTAAGATTCGTTTTATAGACGTCAGGATGACTGCAAATCATTTGCAGAAGCGTGGGCACGCCATGTGAAATCGTCACCTTCTCGTCACGCTTCAATTGGAGCAGCATAGCAGGTTCATATTTGCCGGGGTATACTTGTTTCATGCCAAGATAAGTAGCCGCATACGGCATACCCCAGGCGTGTACATGAAACATAGGTGTCATAGACATATACACATCATCAGTGCTTATTTTTATAACGCCGTTCAGCGCGCCCAGGGTAGTTGTTACTCCTAATGTATGTAATACCAATTGGCGATGTGAAAAATAAACAGCCTTAGGTAAACCCGTGGTACCGGTAGTAAAGAAAATCGTGGCAACACTGTTTTCATCAAAATCAGGGAATTCATATTCTTCTTCTTCTCGGCTTAGCATTGTTTCATATTCGCCCTCGTGTTTTAAGGAAGTGATTAACTCCTTGTCATCGTCGCTCAGCATTACAATTTTTCTTACACCTTGCATTCGATCCCGTAACTTTTCCAGGAGTGGAAAGAAATCTTTATGACAAAAAATGATTTTGTCTCCGGCATGTTTGATGGCATACAAAATTTCTTCCTCTGCGTGCCTGAAATTGATGGTATGCAATATCGCCCCGATCATCGGTATGGCAAAATATCCCTCCAAAAAGCGATGGCTGTCATAATCAAGAATACCAACCGTTTCTCCCGGTTTTACTTCAAGAGTACCTGTCAAAAGATTTGCAAACATGGAAACACGTTTGTATAAGTCCCTGTATGTGTACCGCGATTTGTCACTGTACACGATTTCAGTATCGGGTTTGTATTTGAGTGGTTGCTCTAATATCCGGCTTATCAACAGTTGATAGTTGTATGCTGAATGTGCAGGAGCTATGCTCTTTGTTGCGATCATTACTTGTAAATTATTGACATTAAAATCATGATAAAAAATCTTTACGCAATCGTTATGTATGATGTATAACGCTTTCTTTCAGGAATGGATTATAATTCGGTACCAATGGTTTTTTTGCAACCGCTCTCGGCACGAAAAATATTATTAAACCTGAAAAAAGCATAGCAACACCAAAGTCCAACCAACTAAGCATGGAAGATTCTTTTCTGATGCTACCCATTACCATTTGATAAAAATCTATCCAATGCCCGAATAAAATAAGTATTGCCATAAAAGTCATCATCGTGTAATTGCGTTTCTGGGTATTTTTCATCAGTAGCAATATCGGGCAAATGAAATTGATAACCAGGTTCAGAAAAAAGATCCCTTTATAAGAACCCTCTACGCGATGTTTGAAATAAATGGTCTCTTCCGGAATATTGCCAAACCAAATCAACATGTATTGTGAAAACCATAAATAAGCCCAAAAAATTGAAAATGCAAAAATGAATTTACCAAGATCGTGCAGGTGTTCTTTATTGCTATATTTCAGGTATCCCTTATTTTTCAAATAAATGACCCAGAGTGCAATCAACGCCATTCCTGAAACAAAAGAGCTTGCAAAACTGTACCAGCTATACATAGTAGAATACCAGTGGGCATCGAGACTCATTAACCAAAGCCATGGCAAAGTTGAACCCGCAGTTAAAGCAAACCACACAACAAACAATGCTGCTGTTACCGTATTTTTCCAGGTAAAGCTTTTTGCCGTTTCGACATCCATTGTACCTTCATCTGCTTCACTGCTTAGCTTGCGCATACGTGCTCCCAATACCATCCATAAGCCGAGCGTAAGAATCGTCCATATTAGGAAGAAAGTTGGATTTAAAAAACCCAGTTTTGCTTTAAGCACAGGATCTTTCTTTGAATCCTCGCTAAGCCAATGATAAATGTTATGGTTATGGTCAATAACAACTATGCAGAACAAAATAATGAAAGTAATAAAGCCCAATATTCTCACCATTGTCGAGATGGCTTCTGGTACGCGGCGAAAAGCTGTGTACCAACCTGCCATTGCTAAAGTACTTACACAAATAAAAAACATTGAAGCATTGCAGATCAGCGTAAAGAAAATACTGTTGTACATTAATGTTCCCCAAAAAATTGCTCTTTGATGTTCATCGCTGCTTAAACCTTTTGTTATAAAACCCATGATCAAAGCAATTGAGCCGAGAGCTATTAAACCTAATCCCCAGTTTCTTGTTTTATCCGGTATTTTGAATTCCTCTCTTATGAATGTTGCGTTCATTGTAATATTATTGTTTGAATAACTAATTGAGCTTACCCATTTTTACCTTTGAAGCACTATCTGATGAGCTACTTTCATTAATTCCTTCTTTCTCGTTTGTTGCTGTTGTTTAATATAATCTATTACCATCCACCTTTGTGTTCGATTCAACTGCGAAGCATAGCTTCCCATTAAATTTTTGCCATACGTAATTGAAAAAAACATCTGCCCCTCTGCCATGTTTTCATATTTTGCATCGCCTACAAGCGTAGCTGGTTTCGCAGGAAAGGGACCATCCCCACCGGAGTAGAGCGGTCCGTTCCCATCCAACTTTGTGCCGTGGCAAATAGCACAATTGATAAGATATAATCTTTGCGCTTCAGTCATTTGGTTTGTATTTAATTGAGATACCGGATTTATCGCCTGCTTTGATGCAACATAATTTATTGTATCACCGGGAACATCCTTCGCATAAAGAAAAGGCATTTCTTCTCCGCGAGCCACAGTGCCTGCTACAGGAAGCGCGTTATAAAATATCCATTCATCACTGTGATTATTGTCAGTTGTAAATTTTGTTGAGTCGGGCGGAATAAAAGTTTCGTATGCCCTGCTATACGCCATATCTGGCATATATACAGCTCCGGGATTACGCTTTACATTGTCGCATCTGGTTAGTGCTAAGGATAGCATTACAATTGATACTATAATTGATATTTTTTTCATGGTCTGTCACTCCTCACTTAATAGGACTTCTGTTTCGTCAACCAATTGTTGTTCTTTGCTATATGTGCCAAGCCACCATTTTGTTTCTGCATGTTGAACATCAATTTGAATCGCTCCTGTATTGCCCATGAAATTTTTCAATTCGCTGATTTTGGTTTTTGCAATACACTCAATCACCATTACAAATAAATCGTCGGTTGCTCTTGAATGAAAATGATGCTTTTTAAGAAATGGTGCTAACTGGCACAAGTAACAAAAAGTAAGCACCATGCCAACTGCAGCAAACAAAACTGTTATCTCAAATATGATCGGTATCCATGCGGGCAAAGCAAAATGTGGCTTGCCGCCAATGTTAAGGGGCCAATCAGATGTAAATATCCAGGAGATAAAAGCTAATGCTGTTGCGGTTCCGGTAATACCATAAATAAAGCCGGCTGTGTGCAAACGTGTTTCTCTTAATCCAAGAGCTTTATCTAACCCATGAACTGCAAAAGGAGTATAAACATCATGTATCTTGTACCCAGCGGATCTCACTTTTTTTATTGCAAGAAATAGAATCTCTTCATCATCAAAACATCCTACTACAAATGTTCTTTTAGCCATATCTGAATCCTCCTTATGCAGTTTTTTTATGAGCATATTCATGTGCAAATTTTTCAATTGGTTCCGCTTCAATATCTTCAACTTTTTCTTTATAATTTTTTCCGCTTATCTTGAGTATATGCTTCACTTCGGCGATTGCTATAACGGGGAAGTATCTTGAGAAGAGAAAAAAACAGGTAAAAGATAATCCAAAGGTTCCAGCGTAAAAACCTATTTCAAAAATAGAGGGGCTATAATAAGTTGTCCAACTGCTTGGCAAATAATCCCGGTACAATGAAGTAACTATTATAACAAACCTTTCAAACCACATCCCTGTATTTACCACAACACTTATAAGCAATGTGACGAAAAGGCTGCGCCTTAATTTGCGAAACCAAAATACTTGTGGGCTCAAAACATTGCACGTCATCATTCCCCAGTACGACCAACCATAAGGACTAAACAAATTTGCCCTGCTATACCAGAAAGTGTAACCTTCATATTTATTCTGTCCGTACCATGCCGTAAACAATTCTGTCAAATACGCACACCCCACAATAGAGCCCGTTAATACAATTACTTTATTCATTGCTTCTATATGCCCCATCGTAATATATTCTTCCAGGTTATATACTTTTCTAAGGACTATCATTAATGTTTGCACCATTGCAAAACCTGAAAAGACCGCCCCTGCAACAAAGTATGGCGGGAAGATGGTTGTATGCCAACCAGGAATAACTGAAGTTGCGAAATCGAAGGAAACTATCGTATGAACTGATAACACAAGCGGCGTGGCCAATCCTGCCAATACCAATGAAAGTGCTTCATGCCGTTGCCAATGTTTTGTTGAACCTGTCCAGCCGAACGCTGCAATTCCATAAAATAGTTTTCGAAGTTTTGTTTTTGCCCTGTCACGTACCGTTCCGAAATCAGGTATCAAACCCGCATACCAAAACAACAGCGAAACAGTGAAGTATGTTGAGATAGCAAAAACGTCCCAGAGAAGAGGCGAGTTAAAATTTGGCCACAATGACCCTCTTGTATTTGGGTACGGCATAACAAAGAAAGCCATCCACACACGCCCCATGTGCCAGATAGGAAATTGTCCCGCACACATTACTGCGAAGATGGTCATTGCTTCTGCAGCACGGTTTACCCCGGTTCTCCATCCTTGGCGAAACAGTAACAAAATAGCAGAGATCAATGTTCCTGCATGACCAATGCCCACCCACCAAACGAAGTTGGTAATATCCCAACCCCAGCCAACTGTTTTATTCAGGTTCCATTGCCCCACTCCATAAATCACTTCCATTGATACGCTTACAACGCCAATCAAAAGCAAAACCACAGCACTAAAAAATCCCACATACCAAAGCTTGCCCGGTTTTGCTTCTATGTGTTTGCAAATATCTTCTGTAACCTGGTGATAGTCTTTAGTTCCATTCACAAGTGGTTCTCTTAATTGCGATTCATAACTGATGTTCATGTGATCTGATTTTTAGAACCGGTATTACTTAATTTGAATTTTTATTATTTGCCAGGCGATTAGTTCTTAACTCATCGCTGTTGTTTTCACTCACTTGTACGTTCGGAACTTTGTTCGTCAACCGTCAATCGTGAATAAAGGAACAGGTATTGACATTACTCATTACTCATTACTCATCACTCATCACTCAATTACTCATTATTCATTACTCATCACTGATCATTTATGTTATGAACGTGCAAGAATGCGATGCAACGAAAGCTGCATTCATGTACAACAACCGGACACAAAAAATTCTAACTCATTCTAGTTTCATTTTCTACTTTCCCTTCTTCTTCCACCGACTTCATTTCATCTGTGTTACGCACTTTTGCCAGATAGCTCACATTCGGCAGCGTATGCAGTTCTTCTATTACAAAGAATTGCCGCTGCGGATTTTCAATACGCGTTTTTGAAATAGCACTCTTACTGTCATTAAGATTTCCAAAAACAATTGCATTGGCAGGACATGCTTGCTGACAAGCTGTTTTTACATCCCAGTCGTTGTTTTCGCCACTCTTTAACGGACGACTTTCTTTCTTCGCTTTTAATTTTCCCTCCTGCAAACGCTGAACACAGAAGCTGCATTTTTCCATAACACCGCGACTGCGCACCGTAACATCAGGATTCAATACCATTCTTGTGAGATCATCATTCATTACATGCACGGCAGGATCAAGTTTTCCTACAATCGTTTGATCCTGGTTATTGGGGAAACTATCGGCTCCCGTGTAATCAGCCCAGTTGAAACGACGGACTTTATAAGGGCAGTTGTTGGCACAATATCTTGTACCGATACAACGGTTATAAACCATTTGATTCAATCCTTCGCTGCTGTGATTCGTTGCAGATACAGGACATACATTTTCGCAGGGAGCATTTTCACAATGCTGGCACATCAATGGCTGAAATACCACTTTCGGATTGTTCATGTCGCCGCTGTAATAGCGATCAATGCGCATCCAATGCATGTCGTGAAAACGCTTCACTTCATCTTTGCCAACGATAGGCACGTTGTTTTCTGCAATGCACGCAACTACGCATGCACCACACCCAACACATGAATTAAGATCAACATTCATTGACCAGTGAATACCGGGCTTGTCATAGTAAGGATAAATTGTTCCTCGTTTTTCGAAATTCTCCAAACCACCCCAGGGTTTCAATTCCTCTTCTCTTTCTTTACGAATTTGATTTGGTTCTTTTTTAAATGCAGCGAGTGATAATTCTTTCATCACTTCTACACGAACACCTTGCGGTGTATCATAAGTGCCATGTGTTTGCACTTGTGCAATCTCGAAAGTGCTTCCCGTTTTCTGAACACTTACATCAGCAATAGCATAACTAACAGTACCGTTGCTGAAAGAGGTGAAGGGATAAACATTTTGTCCAACGCCTTCAGAAGTTTTACCAAATTCTTTATTGCGTCCATAACCGACAGCTATACCAATCACATTTGGATGTGTGCCCGGAGCAATAAGAACCGGTAAAGCAATTGTTTTACCGTTTACAGCAATATTGACAACAGGTTTTACAGGGTGCACTTCATAATCATCCGCTTCGTTTGCAACGCTCATATCAATTCCGAGTAATGACTTTGCCATTGCAGGAGACATCAAAATATAATTGTCCCACGTAGCTCTCGTTATCGGATCGGGAAGTTCCTGCAACCATGGATTGGCTGCACCGTGACCAGAACCAACACCTACATTTTGGTATAACAACAATTCAACATTGCCGCCTCTTTTTGCATTGCTTATTGCAGCAGTTGCAGCAGCAATATAACTACCATTGAATGTTCCGCGTGCAGCAGTTGATTCGGCAATGGGATTAATAACACCATCCTGCAATGCTTTATCCCAAGCCGTTTCACTGCCTAATTTTCCTATCCAATATGTTTTAAGAAGATCAAGATAAGTTGTGGATACACCGCACCACTTTAATAAACTATCCTGCCACTGGCGGGTTTTAAACAATGCGCTGATGGTTGGCTGTATTAATGAGAAGTAATTTGATTTAGGTTCCGCATCCCCCCAGCTTTCAAGATAATGATGAGTTGGAATAGCATACTTACAAAGCAAAGTTGTCTCATCCTGTTTTGGATTGAATGAAACAGAAACCTTTACTTTCTTCAAACCATTTATAAATTTATTTGCATCATACCAGGTATATGCAGGATTCGCTTCGTAAATAAGTAACGCACCAACTGCACCTGCATTCATATCATCAACCAACTTTGCAAAATCACTATCAATACCTTGCTTTGAATTATTGGCAGTTGACCAATCAATTGTATTGCCACCTGCCTGCAATGCTTCGTTTATAGCATTCACAACTGTTTGAGCATTTACATCATTACTTCCACACACAACAAGTGCTGCACCTTTATTTGCAGAAAGAACTGCTGCCGTTTTCTCAATTCCTTTGTTTAATTCAGCGTCTGCAATTCCAGTTACTACTCGTCCGTTAATTGCATTCAGTAATGCGACAGTAATTGCACCTGTTTCAGAAGGTCTATGTAAATATCTTTCATCAGCATTACATCCTGTAATACTTGCTGCAGTTTCAAAATGGATATGTTTGCTTATCTGCGGATTCTTCTCATTAATCTTTCTTCCCCTTGCATATTGTTTTGTAAATTCAACAGGGCTCAACCATGTTCCAAGAAAATCGGCGCCGATACTTACAATAATTTTTGCTTTGTCGAAATGATAAGAAGGAATTGCTCTTTTTCCGTAAGCAACCTCATTGGCAAGTAACATTCCTGAATAAGAAACGGGATCGTACATTACATGACGGCTCCCCGGATACTTTGCCAAAAATTGATTAATCGCTTGTAAAGTTGTTGGAGAATGAATAGTACCCGTAAGCAGAACAACAGGAGCACCACCCGAACCTGCAAGTGCATTAGTTACAGATTTATCTGCTGCTTCAAGTGTTACTTCCTCAGAATCAATAGTTGGATAACGCAATCGCGCAACATCATAGAGATCCAATACGGAAGCCTGCACTCTTGCTGATGTTCCTCCTTCTGTTATTGGTGATAATTCATTGCCTTCAATTTTTATCGGGCGACCATCTCTTACTTTCGCCAAAACACTGATCGCTTCCCCTTCCTGAATAAAAGTGGTGGCATACCAATAAGCAACTCCGGGAACAATATCTTCAGGTTTGTTTGCAAAAGGAATTGCCTTCTTTACAGGTATCTCGCAGCTTGCTGCAAGAGCTGCTGCTGTGGTACTAAAACCTAAATATTTTAAGAAATCTCTTCTTGGAGTAATTGCGTTCAACCAACCCTTATCAGCAGTTTCAAAAGGCAGTTCTTCAGAAAACTCATCTTTTGCAGATTGCTGGTATGCCTCTGATTGATTCAGCTCACCAAAACTTTTCCAATATTTTGTATTACTCATAAATTTAATTATTGCACGACTCCTAAAGTGAGATATCCTTTATGCCGTAAATTGAATAACCGGCTTCATTGTTTCCTTTCTCCCCTTCAGGGGAATGGCTTAATAGTGACATCTCTGACACTCAGTTCCACCGATTTTTTCTACGGTGATTTTGCTCGTATCGAGCGTTCCGTTTTTTATTTCCTGATGATATTTTTCGTATATGCTGTAAAATCCATTGTCGTTGAATTTTACCTGTGTTTCACGGTGGCAGTTGACACACCAACCCATACTCAAGGTTGCAAACTGGTGCACTTCATCCATCTTCTGAATCTCACCATGACAGGTTTGACATTGTATCTTTCCTGCAACCACATGTTGCGAATGGTTGAAATAAACATGATCGGGCAAATTGTGAATACGGGTCCATACTATAGGTTGTGCTTTTGAAGCATCCCATGGCTTACCGGGTGTGTATCCTGCGTACTCATATAATTTTTTAATTTGTGCAGTGCCGTTTACTTCCCTGTCATCCGCATCATAAATCGGTTCGCCTTTGTATTCATTAATTGCCATGTGGCAATTCATACAAATATTTACTGATGGAATATTTGCCTGCTTGCCATCCTGTGTATTTCCGTGGCAATACAAGCAACTTATTTGATTGATTCCTGCATGTACTTTGTGGGAATAGAATATTGGCTGTATAGGTTCATAATTTTGAGAGCGTCCCAGATCAATAGCGCCCATTACTATATAATAGCCTCCTACAAGAAATATTATCAGTGTTGCAGCGGTAATGAATATCTTGTTTCTCCAAAGAGGAACATGCGCTAATTCAGGAATACCTTTAATTTCATCTGTAAATTTTTTCAGATTTGCATTTATCTGTAACAGTATAAATCCAACAATTGCCAACAGGACCGCGAAAATTCCGAATAGAAGAGCATTGTTGTCCTTGCTTGCTTCAGGGCCTTCAGTGTTTGATACTTTAACAACAGCAGCGGGAGGCTTATAAGTCTTAATATAGTCAATGATTGCATCTATCTGCAGATCCGATAAGCTGCTTTCGAAAACATTCATCGGTATTTTATTAAACTCCTTATACAGGTTAACTGCATAAGGATAACCGCTTGCTAAAACCTTTTGATTATTCTTGATCCATGCATGCAACATTTTCTGATCAGGCCAGCGAACTCCAGCGCCAGCAAGCGCAGGACCGGTCAATTGTTTGTCCATTGCGTGGCAGGAAGCACAATTCTGTTGAAATAGCTGTTTGCCATCTTGTGAAAATGTACTGTTAGCAAAAAGTACCAAAGAACTTAAGCCTAATATTATGATTAACCTTCCTCTCATGATTCTTTATGCCGTTTGTATTTTTCTGGATTAGATAGTTATCTTCTTTACCTCTTTATCACCGTTATTTTACTTATCATGGTTGTGAACTCGTCTATTTTAAAATTATTATGCAGCCTTTCCATTGCACTCTATAATCTTCGTGTTTATCATTTATGAAATTTGACCTGTTATTAGCACATAAAATGCTTAACAGAGAACAGAACCTTGAAGAGTGCGACGCAACGGTGGCTTTATAGCAGTACAAAAGCTTGGTTCACAAAAATTATTATTGACTAAATATTTGTTACTGCTAATAAATAAAACACAAGAATTTCAATCAAAAACGCTCCGATATTAACCAACTATAAAACTGTTTAATCCATTTGTCGCAAGGAAGATTTTGTTTATGAATTCCATACCCATGATTGCCTTTTGTATAAATATGCAGCTCCGCAACATGCCCTTCCGCCGCCCATTTTTCGTACAAATCCGCGCAGGGAGAAGCGAACTTATAATGATCGTCTGAGAAACGGCGAGGAATAAAGGCGGTGCATCAGGAGGTATAGGCGGCTACGCGAAGGCACAGTCGCACTATTCTACGCTTTATTCTCTATTAAACTTTTATTTGCAAAAAACGATCTCCAGAAACCATGCAGATTATTCTTAGTCAGGCTGCCTTCCTGGGTTGTGCAATTATCCCGCCTTCATTAAATGCATCGATTTCACTGGCACTATATCCCAGCTCGCTGAGGATTTCATAGCTATGTTCACCCAAACCCGGCGCTAATCCTGGCTGCACTTTTTCCTCTCCCGATATGTAAACAGGACTATCAACCGTAAATGATTTTGTTCCTGTTCCATTCTTTATTTCCTTTATATTGCCGTTAAGTATTAATTGTTGATCGGTTGCCAGTTCATCCAGTGTTTGAACTACACTGAATGTCAGGCGTAATTTATCGAGCGCTTCCCTCCAGTAACTCAACGGCTGTGTTGCAAAAGCTTCTTCCAGTATTTTCGCCAACTCTTTTGAATGTTGGGCCCTTGCCTTTCCATTGGCAAATCGTGGATCGGTTAGCAGCCCGGGATTGTTGATCGTTTTTACAAGACCCGGCCATTCTTTATCTTCCGCTACAAAGCACAGCATCAACCACCGGTCATCCTGTGTTTGATAAGTGTTAATTAGTGGGTTAGGCGGGTTTGTTCTGTCCTGTGTACGGGCTGGTGTCGCACCATCCAATGCAGCCTGCAACCAGGCGGCGACTGCCCATGCCGCTGAACCTATCAACGAAGTAGTAACATGCCCTCCAATTCCTGTCTTTTCGCGACGATAGAGAGCAACAACAATACCTGCAAACAAGGTAGTTGCAGCCGGATGATCGCCTGAGCCACCTATAGAGAACGCTGGTGGCGTACCAGCCACACGGGCGAAATCAATAAAGCCTGATCGTGCCCAATAGGCGGTTTCATCAAAACCAGGTTTATCTGCTTCCGGTCCTTTTTCACCATAGCCGGTGAGATCAGCATAAATAATTTTTGGATTAATGCGTGACACATCTTCGTACATTAGTCCCAATCCCTTGCGTACATGCGGCGGAAAATTTATAATAAATACATCTGCTTCTTTGATCAGCTTTGAAATGATCTCCTTTCCTGCTGGTGCTTTCAAATCTACCGCCACGCTTCGTTTATTACGGTTGGTCATCTGCCAGTAATAATTCTTAGTTGATTTAGGATTGCCCTCTATATGATACAGGTAACGATAGGGGTCACCAATTTTGGGTGGCTCCACCTTTATTACGTCTGCACCAAAATCGGATAAAATGGTTGCTGCAGCAGGCGCAGCAACGTAACTGGCGCAATCAATAACCTTTAAGCCTACAAAGACTCCTTTATTCTGTAACATATTTCTATTATTTTAATTTAGATTAATTGTGTAAGCGCTTATTATTCTTTAATAAATAATCAATACGCTCCTGTGTTTTTTGTGTTCCCAGTAAAGAGATAAATGCTTCCCGTTCCAAATCCAGAAAATGCTGTTCAGTTGCGATTCCTGATGAAACATCTCCTCCGCATAAAATCTTTGCGATGTGCTGAGCGACGACAGCGTCATGTTCGGTTATCGCCTTTGTATCCAACATATGATCAATGCGATTTTGGAAAATGGCAATACCGCTTCTTCCGGGTGCCGGGATGTTTGTGTCGGGACCTATATTACGGTAACCGGTTTGCACCAATTCGAGGGCTGCCTGTTTTGCTATTTCAATAGGTGATACTTTGGAAGGAACGACAGTATCCGTTGCTGAAAGGAAAACCTGTTTAGCCTCTTGTCCATCTTTCGATACTTTGGCAGAAAGAATTACTTCAAACACATTCTGAAGTGCGGAGATAAGGTCAGTATTGCCATTATCCGCAAAATGCGATAGTGCACGCAATCGGAGTTCCTTTGTTCCACCACCTGCAGGAATAAGTCCTACACCTGCTTCAACAAGTCCAATGTGGAGATCTTCTGCTGCTATTACTCTTGTAGAATGCAAAACGATCTCGCAACCTCCACCGAGAGCATTGCTGAAAGGTGCTGCCACGACGGGAGTGCTTCCATATTTTAATGTCATATTCATGTCCTGCAACTGGCGAAAGGTCTGGTCTGTATCCTTCCAGTTCCTACTCTTTGCTGATTCCAGCAGGAACGATAGATTGGCGCCAGCGGAAAAATGCCGGCCACGATTGCCAATCACAAGGGCATCAAATTTTTCAACACCTTCTCTCACTGCAATCCAAAGCATTTCTATAATCTCAGGCGTGACAGAATTTGCTTTCGTATGAAATTCAACAAGCGCAACCCGGTCTCCAATATCAATGATACTCGCTCCGGCATTTTCCCGGAATACTTTTCCTTTGCCTTTCAATTCCTCAATATCTATAGGAGTATAATTGACTTCATTTGTTATAGTACTAATCATAATTTACATTTTATAAGTGTGTAAGAAATTTATCGCGATGAAAGGGAGATGAATTTTATACAAAGGCACTAAATCCTGTGATGGCTTTACCCACAATCAGGACATTCATTTCTCTTGTGCCTTCATAAGAATAAAGTGCTTCAGCATCAGCAAAAAAACGAGCAACGTTGTAATCTACTAAAATGCCATTTGCACCCAGCACCTCGCGGGCATATGATACAGTTTCACGCATTTTAACCGTGCAATAATATTTTGCTAAAGAAGTGTGTTCTTCCGTGAGGTTGCCTGCTTCGTGGTGTTGAACAAGCGTTATCACCATACTTAAACAGGAGGTAATATTTCCAAGCATTTTTACTAGCAGGTCCTGCACCAGTTGAAAGTTGCCAATGGGTTTTCCAAATTGAATTCTCTGCTGAGCGTATGCGAGTGCATTTTCATAAGCGCCCATCATATTTCCAATGGATTCCCAGGCAACGCCTGCACGTGTGAATCGCAATACCCTGGCGGTGTCCCTGAATGAATTGGTGTTCTGTTCACCCTGCAACCGGTTTGCGTCGGGAATGCGACAATTTTCCATGGTGATTAATGCATTTTGTACGATGCGCAATCCCAATTTGCCTTCAATCTTTTCGGTTTTGAATCCGGGAGTATTTTTGTTTTCAACAATGAAGCCCTTTACCTGGTTATCGTCCACATCTCTTGCCCAGACTACAGTAATATCACACCAGGTGGCATTGCCGATCCATTTTTTCTGACCATTGAGTACCCATGTGTCGCCCTCACGTTTTGCTGTAGTCGTCAAGCCACCGCCGGTGCCGGAACCTACTAACGGTTCAGTGAGTGCGAAAGCCCCAATCAATTCCATTTTTCCCATGCGTGGCAGCCATTTCTGTTTTTGTTCTTCCGAACCGCACAAATAAATCGAACCCATGGCAAGACCGCCATGCACGCCCCAGAATGTACACATAGAAGAATCCACCTTCGCAATTTCCATGGCTATAAATCCGGTAAGAAGTGTTGAACCACCTGCAGCTCCGTAACCATTCAACCCGACACCTGCAATATTCAGATCGCGAAAGCCGGGAATGACCTCAAATGGAAAAGAAGCTTCTGCCCAATTTTTATTAACAATGGGCGCCACTTTAGTTCTCATAAACGTTCGCACTTCTTGCACCTTTCTCTTTTCTTCTTCACTAAGCATTTCTATAAGATTGTAAAAGTCCGGGTCCGTCATCGGTGCCCGGACAGGCTTGCTCTTCTTTGTTGGAATTGGAGTTGCTGCTGCTGTTGCTATTGCATTCATTGTTCTATTTTTATAAGTGAATAATAATTTTTTTATTTAGCCTAAGCCACCAGGCACATACGCAATACCTGTAAACATCCTGTCACTTGTATATAATTTGCGAAGATTAAAGCCATCCAAATTACAGTGATAGAGATTTCCACCTAAGTCACCGAAATAAACAGTGTTATTTTTTACGTCTAATGCCAATCCAATTCCTTCCTTTAACCCAAAATCCATTATTTCTTTTTCCCCTATTTTGTTTTCATTTATCGGCGCCCTGTTGAGGGTGTTACCGAACGGAAGATTTCCACGATCCGTCCAGTAAAGAAATCCATTCACGTGATCTATTTCTAAATCAATTGGCTCAGGAAGTTCGTCGAACACCAATTCTATATCTTTTCGATCTGTGGGATCTATTTCTGAAGGCAGCTCAAGTTGTGCACGAAAAATGCGCCCCTTGCCTGCGTCTGCAGGTCCTTTCTGTGTCCAGTAGAGATAACCATTTTCAACATCTACAGCGATACCTACACAATGTTTAGTTTCATCCTTTCTGTCCTCGTCACCTTCTCCCGTCTTTATAAGCGTGGTAATATTAGTGCCGTCCAGATTTGAACGCATTACCCGCATACCTTCCCGGTCACTCCAATAGATAAAGCCATTCGTAACATCAATTTGCATTTGTTTCGGTGTGAATGTGGAGCCTATCGGAATTATTGTAGTATGATTTGATCCGTCAAAATTTATTCGTTCAATTGATCCATCATTCTTTGGAAAATGCTCGCCTTCATGGTACGCACCCATGTTCGTCCAATAGATATGTTTTTTAATTGGGTCAACAGCGATGCCGTCAGGAACACCCGCTTTATCTATCACTGTTTTTAAATCATTTCCTTTTGTGTCAAAAGAAAGGATGCTTGAATTTTTTGCATCGAGAACGAGCAATCTTGCACCATTTGTTTTATCGTTTGTTTTCACACAACTTTTTTACGGTTATTGATTATTTGTTTAATGCATGTAATACAGCCAACTGTTGTTCATCTCTTTCCTTAGCCAATACCTCATAAGGTATTTTACCATAACTGTTATTCGATTGTTCTAATAGTAAATCTGTAGTAGCCGTATCAAAGTGTGGATTACCTAAACCCTTCCAGGCATTCTCCATTGGAGAAGCGAATTGTTTAAGAAAATGCGGGAAGCCACCAGTACCTCCGCCAAGCGTAAATGTTTTGAATGGACCTGCTGCTGCCCAACGCAGTCCGATAGAACTGGAGACAATTTGATCAAGACCTTCCATAGTAACAACTCCCTGGCTTACTAGATAAATACTTTCCCTCAAGAGCGCAGATTGAAGCCTGTTTGCTACGAAGCCGGGAATTTCTTTTTCAATTACTATAGGACTTTTTCCAATGGCTGTATAAAATTGAACAGCTTCGCCAACAGCTTCTTTACTTGTTCTTTTTCCCGGTACAACTTCTACCAATGGAATAAGATGAGGTGGATTAAACGGATGACCTAATAATACCCTGCTTGCATCTTTCATTTTCTCTGTAAACACTGACGCCGGAATACCAGATGATGAAGACAAAATCAAAGCGGTAGGTTTTGCGTTTGCTTCTATTTGCGCATACAACTCTTGTTTGAATGCTACATTCTCAGGACCATTTTCCTGGATGAGATCAGCACCTTTAACAGCTTTAGCAAGATCTGCTTCAAAAGAAAGTTTGCTTGTCAATTTGCTTACATCATATCCTAAAGCTTTTAATGTAGGACTTATTTCTTCCAAGCCTTTTAAAGTGGCTTCTTTAACATCGGGTCGTGGATCATTTACGATTACACTTAAATCGTTAGCAAGAAATAATGCAGTCCATGAAAGTCCTATGGCACCTGCGCCAATAACTGTAACATTTTGATATTTCGTTACGACTGATTTTTTTTGAGACTGATTGGAATTTTGTGTTGTCATTTTTTTTGTTTTATCATCATGCTCTGCTCTTATGACTATGTTTGAAGTAGTATAAACCAGGTATGATCAGTTATAAGTTTTTTGTTAGTAGAAATGTCTCAGGCAAAATTATTTTCTGAGGAAGGCGGTTTCAATGGATGAATAAAGACAATGATTGTATCAGTTAATTTTTTTTCCGCCAAAATTCTTGGACACACCGATCTTTATTTCGTTTCCAAAATCCGCATCGAAAGTGTGTGTTCCATTGTCAGCATTCTTTACTTTAATGCTTTCATAAGAAATATCTCCAAAAGAAATATTAAGCGCAAAATTGTTGAATACATTGATGCCAATTGTCGGTGTGAGAGCGATTCCAACACCATTGGATTTAACGTCCTGCTCTTTTTTCCCATGATAATAAACATCGCCCTGTCCGTACAAACTAAAGATTGTATTGAAAGTATAGGTATAACGTGCAAATCCACCAGCTCTATAGATATCGGTCTTACTCTCACTGCCTGTTTCCGGAGTAAATTTCTGCTGCCCATAACCTCCGCTAATTCCTGCCGTCCAGTTTTTACAGAATTGATAACCTACTCCCGGATATACACTAAACACTGTTGTCTTATCATCGTTGGGTTGCTTTTCAGAACGAATGCCCATGGTGCCATACACCAATATACTTCCTTTTTGTGCACGTGATGCGAATGCAAATCCTGATACAAACAAAACCCCTAATACAATTTTCTTCATAATTATTAAAGTTTAAAATTTAAAAAACTGACGGAAGAGATATTTCCGTCGTGATTCATATTGTTCTAAATGTCTTTAGCAAAATTATTTTGCGGGGAAGGCGGTTTCAATGGATGAATAAAGGCAATCGTTGCTTTATTTATGTTTTAGTAATCGCCAGCTTTGGAATTCCAAATCAGCCTCCCACCTTCTGTAGAGTATTGTTTTTACACTTCCTTATTTTCAGCAATAAAAGCCGATCGCATTCTAAGTAAATTATCTATGCAAATAACAAGCTGTGTGCTAATACGTACAAGTAATTACATCGTTGGCCACTTGATATCAGGTCCTTCAAAATTTAATTTTGACAGGTAATAATGGAAGCGATTTCAAAACATTGTTTTTATAAACTAAACGCCTTTATGTTAAAATATTTATTTGATCATAAAAGAGATCATTACTACGGATATCCGTTGGCTCCTATAGAGCTAATTGAATACGGAGATTTCCAGTGTGAACATTCAGCGACTGTCTATCCCGAAATCAAGATGCTCCAGGAGAGAATGGGGAACCGGTTAAAATTTGTATTTCGTCATTATCCTCTCCCTGCAATTCACCCTATAGCAATTGATGCGGCTGTAGCATCAGAAGCT
>Ga0081539_10002628_pt1 | contig 24558 bp, 27 predicted proteins | sample TabmetS4T2R2_FD_71023 | JGI IMG/M metagenome (GOLD analysis project Ga0081539, IMG submission 71023) | Tabebuia heterophylla rhizosphere microbial communities from the University of Puerto Rico - S4T2R2 | ecosystem: Host-associated > Plants > Roots > Rhizosphere ...
GTCAAGGACCTCCTCGAAAGCCGTCAGAGCGTCGCCGCGCGGAAGCACACGGTGACGTACGGCATGCGCAGGATCCCCTCCCGGGACCGCTCAGTGAAGATCGTGTCGACCCTCTCGAGGATGGGCGCCCGCTCCTCCGGCGGGAGGATCGCGCAGTAGCTCCGCGAGAGGACGAGCTCCTGCAGCGCGACGCGATCGATCTTCTGGACGTGGTCGAACTCGGCTTCCTCGACCGGGCCGAAGAGGCCGCTCCGCTCGATCGGCTCGGCTGCGCCGCGATCGACACCGGTGCGGCCGACCATGGCATCGCTCAGCTCGTCGACCCACTGCTCGCGCTCGTCGCGGGTGTTCCAGACGATCGCGAGACGCCCACCGGGCCGAAGGACGCGCGCGATCTCGGGGAGCGCGAGCGCGTGGTCGAACCAGTGGAACGCCTGCGCGCACGTGACGACGTCGACCGAGTCGTCCGGCAGCGGGATCACCTCGGCGCTTCCGAGGAACGCGTCGATACCCGCCACCGCCGCCCGCAGCTGGGCGAGCATCTGCTCGAGCGGCTCCACGGCGACCACCCGGTGACCCAGCTCGACGAGCGACCGCGTCAGCTTGCCGGTGCCCGCCCCGAGGTCGAGGACGTCGCACGGGCGCTGGCCCGCCAGCCACTGAACCGCCTCCTTCGGATAGCCCGGTCGCGCGCGCTCGTAGGCATCGGCGACACCTGCGAACGACGCGGCGCGCAGCAGGCGCTCGTCCTCCTCCGTTCCCATTGGGGCCGAGGGTACCCTCGGCCGATGAGGCGTCGGCTCGTCCTCGTCCTCCTCTTCGCCGCGGTCGCCGCCGGATGCGGTGACGGATCCTCGTCGGCGGACCCCTTCGCATACGACGAGCGACACTCGCTCGACGTCCGGCGGCAGCCGCACGTCCCCGTGAACGACAAGGTCGTCGTGCAGTCGCTCACCTACGCGAGCGGCGACGACCGCGTCGAGGCCTACCTCGTATCGCCGCGCGCCGGGGGTGCACGGCTGCCGGCGGTCGTCTTCCTCCACGGGGCGGGAGGGAACAGGGACGAGCAGCTCGGATTCGCTGCGGAGCTCGCCGAGCGTGGGGCGGTTGCGCTCACCCTCACCGTTCCCTCCCGCACGAAATCCCCACCCGCGGACGCCGCGCCCGGTGATCTGCTCCGCTGGCAGCGCGACACGGTCGTCGGCGACGTCATCGCGACGCGTCGGGCGTTCGACGTGCTCGTGACCGACGACCGCGTCGACGCGTCGCGCCTCGGTCTGGTCGGATGGAGCATGGGCGCGCGGCTCGCCGCGATCGTTGCCGATGTCGACGACCGCCCCAAGGCGACCGTGCTGATGTCAGGCGGCGCTGTTCCGGTGCGGGACTACGTGAACGCGGCCCCGGACGACCTCAAGGACGACCTCCAGGATGTCCTTCCGGCCATCGATCCGCTCACGCACGTTCGCACGATCCGCGGAGCGTTGTTCCTCCAGGACGGGAGATCGGATGCGGTCGTCCCGTCCCGGGCGCTCCGCGCGATGGCGGAAGCAGCGCCCGAAGGGAGCCGCGTGACGTGGTACCCGGCCGACCACGCGCTGAACGACCAGGCCGCCGCTGACCGGCTCGACTGGCTGTCCGCGCGCCTCGGCGTCGGCTAGCCGCGGACCCGGGCAGTCGCCGACTCAGAGAGTGATCTCGGCCGCGATCCCGTGCATGCCGACGAGCCTCGGCACGACGTCCAGCACGCTCTCGCGTGCGCACCAGGGGATGTCCGCCTCGAGCTCCGGCCCGTGGTTGACGAGGTTCCGGCCGGAACGCGAGGCGCGGAATGCCTCCTCCGCCGTGCCGTACGACGCCGCGACCCGAGCCGCCGCTTCCGCCGCGTCGCTCCGCTCGAAGCCGAGCGCGTCGGCGACGCGCCCCGCGACGTAGGCGTCGTCCAGCGCGAACGCGCCCTTGACTCCCGCGCAGAACACCGCGACGTCCTCCCCGAACGAGCGGGCCTCCTCGGTCACGGCGTCAAGGTTGAGCAGGGACGCGATGTAGACGCGGTCGCAGCGCTCGGCCGCGGTCACGATCGCACGCGTCCCGTTCGTCGTCGACATCGCCAGAGTCGGGCTCCGCGGCTCGAGGTACTCGCGGGGCGAGTTGCCGAGGTCGAAGCCGTCGATCCGCACACCCAGGCGCTCGCCGCCGAGGGTGACACCGTCTCGTCCGAGCGCGCGCGCGTCCTCGACCTCGGCCGCGCACCAGACCCGTTCGTAGCCGGCGTCGAGCGCCTGGCAGATCGTGGAGGTGGCGCGAATGACGTCGATCACGACTCCGGTCGGGGCGGCCGCCGCCTCGTCCGGCGTGAACGCGACGTGAACGCGCACGCGGGTACGCTAGCGCCAGGTGAGCGAGACGCAGTACTGCTACCGGCATCCGAGCCGGGAGACGCGCGTCTCCTGCTCCGAATGCGGCCGTCCGATCTGCGAGGACTGCATGACCTTCGCGCCGGTCGGGATCAAGTGCCCGGATCATGCGGGGGTCGGCGCGCCGCGCCAGTCGGCGCAGCGCACGATTCGCCAGGCGCAGCGGACCTTCGGCGGCTTCACGGCCCCGGCCACGGTGGCGCTCGTCGCGATCAACGTGCTCGTCTACCTCGTGACGGTCTCCCAGGGCAGCGGCGTCGCGCAGCCAGGCGGTCGTATCTTCACCGACGGCGCGCTCATCGGCCGGGCGATCCACGAAAACGGCGAGTGGTATCGGCTCGTCACCGCGATGTTCCTCCACGGGAGCCTTCTCCACCTCGCCTTCAACATGCTCGCCCTGTACTGGCTCGGCACCGTCGTCGAGCAGGCGCTCGGGACGTGGCGATTCATCCTTCTGTACTTCGTCTCGGGGATCGCAGGCTCGGCAGGCGCGCTCGTGCTGAGCAGCCAGGACGCGCTGACGGTCGGGGCGTCCGGGGCGATCTACGGGATCCTGGGAGCGCTGCTCGTCCTCGAGTACCGCGCGACCGGGACGTTCGCGGGACAGGCGCTCGGGTTGATCGTCGTCAACCTCGCCATCACGTTCGCGATCCCGAACATCTCCGTCGGAGGTCACCTCGGCGGTCTCGCCGGCGGGATTCTCGCCACCTTCGCGCTGGCGCACTACCGCTACGCCCGCCCGCGCTCGCTCGGGCCGGCGCTCGTCGTGCTGATCGCTCTGGTGAGCGTCGTGCTCGCGTACGTGCGGGTCGAGAGCTACGTCTGACGCACGATCACGGCGACGCCCTCGATCGCCACGACCTCGACGGTCGCCCCCGCTTCGATCGGCTTCTCGTCGAACGAGCGGGCGCTCCAGTCCTCGGTGCCGACGCGGACCTGGCCGCGACCTCCGGTGCCGGCCGGGATCGCGACGGCCACGACTCCCCGTCGGCCGACCAGCGCCGGCACGTTCGACGGCACGAGCGGGGCGTTGACGAAGCGCGAGCGTAGTGCGGGCCTCGTGAAGTAGAGCGTCCCGGCGGACACGATCGCGAAGACGACGAGCTGGAGCCAGAGCGCACCGTCGGCCGCGGCGACCGCCGCCGCGCTGAGCGCGCCGACCGCGAGGTAGACCCCGATGAACGCGACGGTGAAGGTCTCGATCGCGACGAGGATCAGCGCCAGGACGACCCAGACGACGACCCCGGTCGTCCCGCTCACGACGTGGGTTGCGGACCGTCGCTCGCGGCGACATCGGCGCCCGAGCGGAGCGCGCCGCCGAGCGCCGCGAGCGTCCCCATCGCCCCGACCGCCTCGGCCGGAACGAGCATCAGCGTCACCCCCTGCCCGTCGGCGAGGCGCGGAAGCGCCTCGATGTACTGGTACGTGAGGAGATCCGCGGTCGGACGGCCGTCGTGGATCGCCTGGAAGGTCTGACGCGTCGCCTCCGCCTCGCCCTGCGCGATGAGCATCTTGGCCTCCCGCTCGCCGTCCGCGCGGAGGACGGCGGCCTGGCGGTCACCCTCGGCGGTGAGGATCTGGGACTGCTTGTGCCCCTCGGCCGTCAAGATCTGCGACTGCTTCTGGCCCTCCGCCTCGAGGATCACGGCACGGCGGTCTCGCTCGGCCCGCATTTGCTTCTCCATCGCCTCCTGGATCGACGACGGCGGGTCGATCGACTTGAGCTCGATGCGGTTGACGCGGATCCCCCAGCGCTCGGTCGCCTCGTCGAGCACGATCCGCAGGTCGGCGTTGATCTTGTCGCGCGAGGTCAGGGTGTCCTCGAGCGACAGTGAGCCGATGACGTTCCGCAGCGTCGTCACCGTCAGCTGCTCCACCGCGACCAGGAGCTGGGCGACCTCGTACGTCGCCCGGAACGGATCCGTGATCGTGAAGTAGAAGACCGTGTCGATCGAGATCGTCACGTTGTCCTGCGTGATGACCGGGTGCGGCGGGAACGCGACGACCTGCTCCCGGAGATCGACGAGCGGCCGCTTGAGCCGGTCGAGGAACGGGAACAGGAAGTGGAGGCCGGGGTCGAGCGTGCGGCTGTACCGGCCGAGCCGCTCGACGATCCCCGCATTCGCCTGCGGGACGATCCGCACCGTCTGCGCGAGAACGATGAGGACGGCGAAGAGGAAGACCGCGGCGACGACGAGCGCGCCGAACGAGTCGTTCAGGCTCCCGAGCACGCGCAGAGCCTACGAGCCAAGCCGGACAGCGACTGAGAGCCGCTTTGTGTTGATTCAACACGAGCGTTGTCCGGCCGCTCAGCGATGGCCACGGGACGGCATTTCTACCCGCCGACCGCGACCGCGCTGACGCCCTCGTCGGCGAGCGCCGCCTGGGCCGCGGCGAGGCGGGCGAGCGGGACGCGATAGGGCGAGCACGAGACGTAGTCGAGGCCGAGCTCGTGGCAGAAGGCGACGGATCGCGGCTCGCCCCCGTGCTCGCCGCAGATCCCGAGCTTGAGCTCCGGCTTCGCGCCGCGGCCGCGCTCGACCGCAATGCGCATGAGGTCGCCGACGCCGTCGACGTCGAGCACCTCGAACGGATTCCGCTCGAGCACGCCGTGCTCGAGGTAGTAGGTCAGGAACTTCCCCTCTGCGTCGTCGCGCGAGAACCCGAGCGCCGTCTGGGTGAGGTCGTTCGTCCCGAACGAGAAGAAGTCCGCCACCTCCGCGATCTCGTCGGCGCGCATGCAGGCACGCGGGAGCTCGATCATCGTCCCGCACAGGTACGCCACGTCCGCCTCCTCCTCGGCGACGCCGTCGGTGAGCGCGCGGAGGCGCGAGAGCTCCTCGGCGAACCCCACGAGCGGGTGCATGATCTCGACGAGCGGCGCCTCGCCGGTGCGCTCGAGGACCGCGCGCGCCGCGCGGACGATGGCGCGCACCTGCATCTCGTAGATCTCGGGGTACTGGAGCCCGAGCCGGCAGCCGCGCGTTCCGAGCATCGGGTTTGCCTCGCGCAGCTGCTCGATTCGTCGGCGCATCTCGTCCGAGCTGGCCTCCTCGGCCGCCGGTAGGAACTCGTGCAGCGGCGGATCGAGGAGCCGGATCGTGACGGGCAAGCCCGCCATTGCCTCGAAGATGCCCTCGAAGTCCGCCTGCTGGACGGGGAGCAGGCGGTCGAGGGCCGCACGTCGCGCGCGCTCGTCGCGGGCGAGGATCATCTCCTGCACGACGGGCAAGCGGTCGGGCGCCATGAACATGTGCTCCGTCCGGCAGAGGCCGATCCCTTCCGCCCCGAACTCGCGGGCCTTGGCGGCGTCCTCGGGCGTGTCCGCGTTCGCGCGAACGCGAAGTCGCCGCAGGTCGTCGGCCCAGCCGAGGATCGTCCCGAAGTTCTCGTCGATCGCAGGCGGCACGAGCGGCACCGACCCGACGATCACGCGGCCGGTGCCGCCGTCGATCGTCAGCAGATCTCCCTCGCGCAGCTCCACGTCGCCGATCCGGATCGCTCGCGCGTCCATGTCGATCGACAGGGCCTCGCATCCGGCGACGCACGGCTTCCCCATGCCTCGTGCGACGACCGCTGCATGCGAGGTCATCCCGCCGTGCGCCGTCAGGACGCCGCGCGCGTGGATCAGCCCGTGGATGTCGTCGGGCGTCGTCTCCCAGCGGACGAGGACGACGTCCTCGCCGTCACGGCCGCGCTCCTCCGCCAGGTCCGCGTCGAGCACGATCGCCCCGGACGCGGCACCGGGCGACGCGTTCAGCCCGGTCGCGACGACCTCGACCTCGGCGGTCGGGTCGATCATCGGGTGGAGCAGCTGGTCGAGCTGTGCGGGATCGATCCGCGCGACCGCCTCCTCGCGGCTGACGAGTCCCTCCCCGTTCATCTCGACCGCGATCCGCAACGACGCCTGCGCGGTGCGCTTCCCGGTGCGCGTCTGCAGCAGGAACAGCCGGCCCTCCTCGACCGTGAACTCGATGTCCTGCATCTCGCGGTAGTGGTCCTCGAGCCGGTCGAGCGTCTCGACGAGCTGCGCATGCACGTCCGGGAGGATCTCGCGCATCCGGTCGATCGGCTCGGGGGTGCGGATGCCGGCGACGACGTCCTCCCCCTGCGCGTTCACGAGGAACTCCCCGAACAGGCGCCGCTCGCCGGTCGAGGGGTCGCGCGTGAAGCAGACGCCCGTCCCCGACGTGTCGCCCTTGTTGCCGAACACCATCTGGACGACGTTCACCGCCGTCCCCAGGTCGTCCGGGATCTCGTACGTGCGCCGATACACCTTCGCCCGCGGCGAGTTCCACGAGTCGAACACCGCCCGTGTCGCCTGCTGGAGCTGCTCGCGCGCATCCTGCGGGAATCGCGAGCCGACCTCGCGGTCGTACAGCTCCTGGTAGCTCGTGATCAGCTCACGGAGGTCGTCGGCGGTCAGCTCGACGTCCTGGCGGGCGCTCCGCCGCTCCTTGAGCGCCTGGAGCTCGCCCTCGAACAGATGTGCGTCGATCCCGTCCACGACCTCGCCGTACATCTGGATCAGCCGCCGGTACGAGTCGAGCGCGAAGCGCGGATTTCCCGTGGCGGAGGCGAGGCCCTCGACCGCGACGTCGTTGAGGCCGAGGTTCAAGATCGTGTCCATCATCCCGGGCATCGACACCGCCGCGCCCGAGCGCACGGAGACGAGCAACGGGTCGGACGGATCGCCGAAGCGCTCTCCGGTCCGCTCCTGGAGCCGCGCCACGTGCTCGTCGACCTCGGCCCACAGGCCCTCGGGCACGTCGCCCGTCTTCATCGTCTCGCGGCACGCGTCGGTCGTGATCGTGAAGCCCGCGGGCACCGGGATCCCGAGCGCCGTCATCTCCGCGAGCCCGATCCCCTTCCCGCCCAGCAGCTCGCGACCGCCGGGCGCTTCCTCGTCGAACGCGTAGACCAGGCGCACGGCGCGGATCCTACGCACAGCGGACAATGTCCCCCGATGCAGCGGGTCGCAATCCTCTCGTCGGCCTCCGGGAGCGGGAAGACGACGTTCGGCCGACTTCTCGCGGACGCGCTGGCCGTGCCGTTCTTCGAGCTCGACGCGATCAACCACCAGGCCGGCTGGCAGGAGTTGGACGCCGCCGAGCTCCGCGGGCGCGTCGAGCCGCTCGTGGCGATGGACGCATGGGTGATCGACGGGTCCTACCGCAGCAAGCTCGGCGATCTCGTGCTCGAGCGCGCCGACACCATCGTGTGGCTCGACCTTCCACGGCGCGTGTGGCTCCCGAGGCTTGTCCGGCGGACGATCCTCCGCGTTGCTCGCCGCGAGGAGCTCTGGAACGGCAACCGGGAGACGATCCGCAACGTGCTGTTCAGCCAGGACTCGTTGATCGGATTCGCACTCCGCAACGACCGGTCGCGCCGGCAGCGCTATCCGCGCGAGCTCGCGCGGTTTCGCGTCGCCCGGCTGCGCTCGCAGCGGGCGGTCGACGCGTTCCTCCGGTCAGCTGGCCCGCGTCAGCGCGTGATCCGCGCGCGCAGCTCCGCGAGCCAAGCAGCGGCGCGCAACCCGAGCCAGATGGGCGTCAGGACGACGTAGAAGAGCACCACTGCGACCGCGAGCGCCGTCCACCAGATGACCCAGAAGCGGATAGGCGCCCACCCCTTCTCGGACAGGTCGCGCCGGATCCCCCAGGTCAGAGGCCCGTACTTCGCGTTCCAGCGGCTCACGCGGACGCTGCCTCGCGCCTGCGCGCACGGTCCGCCACGAGCCGGATGATCCGCATCGCCGTCTCCTCGACCGAGAGGTCCGACACGTCGATGACGGGACACCGGAGCCGACGGTGGATGCGCGACGCGGCCTCGAGCTCCTCGAACACCGCCTCGAGGTCGGCATAGCGCTTGCGCGGCGCGCCCATCGACCGCACGCGCTCCTCGCGGATCTCCGCGAGCCGCTCCGCGTCGATCGTCAGCCCCACGATCTTCGCCCGGTCGATCTCGAAGAGGACGCGAGGCGGCTCGACGCCCTTCACGATCGGGACGTTCGCCGCCTTGTGGCCGAGGTAGCCGAGGTAGATCGAGAGCGGCGTCTTGGACGTGCGGGAGACGCCGACGAGGACGATGTCCGCCTCGTCGAGGCCACTGCCCAGCCCGTCGTCGTAGCGGACGGCGAACTCGATCGCCTCGATGCGCTTGAAGTACGTCTCGTCCAGCGGCGCCCGCGCGCCGGGCTCCATACGCGCCGCGACGCCCGCGACGCGTGAGATCGAATCGATCGGATGCCCGAGGAGATCGCAGTAGTGAACGCGCGCGCGACGGCAGAGCCGGCGCATCGCCTCGCGGAGCTCCGGCTCGACGAGCGTGTAGACCATGACGGCGGGCCTGCCGCGGGCGAGCGCGACGGCGGACGCGAGGTCGTCGACGCTTTCGACGCGCGGGTGCCGGACTTCGGCGAACGCAAGGTCGGGGAACTGCGCCTCGAGCGCCAGCACGAGACGTGCCGCGGTCTCACCCGTCGAGTCGGAGACGATGTGGAGCTCGACCGGGACGTCAGCCACGGCGGGAGGCTACCCCCGCCGTCCGCGCATCGGTGAGCGCGATCAGGTCGGCAGGTGCGAGCTCCAGCTCCAGGCCGCGTCGGCCGGCGCTCACGTGGATCGTCTTGAACGCGAGCGCCGACTCGTCGACGACGGTCGGGAGACGGCGACGCTGCCCGAGCGGGCTGATGCCGCCCGCGACGTAGCCGGTCGCCCGCTCGGCGTCCTTCGCGTCGGCAACGCGCGCGCGCTTGCCCAGCGCTCGGAGGTCGAGCTGCGCCTCGACGGGCACCACGGCGACGGTGAGCGTTCCGTCGACGTCGGCGACGAGCGTCTTGAACACGCGGCTCGCATCGAGGCCGAGCTTCTCCACCGCCTCGAGCCCGTAGGACGGCGCCCGCGGGTCGTGCCCGTACTCGTGCACCGTAAAGGCGATCCCGCCGCGCGTCGCGGCAGCGATCGCCGGTGTCGCCTTGCCTGCCACCGCGCGAGGGTAGCGTTGGCCTCCGTGGCGACCGAGGTCACGATGGACAAGATCGTCTCGCTGAGCCGCCGCCGCGGCTTCGTGTTCCCCTCCTCGGAGATCTACGGCGGCCTCGCGTCCTCGTACGACTACGGCCACTACGGCGTCCTCCTCAAGGAGAACGTCAAGGCGCGCTGGCTCGAGGCGATGGTCCAGGAGCGCGACGACATCGTCGCGCTCGACTCGGCGATCATCCTCCACCCGGCGATCTGGGAGGCCTCGGGGCACGTCTCCGGCTTCACCGACCCGCTCGTCGACTGCCGCACCTGCAAGAAGCGCTTTCGCGCCGATCACCTCCAGGAGGAGCAGTGCGGCCGCCGGCCGAGCAAGCGGCCCGGCGAGACGCCCGACTGCGACCTCACCGAGGGCCGACAGTTCAACCTCATGTTCGAGACGCGGGTCGGCCCGGTGGAGGAGACGGGCCAGCAGGTCTACCTGCGCCCGGAGACGGCCCAGGGCATCTTCGTCAACTTCAAGAACGTCGCCCAGCTCGCACGCCGCAAGCCGCCGTTCGGGATCGCGCAGATCGGCAAGTCGTTCCGCAACGAGATCACGCCGGGCAACTTCATCTTCCGCACGCTCGAGTTCGAGCAGATGGAGATGGAGTACTTCGTCCCCCCCGGCGAGGCGGACGAATGGTTCCGCTATTGGGTCGAACAGCGTCGCTCCTGGTACGTCCGCTACGGGATCCGGCAGGAGGGACTGCGTGTTCGCGAGCACGACGCCGACGAGCTCTCGCACTATTCGAGCGCCACCAGCGACATCGAGTACCTGTACCCCATCGGCTGGTCCGAGCTCGAGGGCGTCGCGAACCGCGGGACCTACGATCTCGACGCGCACTCCGGGGCCTCGGGCACGGAGCTCGAGTGGGTCGACTCGGGGACGGGCGAGCGCTACGTCCCGGCCGTGATCGAGCCCGCCGGCGGCGTGAACCGGGCCATGCTCGCCTTCCTCTGCGACGCGTACCACGAAGAAGTCGTCGCGGAGCGGCAGCGGACCGTGCTCCGCCTCCATCCCCGGATCGCGCCCGTCAAGGTGGCCGTCCTGCCGTTGATCGCCAGGGACACGCAGATGGCCGAGCGCGCGCGGGCGCTGTACGAGGAGCTCCGGCTCGCGATGGTCGCGGAGTACGACGACGGCGGCCAGATCGGGCGCCGCTACCGGCGCCAGGACGAGATCGGGACGCCGTGGGCCCTCACGGTCGACGAGCAGACGCTCGAGGACGACACCGTCACCGTCCGCGATCGCGACACGCTCGCCCAGGAGCGCGTCTCGATCGGGCAGGCGCGCGGGCACCTGCTCGACCGCCTCGCGCAGCCGTGGAGCCCCCCTCCGCGCGAGGGCTAAGAACCGGGCACCGGGGTAGACTGGAACATGGGGACCATGGCGACGACGCCTCTCTTTGCGCCGGCGCTGGAGTCGCTGGACCTCGCTCCGCACGACGGTCTGCTGACACCCGGCGAGCTCGAGCGCGTCGCGCTCGACATCGTCGCGCGGCCGGACCTCTGGGACCCGCTCGTCCAGGTCGACGCCGACCGGCGTCGCTACGAGCTCCTGTACGAGGACGACCGGATGGACGCCTGGGTGCTCTCCTGGATGCCGGGCCAGGGCACGGGGTTCCACGACCACTACATCTCGGGCGTCGGGATCGCGGTCGCGGCCGGCGGCGTGCGCGAGGACCTGCTCGTCTATGGCGGCGACGACATCCCGCTGCACCTGCGCGCGGGGGACTCGCGCCAGGGCGGGCCGGGCTACATCCACCGCGTGCGCCACGAGACGGGCGAGCCGGCCGTCACGATCCACGTGTACTCGCCCCGGCTGGACTGGGTCGGCCAGTACCGCCTCGGCGACGACGGCGTCGTCCGTCGCGAGGTGCGGCCCGGGAGGAACGAGCTCAGCGACCAGCTCATCGCCGCTGGTGCGCTCGAGCACGTGCTCGAGCGGTTCTGAATCTTGTTCGCAAGCGGGATTCCGCAAAAGCGGAATCCCACGCTCGGATCCCCGCCTACGGCGGGGCAGATCCCTGACGCGGCCGCTTCGCGGCCGCTGCCGCGTTCCTCGCCTAGTTAGCGTCCGCTCCTAGCCAGTTAGCGTCCGCAGGCGAAAGCCGCCGTGCTGCTCGTACGACGAGGTGACGACGGCGAGGACGTCGCGAGCTGCGCGGTCGGAGAGCGCGACCGCATCCGCGATCGGCGTCCCCAGGAGGACGGCGAGGCCGTGGAGGCCGTCGGCTGAGAGGCCGATACCTCCTCGATCGCACGCCTCGCAGACGACGCCGCCCGCGGACGGCAGGAACGCGACGAGGCCGTCCTCGGCCCCACACTCGACGCAGCTGCCGAGGTGCGGCAGGAACCCCGAGATCCACAGCAGCTTGAGCTGGAACGAGAGCACGAGCGGGTCGAGCTCGGGCCGGCGGCCCGGTTGCGGCTCGCGCTCGTCGAGCGCGTCGAGGAACCGCGTGAGCGCGAGGAACGCCCGGTCGTTCCGCTCCTCCTCGGTGAACAGGCGCAGCATCGCTTCCAGGCCGACGAGGCCCACGTTCAGGCGGTAGCCGTTCGAGCGGATGCGGTCGTGCGAGCGGACGAGCGAGGCGCCCGTCACCGTGCCGAGCTCGCCACGGCCGCGGTGGATGCTCAGCTCCACGTGCGAGAACGGCTCGAGCCGCCCGCCGAAGCGGCTCTTCGTCCGCCGAACGCCTTTCGCGACGACGCCGACGCGGCCGCGCGCCTGCGTGTAGACGTGGAGCACGCGGTCCGCCTCGCCGAATGCGAACGACCGGAGGACGACTGCCTCGGTGATCGACGGCGGGGCCATGGCCCGAGTGTACGAGCGGCGCGACGTGGCCGGAACCGGTGTCTGACACCTTTGTGCCGACACCGTCACGTGCTTCCCACAGAGGCGTGCGCCAACGCGGCGTTGGGGTGCGGCTGATCGAATCGGTGTCAGACACCGAGGTTCGTCAAGAGCAGGCCGTGCCAAGTCTGTGCCGGTTTGTCCACGGGTCAGAGCTGCTGGCAGCACGGGCAGAGCCACGTCCCGCGGCCGGCGACGACGATCCGCTCGATGGGGCGTCCGCAGCGGTCGCACGGCTCGTCGAGCCGGCCGTAGACGTGGAACTCGTGCTGCATACCGCCGCGCTCTCCGTCGGGCGTGACGTAGTCGCGGAGGGTCGAGCCCTGCAGATCGACGCCGCGTCGCAGCGCGGCCCGCACGCCTCGGTGGAGCCGCGCGAGCTCGTCCTCCGTGAGCTCGCCCGTGGGACGACGCGGGTGGATGCGCGCGCGCCAGAGCCCCTCGTCGGCGTAGATGTTGCCAATTCCGGCAATGCGTCGCTGGTCGAGCAGGAACGCCTTGATCGGCGCCCGCCGGTCGGCGGCGAGGCTGCGCAGGCGCGCGGCCGTGAACGACGCGCCGAGCGGCTCCGGGCCGAGCCGGGCCGCGAGGTACGGACGGAGGTGCTCCGCGTCGAGCAGCTCCCAGGTCCCGAACCGCCGAACGTCCCGATACGCGACGTCGACACCGGTATCCAACCCGATGATTGCGCGGCGGTACGCATCCTCACCCAGTTCTCCTGTCCGTGCGTGGCGGAGCGAGCCGGTCATCCGGAGGTGCACGACCAGCGTCCGGCCGCTGTCGAGCCGCCAGAGGAGGTACTTGCCACGTCGGTCGACGGTCGCGATCCGCTCGCCGACGAGCGCGTCGGCGACGTGCCCCGGCTCGACCGGGCGCGTCAGCCGCGGATCGACGATCTCTGCACGGGCGATCGTCGCACCCTCGAGCACAGGCACCAGCCTGCGGCGCACGGTCTCGACCTCGGGCAGCTCGGGCATTCGTTCATCGTAGGGACGCTCGAGAACGCGGCGACGAACCTATGCATGTTCTCGAGGTCAGCGCGTCGAGGAGCGCACAGCCGACCGCCGACGGCGATCCTCGCGCGCGTTGAGCTCACGAGATCGAGAGGCACCGTCGGGCCGCACGGACCCTCCGCTCAGATCCCCGGCGCGTCGAAGGCCGGGGGATAGACGACGCGGCCTGCGACGCCGGGCTCGTACGTCGAAAGCCGCCTCACCATGAACGCCTCGTCGGGGATGCGCGGACTGGGGGCCTCGAACCCGAGGCTGCTCCCACGCTCGAAGCCGAAGCGCGGGTAGTAGTCCGGGACACCCTCGACCATCACCCCAGGCTCTCCCATCGCCTCCGCACGCGCGAGAGCTGTGCGGATCAGCGCCGTCCCGACGCCCTGACGCTGCCTGCCCGTGCGAACGGCCACCGGTGTGAGATCGAGGATGCGGTCGCGCGAGGAGCCGCGCAGGCCGACCCAGCTCAGCATCGTGAAGCCGATCACGCCGTCGTCGTCCTCGGCGACCAGCGCCAGATCGGGCACATAGGCGTCCGACGCGCGGATCCGTTCGACGAGCCCGACCACCGCCGAGCCACCCGGCCGGAACGCGTCGACCAGCACCTCGTCGATGGCGACGCCGTCCTCCGGCTTCTCGCTCCGAACGACGAGCGAGCGCGTCATCCTGGGAGACTAGGTCGTTCGCAACCCGCGACGGAGAGGAGCGAGAGCCCGTGACGGAGGGTAGGAGACCCGGGTACGTCGTGTTCCGCGAGCTCGATCGCGGTTGCTGGAAGCTCGTGGGCGAGGTCGACCGCCGGCCCGGCCTGTCGGCGCGAGCTGCGAGAGCCGAGGCCGTCTCGGCCGCCACGGGCGGCAAGACGAAGCCGGGTGAGACGCATGCCGCCGTGCTCCGCGGCGAGTGGCGCATCGCCCTGGACTGGTAGTCGGTCAGCTGTACGAGACGAACTCCAGCAAGCTGCCGTCCGGATCGCGGAAGTACACGCTGCGGCCCCGGCGACGGGCGACCGAGTCGGTATCGAACGGCCCCGCCTCGATCGGCACGCCGTGTCGCTCGAGATGCGCGACGGCATCCTCGATCGGCCTCGGCCAGACGAAGCAGAGGTCGCTGTTCCCGGGCTCGACCGCCTTGGCGGCATTCAGCCCTTCGAATCCGGGTCCGTGGACGTTCAGCTGCCAGTCGCCGAAGCGGTAGTGGCCGAACGACTCGTCCGTCTGGACGATCTCGGCGCCGAGCACGTCGCGGTAGAAGGCGTTGGAGCGCTCCCAGTCGGACACCGCGATCACGCAGTGGTCGAGGAGCAGCGGCGGCGCTTGCGTCATCCGACCACCTCGAGCAGCACGCCGCGGTCCGGGGGCGCGTCGTCGCCGATCTCGTATGCCGCGAGCACCGCTGCGGCGGCTCGCTCTGCCGAGGCGTCGTCGCGCGCGTGGATCTCGGCGAGGTCGTCGCCCGCGAGCACGCTGTCGCCGCGCTTGGCGAAGCAGAGCACGCCGACGGCGTGGTCGACCGGATCGGTCTTCTCGCGCCGTCCCGCCCCGAGCTGCATTGCGGCGATCCCGACGGCGAGCGCACCGACGCGCGTGACGACTCCGTCTCGCGGAGCGGAAACCGCCAGTTGCACCTGCGCCCGTTCGAGCGCAGCGGAATCCGGATCGCCGCCCTGCGCTCGGATCCAGCGCTCGTATGCCTCGAGCGCGCTTCCGTCTGCGACCGCAGCCTCGGCCCGGCGACGTCCCTCCTCGACGTCGACCCCGAGGTCGGAATAGGCGAGCAGCCGCGCGCAGGCATCGAGGACGAGCTCGGTGAAGTCGGCCGGCCCGTCGCCGCGAACGGTGTCGCGCGCCTCGTCGATCTCGAGCGCGTTGCCGACCGCGCGACCGAGAGGCTGGTCCATGTCGGTCAGCAGGCAGGTCACCTCGCGCCCTGCGCGCGCACCAATCTCGCGCATCCGCTCGGCGAGCACGCGCGCGTCGTCCAGCGTCTTCATGAATGCTCCGTCGCCGACCTTGACGTCGAGCACGATCGCGTCTGCCCCCGCCGCGAGCTTCTTCGACATGATCGAGCTCGCGATCAGCGGGACGCTGTCGACGGTGGCGGTCACGTCGCGGAGCGCGTAGAGCTTCTTGTCCGCTGGGACGAGATCGGCGGTCTGGCCGACGATCGCCACGCCCACGTCCTTCAGCTGCCGCACGAGCTCATCCGTCGTCAGCTCGACGCGGAACCCGGGGATCGACTCGAGCTTGTCGAGCGTGCCGCCCGTGTAACCGAGTCCACGGCCGCTCATCTTCCCGAGGGGAACGCCGCACGCGGCGACGATCGGCCCCACCGCGATCGAGGTCTTGTCGCCGACCCCACCCGTCGAGTGCTTGTCGACCACCTTGCGGCCGAGCGCGGAGGCGAGGTCGAGCGTCTCGCCGGAGCGGACCATCGCATCCGTGAGCGCATGGGTCTCGGCGTCGGTGAGTCCCTTGAAGAAGACGGCCATGCACCACGCGGCCATCTGGTAGTCGGGCACCTCGTCGCGTGCGTACGCAAGGATCAGCTCTGCGAGGTCCTCGAGGTCGTGCTCCCCGCCGTTCCGCTTCTGCTCGATCAGCTCAGCGGGCCGCATCAGGACGAGCTTGCAACAGACTGTTGCAAGGTGCCTTTCGTCGCGACGAAGACTGAGGAGGCGCGGCGACAGCGAAGCGGAAGCTCGTACGGCGGAAGCTCGACAGGCTCCTCCGGGTCGAGGGAGGCGACGAACGGGGTCACCGTCTCGTGGTCGTCGATCGTCGCCCAGCCGTCGGCGTCACGGCGCTCGACCTCGGCGAAGTGCCGCATGAGAGCCGCCTTGCCGTTCTCGCGCGTGAATGGGCGCGTCCACGCCGCGGCTCCGGCAATTGCCCGCAGCTCCCGCATGTGGGCCACCGAGTTCGTCACCGCGACGAGACGGCCACCCGGGCGGAGGACGCGGACGAGCTCCGCCAGCCCCCGATCGAGATCGGGGAGGTGGAACAGCATCCAGGCTGCGACGACGCAGTCGAACGACACGTCGGCGAATTCGAGCCGTTCGGCGTCGCCCACCCGCGCGTCAACGCCTCGACCGCGGGCAAGCTCGATCCTCACCGCTCGATGATCGGCCGGCCCGGCGCGCCCTTGCCGGGGTGCTTTGCGCCGAGCCAGGCGCAGACGGTCGCGCCGACGTCGCCGAACTCCCCATCCTCGTGGATCCGTCCGGCCGCGTTCTTTCCGGCTGCGTACGCGAGGAGCAGCGCGTGCTCGCGGGAATGGTCGGTCGAGGGGGTCGTCGGGTCGCAGCCGTGGTCGGACGTGAGGATGAGCAGGTCGCCGTCGCGCATGGCGTCGAGGATGTCGGGCAGGCGCCGGTCGAAGTCCTGGAGGGCGCGGTGGAAGTTCACCGGGTCGTTGCGGTGGCCCCAGAGCTGGTCGGTCTCGACGAGGTTCACGAAGACGAGGCCCGCGTCGACGTTCTCGAGCAGCTCGATCGTACGGTTGATCCCGTCGACGTTCGACTTCGTCGGGAACGACTCGTCGATGTCGCATCCGGCGAAGATGTCCGAGATCTTCCCGACGCCGTAGACGGTCTGACCGGCCTCCCGGATCGCCGTCAGGTAGTTGGGACGCCGCGGCTCGAGCGAGAAGTCGTGCCGGTTCGGCGTCCGCTCGTAGTGCCCCGGCTCACCGACGAACGGCCGGGCGATGATCCTGCCGACCGCGTGCTTGCCGGTGAGGATGTCCCGCGCCGTGCGGCAGCCCGCGTACAGCTCCTCGAGCGGGATCGTCCCCTCGTGCGACGCGATCTGGAAGACGGAGTCGGCCGACGTGTAGACGATCCACTTCCCCGTCCGCTGGTGCTCCTCGCCGAGCTCCTGGATGATCTCCGTGCCGGACGCCGGCTTGTTGCCGAGGACGCCGCGCCCTGTGCGGTTCATGAAAGGGTCGATCACCTCGTCGGGAAAGCCGTACGGATACGTCGGGAACGGCGTCGGCGTGACCACGCCCATCAGCTCCCAGTGGCCCGCGGTCGTGTCCTTCCCCTTCGAGCGCTCGAGCAGCCGACCCGCGACGGCCGGCGCGTAGGGCTGAGGCGGGCAGCCGTCGAGCGGCTCGACGTTCCCGAGACCGAACGCCTCCAGGTTCGGGAGATCGAGCCCGCCGACAGCACGGGCGACGTTGCCGAGCGTGTCCGAGCCTTCGTCACCCCAGTCAGCGGCGTCGGGTAGCTCCCCGGCTCCGACGGCGTCCAGCACGATGACACAGGCCCGCGGCATAGGCGAGCTATCCTAGTCCGCGCATGGATACGGTCATCAGCCTGCTCGAATTCGCCCTCTACATCGCCGGGATCCTCGCGGTGTCGATGGCGGTGACCTGGGTCGTGGTCAAGCTCTCGCCCTCCGAGAGCGCGAAGGAACAGCAAGCCCAGGACGAGGCGAAAGCAAAGGCGTAAAGCTTTGCGGCCGCGAAGCGGCCGCCTAGTCAGACCAACGCGCGGTCGGCGCCGCCGAGCGGCGTGTACGGCATGCCGTGCGCCTCGGCGACGGCGGCGTACGTCAGCTTCCCCGCGATCGTGTTGACGCCCCTTGCGAGCGCCGGATCGTCCGCCACGGCTCGGGCGACGCCCTTGTCGGCGATCGCCTCGACGTAGGGCAGCGTCACGTTCGTGAGCGCCTTCGTCGACGTCACCGGCACCGCGCCCGGCATGTTCGCGACGCAGTAGTGGACGATCCCGTCCACCTCGAAGATCGGGTCGTCGTGGGTCGTCGGGTGCGAGGTCTCGAAGCAGCCGCCTTGGTCGATCGCGACGTCGACGAGGACGGCGCCGGGGCGCATCAGGGCGAGCATCTCGCGCGTGACGAGCTTTGGCGCGAGCGCACCGGGGACGAGCACCGCGCCGATCACCATGTCGGCGTCCGGCAGCACCTCCTCGATCTGGAGGCGGTTCGACATCGCGAGCGTCACGCGCCCGTCGAGCGCGATCTCGAGGTCGCGCATCCGGTCGACGGACTTGTCGAGCACCCACACGTCCGCCTGCATGCCCAGCGCGATGATCGCCGCGTTCAAGCCGACGACGCCACCGCCCAGGACGACGACCTTGGCGGGCGGAACGCCGGGGACGCCGCCGAGCAGGATCCCGCGGCCGCCGTGGGCCTTCTCGAGCGCCCACGCGCCCATCTGCGGCGCCAGCCGCCCGGCGACCTCGCTCATCGGCGCGAGAAGGGGCAGGCGGCGATCGGCCGTCTCGACCGTCTCGTACGCGATCGCGGTCACGCCTGACTCGAGAAGCGCACGCGTGAGCGGCTCGTCCGCCGCGATGTGGAGGTACGTGAAGAGCGTCAGCCCCTCGCGCAACCGCGGATACTCCGGCGCGATCGGCTCCTTCACCTTGAGGAGGAGCTCCGCGGATCCCCAGACGTCGTCGACGTCCGCGACGCGTGCGCCCACGGCGGTGTACGCCTCGTCGACGAACCCCGATCCCTGCCCCGCTCCGCGTTCGACGATCACCTCGTGCCCGCGCTGGACGAGCTCCAACGCGCCGGCCGGCGTCAGGGCGACGCGGTACTCCTGCGGCTTGATCTCCTGCGCGACCCCGATCCGCACGGCGCGGGACGATACCGGACGCCCGTTCGCGCGCTCGAGGTCAGGCAGCGCCGAGCTTGCCGGCCGCGAACGCGGCCGCGAAGAACCACGGATCCTCGTTCGGGCCTCGTCCCATATGCTCGAGCGGGAGGTGGCCGCACGCAACCTCCCACCCCGAGACGTCGACCTCGACGACCTCGACGCCGCCGGGTGGATCGAGGCCCGCGGGCCATGCGACGCGGACCGTGCCGAGGCAGAGGGCGAGAGCCGACCGCGTATGGTGCGAAAGGCCGCGATGGCGCTCGCGCGTGTCTCCGAAGGACACCCGCGGCGCGACGATCGGCGAGGCGCCGAGCGCGGACGCGACGTTCGCCGCCTCGGCGACGGCGAGCCCACCATGGCCCCACCGTGAGCCCGTGCCGACGATGCCGGGCCCGAGCCCGCAGACCACGATCTCCGCGCCTCCGGCGGCCGCGTGCGCCACTGCGGCGGCCGTCGTCACGCATTGAACGTCCGCGTCCAGACACGGCGAGACTGCGATCGTCGTGTCCACCAGGCGGCGCGCCTTGAGCGCGCGGAGCGTGTCGGAAAGGGAAACCGGCAGGGCACCGCCCGCGAGCTGGACGTACGCCACGCGCCGGCCGATAAGCGCGGCGCAGACGGGGGCGAGCTGGCTGTGCAGCCCGACGCAGACCACCGGGAGGTCCTCGATCCGCTCCCGGCCGACGCCGTTCTCCTCGGCGAAGCGCGCGGCGTGCTGGCCGGGCGCGTAGGGATGGAGCATCACGTGGGCGCCCTCGTCCGCCGGCAGGTGGAGGCCGCGGGTCAGGTTCGCGTAGAGGACGTCGAAGCCGCCCGACCCGAGCCCGAGATCGACCGCCTGCGTGTTCACGAGGACGACGTCGCCGGGCTCGACCGGCCCCGTCAGGCGGGGGTACGCGATGCAGCTCCGGCCGTCGACATCGAGCCGAATGAGCCCGTCCAGGCGCTCGTCGACGCGGGTCACGGTGCCCCAGTGGAGGCTGAGCGGCATCAGGCCTCGCGCGCGACGTCCACGAGCGCGAGCGTCACGTCGACCATCCGCTCGAGATCCGCGACCGCGATTCGCTCGTCGGCCGTGTGGATGTCGGTCATGCCGTTCGCGAGGTTGACGCACGGCAGGCCGCGTGCGTTGAAGACGTTCGCGTCGGCCGCGCCGCCGGAGAGGCCGAGACGTGCGGGATGGCCGGTGCGCTCCAGCGCGTCGACGGCGAGCCTGATCGCCACATCGTCCTCGCGGAAGCGGTATCCGCGGTACTTGGGGTCGATCCGCGTCTCGAGCGTGCAGTCCGACAGCGCCGCGGCGAACGCGGACGCGTCGATGATCTGCTGGACGACCTCCGTGACGCGAGCGTCCCGATGCGAGCGCACCTCGGCCTGGACTGTGCATCGCTCCGGCACGACGTTGCGCGCAGTGCCACCGCTGATGACGCCCACGTTGACGGTCGTGACGTCGTCCAGCCGGCCGTGCGGCATGTCCGTGATCGCCCGCGCCGCGGCGACGATCGCCGAGCGGCCCTCCTCGGGGTACATGCCTGCGTGTGCGGCGCGCCCGACGAAGGTCAGCACGAGCTCCTGGGCGGTCGGCGAGCCGGTGATCACGTCGCCGATCGGCGCGGCCTGGTCGTAGACGTAGCCGAGCTGCGCCTCGAGTCGCCCGATGTCGAAAGCGTTTGCCCCGACGAGGCCGATCTCCTCCATGGGCGTGAAGAGGAGCTCGACGCCCGCATGGGGCCGTCCCTCCTCGACGATGCGGCGGGCGGCCTCCACCATGACGACGATCGCGGACTTGTTGTCGGCGCCGAGGATCGTGCCGCCGGCGTTCCGCACGATCTCGTCCTCGCCGACCACGGGCTCGAGCTCGCCCGCGAGCGGGACGGTGTCGAAGTGCGCGCAGAGGAACATCGGTGTCCCGCCGTTCTCGCCGCGCCCCGGCAGCCGGCAGAGAACGTTTCCCGCCGACGCGCCGATTCCGGGACCCGAGTCGTCCTCGTCCCAGGCGAGCCCGATCGCGTCGAGCTCGCGGGTCACGCGATCCGCGACGGCCCGCTCCTCGCCCGACGGGCTCGGAATGGCGCAGAGCTCGAGGAAGAAGTCCGTCAGGCGCGATGTCAGTCGCGGCTGCTCCACGGGGCGATCCTAGAGGTGGCCCGCCCGACGGCCGGCGTTCTTGTGTTGATTCAACAGAAGCGTTGCCTGCCCCGGCGGCGACGACGCCTATAGCGTCTGCGCGGCGGCCGCGCCGACGGCCAAGCGCGCCCTCGAGCGGTCGAGCGCCGCGGCGACGAGCTCCCGGAACAGCGGGGCCGGGCGTGTCGGGCGCGACTTGAACTCGGGGTGGAACTGGCTCGCGACGAACCACGGATGGTCGGGAAGCTCGATGATCTCGACGAGACGCCCCTCCAGGTACGTCCCGGAGACGACGAGCCCGTGGTCGACGAGCTGGCCGCGGTACTGGTTGTTGACCTCGTAGCGGTGCCGGTGCCGCTCGTGGACGACCCCCTCGTCGTAGATCTCCCGCGCGCGTGTCCCGTCGGCGAGCTCCACCGCCTGCGCGCCGAGCCGCATCGTGCCGCCGAGCTCCTCGATCCCCTTCTGCTCGGGCAGCAGATCGATCACCGGATACGGCGTCTCGGGGTCCATCTCCGTCGAGTTGGCGCCCTCGAGGCCGACCACGTGCCGCGCGAACTCCGAGACGGCGACGTGCATCCCGAGACAGATGCCGAGGTACGGAATCCCGCGCTCGCGCGCGACGCGACAGGCGAGGATCTTGCCCTCCCAGCCGCGCGAGCCGAAGCCGCCGGGCACGAGCACGCCGTCGACCTGCTCGAGCTCGGCGACCGCCTCCTCGTAGGACATGTCCTCGGCGTCGACCCAGCGCACGCGGACCCGAGCGCCACTCGCTGCACCCGCGTGCTTGAGCGCCTCGTGGACCGAAAGGTAGGAGTCGTGCAGCTTGACGTACTTGCCGACGAGGGCGATCTCGACCTCCTCGCGCTGCTCGCTGATCCGCTCGGTGAGGTCCTTCCACTCGGCGAGGTCGGCCGCGGGCGTCGTGAGGCCCAGCCGCTCGCAGACGAACGCATCGAGCCCTTCGTTCATGAGGTGCTCCGGCACGAGGTAGACGTCCGGCACGTCGGGCGACGAGAAGACGGCGCCCGAGTCGACGTCGGCGAACAGGGCGATCTTGTCGCGGATCTCGTCGGACAGCCGGTCGCGTGACCGGCAGACGACCGCGTCGGGGTGGATCCCGATGCGGCGGAGCTCGTTGACCGAATGCTGCGTCGGCTTCGTCTTCAGCTCGCCCGCGGCGTCGATGAACGGCACCAGCGTGACGTGGATGTAGATGACGTTCTCCTGCCCGACCTCACGCCGGAACTGCCGGATCGCCTCGAGGAACGGCAGCGACTCGATGTCGCCGACGGTGCCGCCGATCTCCGAGATCACGACATCGGCAGGGTCGGTCTTCGCCGCGCGGCGGATGCGGCCCTTGATCTCGTTCGTGATGTGCGGAATCACCTGCACGGTCGCCCCGAGGAACTCGCCCTTGCGTTCCTTCCGCAGGACGGTGTCCCAGATTGCGCCGGCGCTGTGGCTCGCGTTGCGGGAGAGGTTCTCGTCGATGAAGCGCTCGTAGTGGCCGAGGTCGAGGTCGGTCTCGGCGCCGTCCTCGGTCACGAAGACCTCGCCGTGCTGGAACGGGCTCATCGTCCCCGGGTCGACGTTGAGGTACGGGTCGAACTTCTGCGCCTGCACGCGGAGGCCGCGCGACTTCAGGAGCCTTCCGAGGGACGCGGCGACGATGCCCTTGCCGAGGGCAGAGACGACCCCGCCCGTGACGAAGACGTACCGAGTCGTCCCGTCGCTCACGGGTGCCGCCCGAGTCCGTCGAGCTCACGCAGGCCGGGCGTCGACTCGATCAGACGGCCGAGCGACCGGCGCTCGCCGAGGAGGGTGACTGCGGCGAGCGCTCCGATCGCACTCATCCGCCGCAGGCCCGTGTGACGCCTCACGGACTCCAAACCTAGCATGGCGCCGAGGGCGTTCGACCCCGCATCTCCGAGCATCGTCATCTCGCGATGATCGTAGGGAGCGAGCAGGACGGCCACGGCGAGGCCCCGCCGAGGCCGCCCGCCGAGGAGGACGGAGCCGACGGCGAACGCCTTGAGCGCCCGGCCCGGCCGCGTGTCGAGCTGGTTGAGGACGTTCGCGGCGAGCCCGACGAGCAGCGTTCCGGACAGCGAGCGCGTCCGCCAGAGCGCCCACAGCGGGATCCCGACGAGCTTCAGCACGCCCGTCGTCCTGCCGGCGTGCAGGTGCTCGCGGAACCCGCGCTCCGGGCCGCTCCAGAGGTCGTCCGCAAGGCCGATGGCCGCGACGGGCGCCACGGACGGGACCGCGAGCCCGACGACCGCGCCAACGAGGGGCAGGCGGAGACCGCGGTAGTTCGTTCGGAGCGGGCCGGCGGCGAGCGTGAGCTGGACGAGCTGGCGGCCGCGATGGACGAACCCGCGGAGGTCGCGGCCGGTAGACCGATGCGCGAGATCCAGCTCGACCTCGCGAACGTCGAGCCCTGCTCGCAGCGCGTCGATCGTCATCCGCGTCTCCGCCCCGAACCCGGCGGCGAGAGGGAAGACGGCCGCACGGGCTTGCGGTGAGAGCGCGCGCTGGCCGGAGAGCGGCTCGCGCATCCGTCGGCCCGCGCGAAGCTCGATCAAGCTCCGTGAGACGGTCTTGGCGACTCCGAGACCGCCGCCGACGCGCCGCGAGAACGCGGCGATCGCGATGTCTGCCGGAGCGCCGAGGAGCGGCGCGAGATCGCCCTCGAGGTCTGCGTCACAGACCAGGATCGGCCCGTGGACGCACTCGCGCTCCGCGACCGTCAGAGCCTGACCCTTGCCGCGCCGTGGCAGGCGGACGACGCGTGCTCCGGCGGCCGCCGCGCGATCGGCGGTCGCGTCGCGCGACCCGTCGTCCGCCACCACGACCTCTGCGTCGGGAAACGCCGAGCGCAGCGCCGCGACGGTCTTCTCGATGCGGCGCTCCTCGTCGCGGGCTGCGACGAGCACCGTCAGCCCTTCGCTCACCCCTGCGTCGTGGGTCGCGCCGGCGGCGTCGGAAGCACGCCGTCGACCGCGTCGGCGTCGATGCCGTAGTTTCCGGGCCGAGCCCCTGCGAGCAGGAAGACGAGGGCGACCTGGCCGGCCGCCGTGTCGACCCGGTCGACGGTCGACAGCCCCCGACGGTGGAAGACCGGGACGGCGCTGAAGCGCGGGTCGCTCTTCTCGACGCCGATCGTCGGGAGCGGAGCGGCCGCGAGGCCGCTGTAGAGGCCCGCGAGGAAGTCCTGGGTCTCGCCGTGCTGCGGGGCGGCGGAGCGTGCGACGACGACGGCGTCCAGGGCCTTGTTCGCGGCTCCGGACTGCTCCTCGATCAAGACGCGCGAGACAACGTCGAGCGCGGGATTCGGACCGGCGGCGACGAGCTCCCGCGCGAGCTCGCGGCCGAAGCGCTCGCGATTGTCCGGGCCGGCGAGGTCTTGCGTCTCGGGCTTCCCGCCGAGTGCAGCGTCGACTCCCGTCGTGTCGAGCGGGACGCGGAGCGCGCGCAGCAGCACGATGCGGCCCCCGGCGTAC
>Ga0081539_10002629_pt1 | contig 24557 bp, 20 predicted proteins | sample TabmetS4T2R2_FD_71023 | JGI IMG/M metagenome (GOLD analysis project Ga0081539, IMG submission 71023) | Tabebuia heterophylla rhizosphere microbial communities from the University of Puerto Rico - S4T2R2 | ecosystem: Host-associated > Plants > Roots > Rhizosphere ...
TGATCGTGCTGTACGGCGTCCTGGCCGTGCTGCTGGCGGCGTCGCTGCCGGTGCTGCGGATGCATCTGGTGGCCTCGGGAACCGCGTTGCTCCCGGTGGGCAACGAGCAGCGGCAGCTGTTCGACACGATGGACAGCCGCTTCCAGTACGCCGCCTCGCCTCCCGTCATCGTCGTGGCCGACGCGCGGCCCGACACCGTCGGTGCCCTCGTGCAGGACATCCGCGAGCTGCCCGGCGTCACGGCCGTCGATCCTCCGATCGCGCAGGGCGACGCCGAACGCGGGCGGGTGACCGTGATCAATGTACGGGTCGGCGGCACGGAGTCGTCGCGGGTAGCGCGCGACGTGGTCACGCGGATCCGGGACATGGATCCGCCGTACCGGATCTGGGTGACCGGCGAATCGGCGGCACTGCTGGACTACGTCGATGACATCCGGGCGCGTACGCCCGCCGCGATCCTGGTCGTCGTCCTCGCGACGTTCCTCCTGCTGTTCCTCATGACCGGGTCCGTCCTGGTGCCGGTCAAGGCGCTGTTCATGAACGTCGTGTCGCTGGGCGCGAGCCTGGGCGTCCTGGTCGTGGGGTTTCAGGACGGCGGCTGGGAGGGGTGGCTCGGGTTCACGTCGGCCGGTGGCGTGGAGACGTTCATCCCGCCGCTGACCCTCGCGTTCGGCTTCGGGCTGGCCATGGACTACGAGGTGTTCCTCCTGTCGCGGATCGGGGAGTACCGGCGGGCGGGGTTGCCGAACGACCAAGCGGTGGCGATGGGGCTGCAGCGCTCCGGCCGGATCATCACCTCGGCCGCGCTGATCATCATTACCGTCTTCGCCGGGTTCGTGACCGGTGAGTTGCTGGTGGTGAAGGAGACCGGGACGGCGCTCACGGTCGCCGTCGCGGTCGACGCCACACTGGTGCGGATCCTGCTGGTGCCGGCCACGATGACGCTGCTCGGCGAGTGGAACTGGTGGGCCCCCGGGCCGCTGCGCCGCCTGCATGCGCGATTCGGCCTGCACGACGATCTCGACCCGGGACCATCACCCCACAGCCCGCCGCCGATCAAGCAAACCGCGTCCGCCTCCCTTGATCGTGAAGGATCCGTCGGTCCGTTACCGACGGATCCTTCACGCTCCTGAACCGGCTCTACGAAGCGGGCTTCGGCGATGGCGCGTCGACGCCGGCCTCCTTGCGCTGTTCCGGCGTGATGGGCGCCGGAGCGCCGGTGAGCGGGTCATACCCGCCGCCGGTTTTCGGGAAGGCGATGACGTCGCGGATGGACTCGGCGCCCGCGAGGAGCATGACGACCCGGTCCCAGCCGAAGGCGATCCCGCCGTGCGGCGGCGCGCCGTACTTGAACGCCTCCAGCAGGAAGCCGAACTTCTCCTGCGCCTCGTCCGGCGTCACCCCCATGACCGCGAACACGCGCTCCTGCACGTCACGCCGATGGATACGGATCGAGCCGCCGCCGATCTCGTTGCCGTTGCACACGATGTCGTAGGCGTAGGCCAGCGCGCTCCCCGGGTCCTCCTCGAACCGGTCGATCCACTCCGGCTTCGGCGACGTGAACGCGTGATGCACCGCCGTCCATGCGCCGTGGCCGACCGCGACGTCGGTGGTCGACTCGACCGGCTCGAACAGCGGCGCGTCCACCACCCACACGAATGACCACTGCGACTCGTCGATCAGGCCGACCCGGCGTCCCACCTCCAGCCGTACGGCGCCGAGCAGCGCGCGGGACGGCGCGGCCGGACCTGCTGCGAAGAAGATCGCATCCCCCGGTGCGGCGCCGGCGTGCTTGGCGATCCCGGCCCGCTCGTCGTCGGACAGATTCTTGGCCACCGGACCGGACAGCTCGCCGTCATCGCCGACGAGCACATACGCCAGGCCCTTGGCGCCACGCTGGCGCGCCCAGTCCTGCCAGGCGTCGAGCGTCCGGCGTGGCTGCGCCGCACCGCCCGGCATGACCACCGCGCCCACGTACTCGGCCTGGAAGACCCGGAACGGTGTGGCGGCGAAGAACTCGGTGCAGTCCACCAGCTCCAGCCCGAACCGCAGGTCGGGCTTGTCGGTGCCGTAGCGCGCCATCGCCTCCAGGTACGACATACGCGGGATCGGCGTGCTGATCTCGTGGCCGATCAGCCGCCACAGGGCCACCAGCACGTCCTCGGAGAGTGCGATGACGTCGTCCTGCTCGACGAAGCTCATCTCGATGTCGAGCTGAGTGAACTCCGGCTGCCGATCGGCGCGGAAGTCCTCGTCCCGGTAGCAGCGGGCGATCTGGTAGTACCGCTCCATCCCGGCGACCATCAGCAGCTGCTTGAACAGCTGCGGACTCTGCGGCAGCGCGTACCAGGAGCCCGGCGACAGGCGGGCCGGCACCAGGAAGTCCCTGGCCCCCTCTGGCGTCGAGCGGGTCAGCGTGGGCGTCTCGATCTCCACGAAGGCGTGCCGGGCGAGGACCTCCCGGGCGGCCCGGTTCACCTCGCTGCGCAGCCGCAGCGCGGCACCGGGAGCGGGGCGCCGCAGGTCGAGGTAGCGGTACCGAAGCCGGGTCTCCTCGCCGACCTCCACGTGCTCGTCGAGCTGGAAGGGCAGCGGAGCCGAGGCGCTGAGGACCTCGACGGTGTCGGCCACCACCTCGATCTGGCCGGTCGCTATGGCGGCGTTCTCGTTGCCCGCGGGACGGCGGGCCACCTCCCCGACGACGCGCAGGCAGTACTCGGCACGCAGCGCGTGGGCGACGGTCTCGTCGCGCACCACCACTTGGACGATGCCGGATGCATCGCGCAGGTCCAGGAAGGCCACTCCGCCGTGATCGCGCCGCGACGCCACCCAGCCCGCGAGCGTGACGGTCTGTCCGGCGTGGTCGGCCCGCAGGGTGCCGGCCTCGTGGCTGCGCAGCACGGTGGTCCTCTCGGATCTGGGATGGTGCCGGCGGACTCGTCCGTCTCAGCCGACCACCCGATCCTACGCGCTGCGGGTGGCCCGAACGACGGCGTCACACCCCATGATCACGGAAGATCCGGTGGTCATGCACCGCCGGATCTTCCGTGATCATTCAGAACCTCTCACCGCTACAGCAGGCTGAGCTGCTCCGCCTGCCGATCGCCACCACGATCGCCGACGCCGTGGTCGGGATCACTGCCGGGCATGCTGCCCGCCGGGTACTCGCCCTCGTCGTCGCCCGGAACTCCCCGGCCGGTGCGCGCCGGCGTCCGATCCAGCCCGTGCCGCCGGATCAGCGGCGCGATGCGGTCGGCAAGCCAGCGGCGGTAGTGCTCCGGCACGTAGGAGCCGCGGCCGTAGAGGCGCCGGTAGCGGGGCACCAGCCGCGGATGCTCACGCGCCAGCCACTCCATGAACCACTCCCGGGCGCCGGGTCGCAGATGCAGCGGTAGCACCGTGACTCCGGTCGCGCCGGCGGCGGCGACATCGGCCAGGGCGGCATCCAGGTGCTCGACGCCGTCCGTCAGCCAGGGCACGACGGGGGCAAGGAAGACGCCGCAGGGCAGGTCGGCGTCCCGCAGGGCACGGACGAGGTCCAGACGCGCCCGCGGGCTGGGCGCACCCGGCTCGAGTGACCGATGGAGGTCGTCGTCCCAGATGGCGATGGAGACGCCCAGCCCCACCGGGACGTCGCGAGCTGCGTTCCTCAGCACCGGGATGTCGCGCCGCATCAGGGTGCCCTTGGTGAGCACGGACAACGGCGTGCCGGACCGGGCGAGGGCATCGATCACGCCGGGCATGAGTCGATACCTGCCCTCGGCGCGCTGGTACGGGTCGGTGTTGGTCCCGAGCGCGACGTGCTCCCGCCCCCAGGACGGGCGGGCCAACTCGGCCCGCAGCACGTCGACCAGGTTCACCTTCACGACGATCTCGCGGTCGAAGCCCTGGCCGGTGTCGAGCTCCAAATAGCTGTGCGTGCCGCGGGCATAGCAGTAGACACAGGCGTGGCTGCAACCCCGATACGGGTTGATCGTCCACCGGAACGGCATCCGGGACGCGGCCGGGACGGCGTTCAGCGCGCTACGGGCGGCCACCTCGTGGAACCGCATGCCGGCGAACTCCGGCGTGGTGACCGTGCGCACCAACCCCGGGAATGCGCGGTCCAGCCCGGGCAGAGGTACCGCACCGGGATCGCCCGGTGCGGTACCCACCTCGTCGAGCCGCTGGGCATCCCACCGCATTCACATATCGAACACACGTTCGAGGTGCTGGGTCAAGTTCGCTGAACGGCGAGTCATGGTTGAGCGGGCAGTTCTGCCCCGACACGCCCGGCGTTTCCGGTCAGAACTGCCCGCTCAACGGGGAAAGCGAGGATGCACGTCACGAGATCCGGCTCACCGCACGCGCATCTCGCGCAGCACGTCGCTCCGCCGCGACGACGTGCTGCGCGACGCCGTACAGCCACACCTCTTCTTGGGCGGTGAGGCGCTCGGCGTTTCCAGATCAGGACGGTGTCAGCGACGGGTGCAGGTCGGCGCCCGGCGGCATCCAACTGTCCGGGTCCGCCGGCACCTGCTCGCCGCTGCGAATGTCGCGCACCTCGTGCGTCCCGTCGTCCTGCGGGAACCAGACGAACGGAATGCCTCGGCGGTCGGCGTAACGAATCTGCTTGCCGTACTTGTCCGGTGCCGGCGCCACCTCCGCGGCGACCCCGCGGCGGCGCAGACCCGCCGCCACCTGGTCGCACTCCGTGCGCCGCTCTTCCGCCGGGAGGGCTACCAAGACGCACGTCGGGACTTTGCGGGATGCGGTCACCAGGCCCTTTGAGAACACCCGGGACAGCAACCGGGTCACGCCGACCGACAGCCCGACGCCGGGATAGCGGTCATCGCCGCTGCTGGCCAGGTTGTCGTAGCGTCCGCCGGAGCACACGGAACCCAGGTCCTCGTGACCCACCAACTGGGTCTCGTAGACCGTTCCCGTGTAGTAGTCGAGGCCGCGCGCGATGCGCAGGTCGGCCACCAGCCGGCCGGGGGCGTTCTGCCGCGCCGTTTCCACGACGCGCACGAGCTCCGCCAACCCCTCGGACAACATCGGATCGTCGCCGCCGAGCCGCAGTACCCGCTCCGCGACCGAGCTGTCCTCAGCGCGGATGTCGGCGAACTCCAGCACCGCCTTGGCCTGGGCCGGGCTGGCCCCGGCCTCCGCCTGCAGCGCGTCGCCCACCCGGTCCGGACCGATCTTGTCCAGCTTGTCGACCAGTCGCAGCACCCCGCCCAGGTCCTCCAGCCCCAGCGAACGGAAGAACCCCTGCGAGACCTTTCGGTTGTTGACCTGCATCCGCAGCGGCGGCAGCGGAAGCCCGTCCATGGCCTCGAACACCACGAGCGGGAGTTCGGCCTCGTAGTGGAACGGCAGATCCCCGGCGCCGACGACGTCGAGGTCCGCCTGGGTGAACTCACGGTAGCGGCCCTCTTGCGGCCGCTCCCCCCGCCAGCAGCGCTGGATCTGGTAGCGCTTGAACGGGAACTGCAGGTGGCCGGAGCGCTCCAGGACGTACCGGGCAAACGGAACGGTCAGGTCGTAGTGCAGCGCCAGGCCTGCGTCGCCCTCGTCGTCCGGGTCGGCCTGGAGGCGACGCAGGACGTAGACCTCCTTGTCGATCTCCCCTTTGCGCAGGAGTTGGTCCAGCGGCTCGACCGCGCGGGTTTCCAGCGGGGCGAATCCCCACATCTCGAACGTGCGCCGAAGCCGCTCGATCACCTGCAGCTCGACGATGCGCTCGGCGGGCAGCCACTCGGGAAAGCCGGAGAGTGGGGTGGGGCGGGGCATGGCGTCGCTCCAATGGCATGTGGGATCGGGCGATATGACCGGCTCAACCGGTATGGCGAGTTTGCGCCGCCTCACGGAGGAAGGGATTCGTCGCCCGCTCCCGACCGATCGTCGTCGCGGGCCCGTGCCCCGGGAGCACGAGGGTGTCGTCCGGCAGAGGCAGGATCTGTTCCCGCAGCGACCGCATCATGAGGGCGCCGTCTCCGCCGGGCAGATCCGTTCGGCCGATGGATCCCGCGAAGAGAACGTCGCCCGAGATCACCGTGGCCGACAGCGGCTGCTGCGTGCCGACGCCGTCCGGAATCTCGGGAAGGCTGAACACGACCGACCCCTCGGTGTGGCCCGGTGCGTGCGCGACGCCCACGCTGAGCCCGGCGACGTCGAGCCGCTGACCATGCCTGAGCATGACGACGTCGTCCGGCTCCTTCCAGCGCGACGCGGGCCCGAACTGCTGCTCGAACGCGGCGAGCACCGCCGGCTGGAGCAGCGAGACGGGGTCCTTGAGTCGGTAGCGATCGTCCTCGTGGACACTGGCCGCCACCCCGTAGCTGCCGCACACCGGCGTGACCGAGTAGACGTGGTCCACGTGACCGTGCGTGAGCAGGACGGCGGCCGGGCGTAGCCGATGGCGCTCAAGTACCTCCGCCAACTGGTCGACCACCCCGATGCCGGGGTCGACCACGAGGCACTCCTCGCCCTCCGCGGGCGCCACGACGTAACAGTTGGTGGCGAATGCGGCCGCGAGGAAACCGGTGAGGAACACCCGTCGAGCCTACCGAGAGGCAGCCGAGCATGACCGACGGTGGCGGCGAGACGGCTCACGGAACCACGGCCGACGCAGGGCAGCCCTGGTCGCAGGCCTATGACAACTGATCGGCGAGCACCAAACCCGAGGCGGACCGAGCCCTAGACTGACGCTCGGCCGGCCACGGCCTGCGAACGGACAGTCACCAAGGAGGGCACGAGGGTGTCGCCGAACCGGCGCGAGCGGGAGTACGAGAAGCGGCGCTATGAAAAGTGGCAGGCCAAGCAGGCCGAGCGCCTCGCCCGTCGCCGCCGTAACCGCCGCGTCAGCATGTCGGTGGTCGCCGGGATCGCGGTAGCCGCCATCGTCACCGGCGTGTTCCTCCTGTTCCGCGGCGACGACAAGGGCGACACAGCCGCCGCCACGCCCTCGCCGTCCGCCGCCAATCCCTGCCCCGCTCCGACCGTCAAGGCACCGAGCCAGCCCAAGAAGTTCGCCAAAGCGCCGCCGGCCTCCGCCGCCCAGGGCAAGCAATGGCGGCTCACCATGAAGACCACATGCGGGGACGTCGTCATCCAGCTCGACGGGGCGAAGGCGCCGCAGGCGGTGTCGGTCCTGAAACTGCTCGGCACCTCAAGTTTCTGGAACGGCAGCCCGTGCCACCGCCTGACGACCGAGGGCATCTTCGTGCTGCAGTGCGGCGATCCCACCGGTACGGGCAGCGGCGGTCCCGGTTTCGAGTTCGGCCCGGTGGAGAACGCCCCGAAGGGGGACACCTACGTCACGGGCACTGTCGCCATGGCCCGCCGCGGAGGTGACGGGAAGAGCATGGGCAGCCAGTTCTTCCTGGTGTACAAGGATTCGCAGATTCCGTCCGATTCCGCCGGCGGGTACACAGTGGTGGGCAAGATTGTCAGCGGGCTGGACGTTGTGCAGAAGGTGGCCGCGGGTGGCGTCTCCGGCGGCTCCGGAGACGGAGCGCCGCAGCGAGCCGTGTCGATCGTCAGCAGCAGCGTGACCGCTCAGTAACAGCGAGCAGGAGGAGCAACCGGTGGGGCAAGGAGGCACCACCGCGGCAGGAGGGGCCGACGGCGTCGTGCAGTGCAGTCGGAGGGCGTCGCCAGAGCAGGAAGCGTGAGGTCGTGAGCGAACATCAGTGGGGCCGCGTGGACGCCGACGGGACCGTGTGGGTGCGGACCGCCGACGGCGAGCGCGCGGTCGGTCAGTACCCGGGTGCTTCGGAGGAGGAAGCCCTGGCGTACTTCGCGCGCAAGTACGACGACCTCGCTGCTCAGATCAACCTCCTCGAACAGCGGATCCGCGCGGGACAGGTGAGCCCCTCGGACGCCGAGTCGACGGCACAACGCCTGGAGCAGGCGGTTCGTGAGGCCAACGCCGTGGGAGACCTGGACGCCCTCCTCGGGCGGCTGCAGGCAGTGGCTCCCCTGGCGGCTGAGCGCCGCGCGCAGGCGCAGCAGCAACGCCAGGCAGCCCGCGAACAGGCACTGACGCTACGTACCCAGCTGGTGGAGGAGGCCGAGGGCCTCGCCGACGGCGACCCGGAGCGCATTCCGTGGAAGGCCTCCGGCGACCGGCTGCGGGAGCTCTTCGACGATTGGCGCCGGCTGCAGCGCGAGGCGCGGCTGGACAAGCACACCGAGGACGACCTGTGGCGGCGCTTCAGTCACGCGCGGACGACGTTCGACCGCAAACGGCGGCATTACTTCGGCGCCCTGGACGAGCAGCGCGCCCAGTCCCGGCAGGTGAAGGAGCAGATCGTCGCCGAGGCGGAGGGGCTGGCGTCGTCCACCGACTGGGGTTCGACGGCCACGGCGTTCCGAGAGTTGATGGCCCGGTGGAAGGCGGCCGGGCGGGCCTCGCGGCGGGACGACGACGCCCTGTGGGCGCGATTCCGCGCCGCTCAAGACGCCTTCTTCGGGGCCCGGCAGGCGGCGGCGACGCAGACCGACTCCGAGTTCCGGGAGAACCTGGCCCGCAAGGAAGCCCTGCTCGCCGAGGCCGAGGCGCTGCTGCCGGTGCGGGACTCGGCGGCCGCCCGGGCGGCACTGCGTGAGGTGCAGGAACGCTGGGAGGCCGTGGGCAAGGTGCCGCGCGGCGACGTCTCTCGCATGGAGAACCGGCTGCGGAGGGTGGAGACGGCGGTCCGCGAAGCCGAGTCCGAGCGATGGCGACGCAGCAATCCGGAGGCCCGCGCCCGCGCCGAGGACGTCGTCCGGCAGCTGGAAGAGGCGATCGTCGGACTGCGCCGCGACCTCGACCGGGCCCGGTCCCGCGGGGACGAACGGCGGATCCGGGACACCGAGCAGGCGCTGCAGGCACGCACCGAGTGGCTGGAGCAGGCGCGCCAGGCGCTGTCGGACTTCACGAGCTGAGCCGTGTCACTGCCGGGGCCACTCTTCCCGCCGAAGTGACCCCCCAAATGGGTCACTTCGGCGGGAGGAAACTCTGCCGGAACACTGCTCCCGAGCGGACTAGTCGGCGGTGGACGAACCGGAGCGTTTGGTCCACAGATCGGCCTGACCTTCAGATATCCACAGATTCCCGGAGGCACCTGGCGTGGGGCGTTCCGTCACGGCACGCTGACCGCCGTGAACGTCGCCCTCACGGCCCCACCGTGGTCACTCGCCACCACCGAGCTGGACAGCTTCGGCGTGGAGCCGATCCTGCTGCCTGGCGTCCGGTACGCGGGAGACGGGCAGCGGCTGCTGGCCTCCGGGCTGGTGCGCCGGGTGCTGGCCGACGTGGTCGTGGCTGCGGATGTCGCCGATAGCCGGGACGTGCGGGCCGCTGCGATTGCCCTCATGGCGGCCGAGCTGGCCGGCGGTGAGGGATGGGCGGTTGCCTACCGCTCGGCCGGATGGTTGCACACCGGCTGGTCGCCCGAGCGCCGGCCACCGGATCTTGTCGAACTCATCGTCCCGCCCGGTCGCCGCCGCCGGATTGCCGGCGTTCGCACCCGGCAGGTCACGATCCCGGCCGATGACATCGTGCACATCGGCGGAGTTCCGGTGACGACGCCGACCCGGACGGCCGCCGACATCGCTCGTGATCTGCCGGAGCCGGAGGCGCTGACGGCATTGCACCGGCTGCGTCAGGTCACCGGAATCCAGCCACGCGAGGTGCTGGCCCGGCTGTCCGGGATGCCGTCCGGCCGGGGCGTGGCGCACGCCAAGCGGCTGGTGCGTCAATGGGCTGCGGGCGGCTGAAGCCGAAGCCGCTCGGCGGCTGAAGCCGAAGCCGCTCGGCGGCTGCGCCGAGCAGAGCGAGAAGGTCAGACCTCGGCGCGCCGGCCGGTGATCCGGTAGGCGTCGAACACGCCGTCCACCCGCCGGACGGCGGCGATCACGTGCCCGAGGTGCGCCGGATCGGCCATCTCGAAGGTGAACTTGGAGATCGCCATCCGGTCCCGGGACGTCGACACGTTGGCGGCCAGGATGTTGACGTGGTGGTCCGACAGCACCCGGGTGACGTCGGACAGCAGGCGGTTGCGGTCCAGTGCTTCCACCTGGATCTGCACCAGGAACACACTGCCGGCGGTCGGCGCCCATTCGACGTCGACGATCCGGTCCGGCTCCTCCCGCAGTGTGGCGAGGTTCCCGCAGTCCTCGCGGTGCACCGACACGCCGCTGCCGCGAGTCACGAACCCGATGATCGGATCGCCCGGGACCGGTGTGCAGCAACGCGCCAGCTTCACCCAGACGTCGTCGACACCCTTCACCACGACCCCGGGATCGCCCATCTTCGGGCGGCGGGGCCGGATCGGGGACAGCGCCTCGGCCAGGGTCTCCTCGGCGCCCGCCTCGCCGCCGAGGGAGTCCACGAGCTTCTGCACGACGTTCGCCGCGGTCGCGTGCCCCTCGCCCACCGCGGCATAGAGGCTGGAGACGTCCGGGTAGCGCATCTCCTGCGCCACCGCGACCAGGGCCTCGTGCGACATCACCCGCTGCATCGGCAGGTGCTGCTTGCGCATCGCCTTGGCGATCGCTTCCTTCCCGGACTCGATCGCCTCCTCTCGTCGCTCCTTGGAGAACCACTGCCGGATCTTGTTGCGCGCCCGGGCGCTGCGGACGAAGGTGAGCCAGTCCCGGCTCGGCCCGGCCGCGTCGGTCTTCGACGTGAAGATCTCCACCACGTCGCCGTTGTCCAGCGGGCTCTCCAGCGGGACGAGCCGACCGTTCACGCGAGCGCCCATGCACCGGTGCCCGACCTCGGTGTGCACGGCGTAGGCGAAGTCGACCGGCGTCGACCCCGACGGCAGCGCGACGACATCACCCTTCGGCGTGAAGACGTAGACCTCCTGCGCGTTGATCTCGAACCGCAGCGAGTCCAGGAACTCGCCGGGGTCGGAGGTCTCGCGCTGCCAGTCCAGCAGCTGGCGCAGCCACGTCATGTCGTTGGCCGAACCCTCACTGCCGCTCAGGTCGTCCTTGTACTTCCAGTGCGCGGCGACGCCGTACTCCGCACGCCGGTGCATCTGGTTGGTCCGGATCTGGATCTCGACGGGCTTGCCCTCGGGCCCGATCACCGTCGTGTGCAACGACTGGTACATGTTGAACTTGGGCATCGCGATGTAGTCCTTGAACCGGCCGGGCACCGGATTCCACCGCGCATGCAGGGCACCGAGAACCGCGTAACAGTCGCGGACCGACTCCACCAGGACCCGCACACCCACCAGGTCGTAGATGTCCGCGAAGTCCCGGCCTCGCACGATCATCTTCTGGTAGATCGAGTAGTAGTGCTTGGGCCGCCCGGTGACATCCGCCTTGATCTTGGCCGCCCGCAGGTCCGCCTTCACCTGCTCCCGCACCTGGGCGAGGTAGTCCTCGCGGGCCGGTGCACGCTCGGCGACGAGCCGGACGATCTCGTCGTACACCTTCGGGTAGAGGGTCGCGAACGACAGGTCCTCCAGCTCCCACTTGATCGTGTTCATGCCGAGCCGGTGCGCCAGCGGGGCGTAGATCTCCAGCGTCTCCTTGGCCTTGCGCTCGGCCTTGTGGGCCGGGACGTAGCGCCAGGTCCGCGCGTTGTGCAGCCGGTCGGCGAGCTTGATGACCAGCACCCGGATGTCCTTTGACATCGCGACGACCATCTTGCGGACGGTCTCGGCCTGCGCGGCATCGCCGTACTTGACCTTGTCCAGCTTGGTCACGCCGTCCACCAGCGTCGCGACCTCGTCGCCGAAGTCGGTGCGCAACTGGGCCAGTGTGTACGTCGTGTCCTCGACGGTGTCGTGGAGCAGGGCGGCCGCCAAGGTGGGCGGCGTCATCCCGAGCTCGGCCAGGATGGCGCCGACCGCGACCGGGTGGGTGATGTAGGGGTCCCCGCTCTTCCGCTTCTGCCCGGCGTGCGCCCGCGCTGCGATCTCGAAGGCTCGCTCCACAACGGACAGATCCGCCTTGGGGTGATTCGCCCGTAGCGTGCGCAGAAGCGGCTCGAGCAGCGGAGAGCTGGCGGTCCGGCTCGATCCCAGCCGGGCGATGCGCGAGAAGACCCGGCTGGCGCTGGGCAGACCCTCCGTCGGCGACGGCTGGCGATGACGAGGGGTCGAGGGCTGTGCCTGCCCCGGTTCCTCTGCGGCTCTCTTGGCCGGCGTGCGCTGTGGCGCCTCTGTCGGCTCCTCGGTGGTACGACCTGGGGCGGTCGCCGCCTGCAGGGGGAGCCCGTGGGGTTCGGTGTCGGCAATCGCCGAGGGCCGGGTCGTGACCTGAGCAGCGGATCGCCGGGACGTCGGTGCCGGGGCAGCGTGGGAACGGGGCGTGTCCACGCGCCCCATCGGAACTGCCTCCTCCGACACACCGCCTCCCTGCTGGGCGATCATGGTTAGACGCCGGTCAGGTCACGCTGCGGACCCGTTCCAGCGCCGTCCCCTTCCATCGAGTCTACGGCGCGCGTCCACCCTTCGACTCTGGAGCGCCGCCGCGGTGGCCGTCCCGTGACAGGAACGGTATGTCCGCGCTGTACGAATGAGACCAACAACGCGTCACCCCGCAAGATTCCCGCCTTGCGGGCAGCCCGGCTTATTGCACGACGGCGAGCGCGTCGACGCGGCGTCCGGTCAGCCGGTCCCGACCGGGGAGGAAGGCCAACTCCATCAGGACGGCGACCCGCGCGACGGAGCCCCCGAGTTGCTCGAGAAGGCTGCACGCCGCCGCAGCGGTACCTCCTGTGGCCAGCACGTCGTCCACGAGCAGGATCCGCTGGCCGGAACGGACAGCGTCCGCATGCACCTCGATCACGGCCGTGCCGTACTCCAGGTCGTACTCGGCAGTGACGGTGGTGTGCGGCAGCTTGCCGTGCTTGCGCACCGGAACGAATCCGACGCCGAGGGCCAATGCCACCGGAGCGGCCAGGATGAACCCACGCGCCTCGATGCCCGCGACCAGGTCAACCTCCGCGCTGCGTCCCGAGCGGTGCGGAGCGGCCAGCGCCTCCACCACCTCGGCGAAGAGGGTCGGCGTCGCCAGCAAGGGAGTGATGTCCTTGAACTGGATGCCCGGAGTCGGGTAGTCCGCGATCGTGCGTACGTGCCGGAGGATCCGCTCGCTGAGTGCGCCGACCAGCATCTCGGGCGCACCGAGGGCACCCGCGCCGCTCGCCTCCGTCATCGGCGACCGCCGGAACGCCCCCGGTTCGCCCGGCGCGGCTGCTGACGTTGCCCTCCCGCCGATCCTGCTGAAGATGCCGAGGATGCCGCTGAGGACGCCGACCGGCCCGCCCCCGCGGTGGCCGGGCCGCGGGCCGGCATGTCCTCCGTCTCATCGTCCTCGCCCACGGGCAGCCCCGCCGGCACGGGAACCGGCTCGGCCTCCCGCGATGCCGTCTCCTCCCGGCGCCGCCGGACCCGGTCCGCCTGGGCCGCCAGCTCCGGCTCCCGGCGCCGCAGATCCACCAACAGCGGAGTCGCGACGAAGATCGAGGAGTAGGTGCCGGCGGCGATGCCGACGAAGAGCGCCAGCGAGATGTCCTTCAGGGTGCCCGCGCCGAGCACGAACGATCCGATGAACAGGATCGATGCCACAGGCAGCAGCGCCACCACGGAGGTGTTGATCGAGCGGACCAGGGTCTGGTTGACGGCGAGGTTCGCGGCCTCGGCGTAGGTGCGACGCGTCGTGGCCGTGATGTGCTCGGTGTTCTCCCGCACCTTGTCGAACACGACGACCGTGTCGTACAGCGAATAACCGAGGATCGTCAGGAATCCGATCACCGACGCGGGCGTCACCTCGAACCCGACCAGGGAGTAGACGCCGACCGTGATGATCAGGTCGTGCAGCAGCGCCACCAGTCCGGCGGCCGCCATCTTCCACGTGCGGAAGTACGCGGCGATGACTGCGGCCACGAACAGCAGGAAGACGATCAGGCCCTGCAACGCCTTGCGGGTGACGTCGCTGCCCCAGCTCGGCCCGACGTATGACGGGCTGATGTTCGTGGCGGGGACGTCGTACGCCTCGGCCAGCGCCTCGGTGACCTGGTTGGTTTCCTCATCGGTGAGCTTTTCGGTCTGCACCCGGATGCTCTTGGTGTCCGAGCCGATGCTGCTCAGCACGGAGACCCGCGCCTCGGCTCCGGGAACAACGGACGCCACGGCGTCCTGACCCGTCAGCTCACTGGCGTTCTTGACCTGGGAAACGGTGAACTCCGAGCCGCCGCGGAACTCGATGCCCGGGTTCAGCCCCCGCAGGGCCAGCGACAGCAGCGACCCCACGATCATGACGGCGGCGACCGAGTACCAGATGCGTCGGCGCCCGATGAACTCTATGGAACGGCGGGCACTGTAGAGATCGTTCCCGAGCCTGGCGAACCTGCCCATCAGCGGTCCCTCCTGGTGCCGGCCGGACGCCGCCCCGATCCGCGCAGCTCATCGCCCGACTCGCGCTCGCCTGGAGCCCGCTCCCGCGACGGACCGGACCGGGACCCGGCGGTGCGGCGGCGGCCCGCGCCGGCCGGCTCCTCGGCCGGTGTCGCAGCGGTCCCGCTCGACGGCGCGGCTGACTTCGGCCCCTCCTCGGCGGCGCGTGCGGCTGCCGCCCGGCGCGCCGCGATGCTTTCGCCACCGGTGCGGACCCGGCCCCGGCCGGCGTAGCTGGTCGGCCGCCCGAGCTGTTCGGGACCGAACCCGGACAACGGATGACCGGTCGCGAAGAACCGCCGTCGGGACAGGAGGGTGACGGTGGGCTTCGTGAACAGGAAGACGACGAGGATGTCCACCAGCGTCGTCAGACCCAGCGTGAAGGCGAACCCCCGCACGCCGCCGACCGCCAGGACGTACAGGACGGCGGCTGCGATGAAGCTGACCGCATCCGAGGCCAGGATGGTGCGGCGGGCCCGGACCCACGCGGCCTCGACGGCGGGTTGGAGGTTGCGACCCTCGCGTACCTCGTCCCGGATCCGTTCGAAGAAAACGATGAAGGAGTCGGCGGTGATACCGATCGCCACGATCAGACCGGCCACCCCGGGGAGGCTCAACCGGTAGCCCTGGCGCCACCCGAGCAGCGTGACGAAGCCGTAGGTGAACGCCGCGGCCACGGCGAGGCTCAGGATGGTCACCGAACCCAGCACCCGGTACTGGGCCAGCGAGTACAACACCACCAGGACCATCCCGATCAACCCCGCGAGCAGGCCACGACGCAGCTGCTCGGCACCGAGCAGAGCCGAGATCTGCTGCTCGGTCTGCACGTTGAAGGAGATCGGCAGCGCACCGAACTTCAGCTGGTTGGCCAGTGTCGTGGCGCTCTGCTGTGTGAAGTTCCCGGTGATCTGAGCCTCGCCGCCGCCGATCCGCTCGTTCGTGGCGGGCGCGGAGACGACGAGCTTGTCCAGCACGATGGCGAACTGATTCTGGGCCCCGGTCAAGGCGGCCAGCCGCGTCGTCACGGTGGCGAACCTCTTGGTGCCCTCGCCGGTGAAGGACAGGTCCACTTCCCATGCGCCGGTGGAGAAGCCCTGCGAGTTCGTCCCGATCGCCGCCGTCGCGGACTTGACGTCGGTGCCCCTCACTTCGACCGGGCCGAGGATGTACTTGACCAGGCCATCTGTCGAGCACGTGACCAGCGGCTTCTTCGGGTCCTCCGGCGCGTTCTGGAAAGCCTTCATCTGATCCGCAGTGCAGGTGGTTCCGGTGAACTGCTCTGAGATCGCGTCAGTGATCTGGGACAGGTCGCTGCCGTTGCTCGGCGTGGGAGTGGGGGTCGCGCCGGCGCTCGGGGTCGCCGACGCGCCGCTGGACGGCGAGGTCGTGCTGCTCGGCGACGTCGCGGCCTTTGGCGCATGCTGGGTCAGCTCTCCCGAAGCAGCATGCGGCTGCGTGGTGGACTTCGGCTTGGCCGTGGCCCCGGCCGAGGCGGTGGCCGATGCGGAGGCCGAGGGAGTCGCCGAGCCGCTCGCCCCGGGCGACGACGTGGCACTCGGCGAGGCGGTGGCCGTGGACGTGGGTTGCGGCTGCGCGTCCTGCGCCACCAGCACGGCACGGAAGGAGAGCTGGGCGGACTGCTTGACCAACTCGCGCGTGGCCGCGTCCGGTGTCCCGGGGAGGGCGACGATGATGTTCTGGTTGCCCTGGGTGGTCACCTCGGCCTCGGAAACCCCCGAGCCGTTGACCCGTTGCCGGATGATGTTGACGGCTTCGGCGAGTTGCGCCTGCGTGATGTCCCCCTGGCCTCCGGCCTGAGGCACCGGGCGCAAGATGATCTGGTAGCCGCCCTCGAGGTCCAGCGCCAGTTTGGGGCTCCATTGCGCCGATGACCAGACGGTCCCCGCCGCCACCACACCGAAGAGGGCGGCGAGAAGGATCACGAGCGCGGTGAGGGCCCGCCCCGGTCGGGACGCGTAGCCGGATCGTGCCACGGGTGAGGTCTCTCCTGTCGTGCCGGCCACGTCACCGGGCCGCCGCTGATGTGGGAACGCCGCAACTGCGAGGGCGCCCCCGCGCACGGAAACGCACCCCGACCGTGGTCGGTTCCGTGGCCGTCGGGCAGTCTAGTGCCGAAAACACCTAGGGCGGGACGTCGGGGGGCTCGGCCAGCAGGTCACCTTGCACGGCGAACCCCTCGGGGGAGCCGAAGCCAAGCTGACCGCTGCGGAAACCGGCGGGGGCCCCCATCCCGAGGTGCTCCCACGTCGCCGGCGTCGCCACCCGCCCGCGCGGCGTCCGCCCGAGCAGCCCCTCTCGGACGAGGAACGGCTCGGCCACCGTCTCCACGGTCTCCGCCTCCTCCCCGACAGCAACGGCGAGCGTGGAAAGCCCCACCGGCCCGCCGCCGAAGCGCAGGCACAGCGCCTCCAGGACGGATCGGTCCAGCCGATCCAGCCCACGCTCGTCGACGGCATACACCTCCAGCGCCGCCCGCGCCGCAGCCCGGTCCAGGATTCCGTCGCCGCGGACCTGCGCCCAGTCGCGCACCCGGCGGAGCAGCCGGTTGGCGATTCGCGGCGTCCCCCGCGAGCGGCGCGCGATCTCGGCGCCGCCGTCGGGCGTGAGGGTGACGCCGAGCAGATCGGCCGAGCGCCGTAGCACCTGCTGCAATTCCTCGGCGTCGTAGAAGTCCAGGTGGCCGGTGAAACCGAACCGGTCGCGCAGCGGGCCGGGCAGCATTCCGGCCCGGGTGGTGGCGCCGACCAGCGTGAACGGTGGCAGCTCGAGCGGGATTGCGGTGGCTCCAGGACCCTTGCCGACGACGATGTCGACCCGGTAGTCCTCCATGGCGACGTAGAGCATTTCCTCGGCCGGACGCGCCATCCGATGGATCTCGTCGAGGAACAGCACCTCACCGGGTGACAACGAGGACAGCACCGCGGCAAGGTCGCCCGCGTGCTGGATGGCCGGCCCGCTGGTCACCCGCAAGGGGGCACCCAGTTCGTGCGCCACAATCATGGCGAGCGTCGTCTTGCCGAGCCCGGGCGGCCCGGACAGCAACACGTGATCCGGCGGCGTACCTCGGCGGCGCGCCGCCTCCAGCACGAGCGCCAACTGCTCCCGCACCACCCGCTGGCCGACGAACTCCGCGAGCCGCTTGGGCCGCAGGGCGCCCTCGACATCGCGATCCTCCGGCTGCGCGCCGGCGTCCAGCAGCTCCAGGGCCTCGTCGGCGGCCCCCCGAGTGCGGGTGACGCCGGGCGCGCCGGGATCCGGCTCCGTCATGCCGTCCGCCCGAGATGGCGCAGCGCCGCCCGCAGCATGCCCGCCACGTCACCGGTGTCCCGGGCGGTGCCACCATCCGGCTCCCTCGCGTCCGCCACGACCGCCTCCACGGCGTCGCTCGCCTGCCGGGCCGGCCACCCCAAGCCCACGAGCGCCTCGACGACCTGGTCACGCCAGGCCGGCGCCGTGACATCACGCTTGACGGTGTCCAGATCGACGACCGTTCCGGCGGGCGGTCCGAGCCGATCGGTGAGCTCAAGGACGATCCGCTGCGCCCCTTTGCGTCCGATCCCGGGCACCTTGGTGAGGGCGGTCAGGTCCTGGGTCGTCACGGCGGCCCGCAGGCCGTCCGGCGTGTGGACGGCAAGCATCGCCAACGCCAGCCGCGGGCCGATCCCGGACACCGTCTGCAGCGTCTCGAACACGTCACGCTCGTCGGCGTCGGCGAAACCGAACAATGTGAGCGCGTCCTCGCGGACGACGAGGCTGGTGAAGAGCGTGGCCTCCGCGCCGACCCGCAGCTCGGCCAGCGTGCCGGGAGTGGCCTGGATCAGCAGCCCGACCCCGCCGACCTCCACGACCGCGCTGTCCAGACGAACTGCGAGCACCCGCCCGCTCACCGACGCGATCATGCCGTTCCCTTCGTACGAACACCTGTACGAAGGACACGCTAGCGGCGGCCGCCGACAGTCAGTCCGCGACGCGCCGCTCGGCGGGCGGTCTCGGCCGCCTCCAGCCAGACCCGCTGGGCCGGCGTGGCACCGGTCGCGCCGCCCGGGCCGATCCGGGCGGCCGTGCCGTCCCGCCAGAGGTGGCAGACGGCCAGCGCGAGCGCGTCGGCGGCGTCGGCGGGCCGGGGCCGCTCCGGCAACGTGAGGATTCGGGTGATCATGCTGGCCACCTGATCCTTTCCGGCCCGGCCGGACCCCGTCACAGCGGCCTTCACCTCACTGGGGGTGTGCCAGGCGACGGGGATGCCGCGCCGCGCCGCTGCGACCACCGCGACGCCGGCGGCCTGTGCCGTTCCCATCACGGTCCGCACGTTGTGCTGGCTGAACACCTGCTCGACGGCCACCACGTCCGGCCGGACCTGGTCCAGCCAGCCCTCCACGGCATCGCCGATCGCCATCAGTCGCGCCGCGAGGTCGTCCTCCGCTGGCGTGCGCACGACATCGACGGCCACCAGCGCCACCCGGCGGCCGGGCAGGCCGTCCACGACCCCGAGGCCGCACCGAGTGAGCCCAGGATCGACCCCCAGTACGCGCATGACGGGCTCAGCATCCCCTGTCGCTTCAGCGTTCACCGCACACATCTACGGCGACACGCTGAGGAATCTCTCCAAGGCGCCACGGCAGTCGCTGGCTGCGGCACGATCAAGGGGGCCGTTTCATGCACTGCTGTTGAGCGGCGCTCGACCGGAGAACGGTCAGCCGACGGCGGCCATGACCTCGTCGGACACGTCGAAGTTGGCGTACACGTTCTGCACGTCGTCGCAGTCCTCCAGCGCATCGATCAGCCGGAAGATCTTGCGGGCGCCCTCCTCGTCCAGCGGGACGGCGACGCTGGGCACGAACTGCATCTCAGCCGAGTCGTAGTCGATCCCGGCCTCCTGCAGTGCGGTGCGGACCGCGACCAGGTCACTCGCCTCACTGATCACCTCGAACGCCTCGTCCAAGTCGTTGACCTGCTCGGCGCCGGCGTCCAGCACGGCCAGCAGGACGTCGTCCTCGGCCAGCCCCTGCTTCGGGACGAGCACGACCCCCTTGCGAGAGAACAGGTAGGACACGCTGCCCGGGTCGGCCATCGTGCCGTTGTTGCGGGTCATCGCGGTGCGGACCTCCATAGCGGCCCGGTTGCGGTTGTCCGAGAGGCACTCGATGAGCATGGCGACGCCGTTCGGCCCGTACCCCTCGTACATGATCGTTTGGTAGTCCGCGCCACCGGCTTCGGCGCCCGATCCGCGCTTGACCGCGCGATCGATGTTGTCGTTCGGCACCGAGGACTTCTTGGCCTTCTGGATGGCGTCGTAGAGCGTGGGATTACCCGCCGGGTCGCCACCCCCCGTCCGCGCCGCAACCTCGATGTTCTTGATGAGCTTGGCGAACATCTTGCCGCGCTTGGCGTCGACGACGGCCTTCTTGTGCTTGGTGGTGGCCCACTTGGAGTGGCCGGACATCGAAATTGCCTCCGGGGAACGATCACGAGACGAACGCTCGGGCGCGCTCGGCGCCGTCCGACGATCCTACCTGCGCACGTCGCGACTCCCTGGCGGCCGCCTTCCGCACCGACGGGCTACCCGCCACCCAGCGACTCGCGAACGACGTCCACGAAGAGGGCGTGTACGCGGTGATCCCCCGTGATCTCCGGGTGGAATGACGTCGCGACCACGTTGCCCTGCCGCACGGCCACCACCCGGCCCTCCGCCGGACCGGCCTCCACCCGCGCGAGCACCTCGACGTCGTCGCCCAGTTGCTCCACCCACGGCGCCCGAATGAAGACGGCACGGACTGGATCGCCGTCGAGTCCGGAGAAATGCAGGTCCTCCTCGAACGACTCCACCTGCCGGCCGAAGGCGTTGCGCCGCACCGTCATGTCGATGCCGCCGAGCGTCAGCTGCCCGGGCGCGGCGTCCACGATCTTGTCGGCCAGCAGGATCATCCCGGCGCAGGACCCGTAGGCCGGCATCCCGGCCCGCAGCCTCTCCTGCAGCGGCTCACGCAGCTCGAAGATCCGGGTCAGCTTGTCGATCGTGGTTGACTCACCGCCCGGGAGGACGATGGCGTCGACCGCCTTGAGCTCGGCCGGCCGGCGAACCGGTCGCGCGTCCACGCCGCACGCTGCGAGCGCGGCGAGGTGCTCGCGCACGTCACCCTGGACCGCGAGCACCCCGATGACCGGGCTGTCCACCATGGATCTACAGCGTAGGAGCCTCCCGCGGCTTCACACCTTCCGGGGCGGCGGCCGGCGCATCTACCAGCCGCGATCAGCCAGCCGGTGCGGTGCCGGGATGGCATCCACGGTGAGGCCCACCATCGCCTCGCCCAAGCCGCGCGACACCTTCGCCAGCACGTCAGGGTCGTCGTGGAACGTCGTGGCCTTGACAATCGCCTCGGCCCGCGCCGCCGGGTTGCCGGACTTGAAGATGCCCGAGCCGACGAACACGCCGTCCGCGCCGAGCTGCATCATCATGGCCGCGTCGGCGGGCGTCGCGATCCCGCCGGCAGTGAAGAGCACGACCGGCAGCGTGCCGGTGGCGGCGACCTCCTTGACCAGCTCGTACGGCGCCTGCAGCTCCTTGGCGGCGACGTACAGTTCGTCCCCGCTCATGGCCGACAACCGGCGCAGCTCGCCGCGGATGGCTCGCATGTGCGTCGTCGCGTTGGAGACGTCACCGGTGCCGGCCTCCCCCTTGGACCGGATCATCGCGGCACCTTCGGCGAGCCGGCGCAGCGCCTCGCCCAGGTTGGTCGCGCCGCAGACGAACGGGACCGTGAACTGCCACTTGTCGATGTGGTGGGCGTAGTCGGCCGGGGTCAGAACTTCGGATTCGTCGATGTAGTCCACGCCGAGGGACTGCAGGATCTGCGCCTCCACGAAGTGCCCGATGCGGGCCTTGGCCATCACCGGGATGGAGACCGCGGCGATGATGCCTTCGATCATCTCGGGGTCGCTCATGCGAGCGACGCCACCTTGGGCGCGGATGTCGGCCGGCACCCGCTCGAGCGCCATGACGGCGACGGCGCCGGCATCCTCGGCGATCCGTGCCTGATCCGGCGTGACGACATCCATGATCACGCCGCCCTTGAGCATCTCGGCCATCCCCCGCTTCACCCGGGCGGTCCCGGTGACAGGGGCGTTGCCCGCGGGGACGGTGCGCGGCGCGGGCGTGGGCGGGGTGGTCGGCTCGGGGGTGGACGACGGGCTGGACACGACGGAACCTCGCTGATGAGTGACGTCGGACGGCGAGCGCCGCCCGCAAGTCATCCTACGTCCCCCGCCCCCAGGCATGGGTCGCCGTGCGCAGCGCCGACGGCATGCTGTCGTCGATCTCCACCATCTGCGGCATCGCGGCTCGCCCGGCCAGGCGAGCCCACCGGACCACCCGCTTCCGACGCATCCGCTGGGCGTGCGCCACGGCGTCGTTGTGGAAGCGCCGCGCCAGCTGCACCCGGGTGCTCGCCTGCGCGAGCCGGTCAAGGAGATCCGCCGCCACGGGATCGCGGCGCAGCGTGTCGACCTGATCGGGGTCCCCGAACGCCGCCTCGATCGCCCTGGTCAGGTCGTTCTCGACCTCTTCCCGGAGGTGGTCCGGAAGGTCCGAGACGCCGCCGCCCGCCGGGTCCTCCTCGTCGTCCTGCGCCTCGTAGGCCGCGGCTGCCAGCACCACGCCGGTGGCCGGATCGAGTACCCGTGTCAACTCCATCGCGGCCGCGGCGCGCCGGGCCAGCTGGGTCTCCAGTGCGGCCCTGGCGGACTCCACCCGGTGGTGCAGGCGATCCACCCGGACGGCGCACACGTACAGGTACCAACCGGCGAGCACCACGATCGCCAGGCTCACCGAGAGCCACGGCACCAGGTCGCTCACGCGCGCAGCCTACTGAGGCACCGTCCGGCGGTGTTTGCGATCATGACCATCGCCGCCGGACTCGGCAGAAGTCGGCGTTTGATGCCCTGACATCGGTGTCAAAGGCACTTCCGCCGAGCGTGGCGGCGAACCGCCGTCACCGACGCACCGCCCTAGGCCTCGCCGCGCCACCGGGACAGCAGTCCACGCGCCCTCGGGTCCTCCCCCACCCGGTCCGCCCCGATCCGCACGGTCTCGTAGACGTCGAGCACCGCCGCGGCCACCCAGGACCAGTCGTAGCGGCGCACCTGCGCGGACGCCCGTGCGGCCAGCTCCGTCCGCAGATCCGGATCGTCCAGCACGCGCAGCACGGCGGCCGCCAGGGCGGCGGAATCGCCCGTCGCCGTCAGCACACCGAGTTTCCCGTCGTCCAGTACCCGGCGGAACGCGCCCAGGTCGCTGGCCACCACCGGCGCCCCCGCGCTCATCGCCTCGACCAGCACGATGCCGAAGCTCTCCCCTCCGGTGTGGGGGGCCACATACAGATTCACCGACCGCAGCAACGATGCCTTGGCCGCGTCGTCCAAGGGCCCGAGCAGCTCCACCGCCTGCGCCTGCGGTCCGAGGGCCTCCAGCGCCTCCTCGCCGTCTCCCCGGCCGAGGAGCAGGAACCGCGCGCCGGGGTAGCGGGCGAGGATGGCCGGGACGGCAGCCGCCAGGACGGGCAGCCCCTTGCGTGGCTCGTCGAGCCGACCCACGAAAGCGACCGTCGGCCGCTCGGGCGTGCCCTGCCACTCGGGCCGGACCGGCGCCTTCGCGAAGCGGTCGACGTACACACCGTTCGGGATGACGACGGCGTCCCCGCCGAGATGCTCTACCAGCGTTCGCCGCGCGTCCTCGGAGACGGCGATCCGTGCGGAGATCTTCTCCAGGCTGGGCCGCAGCACGGGGTAGGCGGCCTGCATCGCCCGCGACCGCAGGTTGGCGGTGTGGAACGTCGCCACGATCGGCCCGGTTGCGGCCCACAGCGCCAGCATGGACAGCGACGGCGCCACCGGCTCATGGATGTGCAGCACCTCGAACTCACCGTCGTCCAGCCACCGCCGCACCCGGGCCGCGCTGACCGGCCCGAAGTTCACCCGCGCCACCGAGCCGTTGTACTTGACCGGCACAGCCCGGCCGGCCGCCTCGACGTACGGCGGGACCGGCGTGTCGTCGTCGGCGGGCGCCAGAACGCTGACCTGATGCCCCACACCGATCAGGTGCTCGGCAAGGTCACGGACGTGGAACTGCACACCGCCCGGCACGTCGAAGGAGTAGGGGCAGACCAGGCCGATGCGCACGTCGTATCACCCGCGTAGGTCGGCCTCGAAGACCCGCTGCAGCATGTGCCAGTCCTCCGGGTGCGCAGCGATGCCCGCGCCCAGCGCATCAGCACAGGCTTGGGTCATGGCGGCAACCTGCTCCCGCCGGTCGCCCGTGACGGGCACGGGAACCTCAGGATGGATGATCGCATGGGTGCCCCAGCGGGTCGGCGACCCGGCGGGCAACCGTTCGTAGTGGATGCTCAGCGGATGCAATGCGGCACCGGTTTCCAGCGCCAGCGCCGCCGGGCCCGCCGCCATCCGAGCGGTCTCGCCGAGGAACCGGACCGGGACGCCCGCGGCCGTCAGGTCCCGGTCGGCCAGGAGCGGGACGAAACCGCCCGACCGCAGCCGATCAGCCAGGACGTTGAAGAGGTCACCGTCGCCCCCGGTCAGCGGGAGGATCTCCATTCCCAGGCGCTCCCGGTAGGCGACGAAACGGGCGTACAGCTCCTCCGGTTCGAGCCGCTCCGCCACCGTCGTCACCTTCGCCAGATCAAGGGTGGACCACGCCCCGGCATGGTCCCAGTTCCCCTGATGCGACAGTGCCATGACGACGCCGCGACCGCGCGACAGGCTCTCCCGGACCGGTTCGTCGCCCTCGACCCGGAACGTGCCGACGATCCGTTCAGCCGACCATCCCGGCAGCCGGAAGGCGTCACACCAGTAGCGCAAGTAGGACCTCATGCCGGCGCGGGAGAGCCGGCGCAACTCCGGCGCGGTGGCCCCCGGGACCGCGCGGGCGAGGTTCGCCTCCAACCGGAGCACCCCCCGGCCGCGCCGCCGCCAGCTGACGACGGCGATCAGGTCGAACAGGCCGTAGGCCAGCGGTTCAGGGAGCAACCGGACCACCCGCCAGCCGGCGATATACGCCAGCAGGCTCAGCCGGCGCCGTGTCATTCGGGCCGTGTCATTCGGGCCGTGTCATTCGGGCCGTGTCATTCGGGCTGCGTC
>Ga0081539_10002630_pt1 | contig 24552 bp, 24 predicted proteins | sample TabmetS4T2R2_FD_71023 | JGI IMG/M metagenome (GOLD analysis project Ga0081539, IMG submission 71023) | Tabebuia heterophylla rhizosphere microbial communities from the University of Puerto Rico - S4T2R2 | ecosystem: Host-associated > Plants > Roots > Rhizosphere ...
CTGATGTCTTTCGTCCCGACGAAGGCCGCCATCCGGCGATTCTCAGCTACGGTCCCTATGGCAAGGGTCTCGCGTTCCAGGAGGGCTATAAGAGCGCCTGGGAGATCATGGCGCGCGATTACCCGGACGCCGTCGCCGGCTCGTCGAACCGCTACCAGAACTGGGAAGTCGTCGATCCCGAGAAATGGGTGCCGGACGGCTATGTGTGTATCCGCGTCGATTCACGCGGCGCCGGCCGCTCGCCGGGCTATCTGTGCCACAACAATGCGCGCGAGACGCGCGACATCTACGAGTGCATCGAATGGGCCGCAGCGCAGCCGTGGTGCTCAGGCAAAGTCGGCATGAACGGCATCTCGTACTACGCCTCGAACCAGTGGCGCGCGGCGGCGGTCAGGCCGCCGCATCTCGCCGCGATCTGCGTGTGGGAAGGCTGGAACGATCCGTACCGCGAGAGCGCACGCCACGGCGGCATCATCTGCAGCTTCCGCAAGAACTGGCAGGACATGCAGGTGAAGACGGTTCAGCACGGCGTCGGCACGCGAGGCAAGAAGAATCCGAACACAGGCGAGGTCGCCTGCGGGCCGGAAACCTTGAGCGAGGAAGAGCTCGCGCGTAACCGCGAGGACATGTGGCGCTCGTTCCTCTCGCGCGAGCTGATCGACGATTACTACCTCGAGCGCACCGCCGACCTTTCGAAGGTGACGGTGCCGCTCCTCTCGGCCGCGAATTGGGGCGGGCAGGGTTTGCACACGCGCGGTAATTTCGAAGGCTTCGTGCGCTCGGCGTCGAAACAAAAATGGCTGGAGGTGCACGGCGGCTCGCACTGGGCGCCGTTCTATACCGATTACGGCGTCGCGCTGCAGAAGCGCTTCTTCGACTATTTTCTCAAAGGCGAGCAGAACGGCTGGGACCGGCAACCGCGAGTGCAGCTCAACATCCGCAGTCCAGGCGAGAAGTTCGAGCTGCGCCACGAAAACGAGTGGCCGCTCGCGCGCACGAAATGGACGCGCTTTTACCTCCATCCCGATGGCATGAAGCTCGGCGAGCAGGCGCCGCGGGGCGCGAAACCGCTCGGCTACGATCCGATGGGTGACGGCGTCACCTTCTCGATGGTGGCGGAACGAGAGATCGAGGTTACCGGCCCATCGGCGCTCAAGCTATTTGTCTCTTCAGCGACGCGCGATGCGGATCTTTTCGTCGTCCTGCGCGTCTTCGATCCGGCGGGCAAGGAAGTGCTTTTCTATGGCGCGCTCGATCCCAAGACGCCGATCGGGCAGGGGTGGCTGCGCGCATCGCATCGCAAGCTCGATGCGCAAAAGAGCCTGCCGTACCGGCCTTGGCACACGCACGACGAGAAGCAGGCACTCAATCCCGGACAGGTGTATGAGCTCGACATCGAGATCTGGCCGACGTGCATCGTCGTGCCGGCGGGTTATCGCATCGCGCTCACCATCCGCGGCCGCGACTACGAGCACGATGACGCTGCCGCGACGCTCTCCAACATGAAAAATCCGATGAAGGGCTGCGGCCCCTTCACGCACGACGACGAGACCGACCGGCCGCCGTCCGTCTTCGGCGGCAAGGTGACGCTGCATTTCGACAGGCAGCCGTACGTGCTGCTGCCGATCATTCCACCGAAGTAGGAGCAACCATGCGAGTGAAAATGGTGACTGTCACCATTTTGGGATGGCTCTTCGCGGCGCTAGTGCAGGCGCAGGGCTATCCCAGCCGGCCGGTCCGCATCATCATTCCGTTTCCGCCGGGCAACACGACCGACATCATGTCGCGCCTCATCGCGCCGAAGATGTCCGAGCGCCTCGGGCAGCAGGTGATCGTCGAGAACCGGCCGGGGGCGAGCGGCATGCTTGGCCTCGACTATGTCGCGAAGAGTCCAGCGGACGGTTACACCATCGCCTGCGTGCAGGGCGGCAACATGGTGGTGCTGCCGCACACATCGAAGAACATCCCCTACGACCCGCTCAAGGATTTCGCGCCGATCGCGGTGACGACGTTCAACTACCTCGCGATCGTGGCGGACCCGAATGCGCCGTTCAAGACCATCGGCGAGATGGTGCGCTACGCAAAGGCGAATCCCGGCAAGCTGACCGTGGCGACGAACGGCGAGGGTGGCTTTCCGCATCTCGCGTTCGAGCACCTGCGGACCATGGCGGGCTTCACGTACACCCACGTGCCGTACAAGGGTTCCGCCGCGATCGCCACCGACGTGATCGGCGGCCAGGTACAGGTCGGCATCGACGGCATCACTGGCATGACGCCGCACATCAAGAGCGAGCGGCTGCGGCTTCTCGCCACGACGAACAAAACACGTCCGGCGCTGTGGCCGAACCATCCCGTCGCGGCGGAGGACGTGCCCGGCTACGAATCCGGCGGCTGGTTTGGCTACGCCGCGCCGGCGAAGACGCCGCGCGACATCATTCTCAAGCTGAACGAGCAGGTGAATCGCGCAATGCGTGCACCCGATGTCGCGGAGAAGCTCGAGGCGGCGGGCCTCATCATCCGTTCCGAGTCGCCGGAATTCTTCGCCGAGGTACTGAAGAGCGATTACGACAAGTACGGCAAGCTGGTGAAAGCCATCGGCTTCACGCCGCAATAATGACGCACTGTCCGCGATCTAGGCGAGCGAGACGCAGGCTTCCTCGTATTTGCCGGCGCCCATGTCCTGGCCTTCGAAAATGCCGCGCTCGCGGATCCATTTGAAGGAGTCCTCGAACACCTCTTTCGTGTAGGGCTCGAAGACGATGCGCTCGCCCGGGCCCCAGCGGCGGGTGTCCATCATCGGGATGAAGCGCGCGGGGAATTCCCGCTTGTAGTAGTGCGTATAGAGCTCCGGACGAAGATCGATGTCGCGCTGCGCCTTGCGTAGCGCGCGGAAATACTTCTTGATGTCCTCGGGATCCGGGTCGTTGTTCAGCATCGACGCCATCATGAACGTCGTATCGATGACCTTGCGAAAGCCCATTTGCTCGAGGAAGTAGTAAGGCCCGGAGAACACCGCAGCCGCGGGTACCTTGCGGTCGAAGAGCTTTTCCAGGCGCGAAAAGAGAATTCCGTCGGCGAAGGAGAGCTTGATGTCGGAGAGCGGCATGTACTGCTCGAGGGCCTGGATGGTCGAGTAGTGGCTGCCTGACTGGTGGCCGACCGAGATCGGCACGCCGCGCAGATCTTCCGGCGTCCTGATCGACGACTCGGGCGGCACGAACACCGCGGAAGGTGAAACCGAGTACGCGTCGGCGTACATCTTCGCGTGCCCCTTGGATGCGGCCACGTTGACTGTCCAGTGGCAGGCGCAGCTCACGTTGCTGTCGCGCCCCGATTCGATGTTCTGGTAGGCGCCGACCTTGTTCGCCGTGGCGTGCGCCTGCGCGAGGTCGCGGCCCTTGAACGCCTCGCGGAATTCATAGTCGAGCCCCTCGGCGCGGAAATAGCCCTTTTCCTCGCCCACCCACTCGTGCAACCGGAAGTGCGGCGTTATCAAAAACTTGCCCATGGCGTGCCCCCTTGCAGAAGGATCGTAAAGATAAGCGAGAAGGAAGCAATCGGTAAGCGACGCGTAAGTGCGCGCCGCATAGCTTGAGGCCATGTCGCGCGCACACGACATCCTTGTCAGGAGCCGGATTAACCCGGCCGGCCCCCGGCGCGTGCGGCCCTTCGCAATGAGCGGGGAATAGGGTAGACCGATGAAAATCCAATCGCAGCTTGAGCAGCAGGTGGAATCGCTCTTCGCGCGCTGCCCGGAACTCTGGGGATTTTCGGTGCGCAGCGAGAACGACGAGCTCTTCGTCTCCGACGTAGGCATCGCGCCGCGGCTCTCGGCCCAGCAGTACGGCGAGATCTTCCAGGACATCGCGCGCACGCTCGCTGAGCTCCTCGAGGAAGAGCCGGAGGCGGAGGAGTGGCTGCGCGGGCGCACGTTCGCGCGCACGCTTCACTGAGAATGCCGCGCGGCTGTCGCCGCGCGGTCACGCTGTCACGGTTTTTAACAATCGCCTAGCAATTCGCGGTCTCGGGTTTTAGCTGTAGTGCGCTCGGGAAAATCCCGATGTCGCGATTTCCAAGTCGTTCTGTAGTATTCACGGCGACACTGCATTACGTGAAGGCGCTACAGATGAAGACTTTCGAGTTCAAGCCCAGCCTCCCCGACAGCCTGCTGATCCGCCTCGAAGCGGACGTCGCCGCGAAGATCCGCGCGCTCTTTGCTCGCTGCCCGACGTTGCACGGCTTCTCGGTGCAGGACCGCGCCATGCTGCCGCGCGACCTGGACCAGTCGCGCATTCCGGATGCCGATCTGTTCGTCACCGAGATTGGCGTCTTCCCGAAGCTCGACTCGCAGTACGACGAAATCTACGACGAGATCACGCTCGCGATCTCGGACCTCGTGAAGGACCAGCCGCACGCGTACGACTTTCTGCGCGGGCGCACCTTCGCGCGCTCATTGCACTGATCTAGCAGGACCCAAGGGGACGGGTAGCGCTCGCCGCGGCGGCCAGGCAGAAACTGGCCGCCGTGGCTGGAGCGCCTTTTGTCTTTTGGGGTCAGGTCTTGAATCGATGCACGGGCATGCGTCAGTTCGAGACCCGACCCCTTTGGTTATTTGTAGCGGTAGACGACGATCTTGTCGGTCGCCGACTCCGGCGTCCACACCTCGCCCGCGCGCCCATGAATCTGGCGCACATTGGCGTTCGTGCTCGATGAGCGAAAGGTTTCGAATTTCCCGCTGGCGGGATCGAGCCGCAGCATGACCTGCGCGCTCCACTCCGACGCCCAGACCTTGTCGCTCTCGTCCACGTAAACGGCATAGACGCGCGGGTCGGCGCCCGGCGCTTTCCATGTCGTCCATTTGCCCGCAGCTTTTCCATCCCCGGGTTCGTAGCGGCTGATGTTGCCGGCATTCCATTCAGCGACGAACAGGTTGCCGCGCGAATCGGACCACACGCGCCGCGCACCTTGGCGCGGCGTCGGCGGCTCGAGCACTGTGGCGGCGCCGCTTTGCGAATCGATGCGCGCGATGTACGAGCCGGCGAGGGAGGCAAAGTACACCGTGCCTTGCGGCGTGGCGGCGATGCCGTACGGGCCGCGCCCTTTGGGCGCGTCGAAGAGCCGCACCTCGCCCGTCGCCGGATCGAGCCTGCCGTAAATGCCGCTCTGGCCGGTAAACCAGTGCAGGCCACGGCCGTCGAAAGTCGCGGTGTTGAGATTGGTATAGCCGCTGTCCGCGGGCAGCTTCCACAGCTTGACGGCGCGCGTCTTCGGATCGACGCGCACGATCGCGTTCTGCCCGCCATCGGTGAGCCACGGTGCGCCATCGGCGCCGGCGATCACGCCGTGCGGCGAGGAGCCCGCATTTCGTCCCGTGGCGAGCGCCACGAACTCGACCTTGCCGGTCTTGGGATCGAGGATGCCGAGATGGCCGCTCGCCTGTGCCGAGAACCACACGGGACCATCGGGCGTGCGATCGGCCCAGACATCGTGGATGCCGTGGCCCGCAGGCACGGGGTATTCGCGCACCGTGACTTGCGCGAACCCTGGCAATGCGACGAGAAAGAGAAGCGCGAGCTTCATGGCAATGCGTCCTTTAGGAAAGCAAGGGTGCGGCTCCACGCGAGCGCGGCGGCTTCGGCCTGATGGCGCGCGGCGACGCTGTCATCGTGGAAATCGTGGCCAGTGCCCTGGTAGACGTGAATGGCGTTCTGTACGCCGGCGGCATTCAGCGCTGCCTCGTAGGCGGGCACGCTGGTGTTGATCTCCGGATCGTTCTCGGCGAAGTGCAGGAGCACTCGCGCCTTGATGCGCGGCACCTCGAGCACGGGCGGCACGGGCGCGTAGAAAGCCACCGCACCGGCGATGTTGTCGCGACGCGCGGCGAGCTGCAGCGCCAGCGTTCCGCCGGAGGAGAAGCCGACGCAACCGAGCGTGCCGCCTTCCGCCCGCGCGGCCACTTCGTCGGTCAGGGCGAGCAGCCTGGAAATGGGTCCGTCGCCTCGCGCGCTCGAAAGGTCGGGCGCGATGGCGGCGAAGCCGCCGCGCGCGGCGCGCCGCGCGACGTCTTCCACGTGCGCGTCGAGGCCGCGCTCGCCGTGCAGCACGATGAGCGTCCGTAACTTCGCGGCAGCGGCGCGCGGCCGCGCGACGTAGGAGCGAACGCCGCCACCGAACTCAACATATCCAGTCTCGAGGCCGGTATCGCTCGTCGCAATCTGCGTTGCGCCAGTTCGCGCGAGCGCGCCGCTGACGAGCGCGGCGGCAAGCCGCACGATGAACCGGCGTCGCTCTCGTCTCATCGGTTTCGGGTACAGTCGGGGAAAGCTTACACGGCAATCCACGTGACCGATAAAGCGCGCTCGAGCGTCGACCTCAGCCTCCAGGTCGGCAAATACGATATCCAGAAACTGCTGGGCAAGGGCGCGACCGGCACCGTCTACCTTGCGCGCGACACCTTTACCGGCAGGGAGGTGGCGCTGAAGACGATCGAGCCCGAGGTATTTCGCGACCCGGAGTTCGGCACGGTGTATCGCTCGCAGCTCCTGAACGAAGCCTCCCTCGCCGGAAAGCTGCGCCATCCGCACATCGTCGCGATCCTCGACGCCGTGGTAGGCGAAGACTCCGGGCACATCGCGATGGAGCTCGTCAGGGGCGGCGATCTGTCGGCGCATGTAAAGCCCGAGACGCTGCTGCCGGTCGCCGACGTGCTGCAGATCGGCTTCAAGTGCTGCGGCGCGCTCGAGTACGCCGCGCGCGAAGGCGTCGTCCATCGCGATATCAAGCCGGCGAACCTCATGATCGCCTCCGGCACCGACGTGAAGATCGCCGACTTCGGCGCCGCCATCCTGAAGAAGAGCCAGATCGTGCAGACGGCGCAGATGGGCTCGCCCTACTACATGTCGCCCGAGCAGCTCGAGGGCAAGGAGCTCTCGTTCCACAGCGACATGTATTCCCTCGGCGTCGTGCTCTACGAGCTTCTCACCGGCCGAAAGCCGTTCATCGCCGAGAACCTCGAAGCGCTGATCGACAAGATCATCAAGCTGCCGCCGCTGCCGCCCTCGGAGGTGCGGCCGGGATTGCCGAAGGAGCTGGATCGCCTTCTCCTGCGCGCGCTCGCCAAGTCGCCCGCGCAGCGCTATCCGAGCTGGCAGGAATTTGCGCTGGAGCTCTCGAAGGTCGGGCAAGCGGTGCAGCCGAGCGGCGCGATTCCCGACAGCGAAAAGTACGTCGTGCTGAAGAGCGTGCCGATGCTCGCGCAGCTCTCGGACGCCGAAATCTGGGAGCTCGCGCGCGCCGGCAAATGGTCGCGCCGCGAGAAGGGCAGGGCCATCTTGCGCGAGAAGGAGCGCGGCACGAGCTTCTTCTTCCTCGCGCGCGGCGAGGCCAAGGTGACGCGCGGCGGGCGCCTCCTCAACCTCGTGGGCGCCGGCGAGTTCTTCGGCGAGATGGCCTATATCGCGGGCGGCGAGGCGCGCCACGCGACGGTGGAATCGCACACCGACGTGCTCCTGGGCGAGTTCGCGCCCGAGACGCTCGAAAAGATGAGCCTCGGCGCGCAGCTGCAGCTCACGCGCGCACTGGTACGCAACGTCTCCGAGCGCCTGGCGCTCGCCAACACGCGCATCGCGCGCGCATGAAGGGAAAGCGCATCGCGGTGCTCGAAGCGCGGCTGGGAAGGCAGCTCGCCGATCTCGTGGCGCAGAAGGGTGGCGTGCCGCTGCACGTGCCGGCGCTCGCCGAGCTGCCCGACCTCGACCCGCCGGCGATCGCCGAGCTCGTGCGCTCGCTCGACTCACGCCCCGCCGCCCTCGCCGTCTTCCAGACCGGGGTCGGCACGCGCGCGCTCTTCAACGCTACCGACCAGCTCGGTCTCACCGCCCGCTTCCTCGCGTTGCTCGCCAAGGCCACGGTGGTGGCGCGCGGACCGAAGCCGACGGCGGCGCTGCGCTCGCGCAGCGTACGCATCGACCGCTCGGCCGCCGAGCCCTTCACCACGCACGAAGTGCTCGCCGCGATCGGCGACGAGCCGCTTCGCGGCAAGCGCGTGATCGTGCAGCGCTACGGCGTCGCCAACGCCGAGCTCGACCAGGCGCTCGCCGCGCGCGGCGCCGAGGTGGTAGAGATCCCGACCTATCGCTGGTCGCTGCCGCCGGACACCACACCGCTGCGCGAGCTGATCGGCGCGCTCGAGCGGGGGGAAGTGGATGCCACGGTGTTCACGAACGCCGAGCAGGCGCGCAACCTCTTTGCCGTCGCGCGCGAGCTCGGCAAGAGCGAGGCGTTGCGCTCGGCGCTTAACCGCACGCTCGTCGCCTCGATCGGCCCGGTCGCTTCGGCCGCGCTGCGCGACGCGAAAGTCGCGGTCGGTGTCGAGGCGCAGCCGCCGAAGCTCGGCGCGCTTCTCAGCGCGCTCGAGAACGCGCTCGCATGAAACTCATCCTTCTCGGGCTGCTCGTCGCCGGCCAAGCGCTCGCGCAATACCCGGCGAAGCCCGTGCGCCTGGTGGTCGGCTTCGCGCCGGGCGGCGCGGCCGATTTCGTCGCGCGCACGCTGCAGGAGCCGATGCAGCGCTCGCTTGGCCAGCCGATCGTCGTCGACAACAAGCCCGGCGCCGGCTCGAGCATCGCCGCGGAGCATGTCGCGAAAAGCTCGGCCGACGGCTACACCGTGCTGATCGCGAGCCCCTCGAGCATCCTCGTCAACCCGCTCATCAGCCCGCGCGCGGGCTTCGAGCCGGTGCGCGATCTGGTCGCGGTGACCAAAGTGACGTCATCGCCGCTTGTCGTGGCGGTGAATCCCTCCCTTGGCGTGAGCACGCTCGGCGAGCTGATCGCGTACGCGAAGAAGAACCCGAGCAGGCTCAACTTCGCCTCCTCGGGCAACGGCTCGGCGCCGCATCTCGCCGCGGTGCTCTTCCAGCGCGTCGCCGGCGTGGAAATGGTCCACGTTCCGTACAAGGGAGGCGCGCCGGCGGTGCAGTCGGTGCTCGCGGGCGACACGCAGCTCTCGTTCGCGACGCCGCCCTCGGTGCTGCCGCTCGTGCAGGCCGGACGCTTGAAGGCGCTCGCGGTCACAAGCCGCAACCGCACGCCGCTCGTGCCCGGCGTCCCGGGAATGGCGGACGCGGGCCTCGCTGCCTACGAGATCTCCTTCTGGTATGGGCTCTTCGTGCCGAGCGGCACGCCCGACGAAGCGGTGCGCAAGCTCTACGCGGCTGCTAATCGCGCACTCGAAGCGCCGGAGACCGGAAAAACGCTCGCGCGCGAAGGCACGGAAACCTCGGGGTCCGCCTCGCCGCGAGACTTCGCTTCGTTCGTCGCCGACGATGCGAAGCTCTGGGCGCGCCTGGTCAAGGACGCAGGCGTCAAACCCGACTAAAGCTTCTTCCCCAGCACCGGGTCCATGTCGCCGCCGGACTTCATGCAGGTGGCGTAGAGGTCCTCGGCGAATTTCTGGCCGGCCGCAACGCGCGAGACATAGGCCGCGTCGAGGATGTCCTTCATCAGCTCCTTGCCGCGGTCGGACTCCGAGACGTCGTAGATGCGCGCCATGATCGTGTCGGCCTTCGCACGCTGGATCTGCTCCTTGGCGAGCGAGTGAGCGACGATCGCCATGTCGGCGGCAATGCCGCATTCGAGCGCGCTCTCGGCGCGCGGCGCGGCGCTGACCCCGCTCGCCGCGGCCGTCGCAGCGGCGAGCCCGGCGAGGGCCGCGATCCGGCTAACTCGAAGCATGGTGCTCTCCGATGAAAACGCCCGCCGGGGCCGCTCGGCCGCGGCGGGCGTTTGTGGCCGATTGCTCGGTTACTTCGAGGCGCCGCCGCTTGCGCCACCGGAGTCGCCGCCGCCACCCATCGGCCGCGACGCCGAGTCCTGCGCGCCCGGCCCTTTGCCCGTGGGTGCACCCGCGCCCATGCTGCTCGAGCTCCCGGTCGCGCCGCTGGTGCTCGAGCCGCTCGAGCTGCCGGTCGCGCCGCCGCTGCCCGAGTTCAGCGCGTCGTACTCCTCGCGCGAGAGCTTGTTGTCGTTGTTCTTGTCGAGCTCGGTAAAGCGCGTGTTGAGCTCGTCGGCGTCCTTCGCCTCGTCGCGCGAAATGTAGCCGTCATGATTCTTGTCGAGACGGTCGAAGTTGCCGCTCGCGGAGCGGCCGGAGGCCGAGCGGTCGGCTCCGCTTGCCGCGCGGTCGCTCGCGCCGCCGCTCGGATTGGCTTGGCGGTCCGCGCCAGTGTCGCGATCGGCGCCCGTCGCCGCGCTACGTGGCGTTCCAGGCGAGACCGACCCCGGCGGGGTCGCGCCCGGCTGCTTGGTGCTCGAGCTCGCATCACCGCCCCCTGACTGGGCGACGACGATGTTGTCGCTACCCGACGCCTGCGCGGCCAAGGGCAGCGCGAAGGCACCGGCGACTGCAATTGCTATCAAGTTCTTGACCATTGCCGAATCTCCAGAGAATGAGAATGAACGATCGTCTGGCTCTGCCAGTGCCGTCTCACCCGCAAGCTGCATGCCGTGGCCGATGGGCGTTCGGGTACGATGGCGCTCCTTCGCGACCGCCTGAGGAGGAGGAATCGAATGAAGACCGCATGTTGCGCCGCAGCCGCGGCGCTCGTGCTCGCCACGTCTTGCGCCCACGTCCAGCAAGGCTCAACGACGGCGCAAAACATGACGCTGCTCGCGCACGATGACCTGCAGGGACGCAGCGCCTACCAGCCGGTGATCAAGGAAAGCCGCGGGCGCTGGATCGCCTACGTCGGCCACCACGGCGGCAAGACGCTCAACCCGTTGACGGGGCGCGAAGAGGACAACGGCACTTCGATCGTCGACGTCACCGACCCGCGCAAGCCGCGCTACCTCGCGCACATTCCCGGCGAGCCGGGACAGGCGGAGCAGGGCGGCGCGCAGATGGTACGCGTGTGCAACGGCGCCGAGTTGCCGAAGGGTGACAAGAGCAAGGTGTACATGCTGCGCAACTACGGCAACCGCGCGCACGAAGTGTGGGACGTGACGCAGCCGGAGAAGCCGACGCGCCTCGTGGTGGTGATCGAGGGGCTCAAGGACACGCACAAAAGCTGGTGGGAATGCGATAGCGGCATCGCCTATCTCGTCTCCGGGCTCGGCGACTGGCGTACCCGCCGCATGACGCAGGTGTTCGATCTCTCCGACCCGTTGCACCCGCGCTTCATCCGCAACTTCGGCCTCGTCGGCCAGCAGCCCGGCGCCAGCGGCCCGGTGCCGACCGAGCTGCACGGCCTCGTCTCCACCGGGCCGAAGGGCAACCGCCTCTATTTCGGCTACGGCACGAACAAAAGCGGCGTCGTGCAGATCGTCGATCGCGAGAAGCTGATCAGCGGCGCGCCCGAGCCGACACCGCAAAACTTGCTCGCGCCGCAGGTCGGCCGCTTCGATATGAACGCCAACAACGGCGCGCACACCGCGCTGCCGGTGCTCGGCATGCAGGTGCCGGAGTTCGCCAAGGACAAGGACGGCGGCAAGCGCAACATCATCGTCGTCGTGGACGAGTCGCTCGCCAACGAATGCACCGAGCCGCGGCAGATGGTGTGGATCGTCGACGCGACCGACGAGAAAACGCCGGTCAGCATCGCCACCTACACGGTGCCCGAGGCAAGCGGCAACTTCTGCTCCCGCGGCGGCCGCTTCGGCTCGCATTCGTCGAACGAGAACCAGCCGCCGATGTATTACGGCAAGTACGTTTTCGTCGCCTGGTTCAACGCCGGCGTGCGCGCGCTCGACATCACCGATCCGTACCATCCGAAGGAAGCGGGCTATTACATTCCCGCGACCACGGACAAGACCGACAAGCGCTGCGTCAAGGACGCTGGCGGCGCCGAGCGCTGCAAGGTCGCGATCCAGACCAACAACCTGGATGTCGACGACCGCGGCTACATCTATGCGGTCGATCGCGCGAACACCGGCATGCACATCCTAGAGTTCAAGCGATAGATGGAGCTCGGCATCGCCGGCAAGCGCGCGCTCGTGACGGGCGCGAGCATCGGCATCGGCCGCGCCGTCGCCGTGGCGCTCGCCGCCGAAGGCGTGAAGCTCGCCGTCGTCGCGCGCCGCCGCGAGCTGCTGGAAAGGCTGCAGGACGAGATCGGCCGCCTGGTCATCATCCAGCAGGACATGCTCGCCGAGGAGGCCGCGCCCCGCGTCGCCGAGGCGGCTCTCGCCGGCCTGGGCGGCGTCGACATCCTCGTCAACAACGCGGGCGGCAGCCGGCGCTTCACGCTCGAATCGAACGACGAACAGTGGGAGGAGGCGCTGACGCTCAATTTCCGCCGCCATCGCCAGCTCACGCATCGCCTGCTGCCCCAGATGATGGAGCGCAAGTGGGGCCGCATCATCAACGTCACCGGCAAGTCGGAGCCCGAGGGCCTGAACGGCGCCTTCGCGGCGAAGGCAGCGATGCACTCCTGGGCGAAGGGTCTGTCGCGCGAAGTCGGCAAGTACGGCATCACCGTCAACAGCGTGCCGCCCGGTCGCATCATCTCCGAGCAGATCCTGCGCAACTACTCGCCCGAATTCCGCGAGCGCGAGAGCCGCGAGGACATCCCGGTAGGCGAATACGGCCAGCCCGAGGACCTCGCCAATCTCGTCTGCTTCCTCGCCTCGCCGCGCGCGCGCTACATCACCGGCGCCGTGATTCCCGTCGACGGGGGATTGCGCCGCTATCAGTTTTAAGGAGGTTCCGATGCCTTCCCGACGCCAATTGCTGCTGGCCGCACTTGCTTCCCCATTCGCTTCCAGTATGGCGCTCGCCAAAGCAGCGCAGCCCGCCACCCCGGTGAACTTCGACGTTCCCGCCGGCGCCTGCGACTGCCACACGCATATCCACGGCGACATGCGCGAGTTTCCGATGTCGGCGAGCCGCATCTATACGCCGGAGCCGGCGCTGCCCTCCGAGATGGCCGAGCTGCACCGCGCGCTCCGCATGCAGCGGGTGGTGATCGTCACGCCCAGTATCTACGGCACCGACAATTCGGCCACGCTCTGGGGCATGAAGGCGCGCGGACGCGACGCACGCGGCGTGGCGGTCATCGACGAAAGGACGCCCGAAGCCGAGCTCGACGCCATGCATCGCGCCGGGATTCGCGGCATCCGCATCAATCTCGCGACCGGTGGCAAAACCGCCGATCCGGCCGCCGCGCGCAAGCGCTTTCAGGATGCTGCCGAGCGAATCAAGTCGCGCGGCTGGCACGTGCAGATGTACACCACCCTCGACGTCATCTCCGCAATCAAGGAAGCGGTGCTCGCATCTCCCGTGCCGGTCGTCTTCGACCATTTCGGCCGCGCGCAGGCGGCGCTCGGTGTCGAGCAGCCGGGCTTCGCAGATCTGATCGAGCTGGTGCGCTCCGGCAAGGCGTACGTAAAGATTTCCGGCGCCTATCGCATTTCGAAGCAGGCGCCCGACTTTCCCGACGCCGGGTCGATCGCTCGCGCGCTCATTGCCGCCAATGGCGATCGCATCGTCTGGGGCACCGACTGGCCACATCCGAATTCCGATCCGATGCCCGGCTACGGCGCGATGGACGTGCGGCCCTTCTTCCAGATCGACGACGGCGCGCTGCTCAATCAGCTGCCCATTTGGGCGCCGGACGCCGCCCTGCGCAAGAAGATCCTGGTCGACAATCCGGCGCGCCTTTACGGCTTCGACGTCGCATGATGCGCCGCGCCGCGTTGTGTGTTTTGCTCGCCGGGTGCGCCACGCAGCCCGCGCCGATCGCACTGCGCGACATGGGTTCGTTCCACGTCGGCGGCCGCGAGGTGACGATCAGCGGCAAGCCGGTGAAGGAAGTGGTGTTCACGCCCGGCGGCGTGCCGGCGAAGGTCGATCTCAACGGTACCTACCTCGTCGAGTCGATGTACGTTCAGTACTTCCTGCCTGCCAATCGCCGCGGCGCGCTGCCGCTTCTCATGTGGCACGGGGGCGGGCTCACCGGCGTCACCTATGAGACGACCCCCGATGGCCGCGAAGGCTGGCTCAACTGGTTCGTTAAGCGCGGCTGGGATGTCTACAACTCCGACGCCGTCGAGCGCGGCCGCGCCGGCTGGGCGATGTATCCCGACATCTTCAAGGGCGAGCCCATCTTCCTGCCGAAGGACGAGCCTTACGGGCGCTTTCGCATGAAGGGGAGCCAATTCCCCGTCGACGCATACGATAACTTCGTGCGACAGATCGTGCCGCGCTGGACGACGACCGATGACGCCATCATCACCGCGTACACGGCGCTGGTCGATCGCGTGTGCCCGTGCGCGATCCTGTTTCATTCGCAAGCCGGGCAGTTCGGCTTCAAGGTGGCGCAGGCGCGTCCGGACAAGGTGAAGGCGCTCATCGCCGTCGAACCCGCAGGGCAAGGCGACCCGAAGCTCGCCGATCGCCTGAAAGGCATTCCCACGCTCTTCGTCTACGGCGATGGCATCGAGACGGACAAGCGCTGGCCGACCATCCGGCGAAACGGCGTCGCCTTTGCCGAGGCGATGCGCGCCGCCGGCGGTAAGGTCGACGTGGTCGATCTGCCGAAAGCCGGCATCGCCGGCAACTCGCACATGCTGATGATGGACAAGAACAACCTCGAGGTCGCGGCGCTGGTCCAGCGCTGGCTCGAGCAACAAGGCTTGTACCGCTGATGCGCCTGCTCGCTCTTATTGCTGTCGTCCTCGCGCCGTCGGTGGCAGCGCAGAACTATCCGACAAAGCCGATTCGCCTGGTCGTGCCTTTTGCGCCCGGCGGCTCGAGCAGCATCGTCGCGCGCAGCTTCGCAGCCGAGATGTCGCAGGCGCTCGGCCAGGAGATGTACATCGAGAACAAAGGCGGCGGCGGTGGCAACGTCGCGATGGCGGATGTCGCGCATTCCGATCCCGACGGCTACTCGCTGATCATCGGCCATGTCGGCAGCCTCGCCATGACGCCGTACATGGAGAAGAACCTCGCCTACGACGTGAACCGCGACTTCACCGCCGTGTCGCTCCTTGCCAAGGTGCCGAATATCTTCGTCGTGCATGAAAGCGTGCCGGCGAAGAACCTGCGCGAGTTCGTGGCACTCGCCAAGAAAGAGCCGGGCAAGCTCAACTATGGCTCGGCCGGCAACGGCAGCGCCGGTCACCTGGCGATGGAGTACCTGAAGCTCGTCACCGTCATCGACATCCAGCATGTGCCGTACAAGGGGACGGGGCCGAACCTGATCGACCTCGTCGCCGGCCGCACGCAGGCCACCTCCGCCGGCACGCCGCCGCTCATGCCCCACGTGAAGAGCGGAAAGCTCCGCGTCATCGCGGTAGGCACGCCAAAGCGCCTGGCGTCGCTCCCCGACGTGCCGACGGTCGCCGAGCAGGGCTACCCCGGCTTCGAGACCTCCCAGTGGTACGGTCTCAACGCACCCGCGAAGACGCCGCCGGCGATCGTCAAGCGCCTCGCCGACGAGGCGGCAAAGGCGGCGAAAACGCCGGCGCTGCTCCAGCGCTTCGCCGCGGAAGACGCGGAGGCGGTCGGCTCTTCGCCCGAGGAGTACGCCGCCTTCATCGCCAAGGAACAGGCCCGCTGGAAGGATGTTATTCAGCGGGCGGGAGTAAAGGCCGACTGATGTATGACGTGATCGTGGTGGGCGGCGGCAACGCGGCCTTTTGCGCCGCGCTCGCCGCGCGCGAGCAGTGCGAGAAGGTGCTGGTCCTCGAGCGCGCGCCCGAAGAAGAAGCGGGGGGGAATTCCCGCTTCACCGCCGGCCTTTTCCGCATCGTCTACAACGGGCCCGAAGACTTGCAGACGCTGATACCGGACCTCACGGCCGACGAGATCGCCAACACCGACTTCGGCACGTACACCGAAGAGCAATTTCTCGACGACATGGCGCGGGTCACCGAATACCGCTGCGACCCCGATCTCACCGAGATCCTGGTAAAGCGGAGCCTGCCCACGGCGCAATGGATGCGAAAGCGCGGGGTGCGCTTCACCGCGGCATGGGGACGCCAGGCGTTCAAGATCGGCGGCAAATTCAAGTTCTGGGGCGGCCTCACGCTCGAGGCGGTGGGCGGCGGTCCGGGGTTGGTTGAATCTGAAACGCAGCTCGCGAAAAAGGCGGGCATCGAAATCTGGTACGGCGCGCGCGCCACCGAGCTCATCGCCGACGATGACGGCGTGCACGGCGTCGTGGTGAAGCACAAAGGACGCACAGAGCGCGTCGCGAGCAAAGCGGTGGTGCTCGCCGCCGGCGGCTTCCAGGCGAACACCGAATGGCGCACGCGCTACATGGGTCCTGGCTGGGAGCTCGCGAAGGTGCGCGGCACGCGCTTCAACACCGGCGATGGCATCCGCATGGCGCTCGAGGCCGGCGCGCAGGCGACGGGCAACTGGTCGGGCTCGCACGCGGTCGCCTGGGACCGCAACGCGCCCGAAACCGGCGATCTCGCGGTCGGCGACGGCTTCCAGAAGCACTCGTATCCGTGGGGCGTGTACATCAATGCCGAGGGCAAGCGCTTCGTCGACGAAGGCGCGGATTTCCGCAACTACACCTACGCCAAATATGGGCGCGTGATTTTGCAGCAGCCGAAGCAGTTCGCCTGGCAGATCTTCGATGCGAAGGTGAAGGCCCAGCTACGCGACGAGTACCGTATCCGGCAGGTGACCAAAATCGGCGGCAACTCGCTCGAGGAACTGGTCTCGAAGATGGACGACACCGACCAGAAGGCCGCGCTCGAGACGCTGAAGAGGTACAACGCCGCCGTGCGCACCGACATCCCCTTCAATCCGAATGTCAAAGACGGACGGCGCACCGAAGGCCTGGAAGTGAACAAGAGCAACTGGGCGAACACGCTCGACACGCCGCCCTTCGAAGCGTACGCCGTGACCTGCGGCATCACCTTCAGCTTCGGCGGGCTGAAGATCAACACCGATGCGCAGGTGATCAGCTCCGACGGCGAGCCGATCCCCGGGCTGTACGCCGCGGGCGAGCTGGTCGGCGGCATCTTCTGGTTCAACTATCCCGGCGGCTCGGGGCTCACCAACGGCGCCGTCTTCGGTCGCATCGCGGGCGCCAACGCTGGGCGGGCGGCTAAAGAATAATCGGGGTCAGAGCCCGATTTAAATAGGGCTCTGACCCCGATTTCGGTTACTGCGGCGGCTTGACGCCGTTCTTGCCTACGGCGATGCGCGTCGCCATGAACTTTCCGTCCCCTTCGACGCGCGCGTTGGTGAAGATGGTTTCGCCGGGCTTCAGGTCGGCTTTGCTGCCGGGCTCGAAGTTGTAGTACTCGGTGTCCTTGTTCACGAGGATCTTCTCCTCGCCGTCCTTGTACTTGAGCGTCAGCTCGTGCGCGTCGCCGCTTGCCTGGCCAATGTTCGTGATGTTGGCGTTGGTCATCATCGAATTGGGAATCGAGTCCCAGTTGCCGTGCATCTGCGGCACCTGCGGCCCGAGGGCGTGGACGCGCTTCGCGACCAGCCGGCCGTCCGGGCCCTTTACCGACGTGACGCCGACGTAGCTCCCCGGCTTGAACTCCTCGGCGCTGACCTTCTTGGCAGTGACGATCTGTGCGTCGGGCGCGAGGCCGACCTGCACATCGCGACCCTCACGCGTCTTGACCTTCAGCACTTCGCCGTCGAGCGAGCTGATGGTGCCGCGCACGCGCACGTTGGTCTGCGCGAGCGCGGCCGCAGAGAGGAATGCGAGCAAGAATAGAGCGAAGCGTTTCATCATGGTCTCCGTGGTGGTGGGTTCGTTGCGGGCGTGAGGCGAACACCTTTATCCTTCGGCGCATTCCATGCTAAACCCTTTCGCGCCGCTGAAGAAAATCGAGGTGCAGCGCTGGAGTGCGCTGCCGAAGAAGTTCCGCAAGCGCGGCCGCACCGCCTGGTCGGATCCCAACCGGCAGGGGGCGGAAGTCGACTCGTTCCTCGAGGGGCCGTCGTTTGACCGGCAGGGCAACCTCTGGTGCGTCGACATCCCCTTCGGGCGCATTTTCCGCATTGATGCCAAAGGCGAATGGGAGCTCGCGGTGCAGTACGACGGCTGGCCGAACGGGCTCAAGTTTCACCGCGACGGCCGCGCCTTCATCGCCGATTACCGGCGCGGGCTCCTGACTCTGGATGCGAAGCGCGGCAAGGTGGAGGAGGTGCTCGGCACCGCGTTCAGCGAGAGCTTCAAGGGGCTGAACGACCTGCACTTCGCCGACAACGGCGATCTCTACTTCACCGACCAGGGCCAGAGCGGCATCGCCGATCCGAGCGGGCGCGTCTGGCGGCTGCGCAAGAACGGCGAGCTGACGAAGCTCCTCGACAATGCGCCGTCGCCCAACGGCATTACGCTGAACAAGAAGAACCTTCATGTGTACGTCGCCATCACGCGCTCGCAGCAGATCTGGCGCCTGCCGCTCATGGCGGGCGGCATGCCGTCGAAGACCGGCGTCGCGATCCAGCTCTCGGGCGGCCACGCCGGTCCCGACGGTATCGAAACGGACGACGAGGATGGGCTGGTCGTGTGCCATCTCGCCGTGGGCATATGGCGGTTTGATCGCAACTGCCTGCCGACCCACCTCGTGCACGCGGGCGATGAGCACCGCCTGATGACCAACATCGCCTTCCAGGAGAAGACGCTCTACATCACCGATTCGGCCAACGGCGAGATCCTCACCGCCGAGATGCCGTTCCCGGGCAAGACGATGTTCTCGATGAGGTGACCATGCGACTGATTGCGGCGGCGGCGCTTCTCACAGCGTCTATTGCAAATGCGCAGTACCCGGCGAAGCCGGTGCGGGTGTTCGTCGGCTACGCGGCCGGCAGCTCGACCGATATCGTCGCGCGCGTGATGGCCGATCGGCTCTCCGCCTACTGGAAGCAAGGCGTCTACGTCGAAACGCGCGCCGGCGCGGCCGGCAATCTCGCCGCCGACGCAGCGGCGAAAGCGCCAGCGGACGGTTACACGCTCTTATTTGCGCAGAACGGGCTCGCGATCAGCGCGGCGGCGTTGCCGAACCTGCCGTACAAGGCGGAGAGCGATTTGCTGCCGCTCGCGCCGGTCGCGGCGACGCCGCACATCCTGATCGTCGCGCCGGAATTCGCGGCGAAGAACGTGCAGGAGCTGATCGCGCGCGCAAAGGCGGAGCCGGGAAAGCTCGCCTATGCATCGTCGGGCGTTGGCAACTCGGACCATCTGTGCGGCGAGCTCTTCAATCTGATGGCCGGCATTGACGCGGTGCACGTGCCCTACAAGGGCGGCGCGCCCGCGGCGACCGATGTGATGGGCGGACGCATCGCCTACTACTTCGCCGGCATGCCGGTCGGGCTGCCGCTTGCGAAAAGCGGCAAGGTGAGGGCGCTCGGTGTCACGAGCAAGGCGCGCTTTGCGGGCGCGCCCGAGGTACCGACGATCGCCGAGCAGGGCCTGCCGCAGTACGAGGCGACGCTCTGGCAGGGTTTCTTCGCGCCCGCGGGCATCGAGCCTCAGCTCGCGGCGAAGATCGCCGCCGACATTCAGGCGACGCTCAAGCAGCCCGAGACGCAGGAGAAGCTCGCCGGCGCGAGCGTCGCGCTCTGGACGGTGGATCAGGCGCAGTTCAAGCGCTTCTTTCCCGCCGAGATCGCCAAGTGGCGCGAGGTGGTGAAGAAGGCGAACCTGAAGCTCGACTAGGCGTCGGAGAAGACGCGCACCAGCTGCTCGTAGGAGATCGGCTTCACGACGTGCATGTCGAAGCCGGCCTCGCGCGCGCGCTCGCGGTGCTTGTCGCCGCCGAAGCCCGTAATGGCGATGAGCTTCAGTTCCTTTCCTTCGGGCAACGCGCGCACGCGCCGCGCGACTTCGTAGCCGTCCATGCCGGGAAGCCCGACGTCGACGAGCGCGAAGTCGGGCCGGAAGCGAGCGATCTCCTCGAGTGCCGCTGCACCGTTGTTGGTGAGCGAGACGACGTGCCCTTCGGTCTCGAGCAGGAGCTTGAGGCATTCGCGCGAATCGTCCTCGTCCTCCACCACCAGCACGCGGTGCTTCGCGCCGCTACTCACGACGGCGGGTGCTTCGAGCGGAGCCGGCCGCGTCGCGAGCGGCAGGGTAATGCTAAAGCTGCTGCCCTTGCCGACGCCCTCGCTTCGCGCGGTCACCGTCCCGCCGTGCAGCAGCGCCAGCCGCTCGACCAGCGCGAGCCCGAGGCCGAGGCCGTGCTGCTCGCGGTTGGCGGGCTGCGCGCCCTGCACGAACGGCTTGAAGAGCGAACCGATGAGCTCGGGCGTCATGCCGGCACCGTCGTCCTGCACCACTAGCGTGCCGCTGCCGCCCTCGGCGCCGACGCGTATGGCGATGTGCCGGCCGCCATACTTGATGGCGTTGTCGAGCAGGTTCTCGATCATCTGCTGCAGCCGCGCGCTGTCGGCTTCGACCCACGTCGGCGTGCCGCTGATCTCTACGGCGACGCCACCGGCGCTCATCGCCTGATGGTCGGCGACGATGCGGGTCGCCGTCTCGAGAAGATCGAGCGGCTGCTTGCGCAGCACCAGCTTGCCCGAGGTGATGCGTGCCATGTTGAGCAGATCGTCCACCAGGCGGCGCAGCTGCCTCACCTGGCGCGTGATCGCCGGCACGGCGAAGCGCGCCTTGCGGTCTTCGATGGTGGCGCGCGCGAGGAGATCGCTCGCCACGGCGATCGCCGAGATGGGATTTCTCAGCTCGTGCGCGAGGAGGGCGATGAACTCGTTTTTGCGCTCGTCAGCGTGTTTGAGCTCGGCGACCAGCGCGCGCAACCGATCCTCGGAGTCGCGCATCATCGCGTCCATGCGCTTGCGCTCGGTGATGTCGCGCGCGATTTTCGAGGCACCGGTGACGCGCCCGCGGGTATCGCGGATCGGGCTTACCGTGAGCGAGATGTCGATCAGCCGGCCGTCCTTCGTGCGGCGCACCGTCTCGAAGTGATCGACGATCTCGCCCGCGCGGATCTTGGCGAGCACCATGTCTTCTTCCGCGCGGCGCTCCTTCGGGATGATCAGCGTAATGTGTTGGCCGACCGCCTCTTCCGCGGTGAAGCCGAAGATGCGCTCCGCACCGCGGTTCCAGGTGCGGATCACGCCGTCGAGCGTCTTGCTGACGATGGCGTCGTCGGATGAGGCGACGATGGCGGCGAGCCGCGCGCGCAGCTCTTCGGCATTCTTCCGGTCGGTGATATCGCGCGGAATGCGCGCCGTGCCGATCACCCTGCCCTCGGCATCGCGAACCGGCGAGACGTTGAGCGAGATGCTGAGGCGCCGGCCCGACTTCGTGACGCGGATCGTTTCCAGTCCACTGATGATTTCGCCGCGTCGGATGCGCGCCAGCACGTCTTCCTCTTCGCCGCGACGCTCCGGCGGCAGGATGAGCGACATCGGCTGGCCGAGCGCCTCCGCCTCGCTGTAGCCGAAAAGCCTCTCGGCGCCGTGGTTCCAGGTGCGGATGACGCCGTCGAGCGAGGTGCTGACGATGGCGTCGCCGGAGGAGTCGACGATCGCGGCGAGGCGCGACTGCAGCTCCTCGGCGCGCTTCTGCTCGGTGACGTCGACCAGCATGTTGACCGCGCCGACGATCTTGCCGCTCGCATCGCGGATGAGCGTCGGATACGGCATGAAGTGCACGCGGCTGCCGTCGGGCCGCTCGGCGATCGCGGTGACGCCGCGCAGCTCGCGTCCTTCCTTGAGCGCGATCGCCATCGGGCACTCGTCGTGCGGCAGCGGCGTGCCGTCGGTGCGGTAGAGCTTCCAGGTCACGCACCACGAGTCGCTGCCCAGGCGCGGTACGCGGCCCGAGAAGCGCACCGCCGCCTCGTTGAAGCCGGTGATGCGGCCTTCGGCGTCGGTCGTATAGATCGCCGCCGGTATCGCGTCCAGGATCGCTTTCAAGCCTCCGGCGCGTTCGTAGAGCGCCTCGGAGTACTTCCCGACGCTCGAGCTTTGCAGGGGTACTGCGGCCATTTAGCTCGCGATTTTATGCGGCGCGTCGCGCGCTGTATGTCGATGATCGACTACAGCGTTCGTCGGATGAGCCACCACACGCCGCGCTTGTATCGCTGCGAGCCACGGCGTAGATTCGACTCACTCATGAACGCATCTCCCCTTCCGGACGAGCCCGCCACGTTCGGCGCGCGCGCCAAGCGCGTGCTCATTGCCGACGACAACCGCGACTGGGCCGACGGCCTCGCCGTGCTGCTCGAAGAAGAAGGCTATACCGTGCACACCGCGTACGACGGGCGCGAGGCGATCGAGGCCGCCTACAGCTTCCAGCCCGACATCGTGGTGCTCGACATCCGCATGCCGCGGCTCACCGGCTACGAGGCCGCTCGCGTCTTCAACCGCCACCCGAGCAGCACGCGCCCGATCCTCGTCGCCATCACCGCCTGGGCCGGCGAATCGGGGAAGCTGCGCGCGGAGATGAGCGGCTTCGATCACTACCTCGCCAAGCCCGCGGAGCCGAGCGAAGTCCTGCGGCTCCTCAAGCGTCTTTAGGAATTCGGGGTCAGGCACCGAACTCAGTCGATGCGGGCGCCGGTGCGCTTGATGACGTCGGCCCATTTCGCCGAGTCGCGGCGAATGAGCTCCGCGTAATCCTCCGGCGTGCCGCCGCCGCCCTCGCTGCCGAGCTGGCCGAGGCGCTCCTTCACCATCGGTTCGCTGATCGCCGCATTCACCGCCGCGTTCAGCCGGTCGAGCACGCGGCGCGGCAGGTGCGCTGGCGCGATGACGCCGGTCCACGCGGTGACTTCGTAGCCCGCGACGCCCGCTTCGATCATCGTCGGCACGTCGGGCAGGCTGTGCGCGCGCTTCGTGCCGGTCACGGCGAGCGCGCGCACGCGGCCCGCTTTCACGTGCGGCGCGATCGAGTTGGTGCTCTCGAACATGAGCTGCACGTTGCCCGCGACGAGATCGGCGATGGCCGGCGCGCCGCCTTTGTACGGCACGTGCACGATCTCGGTGCCGGTCATGACCTTGAAGAGCTCGCCGCTCACGTGTCCCGGCGAGCCATTGCTGGAAGAAGCATTCGAGAGCTTCCCGGGATTCGCCTTCGCATAGGCGATCAGCTCGCGCACCGTGCTGAAGGGCGCTTTCGGCGACGCGGCGAGCAGCATGTAGCCGGTGGTGATCAACGCCACCGGCTGCAGGTCACGCTCGATGTCGTAGGGCAGCTTCTCGACCATGTGGCGCGTGATGGCGAGCGCGCCGACCGGCCCCATGCCGATCGTGTAGCCATCGGCGGCGCTCTTCGCTACCGCGTCGATGCCGATGGTGAGCGCGCCGCCCGGGCGGTTATCGACCACCACCGGCTGCCCGAGGCTCCGCGCGAGCTCCGGCGCGATGAGCCGCGCGATGTTGTCGGTCGCGCTGCCCGCGGCCTGCGGCACGACGAAGCGGATCGGCCGTTCCGGATAATCGGCCGCCGCGGCCGATGCGACGAGGGCCGCGGCTAGCGCAAGCGAGCGAATACGCTTAGGGCTTGAGCTGTGCGCGCACCTCGCCGCCCTTGTAGCGGTCGCTGTGCACGTTCACGTACAGGTTGCCTTGCTTCAGCGCGTCGAGCTGCGCCGGCGTGAGCTTGCGGCCGTCGGGCACGCTATAGGTATCGCCGTTCTTGGTGAGCGGAACGATCACCGGCCCGTTCTGCCCCTTGGCGCCCTGGTGGATGTGAGCCATCGTGCCCTTCACACCTTCGGTGGTGATGCTGCCGCTGATCGTGCCATCCTCGGCGACACGGAAGCTGCCCGAACCCTTGCCATCGCTTTTCGCCGGTGGCACTTCCTCGGCGCCGGTGAGGCTCACTTTCATCGCGCCGCTGCCCGGCATCCAGTCGGGCATCTTGTCGCGCATCCCGGCACACGCCGCGAGCGCCAGCACTGCCACCATCGCCACTATGCTTTTCATGCTCCTCCTCCGATACGAGTGATGAATCGATGCGCAGAATGAAACAGAGGCGCGGCTAGAATATTCCCATGCCAGCCATCGCCGCCTCGAGCGCGCTTTCGCACCTGCGGATTCTAGACTTTACCCGCGTGCGCGCGGGTCCGACGTGCGTGCGCCAGTTTGCCGATTTCGGCGCCGACGTGATCAAGATCGAATCGCCGCCCGGCGTCGACCCGAACGAGAACATGGGCGGCCCGCGCGACGGCCCGGACATGCAGAACCTGCACCGCAACAAGCGGGCGATGACGCTCAACATGAAGCAGCCGGGCGCGCGAGCGGTGCTCGAGCGACTGGTGAAGAAGGCGGACGTCGTCGTCGAGAACTACCGGCCGGACGTGAAGTTCCGCCTGGGCATCGACTACGAGTCGCTCGCCAGAATCAACCCGCGCATCATCCTCGCCAGCATCTCAGGCTTCGGCCAGGACGGCCCCTATCGCGACCGCCCGGGCTTCGACCAGATCGCGCAGGGCATGAGCGGCATCATGTCGGTGACGGGCGAGCCGGGCAGGGGCCCGATGCGCGTCGGCTGCGCGGTGGCGGACGTCGGCGCCGGCCTCTTCGCTGCCCTCGGCATCATGACGGCGCTCCTTGAGCGCGAGCGCTCGGGCAAGGGCCAGTGGGTGCAAAGCTCGCTCCTGAACG
>Ga0081539_10002631_pt1 | contig 24551 bp, 19 predicted proteins | sample TabmetS4T2R2_FD_71023 | JGI IMG/M metagenome (GOLD analysis project Ga0081539, IMG submission 71023) | Tabebuia heterophylla rhizosphere microbial communities from the University of Puerto Rico - S4T2R2 | ecosystem: Host-associated > Plants > Roots > Rhizosphere ...
GCACGCGCCTTCGCCGAGAAGCGCAAGCCGGCCAAGTTCAAGGGACGCTAGACATGAAGAACAGCAGCGATCGCATCCAGACCAGCCATGCCGGCAGCCTGCCGCGGCCCGACGACCTGATCGAGGCCAACGCCAAGCGCGAAGCGGGCACGGTCGACGAAGCCGCCTTCCAGAAGAAGCTGACGGAATCGGTGGCCGACGTGGTGCGCCGCCAGGTCGCTGCCGGGATCACGGTCCCGGGCGACGGCGAGTACGGCAAGTCGATGGGCCACAAGATCAACTATCGCGCCTGGTGGAGCTATTCGTTCTCGCGGCTGGCCAACCTCCAGGTGAAGGGGCTAGGCCTCTACGACATGCCGTCCCACCGTTCGTCGCCGGGCAACACCGTGTTGTCGAGCTTCGCCGACCGGCGCGACCGCCAGCGCTTCGCCGCGGCTTATGGCGATCCCGAGTCCGGCGTATCGACCGGGCCGCGCGCCCACGACTGGCCGTTCTGTGTCGGGCCGCTGAGCTACACCGGCCACAAGGCGATCGCGGCCGACATCGCCAACTTCAAGGCGGCGCTCGCCGCCAGCAAGGTCAGTGAGGGCTTCATGACCTCGATCGGGCCGGCGAGCTGCGCGCGCATCGGCAACGAGCACTACAAGAGCGACGACGAATTCGTCTTCGCCTGCGCCGACGCCATGCGCGAGGAGTACAAGGCGATCATCGAGGCCGGCCTGGTGCTGCAGATCGACGATCCGGCCATCGCCGAGAACTTCGACCAAATCAATCCCGAGCCGACGGCCGAGGACTACCGCAAGTTCACGGCGCCGAAGATCGAGGCGTTGAACCATGCGCTGCGCGGCCTGCCGCAGGACCGCATCCGCTTCCATCTCTGCTGGGGCAGCTGGCACGGCCCGCACACGACCGACATTCCCATGCGCGAGATCGTCGAGCCCATGCTCAGGATCAACGCCGGAGCCTATTCCTTCGAGGCGGGCAATGTGCGCCACGAGCACGAATGGGCGGTGTGGCAGGACGCGAAGCTGCCTGACGACAAGCTGATCCTGCCCGGCGTGGTGAGCCACGCGACCAACGTCGTCGAGCATCCCGAGCTGGTCGCCGAGCGCATCGGCCGCTTCGCCAAGCTGGTCGGCCGCGAGCGCGTCATCGCCTCGACCGACTGCGGCCTCGGCGGCCGCGTCCACCGCGACATCGCCTGGGCCAAGCTCGAGACCCTGGCGCAGGGAGCGGCGATCGCGAGCAAGCAGCTCTTCTAGTGCGCGATGACTTTAGGTCGACTGTCTTTGCCGGGAGCGCGGCACTCCAGTGCCGCTCATGGGGTGTTGCAGCGGCAAGGAAGAGCGCCACTTACGACGGAGTTTACTCCGTCTCTAGTGGCGCGCTCCCGGCAATGAGTCGACCTGATGTCATCGTGCTCTAAGGGAACGCGGGCCTCCGGCCCGCTCATGAATTATGAAACGGGCCGGAGGCCCGCGCTCCCGAGAAGAGCCTCCGCCATCTCGCGCAGCTTGGTGCGCTGGATCTTGAAACCATTGGGCGAGGGCGTCTTGGGGAAGTCGTCGATCGGGAAAACGCGCATCGGCACCTTGTAGTTGGCGAGCCCATGCCTGCAGTGGGCGATGGTCGCCGCCTCGTCGAGTGCCGCGCCGGGTTCCAGGGTCACGAAGGCGACGGCGCGCACGCCCTCGGGCCGCGGCACGGCGACGGTCTGGCAACCCGCGATGCCCGGCACCTTCTGGATGTGCATCTCGATCTCCAGCGGATTGACCAGGAAGCCGGAGAGCCGCAGCACGTCGCCCATGCGGCTGAGATAGGTGAAGCCGCCGCGGCCATCGAGCTGGCCGAGGTCGCCGGTGCGGACATAGCCGTCCGGCGTCATCGCCGCTGCCGTCGCCTGCTCGTTGCCGTAGTAGCCGACCATCAGCGAGGGCCCCGCCATCTCCAGCATGCCGGGCTGACCAGGCCCCAAAAGCGCGCCGGTCTCGGGATCGCGCACGCGCACGTGGGCGAGCGGCGAGACCGGAACACCGCCGCCCGCCTTGCGCTTCGCAATGGGCAGGTTGAGCGGCTGCCGGGAATAGAGCGCCTGGACCTCGCTCATGCCGTAGAGGCCGACGAGGCGCAGGCCGCGCGGCTGGGCGCGCTCGGGCAGGTCTTCCAGTGAGGCATTGAACGCGGCATAGCCTGCCCACTTGATCGAGCGGAACGGCCAGCGGCCCGGCATCAGCTCCATCAGCCGCTGGTACATGTCGTCGCTGCCGAACATCGTGGTCGGCTTGTGCTCGGTGATCAGCCGCGCGATCTCCTCGATCTCGTAGGACTCGACCAGCACGCTTGGCTTGCCGGCGGCGAGCGTCGCCAGGGTCTGGTTGAAGCCGAACACGCCGCACAGCGGCAGGATGGCGAGCGACAGAGTCTCGGGCGCGGTGAAGCCGAAAGTGCGGGCGACCTGCTGGGCGTGGCCCGCGATCGCCCCCTGGCGGTGCAGCACGAACTTGGGCGAGCTGGTCGTGCCCGACGTCGTGAAGATATTGCACGGCATGCGGGCCGAGGCGTGGTTGCCGGCGAATTTCGGCCGCGACAGCAGGCGATCGAACGGCACGCGCCGCCGATGCTCGATCGCGGGCGGCACCGGCTCGGGCGTGTCGCCGACCGTGACGATGGCGGCGAGCCTGTCAAGCGCCTCGGGCTCGATGCCGGCCAGGATCGACAGGAAGTCGATGCGGCGGAAGGCCGGCGCCGAGGCCAGCACCTTGGCACCCGAGCGGCCGACGATGTCGGCGACCTCGACGGCTCGATAGCGCGTGTTCACCGCGACGGCGATGGCGCCGAGCCGCGCGCAGGCGAAGTAGAGGATGGGATAGGCCGGAATGTTGGGTAGCCACAACGCCACGCGATCACCCGGCCCGACGCCGAGATCCGCGAGGCCTTGTGCCGCACGCGCCGAGCAGTCGAGCAGCTCCGCGAAGCTCAGCCGCCGCTCGCCGCGGATGAAGGCGGGCGCGTCGGGCGTCTCTTCGGCGACGTCGGCGAGCAACGTCCAGACGTCGGCGGCGGGATGAGCAAGCGGCATGGCGCGCGGAGACTACAGCAAGCGTTCCGCATCTCAAGAACTCCGCGTTGACCCGGCATGACGCTTGCTGGAGGCTCGTCGAAGGGATGGGGGATGTCATGCTGCGTCGAATTCTGCTCGCTGCTCCGCTGGCGCTCGCTGCCGCGCCGGCTTTTGCGCAATGGCTGCCCAGGCAGCCGATCAAGATCCTGGTCGGCTACCCGCCGGGCGGCACCGCCGACATCACCGCGCGGATCGCGGCCGATACCATTTCGCGCCAGCACGGCTACACCGTCATTGTCGACAACAAGACCGGCGCCGGCGGCTTCATCGCCCTGAAACAAGTCGCCGAGGCCAAGCCCGACGGCTACACGGTCGGCATCGGCATCATGGGCCAGCTCGCGGTCGGGCCGGTCGTGCCGGGTTCGCAGATCCCGCTCGATCTCGACAAGGAACTGACGCCGATCTGCAACCTTGTCGGCGTGCCGATGGCGCTGATCGTGCGCGTGGATGCGCCGTTCAAGACCGTTCCCGAGCTTGTGGCCTACGCCAAGGCCAACCCCGGCAAAGTGACTTATGCCTCGACGGGACTCGGCTCGACCAACCAGCTCGGCGCGGAGTTTTTGGCGGCGGAAGCCGGCGGGCTGAAACTGACCCACGTGCCCTATCGTGGCGGCGCGCCGGCGATCGCCGACGTGGCGGCCGGTAACGTCGATCTCTTCTTCGCCAACGTGTCGGAGATCATGGGCATGGCGCGCGGCGGCAAGGTGCGCGTGCTGGCGCTCGCCTCCGGCCAGCCGACCGCGCTGGCGCCGGAGCTGCCATTGCTGACCAGGGACATTCCGGCTCTCGACATCAATAACTGGTTCGGCCTGGTCGGACCGGCCGGGCTGCCGGCCGACATAAAGGACTCGCTGGCCAAGTTGTTCCTCGCTGCGATGGCTGATCCCGCGAACAAGGAAACGCTCGACAAGCAAGGCCTGGTGGCGCTGGGGCAGGGGCCTGATGCTTTTGCCGCCTACATCAAGAAGGACCGCGAACGCTGGGCGAAGGTGGTGAAGCAGGGCAATATCAAAGCCGAATGAGTACCGCACCGCTTTCCCTCGGCATCGACATCGGGGGCACCTTCACTGACCTCGTCATCCACGATCCGCGTGACGGCCGCGCCGTCATCTGGAAGGAGAGCACGACACCCGACGATCCGGCGCGCGGCGCGATCGAAGGCACGCGGCGCGTGCTCGAGAAGGCGGGAGCCAGGCCCGAACAGGTCGGCCGCGTCGTGCACGCGACGACGCTGTTCACCAATGCGCTGATCGAGCGCAAGGGCGCCCGGACCGGCCTGCTCACCACCGCCGGCTTCCGCGACGTGCTGGAGATCGGCCGCGAGCGCAAGTACGAGCTCTACGACCTCTTCATCGAGATGCCCAAGCCGCTGGTGGCGCGGCCGTGGCGCCGCGAGGCCAAGGAGCGCCTGGCGCAGGACGGCACGGTCGAGATCCCGCTCGACGTCGATGCTGCGCTGGCCGAAGTCGCCGATCTCGTGAAGCAGGGCGTCGAAAGCCTCGCCATCTGCTTCCTGCATGCCTATGCCAATCCTGCGCACGAGCGCGCCATCGGCGCCGCCGTCGCCGAGCGCTTCCAGAATCTGTCGATCTCGCTGTCGTCCGACATCGCGCCCGAGATCCGCGAGTACCTGCGCGCCAGCACGACGGTGACCAACGCCTATGTGCGACCGCTGGCCGAGATCTACCTCGAGCGCCTGGAACAGGCGTTGCGCGCTGAAGGCATCCCGGGCGGTCTCTTCCTCATGCTGTCCAATGGCGGCCTCACGCACGTCAGCGAGGCCAAGCGTGCACCGGTGCAGCTGCTGGAAAGCGGTCCGGCGGCGGGCGCGCTGGCCGGCGCCTGGTTCGGCCGCAACGCCGGGCTGGAGCGCGTGCTCGCCTTCGACATGGGCGGCACGACCGCCAAGCTCGCCCTGGTCGACGACGGCGAACCGCTGGTCGCCTACGGCTTTGAAGCCGCGCGCGAGAAACGCTTTTTGCGCGGCTCCGGTCTGCCCATCCAGATCGCCACGGTCGAACTGATCGAGATCGGCGCAGGCGGCGGCTCCATTGCGCACAAGTCCGATCTCGGCACGCTCAATGTCGGCCCGGAGAGCAGCGGCGCCCAGCCGGGACCGGCCTGCTACGGACGCGGCGGCTCCGAGGCCACCGTGACCGATGCCGACCTCACGCTCGGCTATCTCAATGCCGACTTCTTCCTGGGCGGCGCCATGAAGATCGATCGCGTTGCCACCGACGGCGCGTTCAGCCGGCTGGCGACGACGCTGGGCGTCGAGCCGGGGCGCGCCGCGTTCGGCGTGCACGACGTCGTCAACGAGAACATGGCGGGCGCCGCGCGCGTCGCCATCGCCGAGCGCGGGCGCATTCCCGCCGAGTATGCGCTGCTGGCGACCGGCGGGGCAGGGCCTGTGCACGCCTGGCACGTCGCCCGCAAGCTCGGGATCAATCGCGTGGTCTGTCCGCCCGGTGCGGGGGCCGGCAGCACCATCGGCATGCTGATGGCGCCGGCGCGCGTCGATCGCGTGGCGAGCTTCAACGTGGCGCTGGCCGGCGCCGACTTCGCCGCCGCGACGCGAGTCTTCGCCGGCCTCGAGAAGGAGGCGGTCGACGTCCTGCGCCTCACCGGCGCGGACATCGAGCATCGCACCGTCCGGCGCCTGGCCGACATGCGCTATATCGGCCAGGGCAGCGAGGTCACGGTGGCGCTGCCCGACCCGATCACCGATGCCGGTGTGCGGACGGCGTTCGAGGCGGCCTACAAGGCGCTGTTCGCGCGCACGCCGCCGGGGGCGGCCATCCAGTTCGTCGCCTTGCGCCTGTCGGCCAGCGCGCCCATGGCGGGCAGCGGCGGTGCGTTGGAGCTGCCGCGGCATCCCTCGGCTGCGGCGCTGAAGGGCACGCGGCCGGTGTTTTTCCCCGATGCCGGCAAGATGCTGCCGACGCAGGTCTGGGATCGCTATGCGCTGAAGCCCGGCGTCAACATCGACGGCCCGGCCGTGTTCGAAGAGGACGAGAGCACCTTCATCGTCGGGCCCGGCGCCAAGGCGCGGCTGCTGGCCGACGGTTCCATCCTGGCGGAGGTCGGCTGATGGCCAGAACATTCGATCCGATCGAGCTCGAGCTTTTATGGCGGCGCCTGATCTCCATGGTCGACGAGGCGGCAGCCGCCATGGTGCGCACCAGCTTCTCGACGCTGGTGCGCGAGAGCTACGACTTCTCCTGCGTCATCACCGATGCGGCGGGCCAGTCGCTGGTGCAGGCCTCCGAGAGCATCCCGAGCTTCATCGGCACCCTGCCGGAGACGGTGAAGCACTTCCTGCGCTTCTTTCCGCCCGACCAGCTCGCGCCCGGTGATGTGCTGATCACCAACGACATCTGGCTCGGCACCGGCCATCTGCCCGACATCACGCTGGCCAAGCCGATCTTCCGCGACGGCAGGCTCGTCGCCTTCAGCGCCACCACCGCGCACGCGCCCGACATCGGCGGCAAGATCAGGAGTCCCGAGCCGCGCGAGGTCTTCGAGGAGGGACTGCAGATCCCGCCGATGAAGATGATCGCCGCCGGCAAGACCGACGAGACCTTGGTCACCATCATCCGCAAGAACGTGCGCACGCCCGACCAGACGATGGGCGATCTGTGGGCCCAGGTCGTGGCGCTCGACCTGATGGAAGACCGCCTGCGCAACCTGATGGAAGGCTACGGCCTGCCCGATCTCACCGACCTCGCGCGCGAGATCCAGGGCCGCTGCGAGACGGCGATGCGGGCGGCGATCCGCGAGCTGCCCGACGGCACCTACAGGAGCGAGCTCAAGACCGACGGCCTGATGGAGACGCCGATCACGCTCAGGATGGAGCTCACCATCAAGGGCGACGAGATCGTGATCGACTTCGCCGGTACCGACCGCCAGGTCGATCGCGCCATCAACTGCGCGCTCTGCTACACCAACGCCATGGCGATGTACGGGGTGAAGGTCTGCACCAGCCCCAACCTGCCCAACAACGAAGGCGCCTGGCGGCCGATCACCCTGAAGGCGCCCGAAGGCTGCATCGTCAACCCGCAGTTCCCGGCGCCAGGCGGCTCGCGCATGCTGATCGGCCACTACGTGCCGATGCTGGTGTTCGGCTGCCTCGGCCAGATCGTGCCGGAGCGCGTGATGGCGGCGTGCGGCTCGCCGATGTGGGGCATGAACCAGTCGGGCGTGCGGGAAGGCGGCAAGCCCTACGCCAACATGTTCTTCTACAACGGCGGCATGGGCGGCAACACGCGGCGCGACGGCGTCACCTGTCTCTCCTGGCCGTCCAACGTCAGCTCGACCTCGATCGAGCTCAGCGAGCACATCGCCCCGCTGCGCTTCCATCACAAGAAGCTCAGGCCCGACTCCGGCGGCGCCGGCCGTCATCGCGGCGGTCTCGGCCAGGAGATCCTGATCGAAAGCCGCAGCGATACGCCGATCGCCGTGTCGTTCCTCGCCGAGCGGACGCTGTTTCCTGCCTTCGGCATCGAAGGCGGCCGGGACGGCGCGCCGGGCGAACTCTTCATCAACGGCGAGAAGACTGATCCCAAGAAGCAATACGTCGTGCACAAGGGCGACACCGTCTCGCTCGGCACGCCGGGCGGCGGCGGCCACGGCGATCCGCGTCAGCGCGATGCGGCGGCGGTCGCCGCCGACATCGACAGCGGCTATGTGACGGATCGCACCGCCTACGGCTAGGCAAGCCGATGACGCACGCAGCGTTCACCCCAGAGCGTTACGCCTCCGCCGCCGCACACTACGAGCGGGGCCGGGTGCCGTACGCACCGGCCCTGATCCGCCGCGTCGCCGAGGTCACCTGCCTCGGCCCGCAGCATCGCGTGCTCGATCTTGGTTGTGGCCCGGGCCCGCTCGCCCGCCACTTCGCGCCGCTTGTCCGCGAAGTGGTGGCGATCGATCCCTCTCCCGAGATGCTGGCCGAGGCCCGCGCGCTGGCCGGGCAGGCGCCAAACATCTGCTTCGTCGCCGGCAGCTCCTATGATCTCGACCCGGCCTTGGGCCGTTTCCACCTGGTCGTCATGGGCCGCTCGTTCCACTGGATGGACCGCGTCGACACGCTGAAGCGCCTCGACGGAATGATAGAGCCCGCAGGGGCGGTGGCGTTGTTCGGCGACACCGCTCCGGCGATTCCGGCGAACGCCTGGCGCAAGGTCTGGAACGACATTCGCGGCCGCTACGAGCCCGACACCGGGCCGCACGACCACGATCCCAACTGGATCCGCAACGAGGCGATCCTGCTCGCGTCGCCCTTCGCCCGCCTGGAAGGCTTCTCGGTGATCGAGCGCCGCGCGATCGACGTCGAGACGCTGGTCGACCGGGCGCTCTCCATGGGTTCCACGTCGCCGGCGCACCTTGGCGAGAAGCTGCCGGCCATGGTGGCGGAGATCCGTGCCGCGCTCTCGGATGTGCGCGAGGAAGTGGTGGAAACCGCCTGCCTGGTCGCGTGGCGATCGCGTTAGCGGCTGCGGAACGCGGCGATTGAACCTCCCGTTATCGGCCGTTACGCTCAATACGGTTGCATGGGAGGAATAACATGAAGATGTTTGCCGCCGCCGGCCTGGCGCTGAGCGCGATTGCGTTCGCAGGGGCGGGCGCCTGGTCGCCCGCGAATGCGCAGGCTCAAGCCGCCACCGCCAAGCTTTGCGACAACCCCCGCCAGATGGACGGCTTCAAGACCTGCGCCAACGTCGACAAGGCCAAGGCCGAGGGCGCCTTCGTGCTCTACTCGACCGATCCGGAGCAGGGCCAGGTGAAGCTGCTTGCGGCCTTCAACAAGATGTTCCCCGAGATCAAGACCTCTTACGTGCGCCTGCAGGCGGGCGCGCTCTACGCCAAGGTCCTGTCCGAGCGCCAGGCCAAGTCCTACCTGGTCGACGTCATCCAGATCTCCGACATGGGCATGATCCTCGACTTCCAGCGGCGCGGCGGCTTCCGCCAGTACATCTCGCCGCAAATGGAAGCCTTCAAGAAGGAATACAAGAGCACGCCCGAGGGCTTCTGGACCTGGGGCTCGATCATCATGGCGGGCATCGCCTACAACCCCAACAACGTTCCCGCCGCCGAGGCGCCCAAGTCGTGGCAGGACCTTCTCGATCCCAAGTGGAAGGACGCCATCAACGTCAAGGTCTCGAACTCCGGCCTGCAGCACGGCGTGTGGTACGTGCTGAAGCCGATCCTCGGCCTGGAATACTTCAAGAAGTTCGCCGAGAACAAGCCGCGCGCCTTCGACTCCTACGTCCAGCAGTACGGCCGCCTGGTCGACGGCCAGGACAAGATCATCATGGGCGCGCAGTACTCGGGCTACATCGAGTTCAAGGCCAAGGGGGCGCCGCTCGCCTTCGTCTTCCCCGAGACCGGCGTGCCGGCGGTGTCGGAGACCTACGGCATCGTCCAGGACGGCCCGCATCCCAACGCCGCCGAGCTGTTCATGGACTGGTTCCTGGCGCCGGTGGGCCAGCAGGCGCTGTCGGACGCCCTGCTGCTGCACTCGCCGCGCGCCGACGTGCCGGCGCCGGGCGGCAGCGTGCCGCTCAAGGACATGAAGCTTCTGTTCCCGGCCGACTGGAACGCCTTCGAGAAGGATCGTCCGGACTTCGCCAAGGAGTGGGACCGCATCGTCGGCGCACGGCGTTGAGCCTGTCTTGACGCTCTCAGCCGCGGAGGTTCTGCGCCCGCGTCGCAACTGGCAGGCGATCGTCACGGTCGCCATCCTGCTGATCGTGGGCTTCCTCGTCGTCTTGCCGATGGTGTTCCTCATCGAGGAATCGCTCAACGTCGGCGATCCGATGGCGTTTCCGCCGGAAGCCTACGGTCTCAGGAACTACTTCGCGATCTTCGAGGAGGACATCAATGTCCTCTGGAACACGCTGATCATCGCCGTGATGGCCACCGTCATGGCGATCCTGATCGGCTTCACGCTGGCCTGGATCCTGACCCGCACCAACGTGCCGGGCAGCGCGATGCTCGAGCGGCTGATGGAATTGCCGTACTACATGACGCCGCTGGTCGGCGCGCTCGCCTGGGCCATCATCGCCGGGCCCAAGAGCGGCTTCATGAACCAGCTCTGGAAGGGGCTGGGCGGCAGCGGCGACATCGCCGACATCTACACCCATTTCGGCATCGCCTGGGTGATGGCGCTGTTCGAGGGCACCGTCGCCTTCGTCATGATCTCGGCCTCGATGAAGTCCATGGACCCCGCGCTCGAGGAATCGGCGCGGGTCATGGGGGCGTCGAAGCTGCGCACCATGCTCACCGTCACCCTGCCGCTGGTCATGCCCGGCGTGCTCGGCGCCACGCTGTTCGTCTTCGCCGAGATGCTGGGCTCGTTTGCCGCCGCCCTGGTGATCGGCATTCCCGGCCGCATCTACGTCATCACCACGGCGATCTGGGACTCCACGCTCTCCTATCCGCCGGACTATGGCCGCGCCTCGGCGATGGGGCTCGCGCTGTTCGTCGTTATGTTCGGCATGCTCACCTTCTACCGCTACATGATCGTGGGCGGCAGCTTCGCCACCATCACCGGCAAGGCGTTCCGGCCGCGGCCGATGAACATGGGCAGGCTCGCCTGGGTGCTGTTCGGCGTCTGCCTGCTCTATGTCCTGCTGGCGGTGATCCTGCCGGTCGCGGCCCTGCTGCTGACCTCGTTCCAGCGCTTCGCCACCGTGATCCTGAGCCAGGCCCAGTTCACCTGGGCGAACTACCAGACGGCGCTGTCGCTGGGGCCGGTGCGCACCGCCATGGTCAACAGCCTGATGCTGGGCTTCGGCGTGGCGAGCGTCGGCGTGCTGATCATGGCCGTGCTGGTGTGGATCATCTATCGCTCGCAGCTCACCGGACGCGGCGCCGTCGAATACCTCGTGATGTTCCCCGGCGCCGTGCCGCGGCTGGTGTTCGGTCTCGCCCTGCTGTGGGCGTGGCTCAACATACCGGTCTCGATCTACGGCACGCTGTGGCTGCTGGCGCTGGCCTATTTCACGGTGATGCTGCCGCTCGGCATCCGCACCCTGGCGGGCGTGGTGCTGCAGATCGACAAGAGCCTGGAGGAGTGCGCCCGCGTCTGCGGGGCAGGCTGGGGCTACCAGATGCGCACCGTCACCTTGCCGTTGCTGCGGCCGGGCATCCTCGCGGCCTGGCTGCTGATCTTCATGGCCTGCGTGCGCGAGCTCGGCGTCTCGGTGTTCCTGATGGGCCCCAACGCCAAGGTGATCGCGCCGTCGATCGTCAGCGCCTTCGCCTCCAGCGGCACGGAGCTGACGGCGGCGATGGCGCTGATCCAGACCTTCACCGTCATCGTGGCGTTGATCATCCTGTTCCGCGTGACACGCGGCATGACAAAGGAACTTGCGTGAGCGCGACCCGCATCGAGGTGAAGGATCTCGTCATCCGCTATGGCGACATGGTCGCGGTCAACGGCGTCAGCTTCACGGTCGGCCGCGGCGAGCATGTGACCTTGCTCGGCCCCTCGGGCTGCGGCAAGACCACGACCCTGCGCGCCATCGCCGGGCTGGAGCAGCCGGTGGGCGGCAGCATCTCGGTCGATGGCCTCGCGATGTACGACGCCGGCCAGAAGCGCAACATCCCGACCGAGCAGCGCGGCGTCAGCATGGTGTTCCAGTCCTACGCCGTGTGGCCGCACATGACGGTGTTCGACAACGTGGCCTACGGCCTGCGCGTGCGAAAGCAGGGCACCGACGAGATCAAGGCCAATGTCGAGCGCGCGCTCGATCTCGTGCAGATGCGCCATCTCGCCGGGCGCGGCGCCTCCAAGCTCTCGGGCGGCCAGCAGCAGCGCGTGGCGCTCGCCCGCGCCATCGCCTTTTCGCCGACCGTCGTGCTGTTCGACGAGCCGCTCAGCAACCTCGACGCCAAGCTGCGCGCCGAGATGCGGGTCGAGCTCCGCGAGCTGCAGCGCCGCCTCGACATCACCTCGGTCTACGTCACCCACGACCAGGAGGAGGCGCTCGCCATCTCCGACCGCGTCATCGTCATGAACGTGGGCGTGATCGAGCAGATCGGCACGCCCGAACAGATCTATAATCGCCCGCGCAGCCGCTTCGTCGCCGACTTCGTGGGCTCGGCCAACATCATCAAGGGCAGGCTTTCAGCCGACGGCCTGTTCGCGACCGACGGCGGCGTCGCGCTGAAAGCGACGTCGGCACACAAGCCGCACGGCAAGGAGAGCGAAGTCGCGATCCGCACCGCTTATATCGACCTCGAAGCGCGACCCGGCGACAACCATGTGCCCGGCACGGTGCGCCAGCGCCTGTTCCACGGCGACTTCGTGCAATACGTCATCGACAGCGCCCTGGGGTCGCTGAGCGTCCGCCGCCCGCCGGTCAACCTGCTGGACGAGGGCGCCGCCGTGACGCTGTCGTTCTCGCCCGATCACTGCGTGCTGCTGGAGGCCTGACATCGCCCGCCGGGCTATCGTCCCGGCACCAGCTCCGAATCCAGTTCGGCGTCCTGCCTGGTCACGATTTGGACGGCGTCCTCATCCTTTCCGTCGCTCGTGTCATGGCGCTTGGCCAGGTTGAGCGCAGCGTCGGCCCGGCGGAGACAATCCTTCAACTCGTCTTTCGCTGTACAGTCGGTAATGCCGTATCGGCAGGCCAGGTAGATCGGTCGGAACGGCTTCTTTGTCCTGGGATCGATGCCGGCGCGGAACTCTTTGCCCAGGAGCACCCGGTTGAGTCGAAGCGCGCCCTTCTTGGCGTCGAGCACGTTTTCGTTGCTGAGGATCAACGCAAACTGGTCGCCCTCCAGACGATAGAATTCGTCGTTGAGGCGGTACAGCTCGTCGCCGCCACGCAGTTCGTTCTTGATGATCGAGGCGAACTGCTTCAGCACGCCGTTGGCGCGCTCGTGGTCTATTTCCTTGTTGATCTCCTTGAAGCCGACGATGTCGATATAGGCGAGGCAGAAGGCCTGGGACTTCGCCTTGAGCAGGCCGAGCCTCGTCGGGAAATCGATTTCGAGGCCCTCGCGGTTCTTGACCTCGGTCAGCTTGTCGATCAGGCGGCCGGCCTTCAGGAGCTCGATCTCCTTCCGGGTCGCTGCCATTTCGCGGCCATACGTCTCGTCGGAGAGCTTCTTCGCTTCCTCGAGCGCCAGCCTCTGACGCTTCAGTGCCCGCAGCATACGAAGTGACGGCACGAGGACGACAACGGCGCCGGCGAGGAAGGCCAGCACGAGGGCAAACACCGACATCGGCCGTTCGCCGAAGATGAATGACCAAAGATTGACGATCCATGTTCCGACATTCCTGGAGAGGCGCTCGTCGACGAGCTTGTCGATTCCCCAAAAAATGCCCGCGAGGCCGGCGGCAATGGTGCCAATCCAGCCGTACTTCGTCTTGATTGAGCTGTACAACTTCTCGAGCGATTCGATCATTGCACGGTGATCCGATGAGTATCGGCTCACTTTTTCTAGCACCGCAAGGGGCCGGCGGCTAGCGCGGCTCTGTCCCCGCCACGATCACGCGATGCATCAGCCGGCGCTCGCCTTCGGGATAGTCGGCGTTGGCCTTGTGCATCGTGCAGCGGTTGTCCCAGATCACGACGTCGCCCTCCCGCCAGACGTGGCGGTACTGGTATTTCACCTGCGTGGCGTGCGCGATCAGCTCGTCGAGCAGGCGGTCGCTCTCGGCGTGCTCCATGCCGACGATGCCTTCCATGCGGTTGGGATTGAGATAGAGCGCCTTGCGGCCCGTGTCCGGATGCGTGCGCACCAGCGGATGCGTCGCCTCGGGCATCGCCGCCATCTCCTCGGCCGGCCGCGTCGAGACATAGGTGAGCTTGCGCCGCGAATGGTACTTGTGGACCACCTTGAGGGGATCGATGCGCCGCCGGGTCTCGGCCGACAGGTCCTCGTAGGCCGCGTACATGTTGGTGAACTGCGTGTCGCCGCCGCGTGACGGCACGACCACGCCGTAGAGCATGGTGAGCGAGCAGGGCTCGCGCATGAAGCTGTCGTCGGTATGCCAGTTGGCGCCGTTCACGATCTTGCGGCCGTCGCCCCGCGTGTCGCGATCCTCGCTCGAGATGATGTTGACCTCGGCGCATTCCGGCGTCCGCTCCAGCTGCTTACGCAGCATCGGCGTGCCGAACTGCGCCATCGCGTCGCGAAATGCCGGCGGGGCGAGCTTCTGGCCGCGGATGCAGAGCACGAGATTGTCGTGCAGGACGCCCACCAGTGCCGCCTGAGTGGCGGCATCGGGCAGCCGGTTGAGGTCGAGGCCGCTCACCGCCGCGGCCATGTGGCCGCCGAGCTTCTCGGTCTGGAAAGTCATGGCGTTGCTCCCGGCATGCGCGATAACGTGCGCGCCGATCTGTCGAATCTCAAGAGGGGTTCCCATGAAGCTCGCCTATTCACCCGCCAGCCCGTACGTCCGCAAGGTCAATGCCTGCGCCATCGCCCGCGGCATCGACAAGCAGATCGAGCGCTGGAAGGTCGGCACCACCGATCCCGCACTGCTCGAGTTCAACCCGCTGTCCAAGGTGCCGACCTTGATCACCGACGACGGCGCCCGGCTCTACGACAGCCCGGTCATCTGCGAGTACCTCGACAGCGTCGGCAGCGCACCCAAGCTGTTTCCCGCCGCCGGCCCGGCGCGCTGGAAGGCGATCACCCAGCAGGCGCTGGGCGACGGCATTCTGGACGCCACCCAGCCGCGTCGCCGCGAGATCGCGCTGCCACAGGACGACGGCCGCAAGGCCTACATCGAGCTGCAGCAGGGCAAGGTGAAGCGGGCGCTTGCCGAGCTCGAGAAGGACGCGGGCTCGCTCGGCGATCTCAAGACGATCGGCGAGATCACCATCGGCTGCGCCCTGGGCTATCTCGACTTCCGCTACGCCAACGAGCCATGGCGCCCCGGCCATCCCAAGCTCGACGCCTGGTACGCCAAGGTAGTGAAGCTGCCGCCGCTTGCCGAGACTATGCCGATGGGGTGAGGGGAAGTGCCTGCGTGATCCGTGACTTTGAATGGAGTCGAGACCAGATAGAACCTTAGTTATTTAAAAAGCTACCAAAGTGCTTGACAGGAGAGAACCGAAGTTATATATTGGCTCGGCTCTCTCGTTTGCACGCCCCAGCGTAGGACGCGGGCTTCGACGAAGAGCGTTCGCGCCACGTTTTTCGGGATCGAGGCCATGGGCAACTTCGGGGGCAACACGTTTTGGCCTTGGCTTGGCTTCGAAGCACAAGATGACCCGCTCAGTCTTCTTTCCTCCGACGGCTTCCAGCCCAATGACCGCGGCCCGATGCAGTTCCAATCCGGCACAACGTCCGGGAGCCGTCGCGAAGTGGTCGGCCTCGCGAACTGGAGGCCCCCCGGCACGCCGGCGGTTCTACAGTCGCAGCCGCGACCTTGGTGGCTTTTCGGAGACGAAACCGATCCGAACATGCCTTGGCTACACGTCCGTCCGCCAGAGCCGCCGGGCTTTCGAGTGGCTCCCGACGGTACAGTCGCGTCCGGTCCGACCGGCAATGCCACCGCGCTAGGCTTTGATCGGCAGGCGTCAAACGCTGGTCCAGTTTCGCCCTTCGTCAGCGGACCGTTCGCGCAACGTCCCTCGCCTCTCGCGGACCAACCGGCGGATGCGCAGGCCGGGTGGTCTCTTCCTCAAGGACAAGGTGAACGGCCAGACAGCCCTTCTGGCCTGCCATGGCTTCGCGCCGACACAACGGAAGAACCGCCCGGCTTCGGAGTGGCGCCGAACGATTCCATCGCATCCAGCCAGACCGGCAATGGTGCTACGCCACGCTTCGATCTGCAGGCTACGAATGTTGGTCAAACCGTGCCGTTCGTCGGCGCACCGTTCGCGCAACAAACCTGGCCGCCGACGCAGGCGTCTCTAGGGGCGCAACCATGGTGGTCTGGACAGCCAGGGCAAGGCGAAGAGGCGGAAAGTCGTTCCGGCCTTCGCTGGCCCTGGCTGCGCGCCGAACCAACGGATGAGGCGGCTGCCTTTGACGTGAATCGAGACGGCTCGGGGGATCGATCCAACGCGGAGGAGTTCGCTCCGCTGTCCTTCGCGTACCAGCCGTTCGATCAGGCGCCGCCGGCGACCTCTGTGATGGAAGACACTGATTCACCGCAAGTCGGTGCGGCACCGACGTCGCTCAATCCTTCGCAGCAGCTTTCAGGCGTCGAGAGTCCCACTGCCGCTTCTATCGCGCTGGCGGCTGCACCAGCCGTGGCCGGTTGTCAGTCAGTCGGCGCCCTGCTGTCGGAAGCGGCCCGCGCCGCGGCGGCAGAGGCGGCGGCCCTCGCCGGTCGTCTCGCACCGGCAGCAGCGCGGGCCGCCTCCGGTCCGGCAGCAGCCCTGTCGGTTCTGGTCACGCCCACAAACAGCCAGGGCGAGACCATCGAGCTCGGCGACGGTCTGCGGGCCCGCACTAGCACAGGCCAGGCTTCAGTCACGATCGAGCGGCGTGTGGACAACGGTGTGCTCGGCATTGGCGCGCGCTGGGAGCCCTTGCCGGTTAGAGCGCAACTCCGCGTGGAAGAGGGCGGCGTGGCCCGTATTCTGATCGATCACCAGCAGCTCCAGGCAGCCATCGGGGCGGAGGCAACTACGCGGGCGCTTGATGCCATTGCCAGTAAGATGGCGCGACCGCCCAATAAGGGCGACGGCAATTCTCGATCGCAAGCCGATACCGCAAAGCAGCCCGAGAGCGCACCTAACCCGGACAGTGACCACCGGCCGCCGAGTTGGTTGAGCATCGTGGCCTCAACAGCTGCGCTTGCCGCGAAGATTTTGGAGCAAGTCAACGGGCCGCGGTCCGAAGCGGAAGAGGAAGCGCAGATTGCACAGGGATGTCGGAACGTCATGAGGGCCCGCGGCGAGCAGACGCCCGACAAACAGTATCGTGGGAAGGACGGCTATGACACCGCGATTGGTGTGCGGATGCATCCTCTTCTGCCCGACCCCACGCCTGGGCGCGACTTTTACCCAGAAGATCCGAGTCATTTAAGGGGCTACATCGGAGAGGCAGAACTCGCTAACCTCGTTCAGGCGCAAGGAAACCATGTCGTGGTGCACTTCGGAAACGCGCCGGGTATTCAAGGCCCCGATGTACTGTCCATCGGACCAGATGGCCGCTTTATGGCGTGGGACTCCAAGGCGCGTAGCGCGGAACGCTCAGTTGGTCCGAGTATGGCAGCGTCGGGCTTCCTCAAGCTCGAAGAATTGCAGGCCTATGTGGAGCGAGAAATCACCTCTGGCCGACTGCCACCAGAACTCGGCTATCGCGCGTTGAGAGAGTTCGACGACGGTAACTACAATGTTTGTACCGTTGGCACCGCCAATGCTCATAACGGTTACGTGGAAACTGTACGGAACCGCAAATCCAGTGGTCCACGGAGGCCATGACAGTGCTTGCCAAATTCGATCCCGTGAGACATCGCGACTTCTGGCTGAGGTCCTTTCTCGACTATGTGAGGAGCTCTGATCCGGCGCGGATTTCGCCATCCGCGCGCGCCCACTATGCCCAGTTACAGACGAGCAGAATAATTGATGCCTATTTGGTTGGCTTGGAAGGTGAGGTGCGACCGACTCTAGCTAAGTTCATCGCTTGGATGGAGGCACAGCCTGCACCGGATCGCTTGGTCTTTTCCGAGAAAGGACACTCTGAACATGCTTGGGGGCTAGCCATGTTTGAGTGGCACCAGGCCCTTGGACTGTGCAGGTGGCTTAACGGCGCCGACCCGGTACAACGTGAATTGGAATTGGCGCTCAATGCAGACTTGCAAGGGTTGCGGCAGGCCAGTCCAAAGCATGCGGCTGTGACGCGAGCGGGACGTCGGGAATTCATGAGCGTTCGTCTTGCGACAGCGCTAGCGGCCAATGCCCCCCTGCTCGGGTTGAAGTTATATGAGGCTGCAGGCCCAAGGCGCCCGTCTGGGCTCGCTGCTCCGGTACTCTTGTTCGGACGATGGGCGTGCGGGCATCTGGCTGATGGCGGCACAAGAGATGCGACATTCGTCGCGAAGGGCGAAGACATGCTGACGGCCAGCCTGCTACCAAAGTTCTTCTGGGAGGGTGCCAGAATCGAACCAGCGCTGTGGCTGAAGGCGATCTATTTCGACAGTGGAGTGGTGCAGACACCTCAAGAAGCCATCGCCAAGGCGTACGATTCGATGCCCGGCATCGAACGGCCCGACTTCGTCCCAGGCTGAGGACGTCGCCAGTAAACGTCATATGCGTATCACGGAGCGCCGCTTGCGGAGGTCATGCCGACTGAGGTGTAGTCAGCCCCTGACAAGGGGAAAACGATGCCGGCACGGACAGGCGAGCAATTCCTGAAGGGCCTGCGGGGGCCGCGCGAGGTCTGGGTCGACGGCGAGTGCATCGCGGACGTCGTCGATCATCCCAAACTCCGCGGCGCTGCCAATGCGCTCGCCGACGTCTTCGACCTGCATCACCAGCATCCCGACATCCTGCTGATGCCGGACGAGGAGACCGGCGAGCCCATCCCGGTCAGCCACATGATCCCGCGCTCGCGCGAGGATCTCCTGCGTCGCGGCAAGGCGTTGCGCCGCGTCGCCGAGTATTCGGTCGGCCTGATGGGTCGCACGCCCGATTACATGAACGTCACCTACGCAGGCTTCGCCGGCAATCGCGGCGAGTGGGCCAACCACGGCAACGAGGCCGGCGCCGAGCGCCTGGTCGCCTACCAGAAGTTCCTGCGCCGGGGCGACATCTCGCTCACCCACACCATCGTGCAGCCGACCGTCGACAAGACGATGGGCGACGCACCGCAGGCCGGCAATCCCTATGGCCTGCGCAAGGTCGCCGACACCGAGCACGGCATCGTCGTGCGCGGCGCGCGCATCCTAGCCACCCTGGCGCCGTTCGCCGACGAGATCGCGGTCTATCCGGCGCTGCCGCTGCCGGCCGGCGCCGACGCCTACGCCCTGTCGTTCTGCATCCCCATGGGCGCGCCCGGCCTGAAGTTCCTGTGCCGCGACAGCGTCTCGGCCTCGCCCAATCGCTTCGATCATCCCCTGTCGAGCCGCTTCGACGAGCAAGACGCCTTCGTGATCTTCGACGACGTCGAGATCCCGCGCGACCGCCTGTTCATCGACTGCAACCTCGCCCTCTACAACTCGGTGATGACCACGAGCTGGCCACCCAACATCCAGCAGCAGACGATGATCCGGGCCTCGGTGAAGCTCGACTTCGCCTGGGGCCTGGCGCTACGCGTGGCGGCGGCGATCAACGCCACCGATCCCGAGACCATGCGCATGATCGGCGAGATCTGGAGCTACGCCGAGTTCACGCGCTCGGCCGTCATCGCCGCCGAGACCGAGGCGCGCGAATGGCCGGGCGGGATGTGGACCCCGGCCATCGCACCGCTGCACGCCCTGCGCGCGACCTTGCCGCTCTGGTTCCCGCGGGTGAACGAGATCCTGCGCCTGATCGGCTCGCACAACGTCTTCGCCACGCCGACGGCCGCGCAGATGGCCGACAAGGACCTGCGGCCGCTGATCGACCAGTACCTGCCGGGCGCCAAGGGCATGGCCGCCGAGGAGCGCATCCGGATCTTCCGCCTGGCCTGGGATTTCGCCGGCAGCGCGCTCGCCAGTCGCAACGAGCAGTACGAACGCTTCTACCTCGCATCCTCGCCGCGCAACCTTGCGCGCCATCTCGTCTTCACCGACCGCAGCCGCGCCGACCGGCTGGTCGACCGGTTCCTGAAGGAACCGTACTGACCGACGCTTGCCGTCGTGCGATAATCGTGCGCGGGAGGGGCCGCGCGTCGTTGCAGTCCATTTGGGAATTTCCCGCGTGAACGACCAAGGCGGAATTGGGTGGTTGACAAGTTCTCGCTGCTCGCCAGCACCGCCTCCGACTGGTGGTGGGAGATGGATGCCGAGCTGCGCATCACCTTCCTGTCAGAACGGTTCACCGAACTGTTCGGCGTCCCGGTGTCGTCCATCGTCGGCAAGCGTCGCTCGGAGCTGGTCCGCAGCGACTACGACACGCCGGCCTGGAAGGCTCATCTCGACGATCTCGCCAACCATCGTCCTTACCGCGATTTCCTGACGACCTTCGTCGATGCCTGGGGCATGACGCGACCGGTGAAGATATCCGGCACGCCGGTGTTCGGCGCGGATGGCTGCTTCCAGGGCTATATCGGCGTCGGCCATGACCTCACCGAGCTGCGCCAGCGGGAATTCGAGGCGCTGCGGGACGCGCGCAAGCTTGCCTCGGTGCTCGAGCACATCGACCAGGGCGTCGTCTACTTCGATCGCGACCTGCGGGTCGCCGCCTACAACCACCCGGTCATCCACTGGCTGCAGCTCGAGGATGTCGGCGACCCGATCGGCCTGCACCATTCGGACATCATGCGGCGGCTGGCCGAACGCGGCGAATTCGACCCCGAGGACAAGGAAACGGCGGTCGCCTCGCGCGCCGCCCTGGTGAAGGCGGGCCAGCGCCTCGAAGGCGAGCGTGCGCGTCGCGATGGCCGCATCTTCGCCTATACCTTCAATCCGCTGCCCGAGGGCGGCGGCGTGCTCACCTTCTCCGACGTGACGGAGGCGCGCCAGCGCGAGGCCCGGCTGGCGCGCAGCGAGGAAGGCTTCCGCTATCGCTTCCGCAACCTGCCGCTGCCGGTGTGGACCTACAGCTCAAAGACGCTGAAGTTCCTCGACGTCAACGATGCGGCGATCGCCGAGTACGGCTATACGCGCGAGGAATTCCTGTCGATGTCGGCCATCGACATCTGCGGGCCGGAAGGCGCCGAGCGGCTGCGCAAGTGGCTCGCCGAGGGGGGCCGTTCGTCGGCCTTCGAGCCGAACGAATGGTTCAATCGCCGCAAGGATGGCCGCATCCTGCAGGTCGAATCCTACGGCCGCGACATCGTGTTCGACGGCGAGCCGGCGCGCATCACCGTCGTCATCGACGTTTCGGCGCGCAAGGAGGCCGAGCGGGTGAACCAGCGGCTGGTCGAGACCTCGCAGGATCTCGTCTTCGTCACCGACGGCAAGGCCAAGCTTCTCATCGTCAGCCCGAGCGTCACGCGCATTCTCGGCTGGTCTCCCGAGGAGATGATCGGCCGCAACACGGCAGATTTCATAGCGCCGCAGGACCTGGAAGCGGCCCGCCAGGAATTCAAGCAGGTGCGGAGCGGCCGCCAGAGTTCCAATTTCCGCTCGCGCCACCGTCACAAGGACGGTCGGCTCGTCTCGCTGCTGTGGATGGGCATGTGGTCGGCGGTCGACCGCCGTCACTACATGGTCGGTCGCGACATGACCGACATCGACCGCACGCTGGCGCAGCTGCACGAGGCGCAGAAGATGGAAGCGGTGGGTCGTCTTACCGGCGGCGTCGCGCACGACTTCAACAACATCCTGATGGTCATCATGGCGAACATCGACGAGTTGGCCGACGACGAGCGGCTGCCGTCCGACCTCGGCCGACGGATCAGGCGCATCGCCAACGCCACGCAGCGGGCCTCCGACCTGACGCGCCAGCTGCTGGCCTTCGCGCGCCGCCAGACGCTGCGTCCCGAATGGACCGACGTGAACGAGCTGGTGTCGGCGACGGCCGGGCTGATGCGCCGGGCGCTGGGCGAGGCGGTGCAGATCGAGAGCCGGCTGGCCGAGGGCGTCTGGCCGGTCGAGGTCGATCGCGGCCAGCTCCAGTCGGCGTTGGTCAATATCTGCATCAATGCCCGCGACGCCATGCCGGACGGCGGCACGCTCACGGTCGAGACCGGGAACGTCGTGTTCGACGACGGCTATGTGAGAAACAATCCCGATGCCGTCGCCGGCGAGCACGCGGTGATCACCGTCAGCGACACCGGCACGGGCATCGCGCCGGAGCTCCTCGACAGGGTCTTCGAGCCCTTCTTCACCACCAAGGAGACGGGACGCGGCACCGGCCTTGGCCTCAGCATGGTCTACGGCTTCGTGCGCCAGTCGCGCGGCCACGTGAAGATCAGCAGCGAGGTGGGGCGTGGCACCGCGGTCCGCATCTACCTGCCGCGCACCACGGTCGAGCGTCCCGCCGACGTGGCGGCGCCGAGTCGCGAGGAGCCGCGCGGTACGGAGAACGTCCTGCTGGTCGAGGACGATTCCAAGGTCCGTTTGTCCGTCGCCGAGCAGCTGCGCATGCTTGGCTATCGCGTCACCGAGGCGGCGAATGGTCTTGCCGCGCTGGGCGAGCTCGAGGCGGCAGCCGAGCCGTTCGATCTGATGCTGACCGACGTCGTCATGCCCGGCGGTCTGCACGGCGATGCGCTCGCCGGCCAGGTCGCCGAACGCTGGCCGCGGGTCAAGGTCGTGTTCATGTCCGGTTACACCGACAACTCCAACGAGCTTCGCGGCCGGCTCGACCCCGACGTCCTGATGCTCGACAAGCCCTTCCATCGCCGCGACCTCGCGCAGGTCCTGCGCCTGGCCCTCGACGGCCGCACGCGCCTGAGCTGATCGGCGACGGCAACCACCCCGCGACGTCCACGTTCGCTGAGCATGGCCTCCCGTCGCAGGACACGTCCGGGTGACGTCCGCATCGGCCTCTCGGGCTGGACCTACAAGTCGTGGCGCGGCCGCTTCTACCCCGAGGGGCTGCCGCACAAGCGCGAGCTTGCCCATGTCGGCGCGGTCTTCCCGACCGTCGAGATCAACGGCACCTTCTACAGCATGCAGCGCCCGGATTCGTTCGGACGCTGGAGCGAGCTGACGCCCGACGACTTCGTCTTCGCGGTCAAGGGACCGCGCTTCCTCACCCACATGAAGCGGCTGAACGAGCCCGTGGCGCCGCTGGCGAACTTCCTCGCCTCGGGTGTGCTGCGCCTCGGCGCCAAGCTCGGGCCGATCCTGTGGCAGCTGCCGCCCAGCTTCCGCTTCGATCGCGACAAGCTCGATGCCTTCTTCCGGTTGCTGCCGCGTGACGCCGGGGCGGCAGCGGCGCTCGGCCGGCGGCACGATCACCGGCTGAAGGCGCGGGCCTGGCTGCGCGCGGATCCGGCGCGCCACAGGCTGCGCCATGCGCTCGAAGTCCGCCACGACAGCTTTCGCGATCCGGCCTTCATCGAGCTGCTGCGTCGGCACGACGTCGCCCTGGTCTGCGCCGACACTGTCGAATGGCCGCTGCTGATGGATCTCACGTCGGACTTCGTCTACTGCCGCCTGCACGGCTCGCGCGAGCTCTATCGCAGCGGCTACAGCGCGGGCGAGCTCGGCCGCTGGGCCAGGCGCATCCGTGCCTGGCGCGACGGCCAGCCGATGCGCGACGGCACGTTCGTGGCCGAGCCGGCGAAGCCCGTGCCGCGCGACGTCTACGTCTACTTCGACAACACCGACAAGCTCATGGCGCCGCGCGACAGCCAGGCGCTGATGCGCCGCCTCGAGGAGGCCTGACATGCCCGCCGCCGCAACCCTCTTGAAGACCGTCGCCAAGGAGGCGGCTTCGTGCACGCTCTGTCCGCTCTATCGCAATGCCACGCAGACGGTGTTCGGCGAGGGCGCGGCGCGGGCGTCGATCATGCTGGTGGGCGAGCAGCCGGGCGACCAGGAGGACATGGCCGGCCATCCTTTCGTCGGGCCGGCCGGCAAGGTGCTGGAGCGCGCGATGGCGGAGGCGGGTCTCGACCGCAAGAAGGTCTGGCTGACCAACGCCGTAAAGCACTTCAAGAACGAGCCGCGCGGCAAGAAGCGGCTGCACAAGCGGCCCAACCGCTACGAGGTCGAGGTCTGCCGCGTCTGGCTGCGCCAGGAGATCTCGCTGGTGAAACCGCAGCTCATCCTGGCGCTCGGCGTGACCGCGGCGGTGGCGCTCGCCGGCCGGCCGGTCACCCTGTCGCGCGAGCGCGGCAAGGTAATCGAGTTCACCGACGGCCAGCGCGGCATGGTGACCACGCACCCCTCGTCGATCCTGCGCATGCCCGACCAGAAGGCCCGCCACGCGGCTTTTGCGGCCCTGGTGAAGGACCTGAAGGCGGCGGCGAAGCAGGCGGCGGCCTGACAGACCCGTTGCAATGCACAGCCGATCGGCCAAATCTAGGGTTGGTGACAGGACCCCAGGAGACGGCCGATGAGCGATATCGACGTCAAACCCGATACCATCGCCAAGCCGAAGGTCGAGCAGCCGCGACTCTACAAGGTCATTCTGCTCAACGACGACTACACGCCGCGCGAATTCGTCATAGGCGTGCTGATGATGGTGTTCCACATGAGCGAGGACCAGGCCTATCGCGTCATGATGACCGCGCACCAGCGCGGCGCCTGCGTCGTCGCCGCCTTCACCCGCGACATCGCCGAGAGCAAGGCCACCGAAGGCACCAATGCCGGCCGCCAGAAGGGTCATCCCCTGGAGTTCACGACCGAGCCGGAGGAGTAGTCTTTGCCGGAGCGCGCCACTCCAGTGGCGCCTGTCTTTGTCGATTA